>WNFV01005697.1_pt1 | contig 15027 bp, 14 predicted proteins | sample 5400101 | NCBI WGS metagenome assembly WNFV01 (sample SAMN13153361, study PRJNA577476) | soil metagenome | isolation source: 115 cm soil or saprolite under grassland replicate 1 | place: USA:California | collected 2016-06-15 | reverse complement strand
CCCGGGATCGGTGATCCGGGCCGGCTGTCATCAAAGATGCCGGCAGCATGATATCGATTCGTGGAGGTGACGTGGCTATTCTAGCTATATGCCACAGATAATTCTGATGCACGAGGGAACCAGAGTCCGCGCTAGAACCGAAACCTGTATTTGGAAAGGAATAATCACCTATGAAAGGGTTAACTGTAATCATAGCGGCATTCATTCTGGTATTCGGCACCGTTACGTCGCGCGCAGCCAACCTGGACAGAATTTCGGCGGCGACCGGAGTTCCCGTCGCGACGTTGCAGGCGCAAAGAGCATCGACTGGTCTTGGCTGGGGCAGCTTGGAGAAAGCGCATCTGCTGGCGAATGCGAGTGGCCAGAGCTTCGATGATATTGTGGCGCTGCACCGATCCGGCCAAGGCTGGGGCAAAATTGCGCACAATAACGGGCTTAACCTCGGGACGCTCGTGAGCAACGCTCACCGCTCGAGCAACGCGACGATGCATGCAAAAAACACGCGAACAGTGCATGGCAAAAGCGGAATGCATGTTGCCAAAGGCCACGGCGCTAAAAGGAGCACGACACGAGGTATCGGTCACCGCTCATCCGGTTTCAGCAGGTCGCATGGGATGCGTTCAATGGGGCACATGCGCGGATCTCATGGCATGCGCTCAATGGGCCACGGTGGCGGCCACCGTCGGTAGAGAATCAATTCACAGAGCCGATGGACACAGCGCGCGGGCGAGGCGTTCTTAAACTTCGGTCGCGGCCCAGAACTTTGCGAAGGCGCGTGGCCAACTTCGGTCGGTAACACTATCCCGAGCCGAGTTCGCCATGCGCTCGCGCAGCGCTCGATTCGTCACGAGCGCTCGAATCGCGCCTGTGAAGTCCTCGACGTCATGCGACTTGGTGATCAGGCCGTTTGCCTTGTGCGCCACCAATTCCTTCGGGCCGCCGGAATCGGAAACGACAACGGGCAATCCGGACGCCTGCGCTTCGAGGATAACGTTGCCGAAGGTGTCGGTGGTGCTGGGAAAAACAAAGATATCGGCCGACGCATATGCAATAGCCAATTCTGTGCCCCTGAGATAACCAGTAAAAAACGCCTGGGGCAAAGACTTCGCGAGCGCTTCGGAATACGGGCCATGACCGACGACAAAAAGTCGAACAGGCAGTCCTTCTTTGCGCAGACGGCGATAAGCATCAGCCAAAAGGTCGAGGTCTTTTTCTCGTGAAATGCGGCCGACGTAGAGCAGGCGAACCTCGCCGTTCGACGCTCCGAATTTTTCAAGAAACGCGGAATCGCGTCGCGCGGGATGAAACAGTTCGGTGTCGAGGCCGCGCGGCAAAATTTTCAGTTTTGCCGGATCGAATCCTCGTTTAATCCAGCTTTCCTTGTACTCTTCGGAATTAACGAAAACAGTGTCGAGCTGCCCATAGAACCAATGCATGTAGCCCCATGCCACGCTTTCAAGGAAACTGTCTTCAGTCAGGATCCGGATGTATTGCGGAAAATCAGTGTGATAAATGCCGCTGGTTTGGAGGTTGAGCATCTTTGCCGCGAGCAGCGCGGTTAAACCAACAGGACCGGGCGTGCTGATGATGATCTCCGTGAATTGTTCCCGTTGGATGTAATCCAACATCTGGAGAATTGGCGGGAAACTTAGTTTTTGCAGTTCGTATTCCGGTAATTCGAATTCGCCGATGGGCGGGAAATTTTTGATTGGGATATCGGAAAGTTGAAGGTTGCTTCGTGAAGCCACGACGACCAATTCCTTTCCCGCAGCGGCTCCGGCGGCGGTCATTTTACGAATCGTCGTCGCGACGCCGTTCACGTCTTCCAGCGTGTCGGTGAACCACGCGCGTTTGCGATTTTGTAACGCAGCCGGAACTTCGCCGGTCAACTCCTTAAACAAATTGCGCAGCCATTTGCGCGAGGGGGCTTGGCTGTGAAAGCCATAAATGTACGGCGTCAGGATCACGAGAATCGGAGCAATCGCGCTCAGAGCTTGCATGCTCTCCACCATGTTGCCGCTACTGAGTTGCTGGACAAATTTGTTGAAGAAGCGAAACGTGAGTTGTTCGGCGACCATGTTCGCCATGAGAAATGTCCGCCGCTCCGGTTCGCTGACTTTGTCCAGTTGGGCGGCCAGTTTTGCCTTCACCTCCGGCCGCGCGAAATAGCCGGAAAGCTCCTTCCAGAGCGACACGTTTGCAGGTTTGGCGAAATCGAAAATCTTTCCCGACAAGACACCTTGCACGATGAATTCCGTTTTCTCCTTCAGCGTGAACTCGGTCGGGGCACGGCCTTCCATGAAACGCGAAAACATTTTCTCCAGCAGCGCCCCACCGGGCCCGAGTTTTTCGTGGAAACGGTCCTGGATGAAACAGGCGACCGTGTTGTAAAAGCCATGCGACAGAATCAGTGGCGTTCCGCCCTGGCCGCATGGTGTGCAATCACCAGTCCGAACCAATTTCAGAAATTGTTCGGCAGACGTCGCAGCAGGCGTTTCTGTAAAAGCGGACGCCACGAACTGTCCTCCGTGGTCGTCTGAGCCGCCCACGAGGATTTTTTCCCACGGCTCCGCGTGCGTGGGCGCCACGCCGTGACGATTTGCCAGCACATCGATCTTCTCCGGTGTCAATTGTTTGAAAAGTATTTGTGCCAAATCGCTGAGAAGCGCATCGCGCAAACCGTTGATGCCCTCAAAATGTTTGAACAGAAGGATGAGCTGCTCGAGGTGCACTGCCTCGAGTTTGCCGTTAACACTGTATAACGGATGCGCGACTGCGTGAGCGACTTGGGCACGCTGCAGGTATCGCTGCAGATCGAAAATATTTTCGCGGACGCTTTCGATATCGCCATGTTGCTGTTCTGAAATCCCCCAAACCAAAATGTGCAGCTTGCAGGCGTCGTGCGGAAAGTAAGTGGTGACCTGTTCGCTGATGAACGTCCGAGGTAAATGCGCAATTTCCAGGCAGCCATCGATCGAGTCGTGATCGGTGATCGTAACGTAATCCATCCCACGTTTGCGTAGCTGTTCATACAACTGCTTTGGATCGGAATAGCTGTCGGGAAAATCGAAGCGGCGGAAAAGCCATTCTTCCGAGCGCGCACTATGTCGCGAGTGGATATGTAAATCGCACCTGCTCACCTTACATTCCTCGCTTCAATCTTTGTTCAGCGATCCAATCCTGATACGTCGTAGCGGTCCGCGCACTTTTTGTTGCTGCGATGAAGCTCAGAATCTGTTTCCAAATGGTCGGCTGAGAATAGTCGGGCGGATGAATGCTTATCCGCAAGAGTGGTTTGGTCTTCAACAAACGGAACAGTGCCGCGTTCCAACTGCGACTAAGCGCGCGCCGCCAAGTATTGTGAACACTGTAAACAAGCGTTCTCGCCGGAAACGTGGATTCTGATCGGAGATCGCATACACTGCGCAGGCGAGTTGTGTATTCCAATTCCGCATCGCGAACGGCTTGCTCTGCTTCGTTTCCCAGCAACCACGCCGGCGCGATAAAACCGTGTGGCTTCAGTCCGAGCGCACGGAATTCATCTCGTGCTGTGGTGATGCGGCGCAGAGCTTCTTCATAACTCAAATCGTAAAACTCGCCTTCGTTTTGCGTATAAAATCTGGTCACGAATTTATCGCGCAAAGTTTCTTCTGTCTGAGGCCGGCGTTCATGAAAATAGCCGTGGATCACAATCTCGTGCCCGTCGGCTTCCAACGCTCGGAGCCATGTGACGAATTCGCGGTGGCTGGTGAAGAGCCCCTGATGGTGATAATCCGGCACCACAAGAATCGAACAAACCCGCACGCCATGCGCGCTCAATTCTGAAATGATTGTGCTTGTGATTCGCTGAGTGCAAGGAGCGACGTCATGCAGAGACACGACCACGGAATCCTCCGCCGCGGCGCCGGCGGTGGCAACGAGCGGAAGGAACTCCGTTGCCGCAATTGTACTCATGTTGCAAATTTTCCGTCTTCGAGCGGCTTTGAACAAGGCAAAAAGACAAACGACCTTATTCTCGAGCGCCGTGGCAATGCGTTGCCCGGCCCATTCAACGCGTCGCCGGATATTAATCGTCTGCCGCTGTTAGCCGGGTTCCGAATATTTCATCGTGCTACGCGCGTCGATTTTCATCGTGCCCGCAATTCAATGAGTTCTACCCTCCGCCCATGTTTACGATTTCCCGAAACTCTGGTTCGGCAAGAGGCATGACTGATAGACGCGATTGACGAATCAACGGAACTCCTTTCAAGCGCGAATTGCTCTTGATCTCGCGAAGTGTAACCGCCCGTGCCAGTGGTTTGACCGCTGCGAGATGGACGGTGGACCAATCGCCTTCCTTTGCCGTCGGGTCCGGATAGGCAGTCCGCGTAACCTTGGCAATTCCAACGACACCTTTTTCGTCGCCGCTATGATAGAACAGGACTTCATCGCCCGGTCGCATTTTGCGAAGATTGTTTCGCGCGGCGAAATTGCGCACGCCAGTCCAGCTAGTCTCGCCCTCGGCAATAAAATCAGACCACGAATAGGAAGACGGCTCCTGTTTTACCAGCCAGAAAGATTTCATGTCATAGCGTAACACAGCTTCCAGCCTGTGCGGCCAACGGGCATCTTGCCTGTTGAATTGGCATGGCCGATGTCCTCTGCAGACAAGATGTCTGTGAAGCCCCGTTCGACTTTTTGGCTGCTTTGTTTCACAATCGACAAATGCCGCGACTGCCGTTCATCACGTTCGAAGGATCAGAAGGTAGCGGAAAGTCCACACAAGCCGAAAGACTGGCGGCGCGCCTTCAGCGTTGCGGCGTCCCGTATGTCCTCACGAGGGAACCCGGGGGCACGCCGATCGGCGAAAGTATCCGTGACCTTTTGCAATTTGCTCCACACAACTCGAACATGACGCCCGAGACCGAGCTGCTTCTGTTTGAGGCTAGTCGCAGCCAGCTCGTGCGCGAGATAATCAAGCCATCGCTGGAACGCGGCATGTGTGTGATTGCAGATCGCTTCTCTGATTCCACGATTGTGTATCAAGGAGCGGCACGCAAATTGGATCGCGAGATGATCGAGCGGGTGAATGTGTTCGTCATCGGCGGTTGTGTACCGGACATCACTTTCGTGCTCGATGTCGATGCTGCGACTGCTGAGTCGCGAATGCAGCATGAGCCACGCAAAACTGATCGGATGGAACAACAGCCAGCCGAATTTTATGAGCGCGTTCGCGAAGGATATCGCGCACTCGCGGTGGACGAGCCAGAAAGAATTGTTTTGATCGACGGCGCACGTGATGCAGATGAAATTGAGACCGAGATCTGGAGAAGGCTTTCCGATCGCTTTCCAATGCTGAGGGCTGGCGACTGACAACCGTGGACGAAACGGCGAAACGGCAAAACGGCGAAACGGGGAGGAAACCAATCCGGCATTTCCGCGATTTAGAGGTTTACCAAAACGCGCTTGCGGCTGGGCTCCAGATTTATGACCTGAGCAAAAGATTCCCGAGCGAAGAACGCTATGCGTTGACTGACCAAATCCGCCGATCTTCGCGATCAGTTTGCGCCAACCTTGCCGAAACATGGCGGAAGCGCCGCTATCAAGCAGCATTTATTTCGAAACTCAGCGATGCCGAAGGTGAAGCCGCGGAAACGCAGGTTCATCTGGAATTTGCGTTTCACCACCGCTACGTCTCTCGCGACGAATTTCTAACCGGTGATGATGCGTACGAGAAAATCTGCGCGCAGATTGTGCGCATGATCGATGAACCAGAGAAATGGCTTATTCGCCGACGAGAGCGCAAGCGATGAATCTCAAGCAGAGACTCGCCGAATTGACGAAGCGATCAGCGACAAGAAGCTCGCCGTTTCGCCGTTTCGCCGGGTCGCCGGGTCGTCATCCGCACTCGTCTCTCACTTCTGTCTAAAAATGGCCTTCGTCCGTACGACTGCACTCGAATTTTTACGACGGGCCTATGAACAGAACCGGCTCGCGCATGCGTATCTGATCACCGGAGCTCCGGGCAGCGGCAAGGAATTGCTGGCAGCAGAGCTGGCCAGTTTGGTTAACGGCACCCCCGCCAAGGATATTTTTTCAGCCAAAGCTCGCGAGGTTTTCATTGCCCGGCCCGAATCGAAATCGCGGCGAATCGTCACTGCGCAGATCCGGGCGCTGGAGCATGCACTTCAGATGCGAGCAGCGAACCGGGGGCGCAAAGTAGCGATCATTCCCGACGCGGACCGGCTTCAAATCGAGGCGGCAAATGCATTTCTCAAAACACTGGAAGAACCGCCAAAGGATTCGCTGTTGCTTCTGCTGAGTGCATTGCCCGAGGCTCTGCCGGAAACGATTCTCTCGCGGTGCATTTCCATTCCACTTGCGTCAGACGGCGAGGCTCAGAGCAAGAAAGAGGAAGAAAAACTCGTGAAATTGCTGCAACAAACATCCCGCCAAACGACCTGGAGTATTCAATTTGCCTATCGACTTGCTCAGGAATTTCAACAATTGCTCCGGGCGATACGTGAGGAGGTGAAACACGAAACTGATGATGCGTTAAAACGGGAGGAAACGCGTTACAAGGAAGCAACCGACGGCGCCTGGCTGGAAGAACGAGAGGAATACTACAAGGCGCTGACGGAAAGCCTTTACCTCCAACGACGCGCCGCGCTGGTCGAAACATTGTTCGCTTGGTGGACCGACGCTCTGCGCGCCAGCAACGACGTGGCCCAGCGCGATATCCCAACTGCGAAACAAGAAACCGCCACGCTGGCAAATCGATTCAGCACTGCCGAAATCTTGTGGCGGATCCGTTTACTTGAAGAATTGCGAGATCACCTCGGTCGAAATGTCCAGGAAAGCCTCGCAATCGAAGTCGCCTTCCTGACGATCTTCACCGCGTAATGATGGGGTTACGCCAGAAGATCGCGTCGCTGCTTGTGACAAGCCCCGCAAGTAACGCAGTCGTCTATTGCCCGTTCCAAGCTACTTGCTCGGTTGGCGTTGTTGCCGCAAGCTGCGCGCTGATCTTCTGAATTAGTACAGCCTGGTCTGCCAGTTGACCCCTCAGTGCGCGGATTTCCTCCTGTTGTTGTGCACTCACAGTCTGGAAGTCTTTCTTCAACTCGGTTAATCTCACTTGCTGTTCCGCGACCTGACGACGCTCTTTCAGAAACTCGTTAAGCAACATCGCGTTGATGGCGTCATAGCGGACGGAGGCTGCTTGACCATTGCTGTCACGCGTCACGAGCTCAGGATTTATCTTTTCGACGTCCTCGGCAATGAGCCCGAACCCGAGTGGACGGGTAGGTTCAATCTCCGGTTTGTATCTGAAACTCACCGGCTTGAGGCCGTAGATGACTTCACTGGCGTGCTCCATCGGTTTGATCTCGTCCTTGAAACGTTGGGAGGAGACTTGCGCCCCAAGTTTGCCCTGTCCATTAACGTAGACTGGCTGAGTACCGCCCGGCTGGCTCCAGATGTTACCGATGTAGCAGCTGTTGTTGACATTTTCACCAGCATTATAGATACAAATCACGCCACTTGCACTGGTGACGTTGGCGCCTGCTGAAACTCCCACGGCGATGTTGTTGCTGCCGCTAGTGTTGTTGTCGAGGGCGCCAAACCCAATGGCGGTGTTGAGGGTGCCGGTGGTATTGTGAAAGAGCGCGTCGCGACCGACTGCGGCGTTCGCGCTGCCGTTCGCGTTGTTGAACAGCGCGCTGAAACCGATGGCGGTATTGTTTTGCCCCTCAGTATTATTGTAGAGCGCATCTTTGCCGTTGGCCGTGTTGAGAGTGCCGGTCGTGTTTCTAAGCAAGGCGCGATAGCCAGTCGCTGTGTTGTAGTTGCCTTCAGTGTTCGAAGACAGCGCCGAACCGCCCGTTGCAACGTTGCCCTCGCCTTGAGTATTACTCGCCAGGGCAGACTCACCGATGGCCGTGTTGAACTCGCCAGTGATGTTGCTAAAGAGCGCGTTGGAGCCGATGGCAGTGTTCCGGCTGGCTTCGGTGTTGTTTTGGAGCGCGCCGACGCCTATGGCAGTGTTTAAACCGCCGCCGATGTTCAGCAAAAGCGCGCCAACGCCAATAGCCGTGTTTGAATCCGCGTTGTTGAAAACCAGCGTTCCGGCGCCGACAGCGGTGTTGTAGTTGCCTTCGGTGTTCGCAAAGAGCGAATACCACCCCGCTGCGGTGTTGGCAGCACCATTAGTGAGGTTTTTAAGAGCGTTGGTCCCTTCTGCCGTGGTAAAACCCGGATAGCCGCCATCCGGTGGTGGAAAAACCGCTTGCGCGCTTGGAGAAAGCGCAATGCATCCAACGGCGCAAAGTACTGCTGTGATGGTGATGTTTTGATTTTTCATAAGGGTCTCACGTTTGTAACTGTTTTGAGTTTAGAGAATTTCTGTGCCGTTCGACGAGAAAAACCGCAATCGGAATTTGGGCAATCAGTTTCTCACCACTGTACCGGACAAGATAGGTTAGCTCTCCGTATGTCCCCACACGGGAGAAACGAACCTGCTCTGTAAAGTTGACAAAATGCTGTCTGATCTTATCCAGTATCCGCGTATGCGACATCTTTACCGATTAATTCTGCTGGGGGCTGGCGGTTCGCTGTTACTACTTACCGGTTGCGCAACAGGAAAGGTGGCTAGTGGAGGCTCGTATCATGTGACGGCTTACAAACCGCACGATCCGTCGAAGGTCAAAGTGAAACTCTCCACCTCAACGCAAAACCTGTATGTGATGGAAGGCGACCGACTGTTGATGGCTGCTCAGGCTAACGTGGGCAAGCCTGGCGCCCCAACCCCACACGGCCATTTCACGATTTACAGCAAACAAAAAGAGCGCCGACGGCAGAGCGAGCCGGACCGAGGGTATCCGATGGCTTACTGGTGCGAATTCGCGCCGGCCTATGGATTTCACGAAGGGTTTGTCTGGCCTACGCCGCATACCCATGGCTGCGTTCGTCTCCATAAAGAAGCGGCTGCTCGGCTCTTCGCCTTGACCCGGATCGGCACTCCGGTGGAGATCGCAAGCTCGCTGCCCGAGGATCAGAAATATGGCAATCTGGTTCTCCGGCTCGATCAAAGCCGCGACCCGGACCCGCCGCGCTCGCTATTGCTGTCCCCCAGCTGGTTTACCGATCCTCCTGGTCCACTGCTCGTCGATCAGTGATCGTCTCCTGATAAGGGGATTTGGAGGTGGCCGGCCATTGGAAAACGGCCGGTTAGGGTTACGTTAGCCGACGCCATGAGCACGAACCTGATTTCCAGCGGCACAACTGCCCGCCAGAAAGTGAACTTACGCACGCCCGACGTGATGGCGGCCGTGCAGCAACAGGTCGAGTCACACTACCGCAGCGATATCATCGAAAAGGTCCGGCGCGCCGGCGGAATCATTTCCGTGGGAGATACCACAGTGCGCCTGGCGAAGCAGTTTGGTTTCTGCTATGGCGTCGAACGCGCGATCGATCTGGCGTACGCGGCGCGCAAGGTTTTCAAGGATCGCCGCCTGTTCATTGTGGGAGAAATTATTCATAACCCGGAGGTCAATCATCAAATCGCCTCGTTAGGGATCAAGAATCTCACCGGCAGGAATAAGGAGGCGGACATCTCTGATCTCGGGCCAGATGATGTCGTCATCGTGCCGGCATTTGGCACCGAATTGTCGCTTCAGCAACAGATTAAGGATCGCGGCTGCCAGATTGTTGATACCACCTGCGGCGACGTGATGAGCGTTTGGAAGCGGGTACGCAAATACGCAAGTGAGTCGGTTACGTCCATCATTCATGGCAAAGCCGAGCACGAAGAGACAAAGGCAACCAGCTCGCGCGCGCTCGGTGACGGCAGCGGACATTACGTTGTGGTCCTAACTCTCGCGGATACAGATTACGTTTGCGATTACATCCGACACGGCGGCGATAAACAGGCGTTCCTCGAGAAATTCAGGGGCGCGCACTCGCCGGGATTTGATCCCGACGTGCACCTGGAAACCGTGGGCGTGGCGAATCAAACGACGATGTTGCGCGGCGAAACCGAGGAAGTGCAACGCCGAATTCGCCAAGCAGTGATCGATCGAGATGGACCGGAGCTCGCGCAGAAGAATTTCCGCTTCTTCGACACAATCTGCGGCGCTACACAAGAGCGGCAGGATGCGTTGCGCGAATTGCTGAACGTTCGTATGGATTTGTTGCTCGTCGTTGGGGGTTACAACAGCTCGAACACATCACACCTCGCCGAGATGGGCGAAGAGAAGTTGCCGACATATTTTGTGCTGAACGCTTCGCGGCTCGTTTCCGCCACGGAAATCAAGCATTACAACTTGCACGAAAAACGCGAAGTCGTTTCACACTTTTGGTTGCCGAATGGACCCGCTGTGATCGGCATCACTGCCGGCGCGTCTTGTCCGAACAATTTGATCGAAGAAACGCTGATTCGGCTCTTTGAATTACGCGGCATCTCGCGCCGAGATCTCGAGATGGCGGCGTAGCTTCTGGGGAGCGCACGCGCCACGCGTGCTCGTTTCGGCGCCCTCGCCGAAACGCCCGAGAACGTTTCGCGGTAACTTCCCGAATCCCCCGGAAGTTCGCGATCGCGAGGGCGCGATCGCCAGCACGCGAGGCGCGTGCGCTCCCCAGATCAGCGGTCATAGACCACCGCTACAGCGCTGTCATCCGAAATACGTTATATGGCACGAGCGATTTGGAAGGGCAGCATCAGCTTCGGACTGGTTAACATACCAATCGCGCTCTATGCAGCTACGCGACAGGAGGAACTGAAGTTCCGTCTTCTGCGCAAGACCGATCTTAGTCCGGTCAATTACAAACGCGTTGCTGAAAAAGACGGCAAGGAGGTGCCCTGGGACCAGATAGTCAAGGGGTACGAGTACGAGAAAGGCAAATACGTCGTGCTACGGGACGAAGATTTTCAGCGAGTTGATCTCGAAGCCACTCAGACAGTCGACATCCAGGACTTCGTCGATCTGGAAGAGATCGACCCGATGTTCTTCTATAAACCGTACTATCTGGAGCCGCAGAAAGGCGGAGACAAAGCTTATGCGCTCCTGCGAGATGCGTTAAAAGACACTAACAAGGTCGGCGTTGCGAAAGTGGTCATCAAGACGCGGCAGTATCTGGCCGGTGTTAAGCCGGAGGACGGTGCACTCGTTCTTGAATTGATGCATTTCGCTGATGAGCTCGCCGACGCGGACAAGCTGCACGTGCCGAAGACTCTGGAAGTCGGCAAACGCGAAATGAATATGGCCAAATCACTTATCGATAGCATGAGCTCGAAATGGAATCCGGAAAAATACAAAGACGACTACCGGGAGGCGCTCATGGAAGTGATTGAAGAAAAAGTGGAAGCCGGCGGCAAGGAAATCGAAGAGAAGCCAAGGAAAGCGCCGAAACCGACAAAGGTGATCGACCTGGTATCGGTTTTGCAGAAGAGCCTCGAACAGAGTGGGCCGAAGGGGAAAAGCAAAGGCAAATCGCGCGCGAAAAGAGCGCACCCGAGCAGGAAAGCAGCGTAGCTGTATCCGTTTCCCCGGATGCGGCCGCGCACAGCGAAGCGGCTAGAGACTTGACACTTTGACTGGAAATCATTCAGCCTGAACGGTTATGAACTCACTAACTCGGTATGCTGTTCCGTTCTATTCCGTTATGCGGTTCGTGGTTGGTCTCATGTTTTTCTGTCACGGTGCACAAAAAATCTTCGGATGGTTCACGCCGCCCGGCCAACCTGGCGGGCCGTTGCCGCCGCTTATGGTAGCGGGGGGCTGGATTGAAATCGCGGGCGGCCTCCTCATTGCCGTTGGATTATTTACCCGTATAGCCGCTTTCATCGCCAGTGGCGAAATGGCCGTCGCATTCTTTATGATGCATGCCAAAGGCAGCATCTTACCCATTGTCAATAAAGGCGAACTGGCGGTCGTTTACTGCTTTGTTTTCTTTTACATCTTCCTTTATGGGCCTGGCGCTTGGAGCCTCGATGTGATGTTGCGTAAAACGACGCCTACCAGCTAGGTTCCGGAAAATCGACGTTTGCTGCTACTCGATTATGAAACACCTTGTATTTGCGCTCGTGTTCCTTGCTGGCTCGGTGCTTGCAACAGAAGTGTACAAGGATTTTGGTAAGGAACGTCTGAACAGTTCGCCGCGTCACGGCGAATGGGTCGATATCAAATCGGGCGACCGCACAATCAAGGCCTTCGTGGTTTATCCGGAGCGCAAAGACAAAGCGCCAGTCGTTCTCGTCGTTCAGGAAATTTTTGGCCTAACCGATTGGCTGCGCAGCATGTGCGATGAGCTGGCCGAAAACGGAGTGATCGCGATTGCGCCGGATTTTCTTAACGGCCAAAAGTTTGAAGATGCCGATGGAGCGAGCAAAGCGATCTCGGCGGTAACACAAGATCAGGTCAAAATGGTTCTCGACGCGACCGCCGATTACGCCCTGAAAATTCCGGCGTGCAACGGCACTCTTGCTGTGTGTGGATTTTGTCGGGGCGGGGGATGGGCGTTCATGTACGCAAACGTGAACTCGAAATTGAAAGCGGCTTATTCTTTTTACGGAACTCCATCGGACGCGCCGGAGCAAGTCGCGAACATTCCGTGTCCGGTCTACGGTTTCTATGGCGAAAATGATGAGCGGGTAAACGCCGGTATTCCCAAAGCGGAAGAGTTAATGAAGGCTGCCGGCAAGAAATACGAGCCGGTGATCTACAAAGGAGCCGGCCACGGTTTCATGCGCTCCGGCGAACCAACTAATCCCGCCGTTCGCGAAGCCGACCGAAAAGCGCGCGACGAGGCTTGGACGCGCTGGAAGAAGTTGCTCCAAGAACTTCCATAGGATTCTGTGATTCCCAGCGGAGTCGAGATGATAGAGAACTGTGCCATCACCAACAATAGATCTGTGCGATCTTTCCATCGTTGGTTGTTGTAACAGAAAACCAGTACCAGTTTCCTCCAAGGCTTACCTTGTAGCGCAGGACTTTGGCATCTCCTCTCTCCTCGCGGTCGGAGAAAATAAACGAGCCCAACGCGCCGTGGTCGGCGAACCATTTCCAAAATGCCTTGCCTGTTGCAGTGTTCAGGAAGATGCGCATCGGCGCCGTAAACGCTGCCGGTTCGTAATTGCCGTTCAATAAACCGGAGACGACTTCTTTTAAGGTCGCCGTGGTTCTTGGATCTGGATCCGGGTTCGCTTCCGGTCGTTTCAACGCTGGCAAACAGATTCCGGCAAGATCGATAGCCACTTCATCCATGATCATGTCGCTGTGGTTCGTCAGAACAATGATCGTCAGTTTATCGTCGAGGAATCGATAGATGACTGAAGAAAACCCCGGTGTTCCGCCACTATGCTGCACGAGCCGATGGCCATGATAGCTGTCAATGAACCAACCAAAGCCGTAATTGAATGACGCATCCGTGCCGTCCTTGGTTACTGCCGGCGTCCATATTTGGTTGAGGCTGGATTTTTTCAGCAATTTCTCGCCGACAAGCGCCGCATCCCATTTCGCCATGTCCTCAACCGTCGAAAGAATACTTCCCGCCGAAAATGCGATCGCCGGCAGAAGAATCGGCCGGTTCTCAAAGTGATTGTGCTTCCATTCATACCCTGAGGCTCGATTTGGAACGATTTTTTTCGGGTCGGTGTTGCATGTGGCGTCCATCCCGAGCGGCTTGAAAATGCGCTCATCCAGAAATTGCCAGTAAGATTTGCCGGTTTCCTTCTCGATGATTATTCCGAGCAAGTAGTAGCCGGTGTTATCGTACGCCCAGGTCTCGCCCGGTTGAAACTCAAGAGGCAATTTGAAAAACATTTTGAGCAACTCGTCGCGCGCCGGAGCTGTCTCAAAGGCGAGATTTGTCCTGAAAACATCGAGCCAGTGCGGCACGGCGACATGGTTTTGAATACCCGACGTGTGAGTGAGCAAGTGCCTGATTGTGATACCACGCCACGTTTCCGGCGCTTCCGGAAAATATTTTGTGATTGTGTCCTCGAGATGAATCTTGCCGTCATCAACGAGCATTATGATTGCAGCGGCGGTGAACTGCTTGGTATTCGAGCCGATTTCGTAAACCGTCTCTTTTGTCGCCTGCGCTCTTAGTTCGAGATTCGCGAATCCGTATCCCTGCGCTTTAGTGATCCGGCCGTCGCGAACAATCGCAAGCGAAAGGCCGGGAATATGCAGCTGCCGCATCCGTGCCGAAACGTAATCGTCGATGTTGTCGGCTTTGGTGGAAATTGCGGCGCAAGATCCAATCAACAGCGCAACGACAACTGCGCGAGCCCCGACGGTCATTGGAGATAACCTATTTCCTTGCGCGCTCCAACTCATCGGCGAGCGCGCCTGCATCGTAAACTTTTCGAAGCGCTTCGACGATCGCGGCGGAATCAACAGACACGGCGCGCGACTGCGTGTCGGTGTAAGTGCAATCGGTCACGAGCGATTGAATGTTACCGTCGAAAATAATGCCGACGAATTCATTTGCTTTGTTCACCACCGGACTGCCGCTGTTGCCGCCGATGATGTCGGCGTCGGAAACGAAATCGAACTTCGTCGCCAGATTGAGATCTGATTTCTTGTCGAGCCAACGTTTCGGCAGATCAAATGGCGGTCGGTTGTCGTTTTCGGCTGCCCGTTGATATAGACCGGCAAAATCGGTGAACGCGGGGATTTGCTTTCCGTCCTGCTCGTATCCGCGCACAGTTCCGTAGGAGAGCCGCAGCGTAAAAGTCGCATCCGGATAACTGCTTGCGCCTTCAATGGCAAACCGCGCCTTTGCAATATCTGCATACGCTTGTTTTTTGATTTCATCCTGCGCGTTGTAAATCTTTCGCGCTTCTCTGGCTTGTGCATCGATCATGCGAGCGAGATCGATCATTGGATCGTGCGCCGCCTGCAGCGCAGCCGCGTCTTTGCCGTAGAGATCTTTCCGCACAGCCGCGTCCTTTAGCTTTGTGCCAGTTACAAGCTCGACTGCGCGCGCGTGCGGTGACTTTCCAGCGAGCACTTTTTTCACCAGGGGGTTGTCCGCGCCGACTGC
>WNFV01006398.1_pt1 | contig 15028 bp, 15 predicted proteins | sample 5400101 | NCBI WGS metagenome assembly WNFV01 (sample SAMN13153361, study PRJNA577476) | soil metagenome | isolation source: 115 cm soil or saprolite under grassland replicate 1 | place: USA:California | collected 2016-06-15 | reverse complement strand
AACCAGGACGCTGCCCCGAGGACGTTGCCGTGGCTGGCTGACACCACCTGAGTTGGACCCGGGGCCCCGCCACCTGCGCAAAATCTGGTCGGGGGCCCGGGATTTGAACCCGGGGCCTCACGGTCCCGAACCCTGCGTATGTCGTGTCCTCCAGTGTCCCTCCGGTTCCTCCAGTGTCCTCCTGTACTCAATTTCGACGGCGGTCGTGTCCTTCTGTGTCCTTCCGTGTCCTCGTGGTTCCGCGAATGCGTGACACATCTGTGACACGGTTGGGCGTCAGAGTGCTACGGAACCGAGCGCCCACGCGAGCCGTCGCCGCCGAAGATCTCGTCGTAGAGGTCTTTCCCGAAGCTCGTCGCAAGCGCCTCACCGGGGCGCACCTTGAACGTGCGGGTGCCGTCGGGCAGGCGCTCAGCGCGCATGAAGTGCACGCCGTCTACATGGTCCCGACGAAGGCGCTCGGCCAGATCGTAGAGGTGCGTCACCAGTAACACCTTCACGCCAGCGCTGTTGAGCGCCCCGAGCACTTCCTCGCCGATGTCTGAGCCCTCGCGCTCATTGGTCGAGGCGAAAGACTCGTTGGCGAAGAGGATCGCCCCCGACTGGATGTGGTCGACGATTCCACTCATCCGACGCAGCTCTTCATCCAGCTTGCCGCTGATCATCGTCGCGTCTTCTTCGCGCTTGAAGTGCGTGAAGACCCCGGTGGCCACGTTCGCCCGGAACTCCCCCGCCGCGACGAACATGCCGGCCTGCATCATCAGCTGCGCGAGTCCAGCGCTCCGGAGGAAGGTTGACTTCCCACCCTGGTTCGCACCGGTCACGACGACCAGCCTCTTGCCGTCAGCATTGACGTCGTTGTCCACCGCCCGGCCTTCGAGGGTCAGCGCCAGGCTCACGTCATAGAGTCCGCGCGAGCTAAGCGTTGTGTGTGTGACGCGGCGAGCGGGACCGGTAGGCACGTCGTATAGCCCTTCTGCAGCAGAGTCGAGTGCAAGTTGAGGCACGCGACGTAGAAGGCGAGCTCGGCCCGCAGCTGTACGAAAAAGTTGGTCACGTGGTCGGCCGACTGCGATAGAGCGTCGGCTACGAAGTTGATGCCGCGAGCCCGCAGTTCCTCTAGAGCCTGGTGGCCTGCTTCGTCGCGTGGATGCACTTCGAACGCAAGGCGTCGGCCGCGGGGGCCAAGGACCGGTACGAGCTCTGGCACGATGTCCGACCAGCGCTGCTTCTCCTCGAGCGGGCGCCGGAGGACGAAGTCGACCCCGGCGTTACCGCGGCCGAGCTTCGCGCTGACAAGCACGCCCCTTCCGAACTTGAGCCGCTGCAGATGAGCGTTGACTAGCTCGAAGTAAGGGTCGTCCAACTCCTCAAGCAGCATCGCGAAGAAACGTTTGAAGGCCGGCGATCGAAACCGCTGACCGCTTTCAACGGCGATCTCGCGCAGACGCTTTAGCTTCTTGATCATGAGCTGCATCACCTGGACCGCATGGCTCAGGTTGAGATCGGGCGAGTAGTTGCTGAGAAAGCCCCAGATTTCACGCTTTTCCTTCAGCGTGTCAACCGCGAGGGCGTACAAGGCGAGCACCACGTCGGGGTGCTCGAGGCAGTCGGTCCAAGCTTGCTGTCGGTAGATGATCGTCGCGGGGTCAGTGAGGCTGCAGAGGACGCCGCGCTGCACCACGCCGTACAGGAACTCGTCTCCAGCCGCCATGGCTCCGAAGAGAACGTTCAGGCCAAGGTCCGCGACCAGGTCTTTCGCCTGCAGCGGCAATTCGCTCTGCCACTCAAAGTTGCAATCGGGGTACATGAGCAGCGATTTCATCGCCGGACGCGCTCCTCGATGGATCGCCGGGTCAGCCCGTACTTCTGGGCGATCGCGGTCGCGTAAGCGCGGCCGTCGGCCGGTCGCCGGATGAGCTTGAAGGTGCGTTCGGCAGGATTCTCGGGGACAACGGTGCTGACGATGCTGACGACGCTCGGGTCCAGGCGAGACAGCTCGTCGATGAAGGTGACGTAAACGCCCAGCGGCCCGAGCTCGATCAGCTTTCCGATCACCTCGCGACCGAGCAGAAGCGCGTCCTCCGCCGTCGTGGACGCGAGGCTCTCGTTCATGATGACGACGCTCCGGTCCGTCGCTTCCCGGAGCATTTCTCTGATCCGCAGGAGCTCCTCCTCCAGCTTGCTGTGAAGGTCCTCGACCTTCTCCTGTTTCTCGAAGTGGGAGAAGATCCGGTCGCAAAGAAACAGGCGGGCGTTCGTGCCCGGCACCAGGCAGCCGAGCCGGCCCAGGTAGTGGAGCTGGCCAAAAGTCCGAGCGAAGGTCGTCTTGCCGCCCTGGTTGGGACCCGAGACGACGAAGATCTTCTCCCCTGCTTTCAACTCGAAGTCGTTGACGACGACCGGCTGTTGCTCACCGACACGCTTGATTGTGAGTGCGATGTCGAACGTGTCGTTCGCCGAGACGTGCTTTGACTTCGAGGAGACCGTCGGATAGCAGAAGCCGAGCGATGCGCGCTGCAGCGGTTCCAGCACCCTGAGATAGGCGACATAGAACTGGACCTCGCGGTCGAACCGTTCGATGACCGGGTCCAGGAAGTGTGCGTAGGTGTGGTGATACGCGACGAGGTCGCGGAAGAGGTCGGGATAGAGTCGTGCGACCAGTTCGACGATCCGCTCCTGGATGTGGTTGTTGAACTCAGGAGTGAACTTGAGCAGGCGGCTCTCGACTTCGCCCTGCTGGAACTTGCTGAAGGTCTCGAGTACCTCGGCGCTGTAGTCGGGCTCGCTCCGGTAAGGCGTCACCGTCACACGGAGGCCACGAACCCGGACGCAGTAGTCCACCTCCGCGATCGCTGCCTTCAACCGCTTCGTCCCTTTCAGCAGGGACTGGAAGGTCTCCGAATCGGTGTAGGCGGCGACGTAGCCACGACAGCGCTGAAACGCCTGCGAACGCGGGTCCGAGTCGATGAGAGCGCCATTCAGCGCGAGAACGACACCGGTGTACAGGTTGCCGGCATCGAGGAACCAGGAGGCTTTCTCATATGCATGGCGCCGCTGCCGGGACGCGGTCATGTGGCTACGGACCCGGCTCATCCCCTCCGCAAAGGCGTTGATCGGAGCGAGCAGGCCACCCTTCAGGTCGCGAAAGGCGTCCTGGCGGTACTTGACGGCAGACTCGCTCGACAGCGGGCAGCGGAAGAAGGCCGCCAGCCGGTATTCGTCTCTGCCTACGGCGGCCGCGAAGACCTGGTCGAGGTTGAGATCGCGGAAGAAGTCGGGCTCCGCCAGTCCCTCGCAATCCGAGCCGAGTTCGGGCGACTCGAAGAGCACGCTGAAGGCGCGTGCGCCTGTGGGTCGTCGTTCCGCTCTTTCTACTCGTCCGTCGATCGTGCTTTCACCTCAGTTCCGAGGTAGAAGCCATCATCCCGGACGGTTCTGTCTGGGCTTAGGCGGGCCTCATCGCCCTCAACACAAGTCTAGTCGCGCCGGTCCGGGTAAACTCGAACCTGGCCATGAGGCCGGCTTGAGCCGGGAGGTCGCCTTCTACCGCGATCAATCCAGCAGGTAGGAGTCTCCTTGGAAAGCGCTGCCACGTGGTTTTGTCCGGATTGCTGGCACGAGGTCACTCCCGAGGCACAGACGTGCCCGCTCTGTGGCAGCGACTTAGCGAAGCAGCAACGTGTCGACTACGAGACCAAGCTGATCCGCGCGCTCGAGCACCGCATGGCCGATAGGAGGCTCATCGCCGCTCGCGTCCTTGGTCAAATCGGAGGCACAAGAGCCGTGCGAGCGTTGATCAAGCTCGCCGAGCGCGGCGACGATCCTTATGCCTCTGCGGAGGCGGTTAGAGCGCTGTCCCGGATCGGCGGCCACCAGGCAACCGAGTACCTGAAGAAAGCGAACGCCCACCCTTCGGCTGTCGTCCGCCATGCTGCGATGGATCGCCTGATCGTTGCATGTGGAACGAAATCAAATTGAAGTCCGCATAACCAATCGCCATGAGAGACATCGCGCTCAGATAGAGCCAGAACGCTCGCGGCAAGCGCGCAGTGCTGGCAAGCGTCGGCGACTTCGCCTCCATCGACCGAGGATTAGGAAACTTGGCTCGACTGAGTGCAAGAACCGCGAGCGAAAGCACGGCCGGAACCAGGAGCCAGGCATACGCCTCGCGAAACGCTCCCGATCGAACCAAGAGGATCGCGCCCACTGCCAGCGGGCCGATCAGGGCACCGGTTTGGTCGAGTCCTTCCCTCAACGCGAAAGCCCAACCGTGCCCTATAACGCTCCCGGCGTTCGCGAGCATGGCGTCGCGCGGGGGATTGCGTATGCCCTTGCCAACGCGCTCCAAGATGATCAGGAGCACAGCGACCTGCCAGTTCCCCGCCAATGCCATGGCGGGCACCGCAAAGAGATTCACGGCGTAACCGATGCCCGTCCAGAGCCAATAGCGCCCGCTCTGACTTGCGACGTATCCGGAACCAAGCCGGACGAGGTAGCCGAGCAGTTCGCCGAGACCCGAAATGACGCCGACGACCACCGCTGAAGCACCGAGAAAGGCGAGAAAGGCACCGTTGATGCCCCGAGCAGCCTCGTAGGTCATGTCAGAGAAGAGGCTCACCACGCCGATCAGCACCACGAACACCAGTGCCGATCTGGCGAGATCCGGAGTCGGCCTAGCAGTGACCTTTTCTGATCTGTCTTCTAGCACCCTAACCTCCACCAACTGGATGGTCAGGGGCTATCAGCTCCTCTTGGAGCGCTTCGGGTCACCCTGGGCGAGCCCCATCGCCTCGCTCCGGGAATGTATCACTCGGCAATGGTCGGGCCGGACCGCGACTCAAACCCGATGTCAGCAAGCCTCACGGTCGCCCGTGCGCACCCGATCGCTAGGCCGACCGGACCTCTGCGGCCAACGCACGTAGGCGTCTGGTATCTCGATCACCGGTTAGCTCGGCAGCACGATCAATATCGCGCTCGATCACCTCAAGTACTGGAAGGTTCGAGAAGGCTTCTATCTCGAGCCGCCGGCTGAGAAGGTAATGCCAGGTGTTGGCGGCAACAGCGCGTGCGGTCGGAACTGGACGCCTGCGGCCATCCGAGAGAACAAGTACATGATCTTCTAGTAGAAGGTCGAGGGGGTTTTCGCCAGCGTCAAGGGTTCCAACGCAGAACCTGCATTCACAGTAGCGCTTGGTGTACTTAGCAGGGCTGAGGTTGCGGCCAAGATTCTCGGCGTCAGAGAAATGCAGGGAATGGCGGACGCCGGGCACGTATGTCCGGCAGGACCGCATCATCAGGCGCTGCTCTTCAGCCGGCTCGCCCTTGTCGACCCAGCCCATGTGATGGGTGACGGCGGCCAGGCCGGCGTCATGGAGTGCGGCGATCGCGTAGCTGCCGTATTGATGGCCAACCGGAATACCGCGATCCGCGAGACCTGCAACGAGATGGGAGACGGCGGCGAACGTTGCGTGGTCGGCTATTAACTGGTCTTCGGTGACCTCGGGCGTCCAGATGAACACTGAGTTGACGCCGTCCGTCGGCAACGTGGCGAGCAGTGCGCGAATTTGATTCTGGTCCCGTAGGCGGTCCAGCGGCGCAATGAGTTGCGCCGCGACCGGATCACCGGCGACATCGACGCTCGCCTCGATCAGCAACTGGTTGATGCGATCTTCCTCGGGCGAATAGGCCACCAGCCCGGGAGCGATCAGACGAGCGGGATGAAGCTCGCGGGGATGAGTGGCGTCGAGGAGATCTAGCTGGGTCGGCACCGCGTGCAGGCGGCTTCGCTGATAGCGGATTACGTTCGCGGCAAGGATTCGCCATTCGTCATCGCTGGCAACCGTCTCCAGGAGTGGGCCCGCGGCCATCTTGATCGACGTGTTCTGCGAATAGGCGGCTGCGAGGCGGTTGTAGTTGCGCTTCGTCTCACCTTTTTCGTTGCGCCACCACTTGGGCACCTGGAATCGCCAGAGCACGGGATCGACGGCAAATGGCAGGGTGGTCTTCCACAAGCAGGCTGCAGTGCTCTGGGCGCTGTTCTCAAGCTGATTGGCGTTGACGATGACCTCGTCCATCAACCCAGGGCTGACGTAGGTCAGGTCATCCGAAGTACGAACCCGGACAATGTGGTGCAGCGGTGATCTTGACACCAGCTAGTTCGATCTCCGCCGCCTCGCCCGGCCTTCGACCTGGTCACGTATCAGGGAGCGTTCAGCGTACTTGGGCCATGTCTTGTAGACACGACGGAGAAGATTTGGCTTATCCCACTCCGAGCGAAGCCGCTGAATGTAGGCATAGAGCTGGTCGTAGGCCCGGCTCGACTGCCGAAGTCGCTCCGCCGCGCGGTGGCCCTCCTCGTTAAGAGCGAATTCCTCGGTCGCAGGCTCTTCACGCGGCCCGGATCGTTGAAACACTGTGGCCATCATCGCCTCGAATGTCGGAGGCTCCGGAGAAACCGACGGAGCTCCGCGTAGGAAGCCGGCGAGGCGCAACGCGCTGGCGGCGTCGTTGACCTCTTCGTTGAACGGGCCGTAGTTGAACGCGTAGAAGCGACTCTGGCTCGCCAGGTTCTGCTCGATGACAAACAGCAGCTTCTGCAGTCGGGTGATCCCGCGGATGGCGTTCTGGCCTTGCTCGTTGTTGGCGTGAAGCAGCAGGACCATCAGGTCTTTGATCGCAGGTTGTCCGGCTTCGACTGGGTCAAGTCCAAGAGCCTCCTCCTCGCGAGCAATTGCCGCCTCGATCCATTCGCGAGCGAGGCTGTGGTAAGGGCGACGCAGTTCATCGGCGCGGGCCTTGAGCGCGTCCAGGATCTCGTTGTCGAGCTTGAGATTGAGCTGCTCAGTCTGTGGTTCTTCCGAAGCGGCCGCAGGACTAGGCGCAACGGACTGCCGAATTCCATCGACGATCCAGGATCGAGCCATCGCGTGGTAGGGCAGTGATCGCGCCGCCGCCACTCGCTTGATTCGGACGAGCAATGCGACGGGCAGGCGCAGTGTGATCTGCGCTGTCATCGGGCGTGGCACCAGCTCCGGCGCCTCAGGCAGCCTCTCCCATTCCGCCGACCAATCACGCCCGAGCAGGGAATCCCAGCGGTCGTGACTCATCGGGCTAGCCGGCGATACGTTCGCCGTTCCATGTCGGTCATTTCCCTTGCGCTGTAGACCCGAACGATGCCATTCGGCCGCTGCTCATATACAAGGAAGAGCATCCGGCCGCCGTCAGTGACTCCAAGCATCAGCAACGCGTCTCCATGCCGGCGCTTGGTGTGCGGATTGCTGAAGCACTGCTCAGCCTCAAGGGCGGAGACATCGTGGCGACGTAAGAGCTTCGCCTCGTTGTCTTCATCCCACTCGAATTGAGGCAGCGGCCTGCCGCGCGGGCGAGGCGGCCCACCTCCCGCGTCCACTCACAAGACGTGAGCAGATCGGCCCACTGCATGCCGTCTCACGGGCCTACGATACCGTATATCCCTAAGATATACAAGCCGACGCGAAAATCTGTGACACGGCTGTGACTCGGAGAGGCTCGCTGTAAGGCTCTAAATGACGATTCCGAATACGAAATCTGGTCGGGGGCCCGGGATTTGAACCCGGGGCCTCACGGTCCCGAACTCCACGCGGTCTCGTCCACCGAGATCGATTTGGGGCGTTTTGACCTCGATTCGCCAGGCAATTTGAGGGCCCTTTCAGCCACCAACACCGCTCGAATTACTACACGGACTACTACATGAGCTTTCGGTTACAACTCCAGACCTCAGAAGAGGCTCGCAATAAGTTCCGCAGCCCGAGCGGCGCCTTTGGTTTCAACGGGTGCATAGTTGATTGCGGTGCCGTGTATTTGCACAATCGCTTCGGCGATGACTTCTGGGGTCGCAGTCTCGAAGTCCATACACGTACCCGCCCTGTAGCGATCAAGTCGGTGACGAACATGGAAATTCTGTTCGAAATGCAGCCGCAGCGGGAAGTAGATGAAAGGCCGTCCGGCCGCTGTCAGTTCCATCGTGGTCGTCAGGCCACCCTGAACTAGCGCAACGTCGCATGCCGCGAGGTGTCGGTGCAGATCCGGCACGAACTCCCGTACTTCGAGGTCCGCCGCTGCGCGGATCGTGGAGGGATCAATGCGAGGCCCGGTCACCACAATCATCCGTACATTTGCCAGCTTCCGCTTCGCCGTCGGAAAGGCCTCGGTGATGCGCTTGAGCAGATGGCTGCCCACCCCCGATCCACCCACCGTCACGATGCAGATAGTCTCGTTCGGCGCATAACCCAGCTCCGCGCGTAGACGTCCGCGGGTCCCAAAGGACGCAGGGTCGAAGCCGGTGACGTAGCCGCTGAAGTCGTAATGGGACTCGGTCCAGTCCCGGATCAGCGGAAGGTCCGGGCCAAAGCGGTCCGGGACGATGTCGTCGGGGTCGCCGATGAAAATTGCCCGGTCGCGGATGCGCGGGTAGCGGGCGATGTGCTCGATCATCTCTGCGTTGTAGTCGGCAGTCAGCCTCGCCTCCGCTTCACCTCCCTCTGGCATCGGCAGCCAGCCGACGAAGTCCGTCAGCCAGGCATAGGCCGCCCGCTTGAGATCCGGGTTCTCGTGCAGGTAATAGTCGAGCTCCCAGGCCTCGTCGCCGATCCAGACGTCGTACGCCTCCGCCGAAACCACATCGTGAAAGACCATGAAGTTTGCAACCAGAATCTCGTCCATTCGGCGCCAGGCCTGGAAGCAGTGCAGCTCATGTGGGCCGGATTCAGCTTCGATGTGGCGGCTTTCGCTGGCGAGCTGGGCGCTGGCCGGATGGATGCGTTCGCCGTGCGCCTTGAGCAACTCGGTGACCGGATGCTGGGCGAGCCAGTCGATCTCCAGCCCGGGCACCAGCCTGCGCAGCTCGGTTGCGATTGCCGCGTCTCGGCGAGCGTGACCAAGCCCGATCGGAGACGAGACATACAGCGCCCGCTTGGTGCGGCTGCGACCTCGGCGCCAGCGAACCGTCCGCTTTGGCCGGCCGACGGAATCGATGAATTCGCGCAGGAGCAGATTGATCTTGACCGGATCCCTGGCGTGCGGCGCATGCCCGCTGCCTTCGAGGATAACCAAAGATCCGCCCACAGCCTTGGCCAAGGCGCCCGCCCGCTGAGCCGGGCTCTGTCGATCGTCGCTGCCATGAACCACAAGGACCGGGCACCGGACCCGCGAGGCGAGCCCCTGTATCTCTTCTTCCGAGAGCGCCGGCGCTTCGATCGTCGCGATCAGTACTTGTGGCGTCGTTTCTAGGCCCCAGCCGGTGGTGTCCTCGATTTGCTTCGTGGAGTGCGGTTCCGGAAACATCTGCGCCATGAAAAAAGCGACGTAGCCTTGGTAGTCGCGCAGCCAGTAATGGCGATTCGTCTTCGCCCAGCCTTCCTCGGTGTCGACCAGCTCGTCGAACCGACGTGCCCACTTTGCACGCTCCGCATGCGGTGGGGCGAGCGGCAAGCTGTTGCCGATGAAGACCGCACCAATGGTCCGCTCGGGATGATTCCCAGCAAGGGCTAGGGCATAAGCGCAACCCGCTGAGAAACCGACCACGATCGCCTGTTTAACTTCCACCGCGTCCAATACCGCCAGCGCGTCGGCGACAAACTCTTCGTCCGCGTATGCCAACGCCTCAGTCGGCCGATCGGACAACCCATTCCCGCGCGGATCGAAAGTGATGACCCGGTTGTATCTCGCGAGGGCATGAATCTGTGCCTTCCAGTGTCGGGAGTGCATGATCGACCACGTCGGCAGCAACAACACCGCCGGCTCGCCGGCGCCAAAGGTCTCGTAGTAGACCCTGACGCCGGCTCGCGCGACGTAGCCCTGCTGGTCGGGCTGCCTTGCTCGCAAAAGGTTTAGACGACCTCGAGGTCGGTCTTGACCGGAACGGGGTTGGCCAGGATGTCGCGTACCGGAGAGGTGTCCTGCACGTACTGGCAGAGGGATTCGAGATCTTCGCGACTCGCGTTACTGGACTTGACTCGGCTCTTCACCCTGATCTCTGTGAAGCCGGGCCGACCCTTGCCCAGCCCTAAAAAGGCGTGAAGGTCGATATCGCCTTCGATCTCGTACGAGAGTTCGTCGATTTCGAAGCCCTTGGCTGCAGCGTTGGCGACGAAGCCCACCGCATAGCAGAAGCCGAGAGCGGCAAGGCAGAGCTCGACCGCGTTCGGGCCCAGGTTGCGCCCGAGCAGCACCGGAGGCTCGTCTCCCTGGAACTTGAACTGGCCCGGGTGACGCGACTCGTCCTGCTTCCCAGCATGCACGAAGGGGCCGATCTCGGTTACCGAGTTCGTACCCTCCCTCCAGGTCGTTTTCGCCTTGAAGGTCATGCCCGCAATTGCCGGCTCCTTCTCGATTGCTCCGATCGTTCCCACCAGCTGATCGACGTTGATGCCATTTCGCACTGTCACGGTTGCCATCAAATTTCCTCCTGGCCAGGTTTGACTGGCCGAATCTGCCTCCCACCCGTTTCGAGACGCTCGATGAGGCGACCAAGCGCTTCCACCGTCTTCCACAAATTTCCCTCGTCCTCCGTTATCCCGAGCGAATGCTGGAGCTCCATTCCGTACCAGTAGGTGACGATTGCTGATGCGACCTCAGCAGGGGCGACGTCCGTGACGCCGAGTCGAGGTAGAGCCTCGGCTGCCACTTCTGTCAAGAGTTCCCGCCATCCCCTCATCAGCTCCCTGATCGCTGCACCCAGGCGCGGATTGGCAAATCCTTGTCCGGCCAGCTCCATCAGGCTTCGCACATAACCGGACGCGAGGTCTTGCCGGTAGAAATCGATCGCCTGCTGCCACTTCTCAGTCAAGCTCAGATCCTCGCTGCCATACATCGCGCGCTGCCGATCGAGCAACTCCTGGTTGATCCTCTCGAGGACTGCTAACAGCAAGCCTTCGCGCGATTCGAAGTAGTAGTGGATAAGGCTCAGATGCACTCCCGCCTCAGTTGCCACAGAGCGGGTGGACAGCCCGGAGGCACCATCTCGGTTCAAAACAGCCCGCGCGGAACTCAATAACCGCTCCCGCGTCGCCCCCGCATCCCTTCGCCTTAAAGCCATAATTAGTCGGTCGACCAATTAATAGCACCTTGGCGGTCCCATGTCAACGCTGTCGCGGGTGTCCGATCGTCATTGGTCTCGAGGGACCCGACCAGGCCGGCGCCCAGCAGTCAACCAGTCGAGCTAGGTGTAGTCCCCAAATAGGTTGTTGACAGACTGAGAGCCTCCAGGTTCGGTAGTGGGTGTTCCAACTCACACCGACAGGAGGCTCTCATGGCGCACAGCACTAGAGCCACAGCAATGAGCCCAACCAAAGAGCACGCGATCACGAGCGCCGGGCGTGTTTTCAGGCCGCCCAAGCTGCCAGCCGGCATCGGCGGCTCTTTATCTTGACCGGGCCTGATCGGTTCGCCATCATTCGGCTCACCAATTTCTCGTGAGACGCCTAGGCGCCACTTCAGATGTCGGGACAGACCAGAGGTGGTAAGGACCACGGAAAAGACCGGAATCCGGGTCGACTGGACGATCAGAGCAGGAGCGCTCGCGTTCGCCTTGGCCGCACTTATGACCTTGCCAGCTCTTTTCTCCGGCCATCCACCTACAGATCCAGCACACAACCGAGAATTCGCCCTTGGCGCAAACACATTCACGTACCGGCTGACCACCGCCCTGGCGATCTACGCGTTCGCGCCCCTGATCCTGGGTACTTTCGCGCTGTACGGGGTGCTTTCTCGCGGCGTGGCGCGGCACTGGGCAATGGCCGGACTCGTGGTCACCGTGGTCGGGGCATGCCTCCTCCTTCCGGGCACGGCTTACGTTCTCGTCGTGATGCCGGCTGCAGGCATCTTGATCAGCCAGGGGAACGACCAGGAGATTCTTCGCCTCCTCGACCAGATCTTTCGAGAGCCGGGGTGGATCCCGCTGTTCCTGGGCGGCATCGTTTACTCGCTCAGCCCGATTGTCTTGGGCATCGCGGTTTGGCGTTCGGCCATGATGCCTCGCTGGGTGGCGCTGCTCCTGGTGGTCAGCGGCGTGATCGCGGTACCAGCGTTTCTCGACCTGACGCTCGCCCAAGTCGTGCAACCGCCCGCGTCGGCAGCTGCTTATCTCGTTACGCCGAACGGCGTCGTTTGTCACCAAATTGGCGTCGTTTGTCACCACGGTCAAGGGGAACTCGGTTGGGCCGTTGGGAGTGCACCTCTCGTGTAGCGGCTGACCGTCAGGCGGGACCGGAACTTCCGGGGAGGTGTCACTACCTTCTCAACGGTCACGCGCCGGATCTGATAGTCGTTCGGCAGGAGCTGCCAAGGTTGCTTCTTGACCTTTGGTCCTCCAAGACGTCCTTGCATCGCATCGAAGACGTGCTTCAGCAGGTTGTCGACATCCTGAACATTCAACCTTGGCGCACTCAACGCCAACCGGAGCTCGCATTCGACTAGCGAATCCTCTGGATACGTGTGCACTCCCGCTTCTCTGGCCGCTTTCCTGATCCTCTTGTAGACGTCCAGCCTCCACCCCATCCCCGGCTTGACCGTTCCCTTACCGCTCCCCTTGTCCGGATAGGCGGGCAACTCCACAACGAGCTTCGTCCTCGCCTTAGGCATAGGCGAATCCTCTGCCGCCGTGGGGAACCTCAAGATTTCTTGAGGTTGGCCTGAGGTTCACCTGAACTCCCCAGCCCTGAGGCCGGCCGGCGGCGCGTACCGCCGGCCGGCATTGGACCTCATGGCGGATCTCACCGGAGGGCTGTCTTCGACTCCTGAACCTGCCGAGCACGCTCGCTCTGTCCTGTCTCCAGGTAAGCCGCAATCAGCTTCTTGGTAGCGAGTTCGTTCTGGGGGTGGTTGCGGACAACCCGCTCCAAATAAGGAATGGCTGCGCCTTGCCGACCCCGCGCAGAGTACCCATCTGCGATGCCGACCAGCACCGCCGCCCTCCACCGATCTACATCAGCTCGCGCCTCCTCAACGACCGTTGACGCGCTGCTCCGACCTGCGGAAACCTTCTGCTCTAGGCCCTCCCACTCGGGCAAGAAGATCCCGTCGCCGACGCCACTGACAAGTTCTTCAAGGCTTTTGAGCTGTGGCTCGTCAAGCGGCGACTTCGCCGCGCCGAGCGCTGTCACCGCCGTTCTGAGGTTGATCGCGTCGACGTCGGCGCCCTCGGCGTTGAAGCGGACTCGCTCGCCGTCGGAAACGACGCAGCTTGCGAGCGCTGGCACCAGCGACGTCTGAATGTCGCTAAGGCGCTGGCGGAGCCGGGTACGCTGGAGCTTCGGATCGAGCGCCGGAAAGACCTCGTCAGCGAGGGCCGCGCGGCTGATCACGTCCCGTGGATTGCGAACCGTACGGGCGAGGAGGTACTGCCACAGGAAACTCGTGACAGGCTTGTGGATCAAGTCGTTGGTTAGGTCGTCCTTGGCGAGTTGAAGAGAGAACTGCCCAACGGTCGAGACAGTTAGCCTGGCGGCGAGCTGACCATCAACGACTGGCGTAATCGGTGTCGGAGTGCTCAGCACGGTGGGCTCCGAGCCGTTGCCAACCAACTGGACCGTGACCTCCGGCGGGATAGCCGGCACTCGGCCGTTCGTGAGATCGACGAGCGCGTTGACGACCGCGACCGGAAACAACTGGTACCAAGGTCCGTCGCTCCCGAATTGGATCGCCCCTCCCAGGATCGCGTGCTCATTTACCGCTGTTCCTACGATCGACACCGGTCGGGAAGGTTGTAGAGATTTCGGCGCACGAGCAGTTCGGCGGCGCTGTCGATCCCGAGGTCGCGCTGCCAGCCCCAGAGCAGGTTCTGGACGTATTCGTGGACCGACGGATCCGAGGGGACGATCAGGCGGACGACATCGATACGGTCGCCACTTCGAGTCTCGAGGACAGCTACGAAATTCTCGTGCGTCCAGTCTTCGTGCATCGTGCCCTGCAAGCCGAGGTTGAGGACACCATCGCCAAAGCCTCTGCCGGTCGACCGGCTGAGGCCAAACGGGCCGATACCGACGCCGAGGTTCCATCCCCCGTACCGGGTCAGCTCATAGAGCGTGCCATTGATCGACGCCTCGAGCTGCGAGTCGAAATGGCGGTAGAGCTCGACGATCGCGAGACTCCTCACCGTCTTTGTCCCCGCGACTCCAGGCATTGTCATTGGGACGCTTGCCTGCAGTGCAGCGAGAGGGCCGGGCAGAAAGGCCGCCATGGATTGGTCGCGCTTGGCGTGCTCGTGAGCCGCCTGGCGGGCGTGAAATTCACGGTCTCGCTGCCTTTCCGTCCAGTCGGCGTACTTAGCGAAAAGTCCCGTCAGGATCAGCGCGACCAGGCCCATCCAGACGCGCAGGCCTTCAATCGCCGGCCCGACTAGAACTACCGCCCACCAAAAGACGATCAGGGCCGCGCCGACGATCCGTCGGCTGGGGTACGCGAGGCCGATCAAGCCGATCACGACGGCGGAGCCGATAAGGATCGGAACGATCGGGTCCGAGGCTGTGAGAGCGAGGAAGACCCCCCAGCCGAGAACGAGGACGTAGAACGGCCAGAGGAGGACTTCGTACAGGCTTCGCGGGACAGGCAGAGTCGCATCGCCGAGCAGCCAGTGCAGCGCCCGTCCGCCCCTGCCTCCCCCATAGGCCATGGTGGCCCGCAGCATAGACGGCTTTGCGAGAACTGGCAGGCCGAGGACCTTCTGGTTCATCGCCGAACCTCCTTTGTGTTGTCGACCGAGTGCTGGCGTGTCTGGCGGCGTTCCTCCCTTTCCAGCCAGCGGCCCACCGGCTTGAGTGCCCAAAACACCAGGCGTCGCTGGACAAAGCGGCAGCCATCCGGAAGAGGCATCTCCGCAGCCGCGCGGAGCGCCTCGACAACGACCTGCTGGTCGACGTCTTCCTCTTGAATCACAGGCGGCTTCGCGCTGAGGCGGGCAGCTCCGCGGACCAGCGCCGGTCCAAGCATCGCGAGGAGAACGGGGCCCCAGACCTTGCGGCAGCCCTTCCGATAGGCCCGGATCGCACCA
>WNFV01005695.1_pt1 | contig 15030 bp, 13 predicted proteins | sample 5400101 | NCBI WGS metagenome assembly WNFV01 (sample SAMN13153361, study PRJNA577476) | soil metagenome | isolation source: 115 cm soil or saprolite under grassland replicate 1 | place: USA:California | collected 2016-06-15 | reverse complement strand
CCAGCGCGCGCCAGAACCGTGAGCAGGCCGGCGGAGACTCCACAGACGCGCGCACCCGCGCGCTCGACGAAGCGGTCGCGAAGGCCAAGCTTGCGATGGACAACGCCCAGTCGGCACTCGATCGCGCCAAAGTCGCGTACGAGGACAAGCGCAACACCGAGATCGCCGGGATCGCGGCGGGCGAGGCCAAGGTGGCCGCCGCTCAGGCGCAGCTCGACCAGTTGCTGGCCGGCGCCAGGCCCGGCGACCTGGCGGACGCGCGCGCGGCGGTGGCCGCCGCCGAAGCCGAGCTGGAGCGACTGCAGGGCGCGGAGCGCGCCGGCGAGCTGAACGAGGCCAGCGCGGCTGTCAGCCAGGCCCGCGCGCATCTCGAGGGGCTGACCGCCAAGCCCAGGCAAGCCAGCATCGAGCAGGTCAAGGCGGCGATCCAGCAGAGCGAGGTTAACGTCAAGCGGGCCGAACTGGCCCTCGAGCGGGCGACCTTGTCGGCGCCGATGGCCGGGGTCATCGCCGCGGTCAACGTCGCGCAGGGTGAATCGACCGATGCGCACGAGATCGCCGTGGTGCTGGCCGACGTCTCGTCCTGGCAGATCGAGACGCAAGACCTGGACGACCTGAGCGTGGTACGCGTCCGCGAGGGCGACCCGGCGACGATCAGCTTCTTCGCCGTCCCCGGCCTCCAGCTGCCCGGCAAGGTGACGCGGATCAAGCCGCTCGGCAAAGACGACAAGTCGAAGGTGCTCTACACAGTGGTGATCGCGCCCGAGCGCTGGGACGATCGACTGCGCTGGAATATGTCGGCGCAGGTCAAGATTATGCCCGCTAAGTAAGCTATCAGTCTTGGATCGCTGCTTCCGCTAAAACCGACAGCCTCGCTCAAGGATCGATATCTGGCGCGAGGCAAGGAGCTTCGCACCAGAAACCAGTACTACCACCGCAACGGCTGCCAAGCTCACTTGTGAGGGAGTAATCAACCACTATGGAAGTCACGAGTTCGATTGGCAAAGATCGGAATCCCCCTCTAAACAAGCGGCAAAACTTCTTTTTCAATGCGGCTAAAGTCTTCTCAGGCAATATCCTATACATCGCCACGCAATGGGGCTTGCTTGTTGTATTAACCAAGTTCTTCACACCCGGGGAGTTTGGAAATTACGCGCTCGCATTAGCGATTGTAACTCCTATTTTCTCAGTAAGCGCGCTCCAGCTTCGTAGTGTGTTCGTCACATCGACGTCTGATGACATTAAGTTCGAGAACTACCTGCTACTGCGGATCGTGACTAATCTATTGGCGCTCTGCGTTGTTGTAATTCTGTGTATACTCGGCGTCTTTGCGCTTGAACTCTTGCCATTGGCCCTGCTGCTTGGAGCAAATCAAGGCGTGCTAAATATGAAGGATATTTATCAGGCTGTGATGCAAAAGTATGAGCGGATTAACTATTTTTCGTTCTCTAGAGTACTGCAAGGAAGCACAACCCTAATCGCCGCTGCAGTGATAGCATTGCTCACACGCAACCTGCTTTACGCCGTAGTTAGCATGTTGGTAGCACGCTTGGCTGCGTTGTTGCTCTATGATGTGCCGTCAGCGCGCCGTGCTGTAGGTGTGGTTAGCCCCGCTCAAGCAAAGCTTTTTAACTGGGCAAAGCTAGATATCGCAGAGTCGTACACTCTAGCAAGGACTGCCCTGCCGTTAGGTGTAATCACAATCTTCCTCAGCTTATATCCCAATATTCCAAGGTATTTCTTGGCGGAATATGGTACCAGTACTCTTGCTTATTTTGCGGCAGTCGCTAGTCTAATGGCGCTAATGGATGTTCCAGTGGCAGCTTTGGGCGAAACATCTAGCCGGCGCCTGGCAGTATATTTTTCTGCCTCAATAGGGAACTACATCAAATTACTTCTCATGCTTATGGGTGCTGGAGTAGCCCTGGGAGCAGCCGGTGTAATCTTCGCTCTCCTCTTCGGGAAAGTATTTCTCTCGGTCTTCTTTCGCCCGGAGTACGCTGAGTTTGCCCACGTCTTTGCTTGGCTGATGGCCGTAAGGATAGTGTCAAATGTAGAGTCTTTTCTTGGTTATGGGCTAACTGCTGCGCGCCAATACGGAGTGCAGATATGGATACAAGGGTTAGGACTGCTTTCCTTGTGCCTCGCGTCATGGTGGCTAATACCGGGCTGGGGAGGGACAGGAGCGGTGTGGGCAATGCTAATCTCAACCTCCAGCACCTTGCTCGCGACGTCCATCGTTATGATGAAGACCTTGCATGTGCGTAAGAGGGCTGCACATGCCTAATCCTGTTCGGATACTGCACGTCGTACATCGCATGCAGCGAGGTGGCATTGAGACATGGCTCATGCACGTCTTGCGGAATATTGACCGCGATCGCTACAGGTTTGACTTTGCGGTCTTTACCAATGAGCCCTGCGCATACGATAATGAAATCCGGTCGCTCAACAGCCGGATCATACCTTGTATTCCGCCAGAGCGAGATCTGGCGCATATACGGGACATACGGCGCGTGCTCGTAAGTGAGGAACCCTATGACGTCATACACGTGCATGGCTCCTCCGCTATGGGCGCCGCTGTGAAGATTGCCTCGATTGTTGGCGTGCCGATCCGCATAGCACATAGTCATACTGCTCCGGGAAATTTCAGAAGACGCACGAGAAGTTACTTTCTTAGGCTTATTACATATTATTGGTTAATGAAGCACATGACTCATGGGTTGGGTGTTTCACAGGCGGCGTGCGATCATCTGTTTGGTGCTACCTGGAGAAATGATAAACGATGTCAGGTACTGCATCTTGGGCTTGATTGGTCCCCTTATCGTGAGTCGATGAATGTGAGCGCAATTCGAGAGGGGCTGGGAATTCCTGTAGATGCGCTCGTACTGGGCCATGTAGGGCGCTTTCACCCAGTAAAGAATCACGAATTCTTCTTTATGGTGGCAAAAAGAGTCATTGCGCGGCACCCTAATACTTATCTTTTATTGGTGGGCGACGGCGATTTATTGCCCGTCATGAAGATGCGGGCGCAGCAGTTAGGCATCGACGACCAGGTCATCTTTACCGGCCTCCGTCCAGATGTGTACCGGCTACTTCAGGCAATGGATGTGTTCTTATTGCCCAGCCGCTTCGAGGGATTATCTCTGGTACTTCTTGAAGCACAATCTGTCGGGCTCCCCTGTGTCATCAGCGACAGAGTGGCGCCAGAGGCAGTCGTCATGAAAGAGTTGGTAACGACACTTGCGCTAGATCTTTCCCCAGAATACTGGGCAGAACAGGTGTTGCAGGCCAGCAGGTGTAAAAGGCAGGAACAGCACCGTTGCGCCTGGAACACAATGTCCCAAAGCCAGTTCTCGATTGAGAATTGTGTGCGAAAGCTCATAGCTATCTATTCGTCCTCTGCTTGACCGAATGTTTCGGTAGCTATTCCGTGCAGCATTCCAAATAGTGTATTCGGCGCAGGACGACTTTGTTCCTGGCTCACTCGTGTCCTTCGGTGCTTTGCACCTTCTTAAGCACGAGAGTGTGGAGGTGAAGTGTGGACTTGACGATCTTGTTTGACCATCGGTTCTACCGTGACCGACACAATTACTTCTCTGTGAAAGGGTATTGTTACTCTTTCTTCGCCGAAAGATATCTTCAAGTCTTTGATCGTATTCGGATTGTGGCACGTGTCAGCGACAATTTTGTAAATTCTACAGGTAGGGAGCCAGTCCAAGGTGACAATGTAGAGATCATTTCACTCGGGGACTGGCGAGGGCCAGTAGAGTTTCTGCTTAAGGGTGGAAGTGTCGCACAGAAATTACGGCGTGCATTGTTGCTAAAGACAGCTATCATCATGATTGTACCTGGCACTGTTGCCTCAATAGCTGTTAATCCCTTGGCGCAATCTAGGCGGCCGTATGGATTGGAGGTAGTTGCTGACCCGCACGATCTGTTTTTGCCGCATGCACATACTCATCCCTTGCGATCACTTTTTCAACGCTGGTACGTGCATCGGCTCCAATACCTTTGCCATAATGCCTGTACGGTCTCTTATGTTACGCAGCATGCGCTCCAACAACGGTATCCTCCCGGTCCTAGTACGTTCTCGTTGGGATGCTCAGATGTAGACTTACCTGCTACGGCATTTGTGCCCCGTAGCCGCCCAAATAGTGGCCGCAAAGAAAACTATACCCTTATTTCAGTGGGCACAATGGCACAATACTACAAGGCACAGGATGTCTTGATCGACGCTGTTGCCATCTGTGTTCGTGAGGGGCTTAATGTGCGACTCGTACTCGTCGGCGATGGCAAGTACCGTACTGAAATGGAAAAAAGGGCACAGACTCAGGGGATTGGCGACCGAGTTTACTTCTGTGGTCAACTACCAGCCGGTGATGCCGTACGCACGCAATTGGATCAAGCTGACGTATTCGTCTTACCGTCACGTCAAGAAGGATTGCCGAGGGCCATGGTTGAAGCGATGGCGCGCGCGTTGCCGTGTGTCGGAACAGCTGTAGGTGGAATACCCGAATTACTGTCGGCAGAAAGTATCGTTCCGCCGAACGCTCCTTCTGCACTAGCAGCCAAAATCCGGGAGGTATTAGAGGATCCCGGACGTTTAGCTTGCCTGTCTGCCCGTAATCTCGAAGTTTCTCAGGAGTACCGCGCCGAGAGGCTCGCCGGCTATCGGCTATCGTTCTATGAACACCTTAGAGAACAAACGCAACATTGGCTCAACGCACGCTATAGCGGTCCTACATCCTTATGCTTCTGAGTTCGAAGGTGTGTAATGGGTATTAGTAGCCTACAGCATCAATGGATTCTTGGCCGTCGTAACAGACTTAATGTACCCTTCATTCAATTCGTTACGCTTTCAGTAATACTATATTTTGTTGTGACTGATGCCTACATGTGGCACTGGTTCCTGCTTCCCGTTCTTTGTTGCGGCTTGTTGATTGCTCCTGACGCTATTCGTTGGCTGAAAGGTCAGTATGACCTGTTTGACCCCAAGGGCCTAATGGGAATATATGGCTTGTACTTTTTTTTTGTCGCGCCTCTACTATTCGTGCATTGGCGGTTGGAAATATCGCGCTTTGACAACACAATCGACTGGCGGCACTGGGTCGGGCTAATGGCTGTGCTCAACGTTGCAGCCCTTGTCCTATATCTCCGCTTCCACAAGCTGGGTTATTCCGTGAAGCCAAGCGTTCTTGGTCGGCCGTGGAAGATCCGTGGCACTATCGGTGGCGGGGTAATCCTCTTCTTTTGCTTGGCCAGTCTTGCAGCTCAGCTATACTACTTTCAATTGATGGGGGGTATTTCCGGTATTATCGCCTGGCATACGTACGATCTCGAAAGGCCTGTAGGTGCGGGAACGTTTAGAGCGCTAGGAGCCGCATTTAATGTCATTGCGCTTATTTACCTGAGTTGGAGACGGATCAAGGTTGGCGGGCAATCCGCATCGCTATTCGTTGTAGTGACGCTTTTGATTGTTTTAACTGGTGTCCAAATTCTCTTTAGTGGTCTACAGGGTAGTAGAAGTGCCGTGCTCTTCATGGTGTTTTGGATGGCAGGCATTGTTCATTATTTTTGGAGACCTTTCAAAGTGGGTCAACTGATTTTCGGCCTGCCATTCTTGCTTGGGTTCATGTACGTCTATAACTTCTACGACGTTCTGGGGAGTGAGGCGATTAATATGCTGGTGCAAGGAAAATCGCTGAGCGGACTTGAACAAGCGTCAGGTCGCGATGATCGAGTTCTCTTCATTGAAGACCTCAGTCGCACGAGTACGCACAGTTATCAGATCTACCGGTTGTCCGTGTCCGATGAGTATGAACTCCGATGGGGAAAAACATACGTTGACCCTTTTGCTCATTATGTTCCTACGTGGATCTGGCGCGACAAACCTGTAGATCCAGAAAAACAGATCGCGGGAACGGACTTGATCTTTGGGCCTGGTGCTTATGTACCTGGCAACCTCACAAAGCAAAATTCACTTCGCGTTTATGGGCTATTAGGGGAAGCGCTCCTTAATTTTGGTGTAATCCTTGCCCCACTTCCTTTCGCGCTCTGGGGGTTTCTCATGGGCGTTTATCGCCGTTCGTTGTTGAGTTGGTTACCCACCGATGCTCGCTTGTTTCTGGCGCCATACTTGACGCTCTCTCTAGTTTTCGTCGTTTTTAGTGATTTTGATAATCTCGTCGCCAGTTTCCTCTTTCGCGCATCTCCCGTCATCCTTGTGCTGTATCTCGCGTCGTCACGGAAGGACACAACACGATGAGTCCGGTATCTAATGGTATCGACACGCGCCGGCCGTTGGTGTTCTTTGATTTTATGACCCATTATGGTGGTAGTTTTCAGAGTACCGTCCTATTATTGAGTAAACTACAAGAACACACCGACGTAGTAGTCGTTGATGTTTATGGTGCATGCGCTCAATACCTTGCTGATTTACATAAGTTGGGTATCAAAACTGTTAAGCTTTTCCCCAGTTGGTCTGGAAGAACATCAATAGGGGGTAGGAGTAACTGGATGTCCCGCGTGCAACAGCTCTTTCTCTCGATACCGGATCAAATTGGTATCGCTCTGCGCTTACGGGCGGTGCTTCAGACAATCAAGCCACGAGCTCTCTGGGTTAACTCGGAAAAGGCTCTTTTCACCTCGTGGTTGGCCGCACCTCGCTCACTTCGACTTGCAGTCTATGTACGAGGCGAATTTCCAGCCATTCGACCTCTGTGCTTTTTTGCCTGGCGACGCGCGAACGGCGCTATAGGCGTTTCTCAAGACAGCTTGAGATATCTACGCACAACAAAGTTTGCACAGCGTAACTTACACGTTGTTTATAACGGCGCCGATGTAGGCAGCTCGATTGAGCGCGCAAGACCAGAGCCGGCAGGAGCGGTGTTTCGTCATCCAGGATGTCTTCGAGTTGTGATTCCAGGGCGTCTCACTCCTGAGAAGGGCCACGAAATCGGGATGCAGGCAGTCGCTCGATTCATCGAGCAGGGAGGCAGGGCGGAACTTTGTATTGCCGGGGACGTGATGCCAGGTGCACCATCGGATTATTTCGAGAGCTTGCTGACATTGCGAAGCAAGCTCAAGATGGATGAAAACATTCATTTCTTGGGATGGCGCAACGATATGCTGTCCGTTATGCGGGTCGCCGACATCGTTCTATTGACGTCTCACGTCGGGGAAGGCCTCCCACGGTCGTTAATCGAAGCTATGTCGCTCAGTAAACCTGTGATCGCTACACGCAGCGGAGGAGTTTCTGAACTGGTTAGGGACGGTGTCGACGGCTATCTGGTAGAGATAGGTGATATCGATGGTATAACCAAGGCGCTATCAGTTCTACAGAGCCCCGATTGTCGCAAAGAGATGGGTGTGGCCGGAGCACGACGGATTCGAAGCACTTTCTCATTAGAGAAACAATCAAGATTGTTCTTGAAAGTGATGGATGAAATGATCGGAAGTCAAATGTTGTAATCAATCGCACCTTGGCTGCTTTACGTTGGCTCTCTCAAATTGTCTTGAACTGTATTACCGATAGGAGGCGACACGTGCGTGGCCGCGACTGGTTTCGAGTATTTAAGCCTTTCTTGCTTGCAATCTCTGCATTGCTACGCATCTTACCAGTGAACTCTGCTGAAGTGCTGCTTGAACTTGTAAGGATAATGCCGACGAGGGTTGGTATTGCTCTACGCTACTCACTTATTCACCGCATAGCTAAATGCTGTGGTGATAATTTAGCGGTATTTGAGGGGTGTTATCTTCGCAGGTTTACCAATGTGCAAATTGGCGACAATGTCTCTATTCATCCGATGTGTTATATCGATGCGTTGGGGGGATTGACGATCGGCTCGGACGTGTCTATTGCGCATGGTACAACAATAATGACCTTTGAGCATGACTTTACGCATTCGGACAAGTGTACAAAAGACATGCCGTTAATTCTGGCTCCAGTTACAATCGGTAACGACGTTTGGATTAGTGCTGGTGTAAGAATTCTTGCCGGTGTCACCATTGGTAATGGTGTAGTAATTGGTGCGGGCTCCGTAGTTACAAAGAATATTCCATCGAACACTCTTGCTGTGGGAATTCCTGCCCGGCCGATACGCTCAATTAAGGAAACGCCGTCACAAATAGCTAGTCGATAAGGTGGGACATGCGTATCGCCCTCTTCGTGCCGCTCGATTTCGATGCCTGGAACTATCATCGTGGCCTGATCGACGCCCTGGTAAACAGAGGCGACAGTGTTACTGTCATCTGTCCTCCAGGGCCATACATCGTGCATTTGCTGCGCCAATATGAAGTTCAGCATATTCCGGTTACCGTCAACCGATTTATTAATCCACGCGATGACCTCCGGTTGTTCTGGACGCTCTACGGAATCTTCCGCCGTGAGCGGTTCGATATTGTCCATAACAACACTATTAAACCGAACATTTATGGGGCGCTGGCGGCCAAACTTGCCCACTCGGGCGCGGTGTACGGCGCGGTCAGGGGAAGGGGCGCCGTTTTCGCCGACACGCCGGATCCGAGGCGTAAGGCGTTGCGAAGGGTCGTGAAAAACCTCTACAAGTTAGCCTTTTACTTCATCGACCAGGTTCAGTTCCTGAACCTGGATGATCTCGAGTTTTTTGTCGCGACCGGGATGATCAAGCGGAAAAAGACGACGCTTATTCGCAGCAGCGGGGTCAACACGAGTTATTTCTCGAGAGAGGCGCTGAACCAGCAGGTCTTGAAGCGTCTTAAGCTGGAGCTGGGTATATCGGAAGGCACGTTAGTCGTCTCAATGTTCGCTCGTGCCCATTGGACCAAAGGGGTTCGAGAGTTTATTGATGCTGCGAAAGCTCTCTCACTAAACTATCCCGTCAAGTTCCTCTTTGTCGGAAAGACCGAAGATGCTCCTGATGCGGTACCAACCGAATATCTGCTGCAGCAGCAGTCGCAGAGCTTCCGCTGGCTGGGTTGGCGTAATGACGTCAGGGAGCTTATGGCCGTATCGGATATCGTCACGCTCCCTTCTTACTATCCTGAGGGTATTCCTAGAAGCCTGCTCGAGGCGATGGCGATGGAAAAACCGATCGTGACAACCGACAGCATCGGCTGCCGGGAGGTCGTTGAGTATGGCCGAAACGGGTTTTTGGTGCCCACCAAGAACGAACGGCCCCTTGCGGCTGCCATCGAAACGTTGCTGCGTGACGCCTCTCTGCGTGAGAGCTTTGGCCGCAACTCGCGCCGCAAAGTTGAGCACGAGTTTAGCGAAGACATAATCGTTCAGCAGGTGTTGGAGAAGCTATACCAGTTGGAGGAAACGTGGGCAGTTACACCGGAAGTGCGGACAAGGCCCACATGAGAATGCTACGGAGGCGCACCTCGATGTGCTCCACCTGAAGCCGAGTCCGGGTCCACGAATGCGACCTCCACGGTCTCGCCCGTTACGGCCTACAACTGCTCCGCCAACTCCGCGACTTGGTCCAGCCCTGTTCCTTCTTGAGTGTCATTGAGCAGCGCCAGCACCGACAACTTCCTCGTCGACGTGCCAGGTTAGCTTTGTAGAGGAGGAGAACATCGTGGTCAGCATCGAACCTACCAAGCCCATCTCACGTCCTGTCTACCGAGTTGAGCCGCTTCTACACTTTTCTGAGCGACGGCTTCTGCTTTTTATCGGTGACTTGTTGATGATATTCCTCGCAGGATGCGGGGCGTTCTGGCTACACTGGATTATGAATTGAGTCTGGGAGACTGGCAAGCAGGTCAGGGCAATGTAGATCGTGGCTTCGCTACTGGCTGGTAACACTTCATAGTCCTTGCTCATAGGCGCCGTCAACCCGCCGGCGCAGTTGCTGTCACTGCTCCACAAGCGTCGGAACAGCTGTTGGGTGCCCGCGGCTCTGAGATTAAGGCCGTTGTCACGGCCGCCGCGAGTACCAAACCAGCGTGTCGATCAGCAGGCGCAGCCTGCGTCCGCCCGACGAGTTTGCCGCTATCATAGCTCCCTCACCCCGGACATCAGTGTGATCTTGACGCTCTGGCCATCCGGCGCGCAGGTGGTCGGATGTTTGTGGCACCCAGCGTGCTGCCGCATCTGCGCTTGCAAGGTATCGTCGATGCGCTGCGAACTGCTGTTGTCGCGCATACTTGTGAAAACGAGAGGTAGCCGCTGGGTCATTTCGGATAATCCTTGGGGCAACGTGCGTCACGGGTAGCCAGTCCCGACGACAAAACAGCATCGGCTAAACGATTAAGAATGCGTGAAGGAGGCTTCCCAATGCTTTGGCTTCTCTTCCTATTCATCATTTGGCTGCTACTCTTGATGATCGCTGACGGCTATGATCTTCAGATTGCCGACAACCGTATACAGATCGTCGCACGGCTGATATTCACGGCGTTAGGTGTCGGTCTGATCTATCTACTGCTGTTCTTTCTATTTGCCCGGCCGGTTTTGTTTATCGGTGATCTATCAGAGCGTAACCTCACGTTCTTTGATCTAGAGCATCCGCCGCGCCTTATTCCTGTGCTTTGGTTGCTGATAGGTCTGCCGCTGCTGGTGATCTGGCGTCTCAGTTATATCCAGCTCTTCACCAATCCTAATCTGCGGCGGCGTGCCGTCATTGTCGGAGCCACCACATCGGGAATCACTCTCGTACGTGACGTGCGATTGGCGACTAAAGACTATGAATTTGTTGGCTTCATCGATGAAGAGCGGGAGAAGTATGGCACACGCATCGAGAACCTGAGAGTGTTGGGTAATCACAGCGTCCTTCTCCAACTGATCGAATCGCGCCAAGTGGACGAAGTCATTGTCGCGTTTCCCAACACAGCTCAAGGGGCACTCTTCCAGGCCTTAACCTACTGCCATGAGCAAGGCATTAACATTAAAACAATGACGCAGGTCTATGAAGATGTCTTAGGACAAGTGTCTGTCGAACACCTGGGTCCTTACTGGTTTCTCAATGCGTCAAACCAAAATTATCCGACGCTATACCGCTTGTTCAAGCGCCTGATGGACATAGCTGTTGGTCTGGTTGGTACAATAGTGCTCCTACTCATTCTACCTTTCATCGCGCTGGCCATATACATCGACACTCCAGGCCCAATCTTTTACCGGCAGGAACGCAGTGGCAGAGGCGGTAAACAATTCTGGGTGCTAAAGTTTCGCTCGATGGTCGCGAACGCTGAGCAGCTGGGACAGGCCAAGTGGGCAGAGAAAGATGACCCCCGTACCACTCGCGTTGGCAAGTTTATGCGCCGCACACGCCTTGACGAGTTGCCGCAGTTCGTCAATATCCTCAAGGGCGATATGAGCGTCGTCGGACCCCGCCCGGAACGCCCGCAATTCGTCGAGCAACTCGAGCAGCAGATTCCGTTCTATCGTACTCGTCTTAGTGTGAAGCCAGGACTCACCGGCTGGGCCCAGATCCGCTATCGCTACGCCAGCAGCGTCGAAGACACGCTAATGAAGCTAAAATACGATCTGTATTACATCAAGAACCAATCGATTGTATTAGATTTGCTCATTATCTTCAAGACAATCGCGGTCGTATTGACATTCCGTGGCATGTGACAGCTCCCACGCCTGAAGGCCGCGGGCTTCAAGAGATTGCTGCCTCAATCTCATGCGCCGAAGCGCATATGGGTGGTGTGTGGCCGAACGATGCGCTTGTCTGTTCTGACTCTCAAGCTGGCTCCTTCCGCCGAGCTAGCGCGCCACATGACCTTGAACCTTTTACCGAGCGGAGGGTTGCCCGCTCGAACCGGCAAAGTTCAGTTGTCAACGTACAAGGTGCGAACACCTGTGCGAGTAATATAGCAGCAGAGGGGTGTTTTGTCTAGTCGAGAAGCGGTTAAAATGGGACTGAAGCGGCTCAAGCGAATGAAGGGCGTGCTCTCCCACCGCTCAAGCTGGTCGGCTTTACGCCCTATCGTTGTAAAGGGGATGGGTCACCGATACCATGAGCAATCTGGCACTGTTCCGGCGTGGCTATGGGCACGCAAGACGATCTGAGCGATACATATGAGTCGCGGCAACAGACAACATACCCTGCTGAACCGCGCGATGAAGATGGTCAGCACACTGCTGCTCATCGTTTCGATTAGTATGACTGCTATGTTCTGGCTGCCCGCAATTGGCCACTGGTTGGCCTACCCAGCCGCCGCGCATCCTGCAGAAGTGATCGCCGTCTATGGCGGCGCCGGGGATCGCACAGACCACGGCATCAACTTGTACCAGCACGGGCTGGCACCGGAACTCTGGCATACTGGGTACGCCAACCGGCGCACCTCAGTCGTCGCCCATCTCCTGAAACACCACCTTCCACTCGATACAGTTCACTTCCTTCCGTCGCATAACACCTGGGAGGATGGGCAGGCCATCGCCACCCTTGCGAAACAGCGCCATATCCAGCGCATCTTGGTGGTTACCAGTTGGTATCATAGCCGCCGGGCGATGTGTGCGATCAAGACGCAGCTGGCAGGTAGCGATGTCGAGGTCTATTATGATGTCTCGCCAAGTCATGGCAGCGGCCCGGACAACTGGTGGCAATCTGCGACAAGCCGCCGCCAAGTCGTCAACGAGCTGGCGAAGCTGGCATATTACGGGGTCCGCTATGGTGTGGTACCCTGGAGCTGTTAAGTCTTTCCCGTGGCTGCTGACACCGATTGGGGGCATGCCGGCCCCCAATTATCCTGGTCATCCACTTGTCGGCCCGGTCGGCTAGGTCGCTACTCCAATGGCTCAACGGCAGCGCGGCAGCTCGCGCCAGACCCTGACAACGACCAGATCATCATGTGATGTGCATGATGTTTTGACATCAGCTAACTGATGTGTTAGCATCAACCCAGCGGATAGCCTGCTTAAAATGTACCTGGTTGGAGCTAGATATGCGTACGACGCTCGATGTCGAAGAAGATGTGCTCCTGGCCGCCAAGGAAATCGCTCGGCAGCGGGGTGTTTCGATTGGGAAAGTGCTCTCGGAACTGGCCCGTCAAGCATTATCTCGACAAGATGCCTTGACGGCGCGCAACGGCGTGCCGCTCTTTCCGATCCAGCCTAGAGCCGGTGTCGTCACGCTGGAACTCGTCAACCAGCTGCGCGACGAAGCGCCGTGACCATCTACCTCCTGGATGTGAATGTGTTGCTCGCCCTGAGCGACCCGATGCATATCCATCACGAAGCGGCTCATCGTTGGTTCGCTGCCAAGGGCCAGTCGGCCTGGGCCACCTGTCCGATCACCGAAAACGGTTTTGTCCGTATCGCCAGCCATCCAAACTATCCGAATCGGCCAGGGCATGTCCCTGTTGTGCTCGCCATCCTCCGCCAGTTCTGTGCTGCGGAAGGCCATCACTTCTGGCCTGCAGACATCAGCATTCGCGAACTGGTCCAGCCCGATGCGCTGATCACGCATACGTAGATCACCGATGTCTTTCTGCTCGGCCTGGCCGTGCACAAGGGCGGCAAGCTAGCTACGCTCGATCAGCGGATCGCGGCGGTTGCCGTTCAGAGAGGCAGCGAAGCGCTGGAGCTTATCGCTCCCTAAATGCTTCTAGCCACCTTTCGCGGATTGACAGGATTGACAGGATTAACAAGATGAAGCGCGGGCATACAGCAAATCCTATACATCTTGTACATCCTGTCTCCTTCTGTTCTGCCGCAGCAGCTATAATGGCAACAGCGACTGGGTAGTACAGGCCAGGCGGCTCTGGATCATCGCCGGAGTGCACCCGCCGCTTGGCGAGCTGCACTAGTCGTGACGGGTCGGAAGCGGCAAAGGAGTTTGGCTACATGATTGGCTACATGTGGCAAAACGAAAGCCTCGCTCTGAATGGAGCGAGGCTTTCTTATGAGCTATTTCTGGCTCCCCGACGAGGATTCGAACCTCGAACCTACTGATTAACAGTCGGGGTTAAGATCGACCGCCGAACCGGCGGCGACTCTCATGTACACCATGGGAGTCGCCGCCGGTTTTTTGCTTGCCGAAGACGCGCCGGTGGATGGCCTGCAAGCGCTCTGGTGTCTCGCCCAGGTAGCGTGCCGTCGTCTTGATGTCCGCATGCCCCATGAGCTGCTGGACCTGCGATATATCTGCGCCATCGTCGAGCATCGTGTGCGCGAAGCCATGCCGCAGCCAGTGAATCGGCGATCCATTCGGGAGGGCAACACCAGCGCCGGCGGCGATGCGCTTCATCAGGCTGCGGATCGCGTCGGGTGTCATTGCACCTCCGTTGTTGCGCACGCTCATCCCGCGCAGCAGTGGGCCGCCCACGCGACCACGACGTAGGCGAAGGTAGCGAGCGAGGGCGGCGGCCGCGCGCTCACCCCAGAACACCCAGCGCTGCTTGTTGCCTTTGCCAGTCACGATCGCCCGCTGCTGTGTGAGCTGAACGTCGCGATCCGTCAGGCTACACAGCTCGCTCACGCGCATCCCGCTTTCGAACAACAGCAGCAGGATCGCACGGTTGCGTGCGCTCTCGTCGTCGAAGCCATCACCACATGCGAACAGCAGTGCGTCGAGCGTCGGCCTGTCACAGGCCGGGCGGATCTGCTCCTGGACGCGTGGACGCGGAATCCGATCGCTACGAAAGTAGCCGGCTTGATTGTCCACCAGCAAGTCTTCATCAGCGAGGAACCGCCAGAACGCGCGAAGCACACGGTAGCAGCCTTCGATCGAGCTCGGCGCCAGGCCGACTCGATCCACAGCCGGACGGTGCCGATTCGATTGGTGTGGCACATGGCGATCTCTGAGATACGCGAAGAACGCCCGTAGTTCGCTGATTTCAACTGCGCCGATCTCTGGTCGCAGGCGCTGTTTCGAGCGCCAGTCTAGCCAGCCAGTCAGCCAGCGGCGATACACGTCCCGGGATGCCAGCGCGAGGCCGCGTAGCCGGCGATGCTCCAGGAATAGCTCAACTCCATCAGTCAGCAACATACTACCCTCCGTAGCAAAGCGGAACTACGGAGCACTAAAGATAAACGACGTTGACCCCATCCTGATCTTCCGCAGGACTGATCCGGACACCATCCCATCACGCAGGGCCCCTTCT
>WNFV01005692.1_pt1 | contig 15032 bp, 9 predicted proteins | sample 5400101 | NCBI WGS metagenome assembly WNFV01 (sample SAMN13153361, study PRJNA577476) | soil metagenome | isolation source: 115 cm soil or saprolite under grassland replicate 1 | place: USA:California | collected 2016-06-15 | reverse complement strand
GCTCCTCATAGTGCATGGGCGCTCCGGCCGACAGCCACCAGAAACGGGAAGGGCCGGCTGCGAGCCGGCCCTCCGGACTTGGCACTCCGATTCGCCGCTAGCGCGCCCAGATGATGAACGTCACCTGACGCGATCCGTCGGCGAAGCGTCGCTCGATGATCGAGCTGTTCTTGCGGTCGACGCGAACCACCCTCGCTGAGGAGGAAGCCGCTCGCCCGATCGTCGTGGTTGCGTCCACGTGCGAGTAGATGATCGCGAGCTCTTCGTAGTCGTGTCGGTTCGGATGGGTGTTGTCCGCATCCGGGTTGGTGGCGTAGTCCATGCACGTGTGGAAGTCGGCGCCCGACTCGTCCTGGTGGTCGAGTCCCCAGGTGTGACCCACCTCCTGGCACATGACACTGCCACGCCAGGCGGCCGTGTTGTACTTCGCGGTGTTGAAGTAGGTGTCGTTCATCTTGGCCGTGCCGCGCGTGATGTGCCCACCGGACGACACCCAAATCTGAGCGAGCCCGAGCCAGCCGTTGTTGCCGTAGGCTCCGTTGCAGACCTCGACGCGCCCACTCGTCCCTCGGCACTTACCCTTGCCGGCGCCGGCGACCACGGTGGCGTTGAGCGGATTCCCCGCGGTGTCGGCGGACCAGTCGGCCGCCGCCGTTCTTAGATAGCTGTCCCACGCGGGCGTGACGTTGTCGCCGACTTGAATCGTGAACGGGTTCGCCGTTCGCGCCCAGTGGTAGCCGCCCCAGGAATGGTTCGCAGCGGCCGTCGACGCCAGGGCACCGACAATCACCGTTGCAGCGGCAAAGACGAGCAGCGTTTTTCGCATTGACCCCTCCATAGTCGTAAAGGCCCCCTCCGGGCGCCTCAGCGTAGCGCGTGCGCGACGCACTCGCAACGGCGCGGCGCCTGCGTGAGCGCCGTGGACGGCCGGGCGCATGTCGGAGCGCCCCTAGGCGCGGTGCGGGTCCCCGGGTCACCACACCGCTCCATACAAGCCCCCCGGCCGCGGCGGACTGTTCCCTCGGCGCGCCGCCCCGGTTGCCCACTGTCGAAAAGTCACGCATAAGCATCGAGGGGCGGCCCATGTGGGCCGCCCCTCGCTTCGCGAATCGAGCTACCGGCTAACTGCCCGTGTAGCGGAAGATGAAGATGCCGTAGTCGCGGTCGGAACCCGCGAACAGGCGCTTCCCTTGCAGATTGCCGGCCAGGCTGTTCCCGGCCACGAACGTCTCCGTGCCCCAGAAGTTGTTTCCACCCGTGGCGATGTAATGGCCAACTTCCTGAATCCCTGATTCCCCGAAGCTGAACACTCGCATTCCGCCCGCGTAGTACGAGCTGTAGGCGAGGTTCTGGTTCGGGTCCATCGCGACCTCGTGGATCGAGAGGTCGCCGAAGCCGAACGCGTAGGCCGGATCGAGCGCTTCCGGGATGGCGTAGGAATCGATCCGCTCGACCTTGCCCTGACCCGTGCGGTACAGGCTCACATAGCCCCAGCCGTCGAAGATGGAGGTCGCCTTCACTCGCCCTTCGCTGACCGTTCCGATGGCCGGCGCGTCACTGGGTGAATACGGCGTCGTGAACTCCGGCGTCGTCGTCGTGCTGAAGAACTCGTGATAGCCCGCGTGCGTGGTGCAGATGGTCACCATCGGCTTGGCCGGGTCGTAGGCACCCGAGCCGCAGAACGGCACACCGGTGGTGTCGTCGCTCCCGAGGTGACGGTTCACCAGAACGATGGCGTCCCAGCCGGCATCGAAGGCCTTCGCGGCCTTCTCACCCGGGAAGCAGGCGTCATCGGTCAGATCGCCGTTGCCGTTGTAATCGGCACTCGGGTCACCTGAGGGCCCGCGCTGCATGAGGAGGATCCTCTCGTCCCCCGGCTGCAGCCCGAGATGTGCGTCGGTGTAGTTGCTGGACTGCGGCAAAACGGTCGGATCCGCTGGGCAGCCGTAACCGCCGTAGACGACCTTCCCGCTCAGCGTCTGGTCCGGCAGGGCGGCGGGTGAGCTGCCTCCGCCGACCTCTACCGCAGGGCGTTCGGTGTCATCGATGAAGAACTTGTCCGAGCGGTACGGGTTGAAGTCCTCGTCAGCGCCAAGGAAGGACGTGTTGTCGTGCGAGAACTCCACCTGGTGGGCGTTGCCCTCCGGCGGCGAGATGCCGGGCACCAGCGGATCTTCGTTCTCGAAGTCGCTGTCGCCCACATACTTGGCGTTGCCGGGACTCTCGACGTCGGCGAGAACGTAGCCGCCGTCCCAGTAGGAGTCGAGGAGCGTGTCCCGGCCGTTCACGACCTTCACGACCATGTCGTGGTTGAAGATCTCGTTCAGCCGCGGATGCGCCGCCGTCTGCGAGATCTGTGGGAACCGCTCCAAGAAGTCGTACTCGTTCACCGACTTCGGAGAGCGCGGGTCCGTGATGTCGAAGATATCGACGTCGTGGAACTCTTCGTTATCGGTGCCGACGAGGTAGACCTTGCCGTCGTCCTTCCACATGAAGACGCTGTGGTAGTCGTTGGATGGGTCTTGTCCGTTCAGGCTGTTCTCGCCGCCCTGGTCGCCCGCACCCTGGACAAGGATCTTCGGGTTGGACGGGTCCGTGACGTCGTAGAGGTCGAAGCCGCCGCCGCCGGTGGTGTCGGCGCACCTCTCGTTGTTGACGGCGAGCAGGTCACCGCTGAACGCGTTCGTGTTGACCGTGATGACCTGTGCGCCCTCGCCGTGGTAGTTGCCCGCCACAGCAGGAACGAAAGCGACCTCTTTCGGCTTCTTCGGATTGCGGATATCGGCGACGTGGACGCCGCCCTTGGTGCAGGTCTCCTCCGACCATGAATTCAGGTAGGCGAAGTCCTTGTAGACGGCCAGATCGGCGATCTGGCCGGGCACGACCGACCCGAAGGCCTTCGTCAGCTCGAGCTTGCCGACCAATTGGACGTTGGCACTCGAGGCTGGAAGATGGCCGCCCGTGCCGCCATGCTGGTGGGCTCCACCCGAGAACGAACTGTCATCGGACAGCGCGTCCCCGCCCTCCGTCGCATAGGGCGCGCGGTCGGCCGGGCTCGGCTTAGCCGGCACGGCCCCCGCGACGCTCGCGAGCGCGAGCAATGTTGCCGCAACCGCCACCCCGACGGCGACGCGCGGCAGAACCGCTAGATACCGCATAAACCCCCTCCTGTAGGACTGGCTCCGCGGCTCCGTAAACGTCCCGCCCTGGAGGCAGGCGAAACGGCCCCGGGGGATCGGGGCCGTCTCGCGTGTGAGGAGAGCTGAAATCCGCTTACGGGCGCGGACCGGTGTAGCGGAAGACGTAGAGACCGCTGTCGCGATCGCTCGCCAAGATCAGCCGCTCGCCGGTAGCGGTCTTGTGCATCTGGACACCCCAGAAGTCGTTGCCGCCGTCATCGATGAAGCGGCCGACCTCGGTCATCCCGCCAGCTCCATACGAGAGGACGCGGAAACCGCCCGCGTACCAGGAGAGATACGCCAGGTTGACGACCGGATCGAACGTCACCTCGTGGACGGTCAGGTTCCCGAACCCGCTTGCGTAGGCCGGGTCCTTCTCCTCGGAAATCGCGTGGGTGTCGATTTCCTGGAGCGTGGCCGCGTCGTAGAGGTGGATATAGCCCCAGCCGTCGAAGACGCCGCCCGTCGCGCTGATCCGCTCGCCGAGCGTCCCGATCGCGGGCAGGTCACCGCCAGCACGGAAGCCCTCGAGCGTCGGGTACTCGGGCGTGTCGTTGAAGAGCAGGTGCATGGCGCGGTGGCCGATACAGATCGCCGAGGCGGTGATCGTGAACTCGTGCCCCTGGCCGCCGCAGAGGAAGGCATCCGGGAAGAGCCCGTTGCCCGCGCCCGCGTGGCTGTTGCCAACGATGACGGCGTCGTAGCCCGCCAGCTGCCCTGACTCGACCTTGATCGAGAAGAAGCAAACGCCGCGGCTGAAGACGACGACCTTCGTTTCACCCGGTTCGGCGGGAACGCTTGAGGCCGGTGGAACCTCGGCCCGGTCGCTCGTGCCGTTGCCGTTCAGGTCCTCCTCGCAGCCGGAGCCGCCGAAGACGGTCGGACCGTGCAGGCCACTTGGGAACTTCGTCGTCAGTGGCACCGTCCAGCCGAACTCGCCCGCTCCGTACGTGCCTGCATTGGCTCCCGTCGTGATCGCGAACACCGTCCGGTAGGGCGAGAAGTCCTCGTCCGTACCGATGAAGTACCGCCCGCCGCGGTCGAACTCGGCATAGTGCCCGTTGCCTTCGGGCGGACTGATCCCGGGCATTTCCGGGTCCTCGGTATCGAAGTCGGTATCGCCGATGAACTTCGGGTGCGCCGGGTCGTTGACGTTCAGCTCGATGTAGCCGGCGTCCCAGTAGGAGAGGAGCATCGTCCATCTCTTGCCGATCTTCCGCACAGTCATGTCGTGGTTGAAGACCGTGTCGCCGTTCGCAAGCGGCGACTGCGCGTCCGGCCAGTCGCGGATGCTGAAGTCCCCAATCTGGCTCGGGTTCGTGGGATCGGTGACGTCGAAGATGTCGACGTCGCCGCGCGATTGCTCGTCGTCGTCCGAGGCGACGACGTAGACCTTTCCGCCCTGCTGCCAGATGAAGGTGCTGTGGTATTGGTGCACCGGCGTCGTTCCGCCGTCGGTGTCGCCGAAGTTCTCGACGAGCGCTTGCGGATTCAGGGGATCGGTGACGTCCCAAAGCGAGAAGCCGCCGAGACCGTCCTCGCCACAGATCTCGTTGTTGTGCACGAGGATGTCGCCGGTGAAGAAGGTCGTGTCGACGTGGATGGCCTGGTTCCCCTCACCCGTGTACGAGCCCTGGTGCGCGGGGATGAACCCCACTTCCTGCGGATTCGTCGGGTCGGAGATGTCGACGACGTAGACGCCGCCGTGCCCCTGGGTCGCGCACAGCGGGTTGAAGCCCGTCAGATACGCGTAGTTCCCGAGCGTGCCGACGTCGGCGACCACTCCTTTGGCGGCGTCGTGCACGCGGAGTTTCCCGACCAGTTGGACGTTCAGGCTCGTCGCCGGCAGATGACCGCTCGACGGACCGTGCTGGTCGACGGGATCCGATTCGCGCGCGTTGTCAATCGTCGGAGCCGTGCGTGCTGGCGCGGGCTGCGTCGTCGCCGCCCCGGACCCGGTCAGTCCCGCACCGAGCGCGAGCGCGGCGATCACTGTCAGAAGTCGCCTGCTCATACCCCCTCCTTTTCGACGGCGCGACCATACGCCCGCCGACACGCCTTTTCAAGGCGGGTTGACTGGGCTGTCGCGCTGCTTTGGCGTCGATTCGGCCTTCGTATCCCCGCTCCCCGAAGTCGGGGAGCGGGGATACAGACGGACTACGGTGCTGCCGGGCCCGTCGGCCTGACGATCCAGAGGCCGCTGTTCAGGTCACTGGCAAAGATCGTCTGGTCGGAAGCACGGATGGCCACGCCCCACACGTTCGGCACCCCGCTCGCGATGAAGTCGGTGTGCGAAGGGGCACCGGCAGGGATGAACTGACCCACCTTGACGGGATTGCCGATCGGCGTGGCCCGCAGGGGGTTCAGATTGAGGGCAACGATGCCGTTGGAATACCACGAGGCGTAGGAACGGTTCCCGAGCACCTCGTTGTTGTGGATCGACCAGTCGCCGGCCGGCGGCGGCAACGCGTGCACGTTGGGAACGCCGTCGAACTTCGCGACCTGCGTGCCGCTCGCGGCATCGAAGACGCGCAGGAAGCCCCACGAGGGCGTCTGCGCCTGCAATGTCGCCGAGCCGGCGGCAACGAGGCCTTGCGCCGTCGCGTGATCCGTGAACACGACCGGGATCGACACCTCGGCCGGATCCCACCACTGCGGCGTCGTATCGGTGGAGATGAAGTCGTGCACGACCGCTGCGGCTCCCGCCACCTGCGCGGCGAGTTCCTGCGTTCCCTGGTCGCAGAGCCGCGGCTCGGACGGATCGGAGAGGAGCTGGAACGGGCTCCTCACCACCGCGATTTTGCCGGCGGTGCCGGCAGGGTAGTCGGCGGCGTCGCAGCCTTGGTTCGCCGCTTGGACAACGGCCCCGCTGACCGCGTGGCCGGACTCGAGCCAGATCGCCGGCGCGAACGGAGACTCGCTCCCGACGCCTGTCGTTGCGCCGTACAAGAGGTGAACGGGCGAGCGCGGGTCGAAGTCCTCGTCGTTCTGAAGGAGGAAACCGCGGTACTTGGCGACGGAGTGGGCATCTCCGTCGTCGTCCGGCGCATAGCGCGTCCGGCTCACGAAGACCGGGTTCGAGACGTCGCTGATGTCGAGCGTGACGACGCCGAGATCCCAATAGGACACGTACGCCTTCATTCCGTCGGCGCTTGCCCTCGCGCTGTGGTCGAAGGATGCGCCGAAGCTCCCCTGCCCCCAGAACGGACCGGGCGTGAACCCGTGCGAACCGGCGCCCCACTCACCCACCTTGACCGGAGCGCGGGGGTTCGTGACATCGAGGATCACGAAGTCGCCGACCGGCACGGGGTCGAACCATTCGCTGAAGGGCGACGCCAGGAGCGCGTACACGTGATTGCCTCGCTGGAACAGGTCGAGCTCGTGCACCCCGCCGCCCCCGTGCGTGAGGCCAAACGCGCTCAGCTTCCGTGGGCGATAGGGATTCGTCACGTCCCAGAACTCTGGCCCGTACGTCTGGCGATCGTAGGTCGGTTGGCCTCCGCACCTCTGGAGTCCGGCCGCGAGCAGGTCACCCGTGAAGTACGGCGTCGAGACGTGGCGGACGACCATGTCCTCCGCGCTCGTTCCTTGGCGGGCAGCAACCGAGCCGATCACACGCGGAGCGCTCAGGTTCGAGACGTCGATCACCTTGACGCCGCGACCGGTACACGGGTCGGACCACGTGCCGACGTAGGCGAAGTTCCCGTGCACCCAGACGTCGCCGTTCGTGTCCTGGCCGCCGAGGTCGTTGTGGCCAAGCACGTCGAAGTTGTCCGCCAGAGTCGGGGTCGGATCCGACGGCGGCGCTTGGTTGACAAGCCCGTAAGCTCGTGCCCGTTCGTTCAGGGCGTTGAGCGCGCCCTGGAGTCCGCCGTCGGCCTTGCCGTTCGGCGGCGCACTCGACCCTGCCGATCCGGGCGCGGTCATGAGCACCAGTAAGACGAGCAGGGGCAGAAGGTCGACCGCTCGCCGGGCCTTCGTCCTGAAATGTGTGCGTCGCATAACGCTCCTCGCTCCCCCCCAAGAGTCGCGAGGAACTTAAGCGCATCTGCTACAAGCGTTCAAGGGGCCCGTGCCCGGGTCGTTAGCGTCCTTGACAGGACGAACGAGTGGCGGAAGACTGCCCGCAGGTAGGCATTAGGGAGACATGCCGGAGCCCGGGCGTCTCTCTCGGGGGAATTCTGGGGGTGTGGTATCCGCGTGTGCTCCCTTCTCGTTTCTCGACAAGGAGGTTGCTCATGCGACTCCTACCTCGAGCGCTCGTCCTGAGCGCCTGTGCCATTGGGCTGCTCGCGTTCCCGCTCGCCGCGGCGGCCGACCACGCCACGCGGCCGCACACGCCCAACATCCACGCGAAGGGGCACAGCCCTCACGCCGCCACGTTCTTCGGTGATCCAGACGGCGTACGGCACATCAACTCGGACATCGCCTTCTGGGGAAACCTGGCCTTCAACGGCAACTACAACGGCTGGCGGGTGATCGACATCTCCGACCCGGACAACCCGGTGGAGATCGCCCATCCGGAGTGCAACGGGGATCAGGGCGACATCGTCGTCTGGCAGAACATCCTCGTCCGCTCGTGGAACTCGAAGAAGGCCACCGACAGAACCTGCCTAGGGACGACGGTACCTGCCGGCTGGGAGGGCGTGCACGTCTTCGACATCAGCGACCGCGCGAACCCCGTGCTGAAGGCTTCCGTCGAGCTGCCATGCGGCTCGCACACCGTCACGGTGGCGGGCGTCTCGAGCGGCAACCTGATCGTCTACAGCAACAACTCGAGCAGCTCCGGGTGCGGCGTCGGCCTCGATCTTGCCGGCCAGAACGCCCTGGGTGACTTCATGGACGTCATCGCGGTGCCGCTCGCCAACCCGGCCGGCGCCAGCCTCGTTCATCGGGAAGAGCTCGCCGGACCGGCCGACCCGACCGTCCGGACCGGGTGTCACGACGCCGGCGTCATCCGCGGCGACGTGAACCTGGCCGTCTGCGCCAGCGCCGATACCACGAACGTTTTCAGCATCGGCGCGCCGCGCGGAGGATCGATCGAGGATCCCGAGTTTCTCTACACGATCCAGGAACCCGGCGTGGACGGACATCGCGGACGTTGGCACTCCGCGTCCACGACCTGGGACGGCAAGGTGATCATCCTCGGCTGGGAGCCGGGCGGCGGCGCCGCACCCGAGTGCGAGGCCACCGATCCGGACTACGTCAAGTCGATGTTCTTCTATGACGCGGCGACAGGGACGAAGCTCGGCCAGTGGACGCTCCCGCGTCCGCAGACCTCCCCCGAGAACTGCACCATCCACAACTACAACGTCGTGCCGCTGCGGAGCGGCCGTTACATCGTCGTGAGCGGCAATTACCAGGCAGGAACGTGGGTGACAGACTTCACGGACCCGGCAAACCCAGTCACCGTGGCGTGGTCCGATCCACCGCCACTCGACCCGCCCGACCTCGGAGGCGCCTGGTCGTCGTACTGGTACAACGGCTTCGCCTTCGAGAGCGAGATCACGAAGGGCGTGAACGTCTTCGCCGTGAGTGACCGCAGACTGGCCGGAGCGATTCGACTCGGCCACCTCAATCCACAGACTGAAGAGTTCTCGCTCGACTGATGCAATCGGCGGAGGCGGCCCGTTCTTGGAGCCGCCTCCGCCTCCCTTTCATCCCGCAACAAGGAAGGGAGTTGAACGGCAATGAGAGTCTGCAGACCTCTCTTTCTCCTCCTCCTCGCCTCCGTGTCACTTCTGCTTGCCTCGCCCGCCGCGGCGCAGCCAGATGAGCACAGCCGGAACATGCACCGGCTCGCGTACCTACCGAAGACGGGCACAGTGAACTCGGATCTCGCCTTCTGGGGCCGGACGATGATCGCCGGCAACTACAACGGCTTCCGCGTCATCGATATCTCGGATCCCCAGGCGCCCGCCGTCCTCTCGGACGTCAGTTGTCCAGGTGCGCAGGGTGACGTTTCGGTCTGGAAGAACCTCGTCTTCGTCTCGGTCGACCAGGTGCTTACGGCGCCGACCTGCGGAAGCCCGCCCGCGCCCTCGTCCGACCTGACCAATCCAAGCAACTGGGAGGGGATCCGCATCTTCGACATCTCGGATCCCTCGACTCCGCGGTACGTAACCGCCGTGGCGACCGATTGCGGCTCCCACACCCATACGCTCGTGCCCGACCTCGCGCACGGGCGGGTGCTGCTCTACGTCCTCTCGTACGCGCTTCGCTCGGGCCCCCACTGCGGGCCCGAGGCCTACGAGGCCGGGCAGGCGGACAGCCCGCTGCACGAGGAGATCTCGATCGTCGGCGTGCCGCTCGACCATCCCGAGAACGCGAGTGTCGTCTCGAAACCGCGGATCACCGGCCAGGTCTTCGACCTCGGCGTTCCGGGCTTCAACCCGACCATCGGCTGCCACGACATGAGCGTCTTCCTCGAGCTCCATATGGCCGCGGCGGCCTGCCTGAGCGAGGGGCAGTACTGGGACATCTCCGACCCCGTCCATCCGAAGACGCTCGAGGCAACTCACGTCGACAACGCCGATATCGAGGTCTGGCACTCGGCCGCCTTCACCTGGGACGGTCAGGTCGTGATCTGGGGCGACGAGAGCGAGTCCGGGAGCTGCAACACGACGGACGAGGCCGACGGCCGCGTCTGGTTCTACCGGCTCTCGAGCCCGACGACGCCGGCCGGCTCGTTCCTGATCCCGCGAACGCAAGCCGGCGACTACTGCTCCGCGCACCTCTTCAACGTCGTGCCCGTGCGTGGCCGCTACCTGCTTACGTCGTCGTGGTACGGGGGCGGGGTCGATGTCGTCGACTTCACCGACCTCGCGAACGCGCAGGAGCTCGCGTATTACGACGCGGCCGGTGGCAGCGTCTGGTCCGCCTACTGGTACAACGGCTTCATCTACGACAACGACATCCCGCGCGGTCAAGACATCTACCTCTTATCCGACCGCGCAAGTGCGGGCGCCAAGCGCTTTCCGTACATGAATCCGCAGACCCAGGAAGCGATCCTGCATTAGCTTGCTCGCTTCCGCGCGCAGCGAGGGGCCCCGCCCGGGGCCCCTCACTCGCTCGTTCGACCGACTTGAACTTCACGTGCCCGGCACGGAGAATCGCGGCGGACGAAAGGGGGAGGTTCATGCGTAGGTCATGCGTCGTAATCGCTTTTGCGGTTGCCGGGTTCGTCGCTGCCGGCGTTGCACTCTCGGCTCCGTCGAACGACAGCGAGCTGCTGAAGGACGAGAAGCACTTCCTTGAGGAGTCGCAGAAGACGTACGAAGGCGGCCAGCGGGGCGGCGAGGCACTCAACATGGCCGTCGTCGGCCACAACGATCTCGGCGGGCGCGGCTTCAACGCCGACGTCTGGGTGCATGAGGAATACGCCTACATTGGCCACTGGGGCTTTACCGACTGGGCGACGGGCAACACGCGCTTCTGTCCCCAGTACCCGAACAACGGGGTCGCGGTCGTTGACGCCCGCGACCCGACGAATCCGGTCCAGGTGGCGCGGCTGCAGAATCCCGCCGGAACATCGGCGGAGGACGTCGTCGTCTACACGGCGCGCTACGGGCCGTACGCGGGGCGCGACGTCGCCGCCGTGGGCATCCAGGTGTGCGGCGGGTCGCGCTACGACACGAGCTTCCAGCGCGGCCTCATGCTCTTCGACGTCACAAAGCCCGCAGAGCCCATCAAGATCGGTTTTCTGAGCTTCGGCTGCTGCACGCGCGGGCTGCACGAGTTAGAAGTCGAGGACCGGACGGATCTCGGCAGGACCTTCGCCTACGCCACGGATCCCACCGCGGAGGAGCCGGACACGAGCTCGCCGAGCGGGCGGGAGGACCAGCAGGGCAGGGGGCCGTTTCGCCTGATCGACATCACCGACCCGGCAGATCCGAAGCTCGTCTCAGATTGGGGCTTCCTCAGCCGAGGCGAGCAACCGGCGGCGGGCCAGGGCTGCGATCCCGACGGCCTCTACGGGCACGGCGCGGAGCCTTCCGAGGACGGCAAGCTCGCCTTCCTCTCCTACTGGGACAGCGGCTTCGTCGCGCTCGACGTCACCGATCCCGCCAATCCGATCTTCCGCGGCCGGACCGTCTACCCCGCCAACGCCGACGGCGATGCGCATTCGTCCAACTACGACGATCAGCGCAGGCTGCTCTTCACCGCCGATGAGGACTTCTGCAAGAGCTCCGGTGCGGGGATCGAGAAGGGCTTTGGCTACATGCGGGTGTACGACTATTCGAACCTCGCCTCGCCGGTCCAGATCGGCCAGTATCGAACGCCGAACTCCCTCGGGACCGATGACCAGGCGGCCGGCGACTACACGATCCACAACCCTCTCCTGGTCGGGAACTTCGTCTACGCGTCCTGGTACACGGACGGCGTCCGCGTCATCGACGTCTCGAGGCCGCGCGCGCCGCGCGAGGTCGCGTACTTCGTCCCGCCGGCGACCGCGAACCCCGTCAAGCCGCGGCAGCGCTACGTCCTGCCGAGCACGACGCAGGACTGGGGCGTAGCTGTGGACGAGGACACAGTGCTCGTCTACATCAGCGACATGAACTCCGGGCTCTGGATCCTGAGGAGGACTTAGGATCGCGGGGCGGGCGCGGCCCGGCACGGTCGCGCCCGCCCTCCTTTCCTATCCAGCGCTCTTCGCCAGCCTGAGCGCATCCCCGAGATTCGAGTTGCCCTCGAGGAAGCGAAGGCCGCTCACCTCTGAGGCAAGTGGCCCCGTATAGCGGAGGACGTAGAGGCCGTTGCGGATGTCGATGACGTAGATCAGTCCGTTCTTCACGATCGGGTAACTCCAAACGACGACCTTGTTCGGCCCGGACGAGAGCGCCGGATCTTCGGACGCGACCGCGCCGAGGGGCCCGGGCGAGAACCAACCGCCTTGCGCGGGCACACCTGGATCCGAGATGTCGATCGCCTGCAGACCGCCCGAGTGCCAGGCAACGAGCGCCACGTTGCGGGTCAGCGTCGGGTTGTGCGAGGAGTAGGAGGTGAAGCTTTCCGTGGCCGCGTCGTCGCCAGGGCTCCCCTGGAATGCGGGGCTGTTCTGGAAGATCTTGTACTCACCGATAAGGCGGGGCGCGCTCGGGCGCCCGACGTTGATGAGTCGTGCCCACCCCCAGGGCCAGCCGAAGGAGGGCACGGTGAAGGTCCCGTACACCTCGTCCGTGCTGAGCTCGAACGGCCGTCCGGGCACCGGCACCGCTGAGTGGCTCTCGGAGCAGCCCGCGGCCGTGTGCCCCGGGCACTGGTCGCCGGCGCCCCAGCGGACGAACTTCGAGACCAGGGTCAGGAGCTTGTCATTCAGCGAGATCACGTCGCCTGGGCTCGCGTTCGCCGCCACCGCGCTCGTGTCGAGCACTCCGAAGCCTCCGCGCAGGTAGGCAAGGTTTGTCTTCTTGCCGTCTGCCGTCGGCGCCATCGAATGGAGCGAGAGGTCAAAGTCGTAGTTGGCCGGATTCGAGGCGTTGGGGAAGAGCTGGTTCCAGTTCCCCTCGGCGACCTCTTGGACCGCACCGCCGCTCGGAACGGCGGAGATGTCCACGATCATCAGGTTCGGCCGCGCCGGGTTGACGGAGGTGGAGGGCGTCGAGAGCCAGAGGAGAGCGCGGTTCGCGTTCTTCGGGTCGACCCACAGGTAACATCTCGTGCGGCTTGACGGCCTGGCCCGCCTGCGAGATCGGCACGTAGCTCGAGATGAACGCGGGGTGCACAGGGTCGCTCAAGTCGAAGAACTTGATGTCGAAGGGGAAGGTGGAATCGGTTCCGGGCGGGCAATCGTGGATGGCCGAGCTGCAGCGGAAGGTCATGATCATCAGGAGCTTCTTCTCGGGCCAAACGCGCAGCTCGCGCGTGGTGATGCCGGGAAGCGCTGCGTAGGGCGGGCCGAGCTCGCCGACCACAGTTGGATCCGAGGGGTCGGCAACATCGACGATGAGCACACCTGGATGGATGTGCACGTTCGCCGAGGCGTGGCACGGCTGGACACCGCCCGTTTCCGAACACGAGAGGGATCCGTCCGTGCGGTTCCCCACGTAGACGTAGTGGTCGTACAGCGCAGGGGCAGCGTTCATGCCTCTGGCGAAGAGATCGTTGTGTCCAACCAGCTGGAAGTTCTGCAACGTCCCCGGTGTCCCACCACCGGGAGCGACAGTGACATCGCCGAGCACTGCGAGCGGCACCGCGAGTGCGAACACCGTCGCGAGAAGCCCGACCAGAAAGCGGCGTCTCATCGACATTCTCCTTCCTGCAAAGAACGAACGGGTCCACGCAGAACCCCCAAGGAACGCACAGCGTGATCCCTACCCGGAAGCCGATCCTTTCAAGCGGTCGCGGCGAGCCCCGCGAGGCAGACGCATGGTCGCATCGTTGTCGCGCACGCGCCGGTGCCGGAAGAGCTGAGCCGGGGAGCGCGCCGATTGGGGAGATCGGCGCGAGTCAATCCCCGGGAATCACTCCCCGGCTCGACTCGCGAGTCTAACGCGCCAGAGCGGCGCGGATTACCAGGTCGCCACGATCCTGAAGGTCTTCGTTCGGCTCGTAGCGCATCCCCTCAGGACGCAGGACGCAACCCAGCCAGAGTGACCGCGACGAGCCGGCGGACCGCCGCCTTGGACGGCAGACCGCTGGCGGCTGCGAGGGCGTGGAGGCAGTAGCTCGCGAGCTCGTCGGGCGCGACGTCGTCCCGAATGACGCCGGCCTCTGCGCCCTCGGTCAGCAGATCTCGGATCATGGCGCGGAGCTGCTCCTGCGCCCGAGCGACCTGCTCATCCCGGTGGAGGAACGCCGCGAGTTCGGTGTCACGATGGCCATGGGACTCGTGGGAGATCAGCGCGAAGGCCTCGAGCACAGCTTCGAGTCGCTCGCTAGCGTCGTCAGCCTCGTCTCGAACCGCGGCGAGATACTCGAGGTGGCCGGTGATCTGACGTTCGTGCCAAGCGAACAGGATCGCTTCGACGCCTGAGAAGTACTTGTAGAGCGTCGCACGGCCGACGCCGGCCTCCTCGGCGATCTGCGACATCGTCACCGACCGCAGCCCGTGTTTGCCCACCAGCGCCGCCGTCGTTTCCAGGATCGCCTCCCGCACCTCGCGCCGGTGCGCCTCAATGGTCTCGTTCCACAGCTTCGGCATCACCCGATTATACGTCGTGTCTGCTTATCGACACTTCGACTTTACAACAACACGCTGTCTTGTAAACTTCGGGCGGCGTGATCACCTTGGCAAGGACGCGCGGCAGAGGAGGCTCACACGGCTGACCCGCCCCGCTATCCGGACGCGGGCGACGACAGCGGCGACGGCCGATCGGCCAGGAGCACACCGCGCTGGCTGACCGTGCTTGGGATCGCGATCGCGATCGCCCTGATCGTGCTGTTTGTCGTCTTGCACCTCACCGGCACGCTTGGCCCTGGTGCCCATTAGGCGAGACCAATACGCGGCCACTCGTGTCGACGATGGGGGAAGAGCCCCGTCCGCCGACGCCGGCGCCGGCGATCCGGTGGTCACGGCCAGCTCGCTGACCAAGCGCTACGGCGAGCTCGTCGCCGTCGACGAGCTCACGTTCTCGCTTCGCGCGGGCACCGTCACCGGCTTCCTTGGCCCGAACGGCGCCGGCAAGACGACCACGCTGCGGATGCTGCTCGGGCTCGCCGAGCCAACCGCGGGCGAGGCGCTCGTCTTCGGCCGGCGTTATCACGAGCTCGATAACCCGGCGCGCCGGGTCGGAGCGGTGCTCGAGTCGAGCGACTTCCATCCCGGACGCTCCGGGCGCAACCACCTGCGCACGCTCGCGCTTGCGGCGGAGATCCCATCCAGCCGAGTCGAGGAGATGTTGGAGCTCGTCG
>WNFV01014523.1_pt1 | contig 15033 bp, 16 predicted proteins | sample 5400101 | NCBI WGS metagenome assembly WNFV01 (sample SAMN13153361, study PRJNA577476) | soil metagenome | isolation source: 115 cm soil or saprolite under grassland replicate 1 | place: USA:California | collected 2016-06-15 | reverse complement strand
CCGGCGAGCGCTCCGCCACTTCCTCGATGTCCACCCCGCCCTCGGTCGTGAGCATGAGGAGCGGCTTCTTCTCGCCCCGGTCGAAGGTGATCGAGAGGTAGTACTCCTTGGCGATGTCGGAAGCCTTCTCGACCCAGACCCTTCCGACGACGTGCCCGCGGATGTCCAGGCCGAGGATCTCCTCCGCTCTCCGAGCCGCCTCCTCGGGCGAGTCCGCGAGCTTGATCCCGCCCGCCTTCCCGCGTCCGCCTGTGAGCACCTGCGCCTTGACGACGACCTGGCCTCCGAGCTCCTCCGCGACCGCGCGCGCCTCCTCGGGGGTCGACGCGAGCTTCCCTTCCGAGACCGGGATGCCGAAGCGGGCGAAGAGCTGCTTGCCCTGGTACTCGTAGAGGTCCATGGGCGGCGGCGAGTGTACCCGTTGCCGCGTTCAGGACCTGCGCCTCCCGGGCATAAAGACGGACGTTGTAGCCTTCCGCGACCGAGCGAGAGGAGTGAGATGACGAGCTTCCAGGACGAGGACATGGAGACACGTGACTCCGAGGGTCAGGGCGGCGCGGAAGCGCCTTCTGACACCGACGATCAGGACGACACGGACTCGACCGACGACTCGAGTGACGACGCAGATTCGAGCGACTCGGACACGGACTCGACCGACGCAGACACGGACTCGACCGACCCGAGCTAGCTCGCTCGTTCGAGCAGTCGACCCGGTCTCGGCCGAGGAGTTCCTCGCCGAGCATTGGGAGCAGAGGCCGCTCGTCGTCGCGCGAGAGGAGGAGGAGCGTTTTCAAGACCTTCTCTCTGTCGCCGACGTCGAGCGGCTTCTCTGCTCCGGCGGCCTGCGCCAACCGGCCTTCCGCCTGGTCAAGGCCGGAGAGAAAATCGACGTCGCCTCGTACACGAAGAGCATCCCCTGGCGTCCCGTGCCCTTTAGCGGGACCGCGGAAGTCGGCCGCGTCCTGGGCGAGTTCGAGGCGGGAGCGACGCTTGTCCTCCAGGGGCTCCATCTTCACTGGCCGCCGCTTGCCGAGTTCTGCCGCACCCTCGAAGGCGAGCTCGGCCATCCCGCGCAGGCGAACGCTTACTTCACGCCCCGCGACGCGCAGGGTCTCCCTGTGCACCACGACACCCACGATGTCTTCTCGCTCCAGGTGTCCGGGCAGAAGCGATGGCTCGTCTACGAGCCGGCACTCGAGCTCCCGCTCAAAGATCAGCGCTACAAACCAGAGCACGGCGAGCCGGGCGAGCCCGTTCACGACGTCACCCTGAAGCCCGGAGACTCGCTCTACCTGCCGCGCGGGTGGCTGCACGAGGCGGCGACGTCGAGCACCGACTCCTTGCACATCACGGTGGGGGTCAACGTCTACACGTGGCTGGACGCCTTCAAGGCGGCACTCGACGATTGCGCCGACGACGTCGAGTTCCGTCGCTCGCCCGAAGCCCACGCGGACGAGCTCGTCAAGCGGCTACGGGCGCGTCTCGACCCGGAGCAGGTGGCACGACGTCAACGGCGGCGGCTCGTAAAGACCCGCCGGCCGATTCTCGACGGCCAGCTCGGCCAGCTGCGAACGCTCGACGGCCTGACCCTGGAGACGCTGCTCGAGCGACGTCAGACGGTCCTCTTCGACCTCGACGCCCTCACGCTGGTGTTCGAGGGAAAGGAGCTCTCGTTTCCTGCGAGCGTGGAGGAGCCGATCGCCTTCGCCGCGGCGACCGCGGGGCCGTTCACCCCATCCCAGCTTCCGGGCGACCTCGACGACGAGAGTCGGCTCGTGCTCGTCCGCCGGCTCGTCCGCGAGGGGTTCCTGCGGATCAGCGAAGCTGCGCCTCGTAGCGGCGCGGACGCTGAGCCGTGACCGAGCCGCAGGTCAGGTAGACAGGCTCGTCGGCGAGCTCCGAAGTGACGTCGACCTTGCGCTCCACGTCCTTCGCCCGCAGGGTGACCGTCCAGCCGCCGTGGCGGCGCTCCACGCGCTCGAGCGAGACATCGTCGATCCCCGTGAGTCCCTCCGCTTCGCGGACGGCACGCTCCGCCGCCTGGACGGCGAACGTATACGCGGAACGGCCTCGATAGAGATCGAGATAGATGCGCCCGTCGAAATACGAGTCGAGCAGCGGATCCAGGTCGCCGTCTTCAACCCGTCCGAAGTAGAGGCCTTCGGGCAGGACGACGACGTTGCCCGCGAAGCGGTCGCCTCCGACGTGCGTCGACTGCCACACCCACTCCGGGTCGATCTTTCCCTTGAGACCGTCGTAGAGAGGGTGGCCGTACTTGGCGCAGCAGCGGTCGCGCTTCCCGTGCGTGCACACGACGAAGACCGGATGCTCGACCGGCACTCCCGGCGTGCCGCCGTCGAGGAGAGCGCTGGCGAAGTCGTACTCGAGCAGGTCGTCATGCCGCTCGAACTCGAGGGCGTAGAGGCTCTCCTCACCGGGTCGAGAGCTCCCGATGTAGAGCATGCGCCGCGCCTGCGCGCGACGGCGTGGCTGCTTGATGAAGAGGAGCCGGGCGTGCCCGAGCTTGGCGAGCTGGTCGCGGAGGTGCTCCTTCAGCGGGGCCGAAAGCAGGCTCCCGCCGAGCACATCCCGATCCCACAGGCCGCGGTACTCGACCAGAAGCCAGCGGTCGATCCGGCTCGCGGTGGCGGCGAGAGACTCGCTCGCCGCTCCCGAAACGTCCGCGCATAGGGCTCGCTTGACGCTCACTGCCACGCGGATAGCGTACCCGCTTTGTGAGGCGGACCTTACAAAGGCTCCGCGTCGTTCCCTGCCTGCGTTACGACGCAGATCACCTGCCCCGTCGCCACCTGGGCGCCGGCCGCGACGGAGAGCTCGCCGACCGTCCCGTGCCGGTGCGCCCTGATCTCGTTTTCCATCTTCATGGCCTCGACGATGCAGATCACCTGCCCGGCCTGTACCTCGTCACCCTCCGCAACCTCGACCGCCAGCACCGTGCCTTGCATCGGGCTCACCACCGCCTCCTTCGCCGCCCCGTGATGAGCACCGCCGCCCGCTCGCTCCCGACGGCGCCGGGCGAGCTCAGCGTGCGGCGGCTCCGGCTGGAGCAGCTTGACGTCGTAGCGGCGGCCGTCGAGCTCGAGCTCGACGAAGCGTTCCCGCAGGCGTCCGTCCGGCGGCCGAGCTACGTTTGTTGCCTGATGAGACAACTGCTGAGCTTTCTGCGCGAGTTCCTCCGATTCCACCAGGCCGTGGCAGGTCGTGGCCTCGACGAAGCATGGATGCCGGAGCAGCGCCTTGTGGAATCCCGCCAGCGTGGTCACACCCTCGACCACGAGCTCGTCGAGCGCGCGCAGCATCCGCAGGCGCGCACGCTCGCGGTCGACGTCCCAGACGCACACCTTCGCGACCAGTGGGTCATAGAGCCCGACGACCTCGGAGCCCTCGATGACTCCCGAGTCGACGCGCACGCCTGGCCCGGCGGGCTCGCGGTACGCGGTGATCACGCCCGGCGAGGGGAGAAAGCCGTTGGCAGCATCCTCCGCGTTGATGCGGCACTCGATCGCGTGTCCACTGAAGCGAAGCTCTTCCTGGCGAACGCTCGTCGGCTCGCCCGCCGCGATCAGCACCTGCTCACGCACGAGGTCGACGCCCGTGACGAGCTCGGTGATGGTGTGCTCCACCTGGATGCGCGTGTTCATCTCCAGGAACCAGTAGTTGCCCTCTTGGTCGAGGAGGCCCTCGATTGTGCCTGCGCTCCGGTAGCCCACCGCACTCGCGGCGTCCACAGCGATGCGGCCGATGCGTTCACGGAGATCCAGGGAGACCGCGGGCGAGGGTGTCTCCTCGACGATCTTCTGGTGGCGACGCTGGATCGTGCAGTCGCGCTCACCCAGGTGGACGACGTTCCCGTGCCCGTCGGCGAGCACCTGCACCTCGACGTGGCGGGGATCCTCGATGAACCTCTCCATGTAGACGGCGGGGTCCGAGAAGTACGACTCTCCCTCGCGGCGGGCGGCGGCGAGCGAGCGCTCGGCCTCCTCGGGCCCCGGAACGACCTTCAGGCCCTTGCCGCCGCCACCGGCCGACGCCTTGATCGCGATCGGCCAGCCGTATTCGTCACCGAGCCGGACGACCTCGTCGGCCGTCTCGACCGGCTCGGTCGTTCCGGGGATGATCGGGACGCCCGCGTTCGCCATGCGCTCGCGCGCGGCGACCTTCGAGCCCATCAGCTCGATCGCTTCAGGCGGCGGTCCGATCCAGACGAGCCCTGCGTTCTCGACGGCGCGGGCAAAGGACGCGTTCTCGGCGAGGAAGCCGTAGCCCGGGTGAATCGCTTCGACGCCCGCCCGTTCGGCGACGGCGAGGATCCGCTCCTGGTGGAGATAGCTCTCTGCAGGCGGGCCCGGGCCGACCAGAAACGCCTCGTCGGCAGAGGCGGCGTGCAGGGAGCCGCGGTCGGCCTCGGAGTAGATCGCCACGGTCCCGATCTCGAGCTCGCGCAGGGTGCGGAAGACCCGAACGGCGATCTCGCCACGGTTTGCGACCAAGACCTTCCCGAAGAGCGACACGAGCGCGCCTATTCTTCCCTGCCGTGCACCTCTCGGACCAGCTCACGGTCGCGCGCGCGCTCTCCGTCCCGGTCGTCGTCGTTCTGTTCGCCTGGGACTTTCCAGGCCACGACTACTGGGCAACGGGGGTCTTCGCCATCGCGATGGCGACCGACTGGCTCGACGGCTGGTACGCGCGCCGAACCGATCGGTCCTCCAATCTCGGACGCCTGCTCGACCCTGTCGCGGACAAACTGCTCGTCATGGCCACCTTGATCATGGTCGTCGGCCGTGTCCTCCCCGCGTGGATGGTGGCTGCGATCGTCGCCCGCGAGTTCCTCCTCTCCGGCCTCCGGCTGGCTGCGCTCGAGCGCGGGGTCGTCATCGCCGCGCGCGACCTCGGCAAGCTCAAGACCGGAACCCAGGCTCTCGCAGCAGGACTGGCCGGGCTGGCGGCGGGGGGTGCCTTCAGCGACGACATCGCGTGGTGGACGGGGCTGGTTGCGCTTCTCATCACGTGGATCTCGGGAGTCGACTACTTTCTGAGTGCACCTCGCCTTTTCCGTGGCCAGCAGCCTGCGTAACTTTCGAACGGACGATCGCTCAGCGGTGCTAGAGCTCTCCCGGCACGCTCTCCAGCGGCCGGCGGAACAGGTGGGAAACCCGCTGTGGAAGACCCGGGAAGAGCTCGAGAGCGAGCTTGCGGACTGGGAAGTGGATCCACAGGAAACGCTGCTCGTCGACGAACACGACGGAGCCGTCATCGGCTTCGGTGGCGTCGAGGTCTCGCCCGGCTGGGAGCACGCCGACCTCTTCGGGCCACTCGTCGCACCCGAGTTCCGTGGCCAGAAGCTCGGCACCCTGCTCCTGGAAGCGTCGATCGAGCGGGCAGAAGATCGCAGCGCGGAGCGGATCATCGCCTCTGTCGGCACGCGCAACCTGGGCGGCCGGCTCCTGCTCGAGCGCGCGGGGTTTAAGCAGCAAGGCGCAGCGAGCGCAATCTTTCGCGTCACTCCGGCCGACCATCGTCCCGTCGAGCCCGGCCCGCCGGGCGTGACCGTCCGTCCCGGCACGTCGGACGACCTGGACACGGCCCTCCACCTCTATCGGGAGTGTTTCCCGAGCGGTGTCTTTCCCGAAGTCGCGTGGCGGGAAGGGCTCGACGCCGGCTCCGAGCGACCGCTGGATCTACCACGTGGGCGTCACGGAGAGCGAGCGCTCGCACGGAGTCGGCAGCTACATCCTGAGCCGCGCCCTCGCCGACTACTGGGAGGGGCATCCGGGCGACGCGCTCGGGCTTTCGGTGCGCGCGGACAACCTGCCGGCGCTGCGGCTCTATCGCCGCCAGGGGTTCGCGCCGCTCCTCGTCGTCGAGTCCTTCGAGCTGCCGCTCTAGCCGTTGCTCCTGGCGGTCGACCAGGGGACAACCGGGACGACCTGCCTCGTCGTGGACGACGAGCTCATGCCGCGCGGGCGGGGCTACCGCGAGGTGCCCCAGTATTTTCCGCGGCCGGGATGGGTAGAGCACGACCCGGACGAGCTCTGGGAGTCGGTGCTCGGAGCCGCGATCGATGCGCTCGCCGATGCCGGAATCGAGTCCACCGACCTCTCCGCCGTCGGCCTCGCGAATCAGCGCGAGACGACCGTGGTCTGGGACCGCCGCAGCGGTCGGCCCGTCCACCGCGCGATCGTCTGGCAGGACCGCCGTACGGCCGAGCGCTGCCGAGAGCTGCCGCGCGATCTGATCCGCGACCGCACCGGGCTGGTCCCCGACCCTTACTTCTCGGCGACGAAGCTGGAATGGATCCTGTCCGAGCGCGACGCGACGGGCCTCGCGTTCGGGACGGTCGATGCTTGGCTCCTCTGGAAGCTCACAGGCGGCGAGATCCATGCGACCGACGTCTCGAACGCCTCCCGAACGCTCCTCTTCAACCTGGAGACACTCGAGTGGGACCGCGAGCTTCTCGAGCTCTTCGGAGTCCCCGAGTCCGTGCTGCCGCGAGTCGTCCCCTCGAGCGGAATCGTGGGGGAAGCAGACCTGCTCGGCGCCCGGGTCCCGATCGCGGGCATCGCGGGCGATCAGCAGGCTGCGCTCTTCGGCCAGGCCTGCTTCCGCCCGGGCCAGGCCAAGGCCACGTATGGGACGGGCAGCTTCGTGCTCGTCAACGCAGGCACCGAGACGGCCGCCGCCCCCGAAGGACTCGTGCGGACGATCGCCTGGCGCCTCGGCGACTCGCCGGCCGTTTATGCGCTCGAGGGCTCCGTCTTCGTGACGGGCGCCGCGCTGCAGTGGCTCCGAGACGGGCTCGGCATCCTGGGCGCCCCCGCCGAGAGCGAGGCGCTGGCCCGCTCGGTGGAGAGCAACGACGGCGTCTATTTCGTGCCGGCGCTGACAGGGCTCGGCTCGCCGCACTGGGAGCCCGAGGCACGCGGGCTGATCACCGGCCTCAGCCGCGGAACGAGTCGTGCGCACATCGTGCGCGCAGCGCTCGAGGCGATCGCCTACCAGACGCGGGACGTCCTCGACGCTATGGCATTCGAGCTGGACGTTCTCCGCGCCGACGGAGGAGGCGCTCAGAACGCCTTCCTGATGCAGTTCCAGGCCGACATAGCCCGCCTGCCCGTGGAGGTGCCCTCCGAGCGGGAGACGACCGCGCTCGGCGCAGCCGCGCTCGCCGGGCTTGCGACGGGGGTTTGGTCGAGCCTCGAGGATCTCGCCGCGGCCTGGCGGCGCGAAGCCCGCTACGAGCCCCAGCTGGACGGCTCGGAGGCCGAGCGGCTCCTCGGAGAGTGGCGGCTCGCCGTCACTCGGGCTCTTCTTCAGGATTGAGCGTCTCGCGGACGCCGGTCCGCCACCAGTCGTTGTAGGGATCCTCCGGCTCCGCAAGCAGCCGCGCCAGCGCCTCGTCCAGCGCCTCGCGCTCGTCTTCAGGCGGCTCGGGCACGATCTCGCGCTCCATCGAGGGATGAGATTAAAGGCTGGTCGGCGGGCCTCCGATAGGAACCGGGATGCGCCGGGGTCTCATTCTCCTTGCAATTTTCGCCGCACTGGCCGCCGCTCCGACGGTCCAGGCGGCGTCCTGGGCGCGCCCGCAGATCCAGATCGTCGTCGACCACGGCCTCATGGGTCCGAGCGTGGCCGAGTTCCGCGCGGGCCAGCCATTGACGCGCGCAGAGCTGGGCTACGCGATGGCCGTCCTCACCCAGCAAGAGCAGGTGGTCGTCGACCCCGAGCGGACGGTGACGATGGCGCAGCTCCACAGGCGGCTCGTGACCTACCTCGGCCTGCGGACCGCGGCAAGGAAGTTCCGTCGCACGGTCGCGAACGCCGGCCTCAACCCGCCGTGGCGGCTCGGAGACGAGACCGTCGCGCGCCTCCTTCGGCTTCGCTTCAACCATCCGGCCGAGCAGGACAACCTCGAGCTTCGCCCCAACGACCCCGCCACGCGGGCGGAGGCCGCCTACTCGCTGGCGCGCGTGCTCGAACTGGGCCAGTGGGACAGAGACTGGGTGAAATCGCTCGCCGACTCGTTCGCCCTGCCCCAGCTGACCGCGTGGAAGACGCGGGTCCTGAAGCGCGCCGTCCATTTCGACGGCTTTCCGTACATCTGGGGCGGCATCTGGGAGCATCAGCAGACCCTCTTCGGCGTCACCGACCGCGGTGGGTTCGACTGCTCAGGGTTCGTGTGGCGCGTCTACAAGGTGCCCTTCGAGGGCGGTGGTTCCCTCTCATCGGTCATCCAGGGCCGCACCACCTACCAGATGAGCGGCGAGGTGCCCAAGAGCGCCCGCATCGCCAGGCGATACATCAAGCCGGCCGACGTCCTCTTTTTCGGCTCGGCAGGCCCTACCTCGGGGCCCTCGCAGGTCGACCACACGGGCATCTATCTGGGCGGCGGCTGGATGATCCACTCGTCCGGGCAGGGTGTGACGCTCGTTCCCTTCTCCGGCTGGTACGTGGATCGCTTCGCCTGGGCACGCCGCCCGCTTCGCGAAGCCGGCCTTTTGTAGCGCAACCGCGCTTTCCACGCGGGATTGCCGAATCACCCGGAAGGGGGATGCTGGCCATACTGGCGTCGACGGATACTGCGGTCCGTCCTAGGCGTCTGACACGGGAGAGGACCCAGATGCTCCACTGGAAGGTAAAGCTCGCGCACCTTGCCGTCATCGCTGCTCTTCTGGCCGCTTTCTTGAGCGACCTGGAAGGGTGGGCCTGGTAAGACGGCGAAGTAGTACGGCATCACCGTGAACGTTCAACCCGTTCGCTCCGTTGAGAGCGCAGCGGGCGAGGTAAGGCGGGCGCGCTTCGTCTCTCGTGAGACGGCGCGCCTTCTGCCAATCCTCCTACCCACTGCCCTCGTGGGCTTTGCGCTGCTCGGCGTTGCGATATTTTGGTTCGCAGCGTCCGGGCCGAGCGCGGCCGTCCTCGGAGGCGTCGTCGCACTCCTGCTCGCGGCCACGTTCGTCGAGGCGCACCCTGTGCCGATCGAGGGCATCAGCTCCGAGGGAATCTCCCTCGCGGCGGTGTTCATCGTCGGAACGGGAGTCATCTACGGCTGGGCCCCGGCGGTGATCATGGGCTTCCTCACGAGGGCGCTCATCGAGATCGTCCAGGGCCGACCGCTGATCCGGCTTTCGTACAACGCCGCCGTTTACGCGATCGGTGGCGCGGCGGCCGGCGCCGCCAGCTCGCTCGGGGCGAACGAGGCGGGCGTCGCCTCGTTGCTCCTCCAGGTGCTGCTCGGGGCTGCCGCGTTCTATGCGGTCAACATCCCGCTCATCGCGGCGATCATCTCGCGCTGGGCGCGGGAGCCGTTCTTGCCCCTGCTCAAGCGCTCCATCTACTGGACCGCGGTGCCGTTCTCGATCATGGCCTCGGTGAGCCTGATGCTCGCCGTCCTCTGGGAGCGCTCGCCGCTCCTCGCGATCGCGCTCGTCGGCCCGCTCGTCGCCATCGCCCTGTACCAGCGCTCGGTATACAGCGCGCTCAAGGCCATGCGGCTCGCCCTCACCGATCCCCTCACTGGGCTCGGCAACCACCGCCATTTCCACGAGCGGCTCCAGCGCGATCTCGACAAGGCCCAGACCGAGGGGTTCGCGCTCACTGTGTGCCTGCTCGACATCGACAACTTCAAGCAGATCAACGACCGCTACGGCCATCCGGTCGGAGACAGGGTGCTCGCCCAGGTCGCTGCCCGCCTGCGCCAGGGAGGGGAGGCCTTCCGCCTCGGAGGCGACGAGTTCGCGCTCCTGCTTCCCCGGCGTGACGAGCACGAGAGCCTCTCGATCGCGCAGTCGGTGATCGACCGGGTCGCCGAGACCCCGTGCGAGGACGCCGGCAAGGTCTCGATCTCGGCCGGCATCGCCACCTACCCGCAGCACGGCGTCGAGCGCTCCGAGCTCGTGCGGGTCGCGGACAGCGCGCTCTACCTCGCCAAGGAGCACGGCAAGGGACGCGTTCGTGCCTACCGGCCCGACCTGCTCGAGCTCGCGGAGCTGCGCAGGCTCGCCGAGGGCCCGGACCGGGCCGCGCGCCTCCGGGCAGCCGCGTCTCTCGCGCATGCCGTAGATGCCCGCGACGCCTACACGGGCTCGCACTCGTACATGGTCGGAGAGCTGGCGGCGCGAGTGGCCAGCCGCATGGGGCTCGACGGGGAGCAGATCGAGCTCGCCCGCCTGGCCGGCTCGTTGCACGACCTTGGCAAGCTCGCCATCCCGGAGGAGATCCTGCGCAAGCCCGGCCCGCTGAACGAGGCCGAACGGCTCGTCCTCGAGCGCCACCCCCAGATCGGCTTCCGCATGCTCGATTCGCTGGGGGTCGAGCCCGTCGCCTCGTGGGTGCTGCACCACCACGAGCGCTGGGACGGCGACGGCTATCCGGACCGCCTCGGCGGCGAGCGCATCCCCCTCGGCTCGCGGATCCTCCTGGTCGCCGACGCGTACGACGCGATGACCACGGACCGCATCTACCGCTCCCGCCTGAGCCACGACCGGGCCATGGCGGAGCTGGAGCGCTGCTCCGGGACCCAGTTCGACCCGGACGTCGTTGCCGCCTTCCGACTCGAGTTCGACCGGCCGCGGCGGCCCGAGCTCGTCGTGCTCGAGACGGGCTAGCCTCCGAAGAAGGTCCGCAGCTCCTCGTAGGTCTCTTCAGGGGCCTCCTCGGCGAGGAAATGTCCGCAGTCGAGCGCCCGCCCGCGCACGTCGTCGGCCCACTGGCTCCAGACGTCGAGAACGTCGAACCAGCGCCCCAGCTCCTCGCGACCGCTCCAGAGCGCGAGCACGGGGCATGCGATCCTGCGCGTGCCTCGATCCGCCTCGTCGAGCTCGAAGTCGATCGTTGCGCCTGCCCGGTAGTCCTCGCACATCCCGTGGATGGTCTCCGGGTCGCGAACGCACCGAAGGTAGTCCTCGAGCGCCTCGGGATCGAAACGACTGCGGTCGCCGTGGAAGAAGTAGGCATCCGGGTTCGACCCGATCACCTCCTCGGGAAATGGCGCCGGCTGCGCGAGGAAGAACCAGTGCCAGTCGACGAGGCCGAACTCCATGTCGACTCGATGCCACATGTCTCCCGTCGGCACGATGTCGAGCACGGCCAGCCGCTCGACCCGCTCCGGGTGGTCGAGCGCCAGGCGGTAGGCGCAGCGACCGCCCCGGTCGTGGCCGGCGACTCCGAAGCGCTCGAACCCGAACTGGTGCATGACCTCGACCTGGTCGCGCGCCATCGCTCGCTTCGAGTACGGCTCGTGGTCGGATGTCGTGGGCGGCTTCGAGCTCTCTCCGTAGCCGCGCAGGTCGGCGGCGACGACGGTGAAATCCTCCGCGAGACGCGGGGCGACGAGGTTCCACATCGCGTGTGTCTGGGGGTGACCGTGCAGGAGAAGGAGCGGCGGCCCGCTGCCACCGTGGCGCACACGGATGGTGGCCTCGCCGGTGTCCACGAACGAGAGCTCGAATCGTTCGAACACACTGCCATGAATGCCAGGAACGCTCTCTCTCGGGCAGGCGTAAGGTGATACGCATGCGCCGGTGGCCCACGCGGCTCCTCGTCGGCGCGCTCGTCGCGCTCGGCTCGGTAGCGGTCGCTGACGCCCTTCGGGGAGACCGGACGAAGGTCGTGCCGCGGCCGAGGACACCTGCCACGGTCGCGCTGATTACTCGGAACGAGCCGGCCGCGAGCGGGTTGAGCGGCGTCCTCTACTACAGCAATACCGAGGATGACTGCCGCCTTGACGGTTTGAGCCTGCCCGATCTCGGTAACGCGCCGCCCCCGAAGCTCCGCAGCTGCCGCTTCTCGCTTTCACGCGACGGGCAGGCGGCCTTCCCCGACGACGCGGAGTGGTCCCCTCAGGGAGGCATGTACGCGCGCGAGGACGACAACATGATCGAGCTGGGATCCTCCGCCTCGCATCAGGCGCTGCACTTCCCCGGCAGTGCGCCTGCGTTCAAGCCCGACGGAACCTTCACGTACGTCCGCGAAAACGAGGTAGTCGAATGGACGACCTCCTGCCCGCGCGGCTCAAGGCTCTTCACCCTTCCGGGCGACAACGCGACCGCGCGCTGCCGCCGAATCGTGCTGTCGACCGGCGACCTGCGGCGTGCGCGCATCGGCGGGGAAGGTTCGGGCCCCCTCATCCCGAAGGATCTGGCCTGGCTGAGCGGTACGCGCCTCGTCACAGTCGTCGGGGACGCTGGAATAAGCGGCCACCGGGAACACCTCTCCGTGATCGACGGCGGGCGGGTCGTGGGAGCGACGATCAGCGAGTTCGGCGAGGGCATGCGAGTCGAAGCCAGTCCGCACGGCAACTTCCTCACTGCCTGGTACGGCGACAGCCTCGTCACCATCCGCGATCGGAACGGAGATCTGGTCACCTTCCCAACGATCCCGCGGGTGCGGGCGTTGACCTGGTCTCCGGACGAGCGCTGGACGGCTGTCGCGACAGAGCACTCGGTCTTCGTCTTCCGCACGAACACCGAAGAGGCACGCGTCCGCCGCCTGCCGATCAAGGCGTACGAGCTCGCCTGGCGCTGATGGCGCGGCTGCCCACCTGGCTCATCGTGGCGGCGGTGGGCGCCGTCGTCGCCCTGGCCGCCGCTGACGCGATCCGCCCAACTGGCGAGCCGAGGACGCGAGCCCCGGCAGCTACGGGCCCCCCTGGCCTGAACGGCGTCCTGCTCGTGGGCCGTCCGGACTGCTCGACGACGGCGATCAGGCTTCCGAGCCTGGACGAGGAGCGGGCCCTTCGACGCCTGGACTGCGGCGGGCTGGTCTGGTCTCGGGACGGCACGCTCGCGGCGCGCTGCACCCCGACGAACGGCACCGAGATCCTCACCGAGCGACTCGAGTTCACAGCTCGAGTGGCTGGGTGTAGTCCTGCGTGGCGGGAAGACGGCGCCTTGAGCGTCATCCGCAACGGTGACCTGCTCATCTTCCGGCGACGCGGCCCGGTGCGGCTGTTCGTCTCCCGAACCACACTCGCGGAGGCGCTCGCGGGAGAAGTGCCGCGCGCCTATGAGCTGAGCGAGCTCGTATGGATCGATGCCAGTCGGTTCGCGGCCATCCTTCACGGAAGACAGCCGTGGCAGCAGGCCATCGTCGTCTACTCCCGCGACGGAGTGGAGCGGTTCGTCCCGGAGGCGGGACAGCGGATCTCGGGCCTGCGGGTCAGCCCGCTCGGCAACTACATCGCATTTGCGCGAAACGCGCTCGGGCGCGAGTACGCCATGCTCTTGCGTGGCGGCCCGGAGACGCGGCTGCCGCGCATTGCCAACGCGCGGACGATCGCGTGGTCTCCCGATGAGGAGTGGGTGGCGCTTGCAACCCGCACGGCCACGTTCATCGCGCGGACGGGCTCGCGCCGTGTCGTCTTCCGCGTTCCGGCCGGCGGCGACACGCTCGCCTGGCTGCCTTAGAGCGGGATGTTGCCGTGCTTTCTGGCCGGCCGGCGTTCGCGCTTCGTGATCGCCGTCTTCAAGGCGTCCACCAACACCGGCCGCGTTCGGCGCGGCTCGATCACGTCGTCCACGGGGCCCATGACCGCGACCTCGGCCGTCGGCCAGGCGAAGTTGAAGTCCGCCCTGATGTGTTTCGAGCTCATGACGTCGTAGGCCCCGCCGTAGGCCTTACGCGTGATCACGGCGATCTTCGGCACCGTCGCCTCGCAGTACGCGTAGAGGAGCTTGGCTCCGTGCCGGATGATCCCGCCCCACTCCTGGGCCGTCCCGGGGAGAAAGCCGGGCACGTCCACGAACGTGACGAGCGGGATATTGAACGCGTCGCAGAAGCGGACGAAACGCGCAGCCTTCACGGATGAGTCGATGTCGAGCGTTCCGGCCAGAGCACGCGGATTGTTCCCGACGACGCCGATCGGATGTCCGCCCAGACGCGCGAAGCCGCAGACGATGTTCTCGGCCCACAGCTCGTGCACCTCGAGGAATTCCCCGTCGTCGACGACGCGGTCGATGATCCCGCGCATGTCGTAGGGCTTGGTCGGCTCGTCCGGGACGATCCCGTCGAGCTCGACGTCCTCCCTCCCGATCGGATCGGACGGCTCGAAGTACGGCGGCGGATCGACGTTGTTCTGTGGGAGGAAGGAGAGGAGGTAACGAGCGTCCTCCAGGCAGGCTTCCTCGTCGTCGGCAGTGAAATGCGCCACCCCGGAGCGCGAGGCATGGGTCACCGCTCCTCCGAGCTCCTCGAACGTCACCTCCTCCCCGGTCACCGTTTTCACGACCTCAGGGCCGGTGATGAACATGTACGAGCTTTCCTCGACCATGAAGACGAAATCCGTCATGGCCGGGGAGTAGACGGCGCCGCCCGCGGTTGGCCCCATCACGAGCGAGAGCTGCGGGACGACGCCCGAGGCCTGGACGTTCCGCCAGAAGATCTCCGCGTAGCCGCCGAGGGAGACCACGCCCTCCTGGATGCGCGCGCCGCCCGAGTCGTTGATTCCGATCACCGGGCAGCCGTACTTGAGGGCGAGGTCCATGACCTTGCAGATCTTCTCGGCGAAGACCTCCGAGAGCGTCCCGCCGAAGACGGTGAAATCCTGCGAGAAGACGAAGACCCGGCGCCCGAAGATCGTCCCGTACCCGGTGACGACGGCGTCACCCCAGGGTCGGCGCTCGCTCAACTCGGGGTTGCGGTGCCGAACGAAACGGTCGAGCTCCACGAAGCTTCCAGGGTCGAGGAGCTTCTCGATCCGCTCGCGGGCGAGCAACTTGTTGCGGGAGCGCTGGCGCTCGACAGCCTTCTCGTCGCCGGCGTGCGAAGCTTCGGCCCGCAGTCGCTCGAGCTCCTCCAGCTTGGCCTTGGTGCCCTTCTCCTCCGCCCTCGCCACGAGCCCTATTCTCGTTCAGAATCGTGGCCGATGCCTACGAGCCTTCCAGCAGGCTTCCTCCGGCTGGAGAACCTCGCAGTGGTCGTCGCCGCCGTCGCGCTCTACTTCGACGGGGACTACGCCGGCTGGGTCTTCTTCGCCTTCCTTCTCGCGCCCGACCTCGCCATCGCCGCCTACGCAGC
>WNFV01007845.1_pt1 | contig 15033 bp, 11 predicted proteins | sample 5400101 | NCBI WGS metagenome assembly WNFV01 (sample SAMN13153361, study PRJNA577476) | soil metagenome | isolation source: 115 cm soil or saprolite under grassland replicate 1 | place: USA:California | collected 2016-06-15 | reverse complement strand
CCGCTCAAGCACGAGCGCTCGAAACTCGCGTTCGAGTCCTCTGTCGCGGAGGTCGCGCAACGCGGCTTCGGGGTCGACGGCGAGGTCAAGGATGGCCTGGCCGAGGTCACCGAGTAGCCGGGACTGCGCCAGCTCAGGGGTGAGCGGCGTCGTCCAATACGCCGCTGGACGATCAAAGAATGACCCAACATACTTCGCCAGCAGCGAGTCGCGGCCCCCCTCGCTTAGGCGTCGTTGGACGCCCGGGCTGGCGGGCAGTGTGACGCCAGCCTGCCGTAAGAACGAAAAGAGCGTCGGCCGCTTTCCCCCGATGCGCCACAGCACGCCCCCAATTCGGTACTCGGCCAGCAGGTCGAGCGGGGGCTCGCCGTTCGGGCCAGCGGCATCGAGCCGATCCTCCGAGAGTGGTACGTACAAGACGAAGCGGAGGGACGCTTGTGTCTCCGGCGCGGCCGCCTCGAGCGCGCGGAAAATCTGGTACTTGAGCCAGACCTGCCCATGGTCTCGATCCGCGTCGTACTCCAGCAGCCGGAACGGCGCTGCCGTCATCTGCCCGAGATGTTCGTGGAGCGCCGCCAGCATCCGGGCGAACTCCTGCCGCTCGTCGAACCAGAGACAGACCTGTGCCCGCTTCTCGTGCTGGAAGCGCTGGACGAACTGGCGCACGAGGACGTCGAGGAGCATCACACCACCTTGGCGATCCGCAGGACGCCAGCTCTCTGCATGGGCCCGATGTTCACCTTCACGCCGTCGTCAAGGTCTGGGTCCCAACCCTTGGGGCGCTGGGAAGGCGACTTCCAGGGCGTCAAGATCCGGAAGTCACGCTCACTGCCCTCCGGACCGTCGTGGCGCCCTTCTTGGACCCACTGCAGACGGCGATCGAGGTCCTGCGCCTCCTCGAGCCGGCTCTGCCACTCGAGCCGCTCTTCGCTCCGGCCCGCTCTGTCCGCCAGCGCCGCCTCGCGCCGGAAGCTCTCGATGGCGTCGCGGAGGTACTGCCCGCGCAGCTTGCCCATCCGGTTCTTGTCAAAGCGGTGATAGTGAACCAACGCGCCGAAGGCGAAGCGCTTCGTCCCCTGGGCTGAGGCGATGTGCCAGATGATCGGCCGGTTCCTGTAAAGCCCACAGTGGTAGTCAAAGAACACGTTCTCCAGCCACCCCGCAATCGACGACGTGCGGCGATGCCCCTTGGCGCCCCTCCGCAGCTCGTTGGCGATCTCGATCTCCACCTGCCCAGCCTCACGCTCCGGGAAGAGCACCTGCAACTCCGCGATCACACGCTCCAACAGACTCGGCTCGCCGGCGACCGAGGCGAACGGAAAGATGCCGTCTTCATCCGCCTCGACCACCCGCCTCACGGCATAGGAGAGCAGGCGAAAGACATGCTCCATCCGCTTTTGCTCAGCACTCCGGCCCTCCATCTGCGGCCAAAGAACCTCAGGGGGTCGCTCACCGAGCGCCTCTTCCACGGTCGCCCGCCCGGTCTTGGGGATGCCGTAAAGCCCATACACCTCGCTGTTTAGGTCATCGTACAGCTTCCGAATCCTGGCCTCCTGTTTAGCCTCAACATCCGCGAGCCGTTGCAGTCGCTGTGGAAGAGATGCTTTGACATTTTCGATCAGGCCATCGTGTACTAGCCACGGGACGCGGAAGCGAGCCGAGGGCTCGTTCCCCTCGTCCCATTTGGCTTTGGACTCATAGATATCGTTGGCATAGTCCGCGAGCGTCGCAGATGTAGGGGTTGAAGGCTGAGGAACAGGTATCGACCCAATCGCTGTAGCTCCCCAGTTCCGTGTGGCGACGCACCGGGCGATTGCATCAAAGAGGACGCTATTCATAATCGCTAACATTACGGCTTGGGACGACTCCTCCTTCGGAAAAAAGGAAGGAGACGCGACCCCAAACAGACCCTCTCCGGGAAGCACGCGGGCATTTATTCCGAGATTCGTAGTCTGCATCCACGTAATCCCAATGCGGAAATACTCCTCTTCGGACTTAACAAAGCGGCTAGCACTTCCGTACTTGGATTTGACAACTGTCTTAAACTCGCGGCCCTCGTCAGTCCAATCAATGACTAGGTCCCAGTCTGTATAGAATCTAGAGTATTGCCCACCCTTTGCAAATAACACCCACCTACGACGCGCTTGAGGGCACTCGACTTCCCAACGCTGACGTGTGAACCGATCGATCTCAGTGGTGTTGAGACCACTTCTTGTAACACCATATGTTGGGGCGAGCGGCGGAAACTCTCGAAAGAGTGGTACTAACCAACCGATGTTTCGATAGGCGAGTAGACTACCATCAATGAAGCTGAAGTCGCTTCGAGCTATATCGTGACGCAGGTTTGCGGCTTCTTCCCTGAGTACACGTACAAACATTTCGTCGCGCCGTTCTGGTTGCGCCTTGGCGGCGCGGAAGCGCTCTAGCTCAAAAAAGGCAGCCCGCTCAGCCTCCGTTACTACATAATAGGCGCGCTCGGCCTCTTCACGTGTCGTCTCGATACCCTCGCGCGCCTGTGTGGCCTGCAGCGTCGGCACCATGAGTTCTCGACGAAGATCCGGGTCCGCGAGGATTCCCCGGATGTCCACACGGTGGGTCTTACCCATGGCGCTTCTCCCATTCCATGAGCGCCCTCTCTTCCCACTCGGCAAGCAGGGCGGCAAGCGGAGCATAGTCCTTCTCAAGCCGGCCTGCCTCGCACGAGGCGAAGTAGCGTGTCTCGTCCGAGCGTCGCTCGTAGGTGGTGAGCGGCAGCATATCGTTCTGCATTAAGATCAGGTTGCCCAGGATAAACGCTACTCGACCATTGCCTTCCCGAAAGGGATGAATAGCCAACAGCTCATTCATCACCTCGCTCGCGTAAGTGAATATCTCTCGGTCGTTGTCTGAGATCAGAGGAGAGCGCGACAGCACGTCGCGTTCCAGGACATCCATGAGCGGCTGAATTCCTCCGGGAGGGAGGGGCCATCTCTCCGGGCCCTCACCCTTGTGGAGCCCAACGGTTCGCCAAGCACCGGCGAACGGGTAGATGAGTCCCATCAGCGCAACGTGTACCTGCTGAATGATTCGGATGGAGAGCCGGACCGTGCTGGCGTGGGTTACGAGATCGATGACGAGTTCCATGGCTCGCTGCACACCCTCGTCCTCGCGCCGGTCGATCTCCTCCTTGTCAAGGCATCCTGCCCAATTCAGGCAGATGCCGTCGTCGTTCATGATCCAGTCCCAATCACGATCGTAATCGTGCCACGGATTCCCGACGACCTGTGGTGAAGAGGGAGCAGAAAAGAGCATCGCCAGCTCGTCCATTCGGGTCTTTGCCAGTTTCCGCTGTGAGGACGGCACCACGTAGAACTCACCAGCCCATCGAGCTTGATAATATTCAGTCGTGCGCCTCCCCTTCCCATTGCGGAAGCGGAAACCTAAATCTCGCTCCTCCCAGCGCCAGATGACGGCACTCATTGCGCGCTTCCCTTAAGCACGATGGCGGCTGTCGCTACGTTCGCTTCAAGAATCCCGATACCCAAGTCGAGCAGGACGAGCAGCGGATTGCGCTTTAGCAGGATCTCTGTCCGCAAGCGCTCATGCGTATGGAGGGTCATGAAGGTCCGTGACACTAACGCGCCGACGTAGCCTTCGGGCTCCACCAACATGGTCGCCCGGTCGATGAAGGCTCCGTAGATGTCGTTGTAGGTGAGCGGATAGGCATGCCTGACGAATTCTTTGACGTCTGGGACGAACGCGCCATACGGCGGGTTCATGACTACAACGTCGTACTTGCGAGACAGCATCTGGATCAGCTTGAGCCCGCGAGCCGTATCCTCGGTAAACAGATGGTCGGCCGGATCAGCAATCGCTGTGGCAGCGAGCTCCTCAAGGCCGGCCAGAAGCTCAGATCCGAGTCTCCGTGCCTCCCAGTCGAGCACTTGGCGTTCGAGTTCCAGTTGCCTGGCATGTTCGCGGTCCATCTCCTCGATGAGGGGAAGGACCTCCTGTCCTGGCGGCCGATCGACGAACCTGGTGAGGCCCTGCTTCCGGGCGCTCACTTCAACCCAGTCGTTCAGGACCTGTGTAACACCTTCCTGAACTTGAACAAGGCTACCGAGCTCACCGACGTTTTGGAGGTTCTCCCACAGCGTTGTGAACAGCCGCTCGCGTATCCGATCAGTGTCGTTGTTACCGCCAAGACGATCAACGAGCATGTGGATCTTGTCCCGTCCGAGATCCACCGCATTGGCGACGACGAGATTCGTTCGCCGGATACGGACATCCGCCGGCGACAAACCGTGCGCCAACGCCGCTTGCTGGGCGGTCAGCATCAGCGAGAGCGACGCGATCTGAATGGCGCGCGGATCGATGTCAATGCCAAAGAGGTTGCTCTCCAAGATGGTGGCAGGAATCTCGGCCGCGTTGGCGACGGATGGCTCGGCGGGCCAGCCTGGGGTATCCGCCCGCTCGAGCTCTTCGAGATACATGCGGTGAAACAGCTCGAAGGCGTACTGTCCGAAGTGCATCGTGCCGCACGCGGGGTCGAGGAGCGCGATGTCCCGTACGCGCTTGAATGTGCTCACCTCTCCGGTCTCGGTGAGGCGACGGTAACGGATCCTCTCCCCCGTTCGGGGAACGAGGTAGTCGAATGTCGCTGAATGGGGCTCGCCCTCGTTCGGCAACGGCGGAGGCACTGTTGGCGCCAGGGACGAATCGGGATGCATCTGTACCCAGAGCCTGCCGAGGGTGTTGTCGACCAGGGCCTTCACGATCCATCCCGGCGTGTAGAACTGGTTCATCACCCCAAGCTCATACGACGTCCGGGGGGTGCCCTTGTTGACCTTGCGGAGCTCGTCGCTCTCGTGCTGGCGGAAGAACTGGTACACCCAGCCGAGGAAGTCGACCGCCCGGTACGCATCGGATGGTAGGTCTTCGTTGATCATCAGCATCACGCGGGCGAGTGTGGCCTGTGATGGCCAGACGCAGGCGTACTCGTGATCCGGATCGAACAGGATTCGGATCTCGCGCGTGATACTGCGGAACGCCGAGGTCAGGGCATCCCGGAACAGCGCCTCCTCAGCATCCTCGTCGTACTTGTAGCGGCTCCCGCCAGCTGCACGGTAGTCGCGAAGATAGCGCGAGTAGGCCTGCCCAGGGACCGGCGTCACGACTTCGGTTTGCTCAGGCGGGCCTTTCGGGTCGCTCGGCGGCGGCAGGTAGAGAAGGCTCCTGGCCTCCATAGCCTTCAGCCCGACAAGTCGGTTCAGCAATGTGTAGGAAAGCTCGCGCTTGACGCTGTCGAAACCGCCCCTCGGCGAGCCTTCGGCCATCTCCTCCCGGCGCACCAATGCCTCGGCACGACGTCGGGTGTGGAGTGCCTCCTCCGGTAAGCTCATCTGTTCCACCGGTGTATTCCTGCCGTCCGGCTTCAGACCAAGTCGGCGGAGTTGCGCCTCGAACTCCTCTTCGAGCACCCGGCGGATCTTCGGAACCCAGGTCTTCGCGGCTTCCTTGTGCTGCTCCGAAAGCGCTTGGCGGCCACTGCCGTTCGTGTCTGTCGCGCTCACGGATTCACTTCACCACCACGGTGTACCCTTCCCGGATGGGTGTCTTGAGTTCCTCGCCCAGCGCCGCGAGCGTCTCGTCGACCTCCTTCTCGGTTCTGAACCGTCTGCCGAGCAGCCTCGCTGATCCCCACTGGTAGATCTTCTCGTCCGGTGCGAGAGGTGGACGGGACAGCTCCTGCAGCTCGGCCTCGATCTGGGAGCGATAGCCCGGCAGCGCAACCAGTGCCTGCGCGAGCGACGTGAGACTTCTCCTTCCGGCCGCCCCGAGCAGGCTGTGGACTGATGAAAGCGTGATCGCCGGGTAGTGGCAGACCCTGCCTTCGCCGAAGGCACTGGCAATGATGGCATCCCGCTTCTCCGCCGGCGCCCCTCGATACGCGGCGCCGTCCTTGATCGCGGCGATCGTTCTCTCGACCTCGGCACGGACCTTCGCATACGCATCGAGGTACGCATCCCTGTAGATGCGGAACGCGCTTTCGAAGGCATCTCGATAGTCGGGCCAGCGCTCGACAACCCGTCTTGCGGTGGCGATTGCCGCCATGTCCTTGCGGACCTGGATGAATTGCGCAGCTCGTGGACCCGAGTCGTTGATGGGGTGTGCCTCGGCGATCTCGTTGAGCCGCTGTGATGCCTCGTATTCGTGGTGTCGGTCTGCATCGAGAAACTGGCGGAGCGCCTTGAGACCACTATGGAGCGAGACCCACGCGTCCTGGGTGGCGAGGAACGAGGTGACGACAACGGTGGGATCCTTGGCCGTCATCGGGCTGTCCAGTGCCTGGCTCGCCCCGAGCACACTGTCCGGAATCGGCAGCCCTTGTTGCTGACGGAGCTTCGCCTCATCGAGCGGACCCTTGAGACTTGCGGCGAGCTCACGGATGGCTGAGGCGATGGCATTGCCTGACTCCGGAACGCCCTTCACGCCCAACGCGATCAGCACCCTGCTAGCCTGCTTGATCTGCTCGACTGAAAGGCTCGTCTCCGCAATTCGGAAGGTGACCTTCTTGAAGCTGGTGATCTTCGAGAAGTACTCGTCACTGGCTTTGTAGTCATAGGTCGGCACAGGACCGGTCCCTGATTGTCGCTCCAGAAAGATCGCTCCGGCGCGGAAGCAGGCAGCGAGCACGAGGCGGAGGAGCTCATCCGGCCAGCCAAAGGGTGGGCGAGAGAACCCCTTGAAGCCCCTTCGGTCCCTTGCGTCGAGCAGCTCAGCACCCAAAGGGTCGATACCCTCGTCCTCAAGGTCATCGATCACCTCGAGGACCTGTGCAACGAGCGCCGACTCTCGCTGCAGGCTGCCCTGGGTATCGAACAGCTCGAGCTCCGGCGCCACGGAGTGGAGCAGGGCTATGGATGGATTGAGCAGCGCCCTGAGCTGTTTCGCGAAATCGAAGGTGCGGTCGGCGATGGTGAACAGAGGGTAGATGTTGGGAATCAGTGAGGTCAGAGCTTCGGTGACGGGCTCTTTGAAGTCCGAGACGCCATTGATCTCGACCTCCTGTCCGCCATAGAACATCGTTCCTTCGAGAAGGGCCTTCTCATGGTCGCGCACGAGGGCCTGGCGAAGTTCGTCACGCTCTTTGCGCTTCTCTGAGAGCGCAGTCTGCGTATCAGCGGATGCGTCATCAATGAAGCGCTTGTCGCTCGTCACCTTGACGAGCGACTCGTACCGCCTGAGGCGCGCGTCAATCTTGTCAGATGCGTCGGCAACCCACCATACGACCCGTCCCCTGGTACCAGCCGCTTGGTTCTGTCGACGTATCTCTTCGATCTCCTCTGAGCGTCCCGGAGCGAGTGGAGAGAGGACTCGAACCTCCATGGCGGCGCCGGCTTCGATCGTCTCGCCGTCAAGGGACACGCCAAAGGAGAAAGGAACTTTGGCAACGCCATGGGTGATGGCGAAGTTACCGAGACGCTTCCTGGTGACCAGATCTTCCTTGCACATCTGCTGGGAGATCCGGCGTACCGCGGCGAGGCTGATGCTGCGCGAACCGCCGGGGCGGATCATCTCCTGGATAGCCTGCTCGATAGTTCGCTCGCGCTCGTTGAGGAACTTCCACTCGCCGGTGGCCTCGTCTCGAGCGACATAGCCCGCCTCTTGCAACGCGAGCAGGGTCTTCTCCACCTTGCCGCGCACTGATGGGACGTCGGTGACAAGATCGCGAACGAGCAGCTTCGCCATGGTCTCCGGCACTCGCGGTACCCACTTCGCGTACTCGAGCAACCACAGCACCTTGAGCACTCGTGGCGCTTCGACGGGGAGATGGGGCATGCGTTCGTCGGATTCGTAGATCGCCCGCACGCCGGAGGCGCCGAGGTACTCCTGCGAGAGCAGGTCGTTCTCTACGGCATCAAAGATCTGGTCAAAGCTGACCAACACTCCAACATCCTCATCGGCCACATCCTGAAGTGTCTCCATGACAACTGAGATCATCGAGCGCACACCGCCCGAGATGCGAAATCCAGACAGCTTCTCAAAGATGTCTTGCGCGAGACGGATCTGGTGGGGAAGAAGCGGATACGCGTCGATGAACGAGCGCTCTGTGACCGCGTCGAGATGACGGCTTGCTCTCAGATCAGCGAGCTGCGCGATGTGGCCCTCGTGTCTCCGGTACAGCACTCGAAGTGCTTCTTCCTCCGAGGGATGCTTCTTGAGAATGCGTTCGGAGACGACCTTGTTGATCTCATCAGAAATGAGGTGTGGCTTGAGCTCGAAACGAGCGTTCAGACGACCAATGAGCGCGGGCTGAAAGTTCGTACGGTCAACGACCCTCTCCAAGTCCTGCTGACTCGTCACGATGAGCCAGACCTTGCCCTTGCCCTTGTTGCCGATCATCTCCGCAAGGCTGTTCAGCTCGGTGATCCGCTCGTTCGAGTCGCCGATGAAGGTACCCATCTCGTCGATGACGAACACGAGATGGGCGGACTTTCCACCAGTCGTCTTCTGCGCGTTGACCCACGCCACAAGCTCGTCGGCAATCCCCTCGGCCGTGATCCGCTCGTGGCGGAACATGTCATCGAGGGCCTGCTTCGCGGCTCGCTCGTCGGGGTACTCATTTGGCTCGATGGTCGGCAGCGCCACGGCGAGGCGCCGACGCACAGTCATCAGATCGTCGCGGCCATCATCGCTTCGCCATGGGACACCAAACGCCGCCGAGTACTCTGCTTCGAGTCGTTCCAAAAGGCCTCGCCGTTGGAGCCGGCGTTCAATTCGCGCCACGACGAAGTTCTCAGCGAGCCCGATATTCCTATAGAACTCCGACAACAGGATCTCGCCCACCGAGTTTGGGTTACTCAAGGACTGGCGGCTCTTGATCTCGAAGGCGATCACGCGTGTCTCGGTACCACGCTTGCTCTCGCCAAGGCGCAATCTGATGTCCTGCCCCCGTGGCGTATCGGAGAGGTGCCTGGTGAACACGTCGATGCAGCGGTCCGCTCCTGTCGCGTCAAGGGGCGTGTTCTGCAGGACATGGCCGAGAACCTTTGCGAAGTGCGACTTACCGGACCCGAAGAAGCCAGAGATCCATATCCCCATCACGTCTCGGACAGGACCTCCACGCCGCAGCGTCGCACTCACGTAGGTGAACGTGTCAAAGATGCGCTTCAGCTCTTCTTCGATCTTGTCGGTGACGACGTATTCACGGATCTCGGTCGCCAGCGAGGCACGGTCGAAGACCTTGACAACGCCCTCGACCTTGACACCGATATCTCGCTTGATGATGTCCCGCACCTTGGTCATCGCAACATTCCTGCCTCGTCTCAGCGCCAGAACAGTTTGACCGTCAAGTAGTTGCCGCCGTCTGGTTGGTTCATGAAGTGCAGCCTCCCGCCGCGCTCGCCTCCCGGGAACGCCAGCGCGATCCGGCAGGGGAGATCGCGCAGACCGCGCAGGACATCTCCCAGACGTACCAGCGGATAGACTGCAGCAGTGCCATACACCAGGATGTTCGTACCCGGGCGCCTGCCGACGAGCTCTGCCAGACGCTCCCGCAGCGCCGCCTCGACACGTCGGGACAATCCCTGAAGCATCCAGCGGTAATCGTCGAGCTCGTCCTGGCGTAGCGCCTCGATGTCCTCTTCTTCTAGGCCAGCGAACATAAAGCCTGTCAGATCCAATAGCTCGAATGGAGCACCTTGCGCCTGGAGTGCGGGAACGAGCGTATCCAGGAGCTGTTCGCGAAAGTCCAGCTCTTTCTCTGGTGGATAAATTAACAAGATCGAGTTATCGGTCTTGATGCCCCGGTCGAGACGCAATGGCTCAGTCATCAGCTTGAGCAGGGCTTCGAACATCGGTTGCATCAGGCTGCATCCGCCAAGTCAAGCTCGACGACATCGCCCTGCATCCGGAAACGCAGGGCGCCAAGCCGGTTGAGCTCGGAGAGCGCGTGGACGACCTCGGTCGAGTCTATCGCCAGGAGACGATAGATCGGATGTCCGACCAGCTTCAGCGACGGAGTGCCGGCGAGGCGAAGCGCGCGGACCAAGAGGCGCACGGGGGAGCCGTAGAGTGCCGGCCTGACGGTGGTTTTCTTTACGACGCCCTTCGCGAGACCGAAATCGCGAAGGCTCGCGCAGTACTTTTGCGCGACCGCCAGCGTAGTCGTCTCCGACCACCGAGCGACTTCAGGGTGGGTTTGCGCAAGCCGCCGAAGGAAGCCGAGCACATCGGCTGCTCGAAGCTCTGTAGGTGCATGCCGCAGCAACGGGAACAGCCATTCGGTGCCAAGATCAGCGACGAGGCGGTCGTTCAGGGCGAGGAGAACATAGGCCGTGAGGCTGCGCTCAGGATCGGACGAGCACCGCTGCCACTCCGCCCAGAAGGCCGCGAACAGCGGGTCGCTCGCATCGAGTCGATATCGTGAATGCAACTCTTGCCACAGTTTGCGCCGAGCCCAGTAGGAGGAGCGGGCGAGACAGTTCTCCTCGATGACCAATGAACGATACGTCCCCACAGCCATCGCCTGCGGACGATCATCCAGGAGCAGGCGCAGCTCGGTGTACAGCGCCGAGCGGGCGGACAGCCGCGAGAAATAGGGCGCACGGGCATCGAGGCCGGCGACGAGCGCCGGCACGGACCGGCCTCTTGCGCGTCCTGAATCCACCACGTGCGTACTCCTACTCCTCACTCTGAGCCTAAGTCATCGCCTCCGACAGATGGGACGCCTCCGCGAACCCGCGCCGGCAGGCCTCAGCATACAGCCGCCGAGCGAGGACTCTCGCAGGTTGGCGTCGCCATTTGGCCACGGCTCGACCTCAGCCACGATGGCATCCTCGGCCGTGAACTGACCGGCGCGACCGGCATGTCGTCGCCGAGGACGTGGACTGGTCGCCTGGGTCCATCGGAACGGATGAACCGCGAGCACGCGATCGTTGTCGGTGGCAAGCCGCAGGAGCGCACGCTTCTCGCCGACGCCTTGCGCCCAGCAAAGCTGCTGACCCCTTTGCCCCTCCACGAGCACCACGACAACCTGTGGAGACCTCCAAGGACAGATGCGCAGGACCTCGGAGGCTGGCCGAAACCCCCGCCTGACGGTTCGCGCATCGATCTCCTGTTGGCGGCGACGCTCCTCCTCTGTGGGGGCGAATCGGACCCCGAACTGTCCGAGGTGGTAGGCGTGGACCCCTGCAGGACCACCGGACCAGTTCACCTCGGCAACCACATGGCCCTTGCGAATGCTGCTGCCGCCGTAGCCGTCATTGCAGTATGGCCCACACGCACTGCCCGACGTGTTCGTCGTCTGCCTTGACGGTGGTCGGCGAGGGTTGGAGCCGCCGCGTCAATGCATGCGTGACGGCGTGCTTGTCCTCCAAGGGAACGTCGCGATGTCGCGGCGCTTCGTCATCGCGGCGCGGGGTCGCCGACGAGCCTCGGGTCGGCGCGGCGCAGCCGGTCCAGGAACCCGCGCCGCCGAGCGTAGCGCTGGCGGACCTCGGCCAGGCGACGATCGAACTCCTCCAGCCCATCCGCCCGCACCGCGACCTCCCGTAGGTCCACCACCAAGCGCACCGCCTCGTCATGGGACCGCGCCTCCACGAGCTGCTCGACCTCCCGCCACGCCGACGCGCCCCGCCGCCCAAGCGCAGCAAGCTGCGCCTCGCGGGCAGCCGTGGCGGCGGCGCGCGCCTGCGCCTGCCGTCGCATCGCCTCGCGCCTCCGCGCGTCCTCCAACTCCTCCGCACCCGCCAGCAACTGCGCCACCGTGCGCCGCTGCCGGTCCGCCACCGCCGGATGCGCACGTCGGAACTCGCCAAGCAGCGCCGAACCAAGCGCAAGATCCGGGTTGTCCGCGGCCCGAAGCAGCCACCGTTGCTGCTCACCCACGGGCAATTGGCGGGCCCACTGAAGGCTGATCCGGCGAAGCTGCTTGACTCGCTCACACCCGGCCTCCTCCGAAACCCGTCTGATAACCGCCTCTGCTGGCTGCCGCTGCCGCACGAAATATACGCTGGGCATCCGCATTTGCTGGCCGACCACCCAACCACCGAGTGCCTGCGGACGCCTACCCTACCTCGATCCGCACCCGGCGCCAGCCGGCCGACCGTCGCGCGACAGCCTGGCACGCCACCGGCGACCGGGCTCGTCGTCGCGCGCGTTTCTTCCTCGCACGGGAGACCCGTCTGAGAGCAGCGGATGCCTATGGGACAAGCGATACAGAGGTGAGCGTGGGAGCAGATGGACGGGTCCTGTCCGAGGCAGACGGAGCCACGACCCTCGATAGGTGCACCTACAGGGAGGTCGTGCAAGCGACGAGATCACGGGTGCGCGGCCAGATCGGTTCCGGCCAATGGATGCCATCAGCGCTGTTGTCAGGACGATCACGATGCGCACGCGCGGCCCCCGTGTCTGCCGGCCGGCGTGCTCGCATCCGACGATTGTCGTAGATTGCCTCCCGATCGCCCGGCACGCCGCATGCGGACCGGCGGGCAGCTTCCAGGCGGGAGAAAGCGATGCAGGCACCATCCAGCGAGCAGTTGGCGGCCACCGCAGCCCAGGCGCAGCCGCTGCGGCGGCTGCAGGCGTTCACCAGGTGGGTCGGGGCGGGACGCAAGCTCACCCAGACGGGGCGGATCACGCTGGCCGACGCCCGCGAGCTGGTCGGATTGCTCGGCACCCAGGACCAGATCGACCCCAAGATCGGGGAGCGGGTGTTTCGCACCACCAGCAGCGAGGAGTTGCCCGGGGTCACTCTTATCGCCGAGTGGGCCAAGGCCGCCGGCCTGGTCCGCGTCACCGGCGGCAAGCTCGTCCCGGTCAAGAAGCACGCCGGCCTGCTGCAGCGCCCGCTGGAGCTGTGGGCGCGGATGCTGGAGGCGTTCCCCCGGCTCGGCGCGGCGCTGTGCCCGCCGGGGTGGGGCGAGTCGCTGTTGCGGGACAACTTCCAAGAGGGGATCGGCGCCGTGCTGGAGGTGATGGCCCGCCGCGGCGGCGCGCTCGGGCTCGACCAGGCCTGCGCGCTCGCCTGGGATCTGGTTGCCGCACGCTATGTGCTGGATGAGCTCACCGCCCAGCAACTGGGCACCGCACGCCAGCTCAACGACCGTGACGTGCGGCACGCGCTGGAGGTGCTCCAAGAGCTGGGCGCGGCCCGCTTGGGCGGCGAGTCGGTGGAGCTGACCGGGCTGGCGCTGTGGGCGCTTGGGCGCCGTCTCGGCACGCCAGCGCCAGGTGACCCGGTCTACCAGCTCAAGATCACCCTGGCCGAGGTGGCCGACCCGCCGGTGTGGCGGCGGCTGCTGGTCCCCGCGGCCATCCGACTGGACCGCCTCCACCAGGTGATCCAGGCAGTCATGGGCTGGCAGGACCACCACCTGCACGTGTTCTCCGACGGCCAGACCGAGTACGGGCGACCGGATCCGGAGCTTCAGTTCCGCGATGAGCGCGCGGCGACCCTGGGTGAGCTGCTGCCGCACGAAGGTAGCCGGGCCCGCTACACCTACGACTTCGGCGACGACTGGGAGCACGAGATCGTGCTCGAGAAGGAGGTGGCCGCCGAGCCGAGTGTGGCCTACCCGGTCTGTGTGGCCGGCGCGGGCGCCTGCCCACCCGAGGACTGCGGCGGCGCCTGGGGCTATGAGCACCTGCGCGAGGTGCTTGCCGACCCCAGCAGCGAGGAGCATCAGGACATGCTGGAGTGGCTGGGGCTGGACGAGGCGACCGAGTTCGATCCTCACCGGTTCGACAAGGATCAGGCCAACCGGGCGCTCGCCGCCGTGAGCGCCCGGCGAGTGAGGCAATGATCCAGCGCGCGCTCATCTGTGTGGAGGGCCCGCCAGGCGCGGGCAAGACCGCCTTCGTCGAGCGGCTCGTGGCCGGCTGCCGGCACTGGGTGCTTGCCGTGCGCTGCCAACACGACCCCACCCTGCGCCGCCCGCGGGAGGCCTGCCCACCACGACACCCGGAGCTGCGCCGCTACCGCGCCGCCGGCGCGAGCGCGGCCGGGCTGTTTGCCTTCCCGCCGGGCGATCTGGCCGCCGACGACTTCTACACCACCCGGCTGCTGGAAGACCCCGCGCAGGCGGTCGTGCTCGAAGGCGACACGCCTGTCCGCGCGGTGGATCTGCGCGTGTACGTCGCCCCGCCGCTTGCCCCTGGTCGGACCCTGCTGATCCGCCAACGCCGCGACCACACCCAACAGCAACAGGACAAGCTTCGCGCGCTGCAGCGGCTGCTCGACCAGCCCGACGGGATCCAGCACTGGCTCGCACACACCATCGGCGAGCCAGCGCTGGCCCTGGCACGCCAGCACCCCAGGCTGCTTGAGGAGGCACACGCGAGCCTGCAGGCCGGCATCGACAAGGCCCGCACGGCCACCCCACCCCAGCCCACCGAGCACTGGGCCATCGCCGCCAGCCACGCCGGCATCGAGCACGCCGGCCTGGTCATCGTCAACCTCCGCGACCGCGCCCAGCACGACCGCGCGCAGGCGCTGCTGGCCGAGCTCCACCGGCTGCGAGGCGACCGGCAGGTCTCCGACGACATCCTGAGCTGGCGAGGACGACGCACCGCCATCACCGCGCTCAGCGCCGACCTCGCCGACCCCAACGATCCAGGCACCCGCAAGGCAGTCGCCCGAGCGTTGCGGACCATCCGCAGCGCATCCCAACCATGACAGAGCCCATGGGCAGCGTGCCCGGGTCGCCCGTCTGCGGTGCCAACCATCCGCCAACCGTGCACGTGCAGCCCGCCGGCGGAGTGGCGGATGCTCCTGCTCACCGTCATCCTCACGGTGTCGACCGCCGCGACGGTCACGGATTCACCTCGCCGAAGGCCACTCCTGACCGAGACGAATCTGCGAGCATGGTGCTACGTCCGGACCCGGTCTTCGCCGGCAGCGGCGTCCTTTGAGGCAGCGCCGAGATGATGAACGCGTGGCAGGAATTCCCCTACGACTGTCAGCGGATGCCAGCAGCGCCGTTGCGGCGACTTGCTCGCACGAACTCGGAGCCATCCCGGCAAATTGCCGGATTTGCTCCTGGCCAGGGT
>WNFV01011650.1_pt1 | contig 15035 bp, 15 predicted proteins | sample 5400101 | NCBI WGS metagenome assembly WNFV01 (sample SAMN13153361, study PRJNA577476) | soil metagenome | isolation source: 115 cm soil or saprolite under grassland replicate 1 | place: USA:California | collected 2016-06-15 | reverse complement strand
TCCTTCGCCACGGCGTCGATGATGTCCTGGGGGTGGTCGGCCTGCGGATCCGCGTTCAGGAAGTTCCCGAAACCGATCAGACCCACGATGCCCCGCGCGCCCAGCGCATGCGCGGGCGGCGTGTTGGTGTAATCGTAGCCGATCATGTTCACGCCGATCTTCACGTGTTTTAGAAGAGTGTCGTCGAGAGAGCGGATCTGCCACCCGCGGTCGGCGCGGTAGACGAAGTAGTAGGTGGAACGGTAGTACGGAGCGGTGGTGGCGACCGGGTCGAAGCCGACGGGGACGCCGATGATCACGTCGCAGTATCCCGCCGCCAGCGAGTTCCTGACGAACCCGCGCCGGTGCGGCCACCAGTAGTTGGTCACCGAAGCGTTGAGATCGCGCGCCACCACCAGCGCGATCTTGTTCTCGAAGCCCTCCTCGCGCTCGTTCGAGAACGGCAGGTTGTACGGGTCGGCGCAGACCCGCAACGGGTCCGCCCGCCGCTGCGGCGCGCCGCCCATGTGGCTGGCGCGGCGGCCAGACACGAGTGTCACAGATACTACACCCGGTGCCGGAACGGGTTGGCTCCGGCACCGGGTGACTGCGGTTCTGCCTGCTGCGATGCGACTTCCCGTGTGCTCCGCTGCGAATTACAGCGAGAACACGAGGAGCGTGCCACCGGGGTTGGAGATGTTGATGAAGTCCCCGAATGCCCCCAGCGCGCCCAGCCCCGCGGTCGGATCTTCCGCGCCGATGCCGAGCGCCACGCCGATGCCGGCCCAACCGCCGATGCCCGACAGGACCGCGACGTACTGCTTGCCGTCCGGCCCGAGGTAGGTCATGGGGTTGCCGATAATGCCCGACGGGGCCTTGAACTTCCACAGCTCGGTCCCGGTGGTGGCATCAACCGCCTTGAGCCAGCCTTCCATCGTGCCGTAGAACACGAGGCCGCCGGCCGTCGCCAGCGCGCCGCCGTACGCCGCGAGGTTCTCCTTGATCTCCCACTTCACCTTGCCGACCGTCGGATCCCACGCGATGAACCGGCCGCGGTTGCCGCCCGGGCCGGGGAACATGCGCACGATCGCGCCGACGTAGGGCTGGCCGGCCGAGTACTTCACCTCTACGCCCTCGTAATCCATGCAGATGTTGTTCGTGGGAACGTAGAAGAGCTTCGTTTGCGGCGAGAATGCGGCAGGCTGCTGGTCCTTGAATCCGATGGCGGCCGGGCAGATCCCCTCGGTGTTCTTCTTCGAGGTGGTCCCGTACTGCGGGTTGCGCACCGGGACGCCGGTCGTCAGGTCGATCTTCGAAGCCCAGTTGACCGGTCCGAAGGGCTCGGCGACCAGCACCTTGCCGTTGGTCCGGTCGATCGTGTACCCGAAGCCGTTGCGGTCGAAGTGCACCAGCGCCTTCACCGGCCTCGCGCCGATCGTGATGTCGGCCAGGATGTTCTCGTTGACGCCGTCATAGTCCCACTCGTCGTGCGGCGTCATCTGGTACGCCCACTTCGCTTCGCCGTTGTCGGGATTGCGGGCGAAGATGGTCATCGACCACTTGTTGTCGCCGGGCCGCTGATCGGGGTTCCAAGTGCCCGGGTTACCGGTGCTGTAGTAGAGGAGGTTCAGCTGCGGATCGTACGAGTACCAGCCCCAGGTCGTCCCGCCGCCGTGCTGCCACTCGTCGCCCTGCCACGTGCTGACGCCGAGGTCCTTGCCGCGGTGCGACTGATAATTGGGGTTGGCGTCGCCGACGATCTTCACGTCGGTATCGGGCCCGGTCGACCAGGCCCGCCACACCTCGCGCCCGGTGTTGACGTCGTACGAGGTCACGCGGCCGCGCACGCCGAACTCACCGCCCGAGATGCCCGCGATCACCATGTCCTTGATCACGATCGGGGCGTTCGTCATCGTCGAGCCGGTCCTGTAGTCGGCGTTGGCCACGCGCCAGATCTGCTTCCCCGTCTTCGCGTCGAGCGCCAGCAGGTCGCCCGCCAGCAGCTCGATGAACAGCTTGCCGCTCGGATGGTAGGCGAGACCGCGATTCACCAGGTCGCAACACGCGATCGGCTTCGCCTCGGGCGGCTGGTTCGGGACGTGCTTCCAGATCATCGGCGCGCCCGGCTTCGTCAGATCGAGGGCGTACACGATGTTCGGGAACGCGCTGTGCACGTACATCACGTTGCCGAACACGAGCGGGTTCCCCTCATGACCGTTCAGGACGCCGGTCGAGAACGTCCACGCGGCCTTGAGGCCCTTCACATTCGCCCGGTTGATCGCAGTGAGCGGACTGTAGCGCTGCAGGTCGGCCGTCCGACCCGTCATCGTCCACTCGCCCGGAGTCTGGGCGACGGCGGTCGCCGCGAGCACCATCAGGCTCGTTGCGATGCCGCCGGACAGCAGTTTCATGCGGTTCATAGCTGACCTCATGTTGAGGATGAGGGTGGTGAGAAAACCGGTTCACGGAAACTAGCCTGCCAGCGCTCGAGACCCTCAAAGGGGCGCCGTCCGGGGGGGCCGCGTTCCCGGCAGGCCACAGCCATCGTCCGTTTCCCTCCACGCGGGCATTGCTGCCAGGGATAGGGGTTATATCCCCTCGTCCCGGGGCTGTCAATTGGGGTCCGGAAAGCCTAGGCATTTTCAAGCAGAAACAGTGTCCGCCCCGCGCCACACGCGCGCCCCCGTCGCGCTGAACCCGCCCTCGTACACCGCCCCCCCGGGCTCGAGCACCGCCCGCACGCGCTCGGCGAGCGCCCGCGCAGCGTCCGCCTCCCCCACGATGCCGTAGACGGCGGGCCCCCACGAGCTCTGGCCGACCCCGACGGCCCCCCACTCGCGCAGCCGCTCGACCAGCTCGCCGGTCGCCCCCGGGGCGAACACGCCCCCCTGCGCCGGCGCGAACCACCCGCCGGTGATCCGCTGCACCTCGGTGAGCGCCCCGCCGAACGACGCGAGGTCACCCTCCGCCACCGCGGGCAAGAGTTGCAGGAGGACGAGGTGCGCCACGCGCGCCACGTCGCGCGCCGGGGGCGCCGGGAGTCGAGCGAAAGCCGCCGCCTCCTCGTCCGCCGCGAGTCCCGGCTTGCCGCGCGGCACCGCCACCACGCAGCGCCAGGACGCTGGTGTCGGCAGCCGGGCCAGGAGCGGAGCGATCGCGGCCTCGTCGCTCTTGCGGCCGCCTTCGAGCACGAAGCCGCCGTAGGCGAAGGTCCAGGTGCCGACGCCCGAGCGCCGGCCCCGGTCCACGGCGCGCGCCAGCGTCGCGACGTCGGTCGGCAGGCCGTACAGCTCGGCGGTGGCGCGCGCCACGGCGAGGGCGAGCTGCGTCCCCGAGCCGAGCCCCGCGTGCGCGGGGATGGCGCGGCGGAGGCAGAAATGCACGCGGGCGTCGAGGCCGTGGTACGCGGCGAAGCGACGCGCGAACTCGAGCGCGCGCTCCGCATCGGGGCCTTCCGCGCCGAGTGCGACCGCGCGCCGCGCCTCGAGGAGGAGCGACGGCGCGGGCACCGCGGCGCCGATCCCGCCGAACCGGCGCCCCAGATCGCCCCGCAGGTCCAGGACCCCGAAATGGAGGCGGGCCGGCGCCTCGACGAAGACCGGCGCGGCCCCGCTCATCGCGCGGCGGGCTCGGCGGCCGGGGGCGCCGGGGGAGCCGTGCGCACGTACTCGGTGAGGAGCGCCATCGCTTCCCGCTCGCGCGGGCCGGCGGTCTTGTCCACGAGCACCTGCAGCCGCGCGAACTCCTGCTGGATGTGCTCGGGCGGGAGGAGGTGCGTGCGCGTCGCGAGGATCGCCGCCTCGAGCACCGCGTGGCGTGCGCGGTTGAAGCCCAGGAACTCCCGCGTGAAGCCGCGGTGCACGACGCGGGTCACGATGTGTGCGCGGGGCGGCGTGGCGTCGAGCGTGCGCACCGCCAGCTCTCGCCAGGAGCACGCCGCTTCGAGCACCACGCCGCGCACCGCGACCGCCGGGACCGCCGGGAAACGGACGTTCGAGATCGCGCCCTGCGCGAACAGCATCACGTCGTCCGTCAGGTTCACGACGGCCGCGCCGGTCTCACGCACGTTCCTGAACGTCGTGGTCTCGAGGAACGGCTTGATGACGATCTCCGCTTCGCCCCACTCGACGCCCATCGGGGCGAAGTTGACCGTCCCGGCCGCGTCCAGCGTGGTGAGGATGGACTCGATGATCACCGGACCACCGTCACGGGCGGGAGCGCGGATTCCGGCGCCGCAGCCGGGGCCCGCGCGCCGTCCGCGCGGTCCGGAAGGGCGTCGCCACGCGACGCGGCGCCGTGGAGGAAGCGGTCGAGCAGGAGGTAGCCGTACTCGGTGAGCACGGACTCGGGGTGGAACTGGAGTCCGATGACGGGGTGACCGACGTGCTCCAGCGCCATGATCTCGCCGTCCTCGGCGGTGGCGGTGACCACGAGCTCGGCCGGGAGGCCGGCCCGGGAGACGACGAGCGAGTGGTAGCGCCCCCCCCGGAAGGGGCTCGGCAGCCCGGCGAACAGGCCGCGGCCGTCGTGACGGATGCACGACGCCTTGCCGTGCATCGGGCGCCCCGCGCGCACGATCCCCGCGCCGTAAGCGGCGCCGATGCACTGGTGGCCGAGGCAGACCCCGAGGATGGGCGTCGCGGCGCCGAACCGGCGCACCACCTCCATCGAGATCCCGGCCTCGCCGGGAGAGCAGGGCCCCGGAGAGATGATGATGTGGGAGGGCCGGAGCAGCTCGATCTCCTCGGGCGTCGTGGCGTCGTGGCGTCGGACGAGGGTTTCCTCGCCGAGCTCGCGCACGTAGCGGGCGAGGTTGTAGACGAACGAGTCGTAGTTGTCGATCAGCAGGATCATGGCGTCAGCGCGGCGGTGAGGCCGCGGGCCTTGTCGAGCGTCTCGGCGTACTCGTCGTCCGGGTCCGAATCGGCCACGATGCCGCCGCCGGCCTGGAAGTACACGTCGCGGCCGAGCGCGAGACAGGTGCGGATCACGATGCTGGTATCGAGAGCGCCGGTGACGCTGAGGTAGCCGATCGAGCCGCAGTAGACGCCGCGCTGCGTGGGCTCGACCTCGGCGATGATCTGCATCGCCCGTACTTTGGGCGCGCCCGTGATCGAGCCTCCGGGGAAGGCCGCGCGCACCAGGTCCACGGCGTCGTGCTCCGGGGCGAGCTCGCCTTCGACCGTGGAGACGAGGTGATGCACGGTCTGGTAGTGCTCGAGCGCGAACAGCTCGGGGACGCGGACCGTGCCCGGCCGGCACACCCGCGACAGGTCGTTCCGCAGGAGGTCCACGATCATCACGTTCTCGGCCCGGTCCTTGTCGCTCTCGGCGAGCGCCAGCGCGAGCGCCGCGTCGTGCTCGGGCCCGATGCCGCGCGGCCGCGTCCCCTTGATCGGACGCGTTTCGACCCGGCGTCCGTCGCGGATCCGGAGAAACCGCTCGGGCGACGAGCTCGCCACGACCAGGTCACCGAAGTCGAGGTATGCGGCGAACGGCGCCGGGTTGCGCTGCCGCAGGCGCCCGTACAGCTCGAACGGCGTCCCCGCGAGCGGCGCCTGGAGCCGCTGCGACAGGTTCGCCTGGAAGATGTCCCCCGCGTAGACGTACTCGATCACGCGGGCGACTGCCTGGAGATAGCCCAGCCCGGGCGCGTCGGGCACGGGGTACGACGGGGCGGACTGGCGGACCGGCGGACTGGCGGACCGGCGATTCAGGCCGCGCCTTCCGTCCGCCTGTCCGGCCGTCCGCCCGTCTGCCAGCCTCTCTTTCACGAACGCCAGTCGGCGAGCCGCCCGCTCCGTGCGACGCGTCCCCAGCTCGGGAATCCCCGTCGAGATCACCCACGCGTGCCGCGCCGGGTGGTCCCACGCGATCACCCAGTCGTACAGGCCGAGCATCACGTCCGGGATCGCGAGGTCGTCGTAGCGGGTGCGGGGAATGCGCTCGAGGGTCACGCCCCAATCGTAGCCGATGTATCCGGCGGCGCCGCCCTGGAACGGCGGCAGGCCTCGGACCGGCTCGGCCGCGAACGGGGCGACGAGCTCGCGCGCGCGGGCGAGGGGGTCGGCCGCCACCCGGTTCCAGCGCCCTGCCGGATCGAGCTCCTGGGTCAGCGCGCCCTTGGAGCGCACCACGGTCGCGGGATCCGCGGCGAGGAAGGAATACCGCCCCAGGTGCTCGGGGTCGGCCGCGCTGTCGAGGAAGAGCACGAACGGCAGGTCGGCGAACCGCGCGCAGGTCTCGAGCGGATCGGGAGCCGGCAGGAGCTCCTCCACGAGCGCGGCCTCGCGGCTCACGCGTCGCCCCTCCGCGCGCGCGCCCGGGCCGAGCGCTGGGTGAGCATCACGTGCTCCGGACCCCGGTCGTCGGGAGGCGTGAGGTAGCCCCACTCGAGCGCCCCCTCCTGGCGGTAGTTCTTGCCGAGCGTGATGGCGAGCTTCGCCTTCATGAGCTCGCGTCCGAGATAGAACGCGTGGCTTGCCTCGTCGACGTCGAGCCGCGCGAACAGCTCGTGGATGTCGGTGCCCCGGACGAAGATCTCGCTGTTGAAGACCGTGATCGTCTCGCGATCGGCGAAGATGCGGAAATTGGGATCGGTGACCGCGGCCTGAAGCTCGCGCAGCTCCGGCTCGGTAACCCCTAGCACCGTCGGATCCTTGAGCGTGACGAGCCGGTCGTCCACGCCCTTGGGCAGGGTCTTCTGCGTGACGGCGTGGTGCATCAGACGGCGCGCGATGTCCGCCTCGCGCACCGCCCCGCGGGCCCAGGGGATCACTTCGGTCGTGAGCACCGCCCGCACCCCCACTTCCTGGCAGATCGCGATGAGCAGGGCGTTCACCCCGGTCGTGTCCGCGGCCGTCAGCTCGGTGATGTTCCCGATGCCCATGAAGAGCGGGGCGCCGGGGTATCGCCGATGCAGCTCCGCGAAGCGCTCGAGCGAGGCGAAAAAGCCGAAGCCGATCGGCTCGACCACGGGATCGATCAGGTAGGACACGCCCCAACGTTCGAGCGCGGCGATGCTGGGCTCCAGGGTCTCCATCCCCTGGCCGAAGTCGGGGATCACGACCACGCGGGTCTTCGTACCGGCGAGCTCCCGCGCGACGTCCAGGTTGGAGCGGTTGACGGAGAGCACCAGCTCCGCGCCGGCCGCGACCGAGCTGCGGATCTCGCCGGGATCGAAGGAGTCGATGCTCACCCGCATCCCCGCGGCCGTGAGCTCGCGCACCACGTCCGCGAGCTCCGGGAACGCGCGCCCGGGAGTGCAGCCTACGTCGATCAGGTCGGCCCCGCTCGCCCGGTAGTGCGCGGCCTCGCGCCGCAGCGCCTCGCGCGGGAGGCGGGGGGCGTTGTTCACCTCGGCGACGATCTCGATGTCGTACGCTCCGTAGTCCCGGGCGACCGCGGCGCGGCCGAAGTACTCGGGGATCTGCCGCAGGTCCTTCGGCCCCTTCTCGACCGGGACCCCGGCCTGCTGCGCGATCACCGCGGGGTCGCCTTCGCAGAGACCCGGGATCAGCACCAGGTCGATGCCGGGCGGCACCTGGAGAAACCGGGCGATCCATGGCGTCGTCATCAGCGCGGCCACGGTGATCTTCATGACCACCACCTCGTACCCGAACGCCGGGGCCATCTCGGCGAGCGTGCGGCGCAGCGCCGGCTCGGCGAGCCTCCCCGTGACGAAGAGGACCCGCTGGGGCCCGACGGTCACCGCGGGTCGCCCGAGCGCACGAACTTGTTCGGCGTCCCTTCGAGTGCGCCGCCCTGCGGCCGCCACAGCACCGTCTCTTCGATCTTCCGCGCCAGCTCGAAGTCCTTGTCGGTGACGCCGCCGGCGGCGTGGTTTTTGAGCTTCACGATCACCCGGCCCCACGTCACGGCCAGGTCGGGATGGTGGTAGGCCGCCTCGGCGACGTACCCGATCGCGTTCACCAGCATGAGCGTGGTCGGCCAGCCGTCCGTCTTGTAATTCCGGCGGATCCAGCCGTCCTCGTACCACCAGCCGGGAAAGTCCTTGAGCTTGTCCGCTATCTGGGTTTCGGGATAGGTGGCCTCTTTCTCGGCCATGGGCGACTCTCCTTGGGTATTGGGGACCGGAGGCTAGACCACAGCCCCGCCGTTGACCATCAGCATGTGACCGGTCACGTAGGACGCGGCGTCGGACACGAGGTACACCGCCGCCCGGGCGACGTCCTCCGCGCTGCCCCAGCGGCCGAGCGGGATGGAGCCCGTGATGCGATCCTTCACCGCCGGGTCGAGCTTGGCGCCGTAAGCGGTCTCGATCCAGCCCGGGCCGAGCACGTTGACCCGGACCTGGGGCGCGACGCTGCGGGCGAGCGCTCGACTGAAGCTGTACACGCCCCCCTTCGCGGCGCAGAACACCTGGCCGTACTCGCCCTTGACGCCGCCCGTCAGCACGTGATCCCACGCCATGTTGAGGATCGCGCCCCCCCCGGGCTGCTCGCGCATCACGTCGACGGCGGCCCAGGAGGCGAGGATCGTTCCCCGGAGGTCCACGGCGAGCAGCAAGTCGAGCTTCTCCAGGCGGGAGCGGCCCGCCGTCTTGCCCGTCAGGATATCGGCGCCCGCGTTGTTGATCCATGCGTCGACGCGACCGAAGGCCGCCCGGACGTCCGCGGCCAGGCGCTCCACGTCCTTCGGGTCGGAGGTATCGGCCTGCACGAGGTGCGCGCGGCGGCCGAGCTGCTGGATCGCGCCCGCGACGCTCGTGGCGCTTTGCTGGCTCGTGCGGAACGTGACGGCGACGTCCGCGCCCGCCTCCGCGCACGCGACCGCGATCGCGCGCCCGATGCCGCGTGAGGCGCCCGTGACGAGCACTGCCTTCCCGGCGAGCGTCGGACTTCCGGCGATGCGGGGCTCGACCTGCACGGCCGCCTCCGGCTGTCGTTTTGACATCGGGTCTCCGGAAGCCTAACCTATCGGCGGTTTTGGGACACCCACAAGGGAGTCGTCGCACATGCACCTTCTCGTGAGCGTCGCCGACTCGGCCGAAGCGGACGCCGCGCTGGCAGGCGGCGCCGACGTGATCGACGCCAAGGATCCGCGCCGCGGCGCGCTGGGCGCGGTGCGGCCCGGCGTTCTTGCCGCGATTCGCGACGTCGTGGGATCGCGCCGCGCGGTCAGTGCGGCGCTGGGCGACGCGCGCCCCGCGGCGGCCGTGGAGCGCGCCGCCCGCTCCGCGGCCCGCCTGGGCGTGGCGTTCGTCAAGGTGGGGTTCCGCGGCGTCGACAGCGTGACGGCCGTGCGTCGGCTCGCGGCGGCAGCGCGCCGGGGCGCGGGACCCGAGACGCGCGTAGTGCTCGTCGCCTACGCCGACTGGCGCCGGGCCGGGAGCCTCGCCCCCGAGCGGCTCTTGGCGGTGGCCGCGGCCTGCGGTGCGTCCGGCCTGCTCCTGGACACGGCGTTCAAGGATGCCGGCCTGTTCGAGCTCCTCGCCCCCCGAGCGGTGGGGGACTGGATCGCCGCGGCGCACGCCGCCGGCCTGTTCGCCGCGCTGGCGGGGAGCCTCGGGGGAGCGGACTTCGCGACGGCTCGCGCCCTCGGCGCCGATCTCGTGGGGGTCCGGGCTGCCGCGTGCGTCGGGAGTCGGACGGGCCGCGTGGCGCGCGCGCGTGTCGCGGCGTTACGAGCCCAAGTTGGTGCGGCGTTCCGGGGCGCGCCCGTGGCTCTCATCTAGCGCCATGTCGAGCTGCCCGAGCTGATCGGGTGTGAGGATCAGATGTTCCACCGTCGGCGGCAAGGTGCGCATGAAGTGGGGGTCGAGGAGCTGTTTCGTGTCGCCGGCCGCCGGCTTGATGAGCACGACGCGCCGGGCTCCCAGGGCGCCCGCAAACCACGCCGCGATGCTGTCGCTCGTGACGTCCCAGGAGTGGGGCAGTGGGTCTGCCGCCTTGAGCCACCGATACGGCGCGAGCACCGGGAGCCGACCGGCGGCGAGCGCCGCTTCCATCTCCGGCTGCTGGTCTACGAGCACCGCGTCCGGGATGCGGTCCGCCAGGGCGTGCGCGTACTGGTCCATGCCGAGGACCGCCATCCAGTGCGCCGCGTCGTCGCCGATCTTGATGCGGCGGAACATGGTGCGGACGGCCTCGGCGAACGGGCCGCCGCCGGGAATCACGAGTACCCGGCGCCCGCGGCTGAAGGCGATCAACGCTTCGGTGACGCGGTCGAGGGCGCGACCCTTGCCGAGCAGCCCGCCGCCGACCTTCACGATCGCATGGACCGCGGAGACCGCGTGGCTCACGGCGCGCACAGGAGCAGGGCGACGGCCGCCGCCGGCGCATGCCGTGCCGCGGGGCCGAGTGTGTCCGACAGCCGCGTGACGTGCAGCCCGGCGCGGCGGGCCGCTTCGGCGGCGAGGAATTCTCCCAGGCCCGTCACGACGGCCCGCGCCAGCGCGGGGTGGCGCCCTCGCACGCGGCCCACCGCCTCCCGGATCCGCGTGACCTGGGCCTCCCACAGCGCGTCGGCGATCGCGCTGATGGCCCCCGGGTCGAGCATTTCGCAGTCGGCGCAGACGATGCGCGCCAGGCGCTCGCCCGCGAAGCCCCGCGTCGGCGGGCGCCCGTCGGGCGTCGGGACCGAGTAATCGGCGGGCGCGAGCTCGCCCCTCCACACGTGGGCGTCGCCGGCGAGCGCGAAGCCCTCGGCCGACACGCCGGTCGGCCGCCCGTGGACCGGTACGGTCGAGGCGATGGCCTCCGCCGGAGTGCGCAGCGCCCCCGTATAGACGAGCTCGCCCTGTTGCAGGCGCTCGGGGTCGGTCCGGCCGATGGCGGCGGGCTGAGCGTGCACCACCGGGATGATGTCGGTCGTGGTCGAGCCGACGTCGATCAGCAAGCAGTCGGGGAAGGTGCGTCCCACGAGGCGCGCCGTCGCCGCCCAGTTCGCCGCCGCCACGGCGAGCGGCTGGCGGCGCGCCTGTTCCGGCGTGCGCCAGCACCCGTCCACGCTCCACACCCGCACGCGCCCCTCCGGAAACACCGCGGTCACGGCAGCGAGCACGAACCCCACCCCCTCGCGCTTGGTCCGGAACAGTTGCGACAGCTCGGCAGTCATCGTCACGGCGTGCAGGTCGCCGGTCTCGCTCCCGAGCTCGCTCGCCAAGCCGGCAAGGAGCGGCGCGAGCGCCGCCGGATCACGTTGGATCTCGTACGGCGCGGCCCGGGTCGCGGCGACCCGGCCCCGCACGGCGCGCGCCGCCTTCGTATGCACCCCGCCAATGTCCCAGCCGACTACGCTTTGCATACGTCCGGTTTCGGGGAGGTGTTGGGCTGCGCGTGATCCCGGTGCTCGACCTCAAGGCGGGTCGCGCGGTGCTTGCCCGCCGCGGCCTGCGGGACGCCTATGCCCCGGCGCCGTCGGTCCTGGTGCCGGGCCGGCAGGTGGGGGACGCCCTGGCGCTGGCCCGCGCGTTCCACGAGCGGCTCGGCTGCTTCGAGTGGTACGTGGCGGACCTGGACGCGATCACGGGCGGCCGGCCGCAACGGGCGCTGGTGCGCGCGCTCGCCGCCCTGGGCGGCCGCGGGGGCCGCGGGGGCCGCGGGGGCCGCCTGCTGGTGGATGCCGGCGTCGCGGGCGCGGAGCGGGCGCGCGAGACCGTGTCGGACGGCGCGGCGCGCGTAGTGGTCGGGCTCGAGACGCTGCCATCCTTCGACGCACTCTACGACATCGCGCGGGCCATCGGGCACGAGCGCGTCGTGTTCAGCCTCGACCTGCGCGAAGGCCGCCCGCTGCTCCGGCAGGGGGCGCCGTTCCACGGGACGGCGCTCGAGCTCGCTGGCGTCGCGGTCGCGGCGGGTGCGGCGGGCGTCCTGGTGCTCGATCTCGCGCGCATCGGGACGGGCTGCGGCGTGGACCTCGCGCTGCTGGGCGAGCTGCGGCGCGCCCATCCGGACGTGGAGCTGCTGGCGGGGGGCGGCGTCGGCTCGGCCCGAGACCTCGAGCGACTCGCGGACGCGAGGTGCGACGCGGCGCTGGTGGCGACGGCGCTGCACGGGGGCGGGCTGGGCCGGGGGGACATCGAGGCCGTGCGGCGGCGCGGGACGCCGCGCCCCGGCGGTCACACCAGCGACTCGCGGTAGGTCGCCGACTGGCCGAAGGTCTCCTCCACCTCGACCTCGATCGCCTGGAGCTCGACCCCGCCGGCCGACGCCAGCTCCCGGCGGACGCGCCCCGCGAGATACTGCGCGAGCATCTCGACCGTCGTGTTGGGAATGGGGAGCAGCGCGCAGTCGATCCTGGGGAAGACGTACCTGGGCTTCTCCTGCACGGCCACGGTCACCGAGTCGCCCTCCTCCCGGATCCGGAGCTTCGGGTTCTCGAGCGGCAACAGCACCTTGTGGTCGATCTCGTCGGTGAGCTGTTTCATCAGCCGTTTCAACTCTGAGAAGTCGACCACGTAGTGAGCCTCGGGCTCGAGCCCGCCTTCGACCACGACGCGCGTGCGGTAGTTGTGGCCGTGCAGCGTCTCGCAGCGGTGCCCGGGGAAGGTGATGAAATGCGCCGACGCGAAGACGAGGCTGTCCTTGGTCACCGCGACCTTGAACGTCTTACGCGCGGTCATCGTCGGTCCTGGCGGGCCGGCGCCAGCCGCCCGCGAGCAGCTCGACGTAGATCGCCGCGCCCGTGAGGTCCGCCGTCGCGCCGGGGTTCCGCGTGTTGCGCTCGTCGCGCAGCTCGCGGTCGAGCGTCGCGAGCGCGTCCCGCCCCCGCGCCGTGCGGGCTCCGCCCAGGTCGAGCACCGCCCGCGCGCGCCGTTGCACCGCCACCGCGGCTTCGGGGCCGAGCTTGCGGGCGATGTGGGTGTCGGGCGCCGCGGCGAGCAGCGTGAGATAGGCCTCGACCACCGCGCCGCTCCAGGGCAGGCCCGCGGCCAGCGCCCGCTTGAGCACCGGCGCGCCGACGTCGAACGTCGCCTGGAACTCGGTCACGTATTCGCGCGCGATCGCGTCCCGCTCGGCGGCGAGCGCCATGGCGTCCACGAGCGTCACGGTCGGCGTGCCGGCCACGTCCTGGGCCGGCACGCGCCCCAGCCCGGCCGGCGCGGCGAGCCGGATCGCCGCATACGCCTCGCGGGCATCCGCCACCGTGGTCTCGGCGAGCGTGGCGGCGAGCTTGGTGCGGAGCGGGGCAGCGCCCCGCCGCAGCGCCGCGCGGGCCAGAGGGGCGAGCAGCAGGACCAGACCGAGGTTCGTGTTGCTGGGGACCCAGCGCGCGGTCGCCTCGACGGCGGCACGGATAGTGGCGCCCAAGGGGCGCTCACCGGCCGCGGCGAGGGCCGGACCAATGGCCACGGCGCTCGCGAGGAAGTCCGCATAGTCCGCGTCGTGGAAGGGGGTGCTCGGGGCGACGTTGCCGGGTTTGGGGGCGCTCGCCTCGAGCAGACAGGCGAGCTGAGCGGCGGCGGCCACGTCGGCCGCCCGCGTCGCGCCCGCCGCCGCACTCACCGTCGCGCCAGGCACTCGAGCAGATGCTCGACGATCGCGCCCGCGACGTCGCTGGAGGTCGCTTCCTGCAGGCCGCGCCATCCCGGGATTCCGTTCACCTCGACGACGTAGACCGTGCCGTCCCGCGCGGGGAGCAGATCGACCCCGGCGTATCCGGCCCCGACGGCCCGGGTCGCGGCGAGCGCCAACTCGGCCCAGGCCGCCGGCAGCGTCGTCGGCCGGGCCCGCCCGCCGCGCGCGAGGTTCGTCTTCCAACCCGGCGCGCTGCGCTCGATCGCGCCGATCACGCGGCCGCCGACCACGAAGACCCGCACGTCGCAGCCGGCGTGGTCGATCGCGCGCTGAAGATAATATACGGCGCGCAGCGTCTCCAGCGTGCGGAACACGCGGAACGCCATCTCCTCGGTCGTGACCCGGACCATGCCGAGCCCCATGGAGCCGAACAGCGGCTTCACGATCACGTCCCCGACGGCGCGGAACGCGGCGAGCGCCTCGTCCGGGTTCTCGCACACCACCGTGTCGGGCACCGCAAGGCCCGCCTGCTCGAGGATCGCGGTCGTCCACAGCTTGTCCACCGTGCGCTCGAGGGTGCGCGGAGAGTTGATCACGGGGATGCCCCGCTCCTCGAGCGCGTGCAGCGCGTCCACCCGGAAGATGATCTGCTCGAGCGACCCGGCGGGCACGATGCGCGCGAGCACCGCCGCGCAGGCGGCGAGGTCCTCTCCCCCGGCGGTCAAGCCCCGCCCGCCGCCGCCGAGACGCGCCACCAGCCCCTCGTACGGGAGGACGCGCCCTTCGTGCCCCCGCTCGGCGAGCGCGCGACACAGCTCGTCCGTGTGCCAGCCCCGCCGTGCGCTGAGAATCGCGATCCGCACCGTGTTCGTCTCCCCGTTGGTCGCTCCGGCCCGGCCGCTCAGCTCTCGAGCAACGACGCGCGCAGCACCTCCGGGTTCGTGCGCCCGGCGTGATAAGTCTTGCCGCTCCGGGCGCTCGTCAGCCAAACCTCGGCGGGGCTGAAGAGCAGTGGATCGATCCGGTAGAAGTCGCCGTCGTAGCGCTTGAAGACGTCGGCGAACGGCGTGCCGTAGTCCTTCGATGCCGAGGCCGGGATCTTGGGCACGAGCTCGGCGAGCTCGGCGTCGTCGGCGTTCACCGTATAGCGCGCCTGCCCGCCGTACAGGATGCAGTCGTTGGTGCGGCCGATGGCGCGCAGGTCGTTCTTCGCCCCGGGCGGCAGCGGCGCGGTCCCGATGCCGCTCACGACCTGCTTCAGGTCGAAGCCCAGCGCGTCCATCTTGTGGAGTCCCGTCTCGAGGATCCGGGCCGCGATCTGAACGCCGCCCGCGAGGCTCGCCGTGGGGGCCGCCACGAGTGTGAGCTGCGACGGGGCGAGCCCCGCCTTCTGGCCGACCCACGCGGCCACTGCGTCGCTGGGTGGGTTGCGCGTCTCGAGCACCAGCACCCCGCGCTTCGCCTGCGCCGCGTACCCCAGCTTCCCGAACAGCGCCTGCTCCACCCGGACGTGCGCGCGCAGCGGCCCCGATCCCATCGCGAAGTACTGGTCCACCTGGATCGCCCACCCCGCGT
>WNFV01005687.1_pt1 | contig 15037 bp, 13 predicted proteins | sample 5400101 | NCBI WGS metagenome assembly WNFV01 (sample SAMN13153361, study PRJNA577476) | soil metagenome | isolation source: 115 cm soil or saprolite under grassland replicate 1 | place: USA:California | collected 2016-06-15 | reverse complement strand
ACTGCCGACTGGTTCACCGGTACCGGGCTGTCCCGCGCCGGCGACTACGGCAACGCGCTGCTCAGCGCGGCCTTGTTCGGTGCCGCCGGTACGGCGTTGGGCGTCTTGTTGCGCTCCACAATGCTCGCCCTCGCGGTGGGCCTGGCGTGGATCGGCCCCTTGGAGCACATTGTCCAGCTGTCCTGGTCGGATGCCGGCCGCTGGTTCCCCGGGCTGCTTTTCGACGCTGTCGACCTGGGCGGCAGCGACGTAACCTCCTACTCGCGGGCGCTGATGCTGTCGCTCGCGTTCGCCGCGGTCCTGCTGGTCGTCAGCGGTATCAGCTTCGTTCGGCGGGATGTCACCAGCTGAGCCGAGGTTGCAGGACTGCAGACGGCCGGGCCTGCTGGCCGACCAGGATACGCGAGCTGCGCTGACCGGCACGGACGGCAGCCGTCGGGGACGTGGACATCCGCGTACGGTGCCGGAAACCGCAGTGGAGGTGAACGCAGCAATCCGTTCCCTTGTCCGGAGAACTGGTCGGCAACTTCAAGAGTGCCGGCCGGGATGCGAGCCGGTCGGGGCGCGGTCGCGTTCGTCGGGGAACAGGTGGACGCCGATGCTGATCTCGTTGCGCTCGACGGCGTCGCCGACGCCCTCGAGGCGGCGGGGCAGGGCGAGCAGCATGGGGATCAAGGTGGGCAGGATGGTCTCGAGCTCGTCTCGGGGGGATCTCGGGCTTGTCGGCGACCATGGCGGTTGCAGGAGGGTGTGCCCGTAGGACTTGGCCTCTTCGATGAGGTCGAGGTCGGGTGCCAGCAGCTCGAAGGTCGACTGGAGGGTGGCGAGGGTGCGCAGCGCGCCACCCACGACGGGCTCTAGCGCCAACCGGAACTCGCGCATCACTTCCATGAGGGCGGTGAGCAGCGCTGCCCCGGCGGGCGCGCCGGGGGTGAGGTGGTGGGCGAGCAGGTTGCCCAGTGCCCGTTCGAGCAGCGGCCCGTCGATGGTGCCGGTGACCGTGGTGATGCGGCGCAGGACGTCGCGCAGTTGCGCCGCGTCCTGGGCGGCGATGGCCATGAGGAGTGCTTGCAGCGCACTTCGTTGCCGGCGGTCGAGCCGGCCGACGGAGCCGCAGTCGAGCAGGGCGATGCGGTGGTCGCCGGTGAGGTAGAGGTTGCCCGGGTGCGGGTCGGCGTGGAACGTGCCGACGACGAGGATCTGGTCGAGGAAGCATCGCAGCAGTGCGCGCGCGAGCTCTTTCCGGTCGTCGGCGGTCAATGATGTGGCAGCGTCGGTGAGCGGGCGGCCGTCGACCCAGTCCATTACCAACACTCGACGCCGGGTCAGGTCGGGGACCGGCAGCGGGACGACGAAGCGGGGGTGTCCTTGGGTGGCGGCGCTGACCGCGGCGAGGTTGCGGGCCTCGGCGGTGAAGTCGAGCTCGCCGGTGATGCTCTCGGCGAAGCCCCGCATGGTCGCCGACAGCCGCAGGTCGCGCGCCCACCGGGTACGGCGCTCGAGACGTGCGGCCAGCCGGATGAGGATGTCGAGGTCGCGGCGCACCCGGTCGGCCACGTCCGGGCGTTGGATCTTCACGGCCACGCGTCGGCCGTCGAATAGGACAGCCCGATGGACCTGCGCGATCGAGGCGGCTGCGTCCGGGGCGGCGTCGAATGCGGCGAAGCAGGCGGCGGGTGTGACGCGCAGCTCCTCGACGAAGACACGGTCGACCAGCGGGAGGCTGACCGGCGTGACCTCCTGCTGGAGATGGCGGAGCTCGGCGATGATCTCAGTGGGCAGCAGGTCGGGTCGGGTGGACAGGAACTGGCCGAGCTTGACGTAGACGCCGCCGGCTTGTTCGAGGGCGGTTCGCAGGGAGCGGCCGGTCGCGGACCCCTGCGGCTCGGGGGAGTGCCGTCGCCCGAACCGGGCCAGCCCGGAGCGACCGGCGATCGCCACGATTTCCGTCATTCGGCGGCCGCGGGCGAGCTGTCCGCGGAAAGTCTTGATCGGGTTGGTAAGGGACTGGCGGGCCGGTTCGGGAAGCGACGACGAGAGGAGTTCGAAGACGCCCGCCCAGGCCATCATCGCGAGCAGGCCGACGCCGACGACCAGCAGCAGCGGAGGTGGCCTGCCATTGTTCGCTCGGTTCAGCGCGGTCAGGAAGATCCCGGCAGTGGCCAGGCCCAGCCAGGCGACCAGTACCGCCCGCCACCATCCGAGCCGGACCCCGAGAAGGCGCACCCCGATCACCGCGACGAGTATCAGGACCGGGAGAAAGAGGGGTCTCACCTGCGGTCCCTCCCGAGGAGCGGGAGGCCGCCCGGGCGGTGGGCCGGGTGCCTTTGCTCGACAAGGCCAGGCCGGACCGATGTTGGCGGCCTTGTCCCGGCCGTCCGGCTGTGCGCGGGCAGACTCGGGACGGGCCGGATGCACGATCTGGAACGTCGGATCGCCGGCGGCGTCTGGACCCTGCACGACGGTGGCTGCGACCCTCGGCATCTTCCCGTAGCACGTGGGCCGCGATCACTTGCAGTTGCTGCTGCGGCAAGAGCCCGACGCCGATCGGCTCCTCGACTCGGTCGCCGCCCGAGCCGCCCGGTGTCGGCCGCCTGGGGCTTTCGTGACGGTCGCCGTTGCCGCACGGCGCGAGGAGGTGGCGCGGGGCTTCGTGTTCGAGGACGGACGATGACGATGATGGGGACGATGCGCCCCTGGCGGCTCTTGCGGGCTGGCACTGACAGCCACATGCACGATCACCGTTTCCTGCGTCGATACGTCTGCTGCTATCCGCCCGGTTCGGCGGGCTCGTTCGGTGTACTCAGTGCTGGTGGGCCGGTCGGCGGTGAGCCAGCACCGTGTCGCTCAGCCGGCTCTGGCCGGTATGCGGCGGCGCTGCGTCTGGATTTCGCCGCGGACGTGGCGAAGCATGCGTGGGAGTTCGGGGCCCACGCTGGCGGGCCGACGAACCCGTACACCTCACCGCGCCGCTCCCGCAGATGCAGGTTGTCCACGGCCAGGACGGTCCCGGCCGTAGCGGTTCGTGAGACCGACTGTTCCCACAACGAGGCCAGTCTTCATCGCTCGGCCTCCTGTGCGTGTCTAGCTTGACCCGCCCCGGCCCAGGTGCTGCGGTCGTTGCCGAGTGCACCGCCTGTGCTGTCCCAGGCTCCTGCCGCCCGAGCGCGGCGAGCCCAGCAGCCAGCCGGCTGGGCCGTGCATCGCGTACCCGTGCACAGGGTCTCATCAGGATCGGCGCTGGGACGGGCGGGTGGCGGCGAACACGCGTGCCGGGTCGTTGTTGTGGGGTTGGGCGAACACGGCGACGAAGTCCCGGCCGGTGCTGGTCAGTCCCATGTAGTCGCCGAGGAAGAACCCGGGTGGTCCGATGGAGGTGAAGCGGTGTGCTTGGCGCATGTCGAAGGAGGTGGTGGTCAGGCGCGTCTCTGGGCGTGCCGGTCGCGCGGTGCAGGCCGGGTTGGCGGTGGGGTGGCACCGGACCAGCCAGCGGTCGGTCGGCAGGGCGGCACCACCGTCGTTGTGGCGGAAGTCGAAGTAGCTGACGCCGACGGTTGCGTCGGATGCGACGGCCAGGTTGGGGGCGAAGGCCTGCTGGTCAGGTACGGGAATGTCCGTCGGTGTGCCGTTGACCTTGCCCGGGGTTGTCCACGTGCTGCCATCGTCGGCCGACCAGGACAGCGCGATGGCGTCGGCCTGCCCATGGCTGAATCGGGAGTCCTGCCACGCGACGTAGACCCGGCCGCTGGCCGGGTCGACGGCGAGGGCGGGCTGCAGGCGCGTGCCGCCAGCGACCGGGTCGGCGGTTCCGGGGTCGGTGATGCCCACCGATCGGATGTCGGCGACGACGGTTGGCGGCGACCAGGTGGCTCCCCGGTCGGTCGAGCGCATCACCGCCACCTGTAGCGCGGGCCGTCGCGGGTTCTCGCGAAGGTCGATGAGCGTGAAGAGGTCCAGCAGGGTACGGTCGGGCAAGACCGCGAGCTGGTGCCCGGTGGTCAGCCGTCCGGCACCAGTGTCCAGGATGCTGCGCGCCGGTTGCCAACTCCTCCCCCCGTCAAGGCTGCGGGCGAAGACCACCGTCCCCCGGAACGAGCCGCCGGGCTCGGAAGGGTCGGAAGGGTAGGAGAAGGTGGGCACCACGCCGTAGACCATGATCGGGTCGGCCGGGTCGGCGGCGGTGGCCCCGCCGGCGTACTCGCCGTCGCGGGATCCGGTCTGCAGGGCGAGCGTGGCGGGCCGGCTCCAGGTCCGGCCGCCGTCGGTGGATCTGGTGGCGAGCAGACCGCTGCGCTGCCGGTCGGCGTCGAATACGTGCGTGGACAGGTGCACCACGCCGTCCGGGCCGGCGGACATCGACACGTCGTCGGCGTAGTCGAACACCCCACCGGTGCACCGGGTGAGGCCCGGCACGACCACGCGCCGCCAGGTCCGGCCACGGTCGACGCTGACACCGGCCACAACCCCACGGAACCGGTCCTGAGTCCACGCGGCCACCACATTGGCACGGTCGGTCGGGTTGGCGACCACGACCGGTTCGACCGCGCCGGTGGGAAGCAGGGAGTCCAGGCCGGCGGCTGGGCAGCCGGTGAACGGGCTCGGCCCCGACACCGGTACGAGACGGTTGGCGTCCGACGACGCGGCCGCTACACCGGGCCCCAGCCCGAGCAGCGCACCGACCGTGACCAGACCCACCAGAGCCGATCGCATCTCCCGCCACATGCCCGATCACCCGTTCCCTGCCTCGATCCGTCTGCTGCTACCCCGCCGGGCTCGGCGGGCTCGTTGGTTGTGCTCACGGCTGGTGGGCCGGGTCGGGGGTGAGCACCACCTTGCCGCTCACCTGGCCCCTCTCGACCAGCTCGTGTGCGTGGTCGGCCTGGCTCAGCGGCAGGACCGCCGCGATCTTGGGGTGGATCTCCTTCTGGGCGAGGAGTTCGAGGATGGTGCCCAGGTCCTCGCGGTAGGTGTCTGGACGCTTGATCGCACGGGATGCGGTGTAGAAGCGGGCGTGGCGTCCGTCCGGGAGGATGTTGCTGCCGAGCAGGCCGAGCAGGCTCAGCCCTGCGCGGGGCCCGTTGGCCTTGCCACCGCTCCAGGCGCTGCTCACGCCGAAACCCACCAGCGTGCCGCCGCGGCGCAGCGTCCTGTAGGAGGCGAAGAAGTGGGTTCCGCCGATGGCGTCGAAGGCGGCGTCGACGCCACCCGCGTCGCGGACGACGCTCACGAAGTCATCGGTCCGATAGTCGATCGGGACGGCGCCGAGAGCGGCCGCCTCATCCTTGGCCCGGCTGGCGGTCCCGTACACCTCCAGGCCGGCCCGGCGGCCCAGCTCCACGAGGGCGCGACCCACCCCGCTGCCGGCGCCGTGAGCGAGGATCCGACCACCGGAGCGCGGCTTGGCCACCCGGTGCAGCATCTGGTAGGCGACGAAGTAGTTCAACGCCGCTGCCGCCGCGTCGGTGGGGGCGACGCCGTCGGGCAGCGGGAGCAACAGATCGGCAGGAACACAGACGACCTCCGCGTAGCCGCCGTGCGGGAGCAACCCGGTGACGGGCTGGCCGACCGCCAGGCCGGCAACGGAGGCACCGAGCGCTTCCACCGTGCCGGTCACGTCGAAACCGGGCACGTAGCCCGGCCTGCCCGAGCCGGGAAGCACGCCGACCCGGGCCAGGATGTCCCCATACGACACCCCCGCCGCGCTCATCCGGACCGTTACCTCGCCGGGTCCGGGAACAAGACCCTCCACGGTGGACAGTGCCAGCATCCGCCGCCCAGCCTCGACGACGACGGCGACACGTCGATAGCTCATCGCCTTGTGGACCATTGCCGTTCCTCTCACCTTTGACCCCGTCGCAGCGGTCGCCGACCTGGCTGACGACGAAACCGGACAGGAACAGGGCGACTGAGCTCAGCGACCGGGTACGGACTCATCGCCTTCGCCTGTCATGACCGGCCCGGCTCGATCCGGCGTACCTCGACCAGGACGAGGCCGAGGTCGCGCACCTTAGCCAGTACTCCATGCAGCGCCGCCTGGTCCGCGATTGCACCGGAGATGCTGCTCTCTCCAGGTGTGTCGCTGGCGACGCACAACCCCTCAAACCAGTCCGACCAATGGTCGCCCAAGACCCCTTCGACCCGGATCTGGTAATGGGCCGGCCGTATGCCGCTCACCGTGCCACCTCCGCCTCGCCCGGACCACCCGGGCGACTCGCCCGTGAAACCCCGCAACCATCGGGTCCGCCTGCAGCGCACGCCGGTTGACGAGCGCGAATGGGGACGGTCCGCAGCCGGGTCCAGATCTCTTCTTGGATCATCGCTGGACGGTTACGCTCGATCACCACGGTATGGGGCGGCTGAGCCGATGCCGTCACCCGAAGGTGGACGGCAGGGTGGAATCTTTCGGCGTGGCCACGATCTGGGCGGCCGGGTGCAGCCGATGCTCGAGTGGGCCGGGGTCTTAGCGGATCAGAGCGAGTTCGCGGGCGCGGGCGACGGCCTGCGTGCGGTTGGCCGCGCCGAGTTTGTCCAGGATGTGAGTGACGTGCTTCTTCACCGTGTCCAGGGTCACCACGAGCTCGTCGGCAATCTCCCAGTTCTGCTTGCCGGCAGCGAGCAACGCCAGCACCTCGCCCTCCCGGTCGGTGAGGATCTTGACGGCTCCCGGCATCGCGGTCGAGATAACCCTCGCTGGGTATTGCCGGCTGTGTCGATCCGGCTCGAACGCTTGTAGGAGGCGGCCCAGGTAGTCCATCGGGATCGCGCCGAGCCCAGTTTGCCGTCCCCTTTTGCCGGCCGCGGCGAGCTTGCGGAGCAGGGCGGCCATCGGTCGGCCCTCGTCGGCGAAGACCCGGACGTAGCCCTCCGGGCGGCCCAGGGCGAGGACCTCGATCAGGGTGGTCAGGGCCTCGGCCGGCTTGCCTGCGGCGTGGAAGGCGAGCGTCTGGAGAGCGCCTATCTCGATCACGTTTCCCGTCCGCTGCTGGGCGTTGGCCTCGACGCGGAGGCGGCCGAGCAGGTCGAGAGCTTGCTCGGGCGCGTTCCGGGCAAGCAGCAGCCGGGCCAGGATCAGGTACTCCCGCTCACGGGCATAGCTTGGTGCGTCCCCGTCTCTTAGTCCCCGCTCCTCCACCCAGCGGGCGGCCTGCGTGACATCCCCACAGGTGAGCAACAGCCGCGCCCGCTCCGCGGGGACCGGGTTGTGCAAAGCGACGATCTCTCGGCTGGGAGAGGCCCGAACGGCTTCGTCGATCACCTCGCGCGCGCCGGCGACGTCCCCCCGGGCCTGCCGGATGCGGGCCAGGGTTACCAGGGCGGCGGCTAGCGGCTGGGTGGAGGTGAGCTGCCGGCACAGGGTGATCCCGTCGGTAGCGTGGCGCAGCGCGTCCTCGAGCTCGTCGCGTTGGTAGAGCACGTCGGCTATCCCCGCGTGTGCCATGCCCGCGGCCAACACCGCCGGGTGGCTGGCCTCGCCTGCGAACTCCAACCCCTGGCGGTAGGTGCGCAGCGCTGCCCCCAGCCGGCCCTGAGCCCGCTGCACCTGGCCGAGGACGGAGCCGGCGCTCAACGCCAGGTACGGCTGGCCGGTCGCCCACCCTTCGGCCGTGATGTCGGCGAAGGCGCGTTCCGCGTCGGCGAGCCGGCCGCGCGTGAGCTCCGCGAGGGCCAGGTTCCAGCGACAGGACGATCGTGGACCGGGCTCGTCCTCGGCTACGTGGGCCTGCGCCTGCTGGACGAGCTCGATTGCCCGCGCGGCGTCGCCACGATAGGCGGCGAGGCTGGCGCGGAGCAGGGCGATCGCGGCCGGGACGTTCGCCAGCACGCCTCCCTCCCAGCCGACCGGAGCCTCGCCGGGCTCGGCCGGGCCGGCGGCGAGGGCGCGTTCGGCGTCGGCGAGCAGCGGCTCCGCGGCGGTGAGGCGGCCGCCGTTGGTCGCCGCGAGCGCCTCAACCAGGCACAGCCGTGGGTGGGAGGCCACGATCTGGCGCGGGAGCACAGCGAGCCACCGCCGCAGGGTGGCGCCCTCGCCTCGGCGCAGGTGCTCATCGGCGTACCGGCCGACCAGCCGGGCCGCCCACGCATCGTCCCCTGCCGCCAGCGCGTGCCGCACCGCGTCCTCGATCAGTCCGTGGTCTTCCGCCCAGCCGGCCGCCCTGCGGTGCAGCTGCGGCACCCGGCCGGGATCCGTCGGGTGCAGGCGAGCGCGCAGCAGGTCGGCGAACAGATGGTGGTACCGGTACCAGCGGCGCTGTTCGTCGAGAGGAACGAGGAACAGGTTGGCGCTCTCGAGGTCCTCCAGCATCTGCTGCCCGTCGCGGCGGCCGGTGACCGCGTCGCACAGCGGGCCGGTGAGCCGATCGAGGACCGACGTGTCCAGCAGGAACGTCTTGACCTCGTCGGACTGCCGCTCGAGCACCTCCTCGGTCAGATAGTCCAGGACGAATCGGTGGCTGCCGGTGAACTCCTCGACGAGCCGTGCCGGGTCGGCCGCTCCCCGCAGCGACAGCGCGGCGAGCTGCAGCCCGCTCACCCACCCCTCGGTACGGGCCGCCAGCGCGGCAACACTGTCCGCGGGAAGGTCGAGCCCCCAGACCTCCCGCAGCACGGCACCGACCTCGTCCGCAGTGAACCGCAGGTCGGCGGCGCGCAGCTCGGCCAACTGCCCCCTGGCGCGCAACCGCGGCAACGGCAGGGGAGGGTCGCTGCGGGTCGCGATCACCACATGCGCATGCGGCGGCAGGCGCTCGAGAAGCAGGGCTAGGCTGTCCTGAACGGGCCGCGACTCGACGACGTGGTAGTCGTCAAGGATCAGCCAGAACTCGCCGGGATGAGCGACGAGTTCGTTCACCAGGACCGCGACCACGGCTTCCAGTGTCGGCTGTACCGGAGCGGCGAGCAGCGGGAGGACCCGATCGCCGATCCCGGCATGGACCCGATCGACGGCACCGACCACGTACCGCCAGAAGCGCATGGGATCGTTGTCGCCTGCATCAAGCGCAAGCCACGCCACCGGCCGCCCATGGATTCCTGCCCAGTCGGCCAGCAGCGTCGTCTTCCCGAAACCGGCCGGAGTGCTGACCAGGACAAGCTCGCGGGCGGCCGCCTGGTTCAGGCTGTCGATCAGGCGTCCTCGCGCCAGAAGGTCGGGGCGCAGCATGGGCACCTGGAGCTTCGTGGCCACCAGCGCATCGCGCTCACCCGCGGTCGCCCCCCTCGGAATGGAAGCGCCAGAACTAGCCATCCACTCCCTCATCCGCCGCGGGGCGCGTGAACAGCCCGGTGTGAGCCTTGGCCCAGTGGGCGAAGGTGGCTGGTGGCCGGCTCAGAATGCTGGCGACGGTCGGAAGAACCTCGGCGCCGCTGCCGTCGTCGGACAGCACGCGCGCGATCACCGCGTCGGCCACCGGTTCCGGCATGCCGTACTTGATCATCTGGGCGCGGGCGGCCTCGGCGGGTGGTTCGACGAACCGCAACGACCGGCCGAGGTTCTCGCCGAGGATGCGCAGCTCGTCCTCGGGCGTGAGCACCTGCGGTCCGGACAGCCGGTAGGCGGCGCCCCGGTGCCGATCCGACATGAACGCCGCGACGGCCACGGCCGCCACATCGGCGGGATCGATGGGCGCGGCCGGCCAGGTGCCGAACGGGATCGCGACCATGTCACCGCGGCGGATCATCGGCACCCACTGCAGTGCGTTGGAGGCGAACCGACCCGGGCGCAGCAGGGTCCAGTCGAACCCGCCATCGGTGACCGCCGCCTCGGCCTGCCGATGCCACGCCCCGATCGGGTCGTCGCTGGCGCCACCGTCGAGCACCGACAGCTTCACGACGTGGCTCACACCGGCCCGTTCGGCCGCGGCGGCCAGCGCGATGTCGTGGGTGGGACGCGGCGCGCTGCCGACCGGCTGGGCCGACATCAGAAACGCGGCGTCGACGCCGGCGAAGGCGGCATCGAGACTGGCCCGGTCGTCGGCGTCGCCGTAGACGACCTCCACGGTGGGCGGGACGCTCGTTGCCTGCGGGCGCCGCGTCATCGCCCGGATCGACCGCGCTGTGTCGGGTATGGTTGCCGAATCCGAGTCCGGCAGTGACGCAAGCTGGGCGACCAGTTCGCTGCCCACGTGTCCGGTCGCGCCGGTGACCAGGATCATCGCGTCTCGCTCCGTTGACCGGGCGAGTTGGATGAGACCGGGGGCTCGTCGAGATGCCAGCGAACGATACGGAAGCCGTACCGCACCGCGGTTTGCAGGCGAGTGCGGTCCAAACGCCCGTCGGGTCCTTTGGGGATGCCCACGAAGGCATTCACGCTCCGGTTGGCAGCCGCCATCACGGTGAGAAGCCGTTCGATCTCGTCGAGATCCTTCACCAGCTCGGGTCGTGCGAGTATGTCATGTCCGCGTAGCCGGATCGGCACGGGTTGATCGTCGCGCAGGTTCAGCTTCCACTTTCCTCCGCCCGGGGTCAGCAGCGTCGTGCCCTGCCGCACGTAGCTCAGTGGCTGCCGATATACCTTGCCGGTTTTGCGGCCGATGATGGTGACGAGCATCAGGCGCCCGCCCAGCGGTGTCGCAACGGGAAGACCCAGCACCACCCGCATCGGAACGTTGACCATGCGCATGACGCGGGCCTGGACCCGCCGACGCAGCGGACGTTTCGGACGTTCAGCCATGGTTCTCGCCTTCGCTTGTGCCTCAAGGGGAGGAGCGCGGGTGTGGTTCGTGCCGTCGAATGCTGCGGCGGCGCGGCGTGTCTGCTCGCCAGGACCGGGCTGCGGCAGTTCTCTCACGAGGAGTACCGCGAGGAGCGTCAGGAGCGCCTGCCGGGACTAGCTGGCTGCCTGGAAGCATCGGACGGCCTGCATCGCTGCCCCGCTCAGCCCTTCTTGATGGCGTAGTCAGCGAGCCCGTTTTCCAGGCGCGCGAAAGCGCGTATCGCTTGCGTGCGCGCGTCCGCTGCCAGTTTGGGGCCATGCCGTCCCGTCAGTGTCCTGGCACGGACATAGGCGACCAACGCTCGGTGGGTGCCCATCAGCGCGCTGGCGACGGTGAGTGGCTCGACGTCGTCAGGGCTGGCGCCGGTTTCCTTAGCGAGGAGCCCGGCGAGCGTATAGATGAAGCGGGCCACGATCTCCCGCTCGCGCGCCTGCAGCGCCGGGCTGGCGTTGATCAAGGCTGCCGCTTCCGCGATGACCGCTGCGCGCTCGTCGGTGCCAAGGTGCCCGCAGCTGTCCACCACCAGACGCCGGAACGCGGTGAACACCGACTCCCCCGCGGCGCGCTCGCGCACGACTTCCAGGAGCCTCTCCTCGAAGAACTCCATCCCGGTAAAGAAGAGGTCCTCCTTGGTCGGGAAGTAGTTGAAGACGGTCACCTCGGAGAAATCGGCCGTCCGGGCCACCTCGGCCACGGTGACCGCTTCGAAGCCGCGCTCGGCGAACAGACGCCACGCCGTCTCGTAGATCAGCTGGCGGGTCTGCTGCTTCTTGCGCTCGCGCAGTCCTGGCCTGGTTGCCACCCGCTCAGCGTAGCAGATTCGCTTGGCTACCAAAACCTCTTTTTTGCTATAGAGTTTCAGTGGCTTAACGAATCACCCCGGGGATGAGCATGTCGCCTGCCTTCCGATCGGACGTTCCGGATCCCGAACAGCCGTCCCGGCGCTGGCCGGCACTGGCCTTCATCGGCCTCGCCCAGCTGATGGTCGCCCTCGACGCGACCATCGTCAGCATCGCCCTACCCTCGGCGCAGCGCGCGCTTCGCATCTCCGACGCTGACAGGCAGTGGATGATCACGGCCTACACACTCGCCTTCGGCGGGCTGCTCCTACTCGGCGGGCGGGTCGCCGACCGGTTCGGCCGCAAGCGCACCTTCCTGGTCGGTCTGGCCGGCTTCGCGCTCGCATCCGCGCTCGGCGGGGCGGCTCCGATCTTCGCGATCCTGGTTGGGGCCCGAGCCCTTCAGGGCGCCTTCGGCGCGCTGCTGGCTCCGACCGCGCTCTCGCTGCTCGCGGTCATGTTCACCGAGCCGCGAGAACGGGCGAAGGCGTTCGCGGTCTACGGGGCCATCGCCGGCAGCGGCGCCGCGGTCGGCATGCTCCTCGGCGGCGTCCTCACCCAGTACCTGACCTGGCGCTGGTGCCTATATGTCAACGTCCCGATCGCGGTCGTCGCAGCAGCCGGCGCCGCGAAGTTCCTCAAGACCTCCGCCGCCGCAGGCCGCACACGATTCGACATCCCCGGCGTACTCCTGGCCACCGCAGGGCTGGCGGCGCTGGTCTACACATGTACCCGGGCGGTGGCCGCGGGCTGGGGCTCGACCACCGTCATGGCCCTGCTGGCCGCGAGCGGGCTACTGCTCGTGCTCTTCGTGCTCAGGCAGACACGGGCCACCGAGCCGTTGCTCCCCCTGCACATCGTGCTCGACCGCAACCGGGGCGGCGCCTACCTGGCCGTGACTCTGGGAATCGCCGGGATGTTCGGTGCCTTCCTCTTCCTGACCTACTACCTACAGGTGGTACTTGGCTACTCGCCACTGCAAGCCGGGCTGGCCTTCCTGCCCATCACCCTTGCGTCGCAGATCGGCTCCTGGGGCGCCAGCCGGCTGATGCCGCACCTACCGGCGGCAGCGCTGATGGCCCCCGGGGCCCTGCTCGCCGCCGCCGGGATGGCCCTGCTCACGCAACTGCAGGTGCATGGCGCCTACCTCAGCCTGGTGTTGCCGGCCGAGGTCCTCCTCGGAATGGGGACCGCCTGCGTGATGGTGCCGGCCTTCAGCATCGGCACCCTCGGGGTTGACCGCCGGGACGCGGGCGCCGCGGCGGCCACCGTGAACACCGCCCAGCAGATCGGCGGCTCCCTGGGAACGGCGCTGCTCAACACGATCGCAGCCAGCGCGACCGCCGGCTACCTGGCCCGCCATGTTGGAAGCCTGGACCAGGTTCACGCCCTCGTCCACGGCTACCGGGTCGCAACGGCATGGGGTACCGCCATACTCGTTCTGGGCGGCGTGGTGGCGGCCCTGCTGATCGACGCCGGCCGGTCCGGGACGCCTCGTCGAGCCAGACACCCAGCCGACCGAGGCGCGAGTACAGCCGCATGACGGTGGCGGGGGGCGGGTTGAGGCAGTTGCCGCAGTTGCCGCTAGGCCGGCACCCAGTCGCGTGATCGGGATGCCGTCTCACATCATCACTCCCGTCTACTTCATTGAAGCCTGTGGATCACCCATGGAACCGGGCAGCGCTCGCGGCGGCCGGGTGCGCTACCGGTCCGTGCTCGGCGTCGTCGTCGCCGCGGTCACCCAACGCGCCGCCGCGGCCGCACCCCCAGTCCTGGTCATCGAACCTATGCCGAGGACGGGATTGTGCCGACCCAGCAGGGCGCCGGTCCTGGACCGGCAAGCCGGGGCGGGCCTCGCACGTCAGCGACGGCAACCGAGGTCGGCACAATTCCGCGACGCTGCTGGACTCTCCAGGTAGGGGCAAGGTGCCCTGCCTGGAGGGGGACGTGGTGTCGAAGGTTGCGAGATCGCGAGTCGTTGGTCCGCTGGCGGACTACGCAGACGGGTTCCGTTCGACTTTGGCCGGGATGGGTTACACGCTCGCCTCGGCCGAGATCCATGTGTGGTTGATGGGTCGTCTGAGCCGGTGGCTGTTGGCGGAAGGGCTGCAGCCGGGCGAGGCGGGTGCGCCCGAGGTCGTGCGGTTTCTGGCTGTTCACGGGGCGGGTCGTAGTCGGGTTCCGACGGAGTGGACGTTGCGCCGATGCTGGGCTATCTGCGCACCTTGGGTGTGGTGCCGAGGCCGTCGCTGTCGGATCCGTTGACGCCGCTGGGCGAGCTGCTCGATCGGTATCGGCGGTGGCTGGTCGACGAGCGGGATTGGTGGTGCGGACGGTGGGCCGTTACGAGGTGACGGCTCGACGCTTCCTGGGCGAACGGGCGGGTTCGGCGGGCGGCGTAACCGGCGTGGATGGTCTGAGCGGCGCCGACGTGACCGGGTTCCTGTTGCGCGAGGTGCACCAGGCTTGGTGTCGGCTCGGCGAAGGGGCGGGTGGCGGAACTCCGGTCGCTGCTGCGGTTCTTGTACTTGCGGGGGACACACGTCCTCGGCGTTGGCCGTGGCGGTGTCCCCGCGCGCTATGGATGAGGACGTAGCGGCCTGATTCCATCGTTGACGCTGAGGATGCAATTCGGGCGCTGGCGGGCCTGGTGCTCGTCATCACCGTGGGCAGGGCGGCGGCCGTTCGAGTGCGGCTCACGGGTCCTGCCGTGGCGGGATGCTCATGCTGCGGGAGGGTCGGCACGGCCCAAGGCCGTCTCAAGTAGACGGTTCGGGGCGCGGGCGGCCAACACCAGTTGACCCCTTCCGGGCGCCGGTGTGGTAGGAAAGCTTCCGTCCGTGACAGGAGCCCACCGTCGTGATCATCGTGTTCGACGTCGAGCAGGCCGAAACGGACCTGACCGCCGGGCGGCTGGCCTGCCGCGCTGCACCGCACCGCTGCGGCCGTGGTCGCGGGCGACCGTGCGGCGCATACGCCAGCGTGATGGGACGTCCCGACCGGCACGCCCGCGGCGCGCCCGCTGCACCTCGTGCCGCGCCAGTCAGGTACTGCTGCCGGCCTGGTGCCAGCCTCGGCTGGCTGACGCTACCGAGGTCGTCGGTGCCGCCCTGGTGGCCAAGGCCGCCGGGCGCGGGTACCGGGCCATCGCGGCCGAGCTAGGACGCCCGCCCGCCACCGTGCGCCGCTGGCTGCGGCGCTCTCGTGACCCGTCGCACCTGGCGTGGCTGCGTCGCCTCGGTGTCGAGCACGCCTGCCACCTGGACACTGAGGTGCTTACCGGCGGGCTGCAGCCGCAACCCACCGGCCTGGGCGACGCGCTGGAGGCACCCGCCGCGGCGGTGCACGCCCCCTCTCTGTCAAGGTCGAGTTGGACACGCCGTAGCGCGTGAGATCTGAGCCAACTGCAGGGCGAGACAGGATGATCCATTCCCGTGACCTTGACCTACGCTGACACCCGAGACGTGCGGCCCGATGATGGTGTTGTGA
>WNFV01010152.1_pt1 | contig 15038 bp, 14 predicted proteins | sample 5400101 | NCBI WGS metagenome assembly WNFV01 (sample SAMN13153361, study PRJNA577476) | soil metagenome | isolation source: 115 cm soil or saprolite under grassland replicate 1 | place: USA:California | collected 2016-06-15 | reverse complement strand
GCCCACGGGAAGGTAGACTCGAACTCGTTGGCCGTTTTGAATAATCGCCTGGCGCACCGGTTCAGCCATGCCGTAGAGCATTTGAATCTCGTAGCCGTTGGGCGGAACGCCTAGCTCCTTGGCGGCGACGATGGCATGCGCCAAGCTGCGCAGATTGTGACTACCAAAAGCGGCGTCAATGACATCGTGGCCTTCTAATAACAACCGGCTGAGCCGCTCGTAGCTGGCGTCGGTCTCGGCTTTCTCTAAGTAGACGGGAATCGGCCAACCTTTCTGTTGCGCCCAGGCGATCTCGCTGTCCCAATAGGCGCCTTTCACTAGCCGTACACCGATCCGCCTTTTGCGCTGTCGCGCCCAGCGAACCAAGTTTGTGACATCTTTTTCCGAATCCGTGAGATAAGCTTGCACAGCAATCGCGGCATGGGGCCGCTCGTGAAACTCCTTCTCTCCCAACACGCTGCGAAAAATCGCCAGCGTGAGATCCTTAAAAGCATACTGTTCCATGTCGACGGTGACCGCCGCGCCCAGGCGCGCCGTTTCGCGAAACAGCTCGCGTAGCCGCCCGCGCACGGTTGCTTCGGTATTCGGGTCCAAAGGATCGAAGCGGGCGCACAAAGAAGAAAGCTTGACCGATAAGTTGACGCGCGGGATCTTGCCGTTGGCCGATTCGTCGATCTGAGGGCACCACGGCCAGCCCTCGCTGATTTTGGCCAGGCGGCGCAGCAGATCGAGATAGCGTTGCTGCATGGCGCTGGCTTCGAGATCGCTCACCGTCGCCTCGCCGACGACGTCCAAGGTAAACGCCGCCGGCTCCCTCCTGAGATTCGTCAGCACGCCGACCAAATGGTCGCCGCTTTCTTCGGCGATGAAGCGGCGCGCCAACTTGATCACGTTACGCCGAACGACGGGAGCGACGAGTGTTCCGGCGTGGAGCGCCTGCGCGAGAAAAACCAGGCCGCCGAGCGCGTGATCGACGCGGGCGAAGTATTCTTCCAGATGGCGGCCGATTTCCGCCGACGATTCCAGGCTCGGCAACACGTCGACAAAACGAAACAAAGCGATCCTGAGTGACTCGTCTTCGAGCGACCAGTCCAGCATCCGACCCAAAAGGTCTTTGGCCTCAAAGAGCGAAGGTTTATTCTCCGCTGCTTTCCGGTACAGCGAACGCGCCAAGGCTTGGACAGCTTGCTCGCTGGAATCAAGGTGGGCAGCCATATACAAGAGGTTTGTATTTCTAACCTTTATCATAATACGATCGCGATACGGGATGAAGCCGGCGCGTCATTGTTTCTCTCGCGACAATGCGCGTCTATCGCGTACTTGTCACTTCGAGCGCGGCGAGAAATCTCTTTTCCGCCCACAGGGGTGAATGTGCATAGATCTCTCATGTTCGTTCGAGATGACAAACGCAGGGCCCTTAACGATGCGTATACCCGCAAAGCGGTAAGCGGGTCACAGCTGCAGAATGACTAAACAGATCGAAAAGCAAACGGATACTCTCAGTGGAGCTGAAGCCGCCGTCGAGATGCTGAAAGCCCATGGCGTCGAGATTCTCTTCGGACTTTGCGGCGACACGAGCCTGCCGTTCTATGACGCGCTGGCGCGACTGCCGCATGGCATGCGCCACGTGCTTGCGCGCGACGAGCGCTCCGCAGCCTACATGGCGGACGGCTACGCCCGTGTCTCGGGCAAGGTTGGCGTCTGTGAAGGACCGAGCGGCGGCGGTGTGACCTATATCCTGCCGGGCCTTGCCGAAGCCAACGAATCTTCGGTGCCGGTGCTTTGCGTCAACTCTGATATTTCTGTCGCGGCGCGCGGACGCTACACGTTGACCGAGCTCGATCAAGGCGCGCTCATGCGGCCGGTGACGAAATGGAACGCGGTGCTCAATCGCGCCGAAGATCTGCCGCGCATATTCCGCGCCGCGTTCAAACATCTCACCACCGGCCGGCCTGGCGCCGCGCACATCGCCCTGCCCTTCGACGTGCAGAACAGCTCGGTGAATAAGGCCGAAATTTGGGGCGATGCGAGGTTTGGCCGCTATCCAGCTGAGCGCGTGGCACCCGATCGTGATTTCGTCGAACGTGCCGCCGCCACGCTGCGTGACACGGCGAGTCCAGTTATCATCTGCGGCGGCGGCGTAATGATGTCCGAGGCAGAGCCAGAGCTTCTCGAGCTCGCCGAGCGACTGTCGGCGCCCGTCGCCACCACGATCAGCGGCAAAGGTTCGATCAGCGAAGAGCACCCGCTGGCCGTCGGCGTTGTCGGCTCCAACGGAGGCACACCTGAAACGCGCGCCCTTGTCGATCAGGCGGATGTGGTCTTTTTTGTCGGCTGCCGCGCCGGCTCGGTGACCACCGAACGCTGGCGCCATCCCGCTCCCGGAAAGAGCAAAGTAGTTCATCTCGACGTCGATCCGGCGGTTCCCGGTGCAAATTACCTGGTGGATGTGGCATTGATCGGCGACGCCAAATTCGGACTAAGCATGTTGAATAACGCGCTGGCGAGCACGCACCGGCCGCTTGACGCATCGCGAGTAGAATTTTCGAAGGCGGAGAAATTTGCCAAGTTCCAAGCTCTGACCGAGTCCGGCGACAAACCGATTAAGCCCGAACGAGTGGTCGCTGAGCTGACGCGAGCACTCGATGCGGACGCCATCGTGGTTGCCGATGCGGGCACACCCTGTCCCTATTTTTCGGCCTACTACCCGGTGCGCTGCACGGGAAGGCGCTTTTTTTCCAACCGTGCTCACGGTGCGCTCGGTTACTCCATGGCGGCGGCGATGGGCGCTCATTTCGCGCGGCCGGAAGTCAAATGTGTTTCAGTAATGGGCGACGGCAGCTTTGGTTTTACTTGCGGCGAGCTCGAAACCGCCGTACGATATCGCCTACCGATAACCTTGCGAGCTACGGCTGGATCAAGGCGGGACAAAAGTCGGGCTACGGCCAGCGCTACTTCGCGGTTGATTTCGCCGTCACCGATCACGCTGCCGTGGCCGCCGCTTTCGGCGTCAAGAGCTGGCGCGTTACCGAGCCGAATGATTTGCGCAAAGCACTAAACGCAGCGTTGGAACACGCAGGACCAAGTCTGGTGGATATCGTTTGCCAGCCGCTCCAAGAAGCACAAGCACCGGTCTCGGAGTGGATCGCGTGAGAAGACTATGAGTTTAGCGCGGCAAAGCCGCAACCAAAAATCGGAATATCTCGCGCAAAGGCGCAAAGGCCGCAAAGAAAAAAATGTTTTCCGAACTTGGCGTTCTTAGCGTCTTGGCGCGAGAATAATCCGAAGCACCCGATAGAATGTCCGAAAATTTGCGCAAGCTGAGGAAACTTCGAAAGAATACAAAACGACAAGAGATTTTTTGCGACCTTTGCGTTCTTTGCGGCAAAAATTCTCGCTAATTTTCCACGCGCACTTGCTTGCCTAGATCGGCGCAGTCTTCGTCGGTCTTGAAGCCGGCGGCGCGGATGCCGTGAGCGGCGAGCTCCTCATCGCGCTCCTGGGTATCGCCGGTGACACCCACCGCACCGATGACTTCCCCTTCGTTATCGCGGATCAGCATGCCGCCGCCTTCGGGAAAAATCTGATCGCTCGAGGCGCGCATCAAATACTGCATGAACAGCGGCCGCTCTTCCGTACGCACGCGCACAAGCGATGAGGAACGTCCGAGGGCGAGCGCCGCGTACGCCTTGCCGAAAGCCATCTCGAAACGCATCATCGCCGAGCCGTCCTCTTTCTGGAACGCCTTCACCTTGGCACCGGGCTCGACGATAACGACGCTAAGAGGACGGCAGCTAAGCTCGTGACCGCGAGCAAAAATCGCTTCGATGATGCGATTGGATTGTTCCAGAGAAATCATAGTCATGTTGCCTCCGACGCTTCGACCGCTAATATAGTTTGTCACCATTCTCGGGCGAATCACCCGATACAAGGATGCTGCGATTTGTGGCTCTCATGAGGTGGATCTCGAACAATATCCGGGCAGAACCCCCTCCTTCATCCCCCCCGCGACGCGGGCGAGGAAAGAGGTGGGCGCTCGCTAGAATCTCTGGATGCCTGGAAACGCGAATGAGTCGCTCCCGCAACTTTTGAGACACCTCACTAGCTGAACAATACCCTGGCGAGCTCGGAGCGATATTTATCCGTCAACGGATCGTCCGGTCCTAACACCTCGAAGATCTGAATCATCGCCTTGCGCGCGCCGTCGTCTTGGAAAGCGCGATCGGTCTTGACGATACTGAGAAATTCGTTGAGCGCTTCTTCGTATTTTTCCACGCTCGCCAGCGCTTGGGCGAGCTCGAACCGTGCGGCTATGTTGTTCGGCTCTGCTTTGACTTTTTCCCTGAGCGCAGCTTCATTCTGTGCCGCGCCACCCTGGAGTTTCAGCCGGGCAATGAGACGGTCGGCTTCTTTGCGCTCATCGGCAACCAGCGAGATTTTATCCAGGTACTCCAACGCCGCGTTTTGACTGCCCTCGGACATGGCCAAACGCCCCATGCCAACCAATGCCTTCGCATGGTTGAGATCCGACTCGAGAATCGCTTGATAGAGCGCCTTGGCTTGGGATATTTTGCCTTCGCCTTCAAGCTCGGTTGCTTTCTCTGCCTGCTTATCCGCCGCGCTCGGCAGGAACTTCGATAAGAATTCCCGCAACATCGGCTCCGGCAAGGCGCCGGTAAACTCCGATGCAAGATCGCCGTCTTTGAAAAGCTTCACCGCCGGAATCCCCTGTTTCCAAGAGCGGCCCCAACACTTTGCAGGGGCCGCACCAAGGAGCCCAAAAGTCCACCAGCACCGGAACCGCATTCGAACGCTCCAGAACTTCCGCTTCGAAATTTTCTTCGCTAACGTCTTTGGTCCACTGATTCATCATTTGCTTGTCCCGCCTAGAATAATTCAATCTCTGCGGGTCGATCCCCCGCAGCTCGCTGCGTTAGGTTAATGGCCTCGGCGAAGTCCGTCATTCCCGCATGCTTTAGGCGGTGGTTCGATTGGGCTCACCACAGGTTGGTCCGGAACTGGACCCCCGGTAAAAACAATCGCGGGTGACGCCTTTAAGACAAATCTCATCGCCTGATACCGCGCACTTGCTGGGCGGTTGGAACTGTTTGAACGTTTGGAACAATTAGTAGCTCAGTGCGCGATGACCACTTTGGCAAGGTCGCGCACCTTTGCCGCCGCCGGTCGCATCGCGTACACCATCGCTTCGGTAATTTCATCCTCGGTCGCGCCGCACTCGCGCGCCTGCTTCAAGTGTCGCCGCGCCCCGCCCTCATGGCCGATGGCGATACACGCGGCGAAAAAGACCAATTGCGCCGTCTTCGGATCGAGCGATCCTTTTTTGTATTTTATGTTAAAAAACTCCTCCTCCGTCGTCATATCTTCTCCTTTTTTTGACCCGGCGAAACCGCCAAAAGCGAAACCAAGAAGGCGGTTTTCAACCTCGCCCCCGAAAAATCCCGATTCTTTTTTTGCGCCCATGCCGTTCTTTGCGGCAAAATTCTTCTCTTGTTTGTTTGCGACTCGGCCGCGTTATGTCTCTGTGGTAAATACGCTTTCACAATGAACCCGAAAATTTTTATTTCTTAAACGCCTCCGGATCGAACGGCTGGCCGTTGAGCCTGTACTCGCTCTTCACCGCAGTCGGATTGCGAATGGTCTGAATAACATAGCAGCCGGCTTCGGCGTTGCGTACGACCTTCGCCACTTTGTCAGCGGGCTCGGTCGAAGTGATCTCGCAGCGGGTTTCGATACCCAGTCCTTCCGCTTGCACGGTTTCTCGCAACACCGAGCCTTCGTTCTTGAAGCGCGCCGTCACAAAGACTTTTGCCTTGTCGATATGGGTCTTGAGCATTTCCCCGTACCGGGAAATTTGTGTGAGCAGTCAAAAGCCGACCGAGAGGCCGAAGTACGCCAACGGCGGCGGCGCGGTATTGTCGCCGCCGATACGCTCCCCTTCATCGCAAAAAACCGTGAAGCCGCGAGCATGCCCCTCCTTGCGCATTCGCTCCAACGTCTCGGCATCCGCTTCCAAAACAATTTCACGTTTGATTTGTAGATCGTCAGCCATGGCCCCTCCCGTGACACCTTCTAACGATTTCATAACCGAGACGCGATTTATACGCAATCACCATTGGCTCGTCCTACTCGTTGACGCCATACTCTTCCGTGTAGAGGTCGAGCAATACAGCAAGAAGGGCGAACACCACCGGTCCTAGTATCAGCCCTAGTGCGCCAAACACGGTCAGACCGCCGAGAATGCCAAAGAATAGAATCAGCATGGGAAGTTTGATCCGAGTGCCGATGAACAGCGGTTTCAGAACGTTATCGATGGTGACGACCACGCCGAGACCCCAAATGAGCATGAAGATCCCTTTGACGTTATCCCCTTGCAGAAACAGATAAAGCGACACCGGAATCGTGATAAGCGTCGTGCCGCCGAACGGCAGCAGGGCGGCAAAGGCAGTAATCACGCCCCACAGCACCGCAAAGGGCACGCCCAAAACCCAGTAGCCTAATCCCGCGAGCAAGCCCTGGACCATCGCCACGACCAGCGATCCGTGCACCACCGCGGTCACCGCGTCGACGATGTTTTTAAACAGCCGCTCTTGATGCTCACGGTCCATCGGCAGCAGCCGTTGCGCCCAGCTGACGAAAGCCGCGCCATCGCGCAAAAAGAAAAACAGCGTGAAAAGGGCGAGGAAAAAGTTGGCCGTGAAAAGCAGCACGTTTTGGGCGATCCCTTTGACTTGCGCGACGATAAACGTCGATGACGATTGCGCCCCTTGAATCAGCAGATCTTTCCAATTGATCTTAAAGTCCACCAAACGGAACGTCACCATGTTCCACCAACTCATCACGTGCTGTACCCACGGCTTCGCCAGCCATTGTTGCTTCCCTTCCTCATCCAGGAGCGCGCGGACCGTTTGAACCAGAGACACCGTCTCGTCGGATAGAAACCACGCGAGCTGAATGCCGGGTGCGATGACTAAAATGGTGATGAGAACGATGACCAGAAGCGAAGCGAGCGTCGCGCGCCCGCGCATCAGGCGAAGCAGCCACGCGTAGAACGGATAAAAGAGAATGGCGAGAATCATCGCCCAGGTGATCGCGGTTAGAAACGGGGTCAAAATCAGGAAAGCGCCGTAAAGAATAAGGCTAAGGAGTGCAAAGAAGAACGCCGTAACGAGCCACGTTTTGTTCAAGGTCGGGCCTCCTATTTTCGATTGGCCCAGACTCTACGCATAAGGTAGGCGCGCTTCAAGCTGCGCGGATCATCCTTATGATTTGGTTCTGACGCAAGCTTGCTACAGGGTATATCAAACTGACTACACTGACCTGGCCTAAAGCCCTTAACGTCGTTCGCCTTCCGAGCTAATTGGCCCGGCAATTCAACAGCTTGCTCTAATTGCCGGTGAATCTGGTGCTTGGTACGGCAGTTGCGCTATGAAGTGTGTTCAGCTGGTATGCCGCGCTTACCAGACTATCACTCCGACTTAGGGTTAACCACTTCGGCTGCCGGATCTCACCATGCAGTCCTGCCGGAAGGCTGCGCAAAATTTATGATTGTTAAAATCATTGTTATCCCGGTTCTGTGGTTTCTTGCCTTTATTCATATCGCCACAGCCCAACAGCCAAAAATATTTCGCATCGGCGTCCTGCTTCCGGGCGGGGCGCAATATGAAACCCTCGACGGCCTGCGCCAAGGACTCAGGGAGGTGGGACTCGAGGAAGGTAAACACGTCAGCCTGATGATCCGTGATATCCAGGGTGAGACGGCCGCCGCCGAGTACGCCGCCAAAGCTTTTGAAAAGGAAAAGGTCGATCTGATTTACGCGCTTACGACGCCGGTCATCGTGAAGACAAAAGCAGCGACGGTCAAGACGCCGATTGTGTTTTGCATCGGCAGCGACCCGGTCACCGGCGGTCTCGTAGACAGTTTCGCAAAACCTGGAGGCAGACTCACCGGCGTTCACTATCTGGTTCGGGACTTGACGAGCAAGCGACTCGAAATCCTGAAAGAGATCCTTCCGAAGATCAGCCGCGTACTCACCTTCTACGATCCGAGCAATCGTGTCGCCGCCGAGGGGGCGACCTTGGCGCGTGACGAAGCGAAGCTGCTCGGCATCAAGTTTATTGAACGGCATGTGAGCTCCGTTGACGAGCTGAAGAACGAAGTTCAAAAACTAAAGGCTGGAGACGCCGACGCATTCCTGTTCACCCCGGACCCGATGGTCGGCAATCAATCGCAACTAATAATCGATGCGGCCAGAGCGAAAAAAATCCCGACGATGTTTCAAGAGCAGAGTCTGGTTACCAAAGGCGCGCTCGCTAGTTACGGCCAAAATTACTATCAGATCGGATGGCTTTCAGCGAAGTACGTTCAGCGGATTCTCAACGGCGCAGATCCAAAGAACATGAAAATCGAAACTGTCGACAGTGTCGAGCTGGCGATTAACCTACAGACTGCAAAGCACCTAGGAGTCACCATCCCGTCGCAGGTGCTCGCGCGCGCAAAAAAAGTGATCAAGTGAGAGGAAGGGCGAGTGTCGGGTGGAGAGAGGCCGAGAAAAAACATGAAGAGAAGAATCACCGGCTTTATTCTGGGCACTATGCTTTTGGCTCTTAGCGTTCCGGCTCAAGCGCAGCAGGCGAAGAAAACTCCGAGGATTGGCTTTCTGATGCCCGGCTCGCGGCCCACCTATTCGATGCGCATCGAGGCATTTCGGAACGGACTGCGTGAATTAGGCTACAACGAGGGCCAAAACATCGCCATTGAATGGCGATTCGCCGAGGGTAAGAGCGATCGTCTCGCTGGCCTCGCCGCCGACCTGGTCCGCTCGAAGGTGGACGTCATCGTGACGTCGACAACGCCGGTAACCCAAGCAGCGCTGCAAGCAACCAGAACGATTCCGATTGTCATGGCAGCCAGCGCCGATCCGGTTGGAACCGGATTGGTCGCTAGTTTGGCACGTCCGGGCGGCAATATCACGGGATTGTCTATGCTTGGTCCGGACTCGGATGGAAAGGCGCTGGAAATTCTCCAGGAGACGTTGCCCAAGGTCACGCGAATAGCGTTCCTTTGGGATCCAGCCAATGCGGGCATGGCGAGTAGATTGAGAACGTTGGAAATCGTTGCCCAAACGTTGCGACTACAGATTCAATCGCTTGAGGTTCGAACGTCAAGCGAGCTCGAAAGCACGCTGGAGTCGGCCGTCAGCAACCGCGCCGGCGCCCTTTTTGTGCCGGCTGGGTTGGCGAGTGTTTACCGAAAGCGCATCGTAGAATTCGCGGCGAAGAAGCGGCTGCCGGCGATGTACAATGACAGCGAATCTGCAGACGCTGGAGGACTCATGTCCTATGGCGTGTACCTCCCTGCTTTATTTCACCGCGCCGCCGTTTATGTGGACAAGATTCTTAAAGAAGCCAAGCCCGCTGATCTTCCCGTTGAGCAACCGACAAAGTTCGAGCTGGTGATCAATTTAAAGACCGCCAAGCAGATCGGATTGACAATTCCGCCGAATGTATTGGCACGAGCGGACAGGGTGATTAGGTAACAGTCATCAGTAGTCAGTCAAGAACAGGAACGAAAAAGATGAGGCCAAAACTTCTTGTCTGGCTACTGGCAACTGTCTTGCTGATAACTGCTCCTCCCGCCGCGGCGCAGCAGCCGAAGAAAGTTCCTAAGATCGCTTTTTTAGCAGGCGGCTCCCGCGCCGCTGACTCGTTGCTCTTGGAGGCATTCTGGCGGCGGATGAATGAACTTGGCTATATCGAGGGGAAAAACATCGCCGCTGAGTACCGTTTCGCCGAGGGAGCACCTGAACGGCTACCGAACTTCGCGAGGGAGCTTGTGCGTCTCAATGTAGACATCATCGTGGCGCCGGGCTCGGGGACGCGAGCCGCCAAGAAGGCGACCGATACCATCCCGATCGTGATAACGTATGGCGACCCTGTAGGTCAGGGGCTGGTTGCCAGCCTTGCGCACCCTGGTGGAAACGTTACAGGGTTGTCCGGTTTCATCTCAGAGTTGGGCGGAAAACAGTTGGAGCTGCTCAAGGAAGCGTTTCCCAAGATCTCCCGCGTTGCAGTCCTCTGGTGGACCGACCCAAACGCACTGATGTTGGAAGACATGAAGCTCGCCGCCGGAGCATCCCGTGTGACGCTTCAGCCTCTGGAACTGCGCTCTGTCAATGATTTCGAGCCTGCGTTCTCGGTCATCAAAAAAGAGCATGCCAATGCCCTTATCGCGCTGAGGAACCCTCTCACCGCTACTCACCGAACACGGATCGTGGACTTTGCGGTCAAGAGCCGCTTACCGGCAATCTATACAGACGGCGAGTTTGTGGAGGCCGGTGGACTGATGTCGTATGGGGTCAACGTCCCTGATTTGTGGGGCCGCGCTGCTCTTTATGTCGATAAGATTCTGAAAGGCGCGAAGCCAGCGGACTTGCCGGTGGAACAGCCGACTAAGTTCGAATTCATCATCAATCTCAAAGCCGCGAGGCAAATCGGCGTGACGATTCCACCGAATGTGCTCGCGAGGGCGGATCGAGTGATCAGATGACAGTGGTCAGTGATTAGTTATCGGTTGTCGGCCACAACACGGGAGCGAAACTAATGAGCGGAAAAAGCTTTGTCTGGCTACTGGCAACTCTTTTGCTGGGAACTGTTGCCGCCGAGGCGCAGCAACCGAAGCAACTTCCGCGGATAGGTTTCGTGTCGGGAACCGGCACACCCTCCAATCCAGGGTCTGGGTTCGAGGCATTTCGGCAAGGGCTGCGAGAGCTCGGTTATATTGACCGAAAAAACATCATCATTGAGAATCGTCACGGTGTGGAAAAGGTTGACCGGCTCCCAGGCCTTGTGACCGAACTCGTGCAACTCAAGGTGGATGTCCTTGTCGTCGCACCTTTTCTAGCGATTCGCGCTGCTAAGCAGGCGACCAAAACGATCCCCATTGTCGTGGTAACTACTCAGGATCCGGTTGAGACCGGGTTCGTCGACAGCTTGGCGCGCCCAGGCGGAAATATCACAGGAATCACCACACTAAGTCGAGCCTTAAGCGGAAAACGGTTGGAATTGCTTAAGGAGGTGGTTCCGCGGATATCGCGCGTCGGAGTCATTTGGGATGCGGACACTCCGGGGGCGGCTATTGCTTTTAAAGAATATGAGATGGCGGCGCCCTCTCTAAAGATACAGCTTCAATCCTTAGAAGTGCGAGGTCCGAATCCAGATTTGGAGGGCGCATTTCAAGCTGCAGCTAAGGGCCGCACGAGCGCGATTATCCCTGTGAGAGGACGTTTACTCGCAGGTTATACAAAGCCCCTTGCAGAGCTTGCAATCAAGAACCGATTGGCTTCCATGCACGAAGGAAGTCAGTATGTAGAGGCCGGCGGCCTTGTATCCTATTCAGCCAACGATGTTGAGAATTACCGCCGTGCCGCCGTTTATGTTGACAAGATCCTCAAAGGCGCCAAGCCCGCCGACCTGCCGGTCGAGCAACCGACAAAATTTGAGTTTGTGATCAATCTCAAAACCGCCAAGCAGATCGGATTGACGATTCCACCGAATGTCTTGGCTAGAGCAGATCGAGTTATCCGATGATCCCGCAATCTAAAATCGAAAATCCAAAATCTAAAATAGTGGGGCGATCCCGCCCAACGTGCTGGCGCGGGCGGACAAAGTGATCAAATGATTTTGGATTGGGGGAAAGAACGATGAGCAAATTAGTTTGGATCGCTTCTCATTCCAAAAGCAATCTAAAATCGAAACCCTGTACTGAGCTAAGTCGGAGTATTCAAAATCAAAAATTGGCGGGGTTTCTTGCTATCCTCGTTTTTCTTGCCGGGTATGCGGGGTTGGCAGCGGCGCAGCAGCCGAAGCTATATCGCATCGGGGTCATCCTCCCCGGCGGGCCTTTATACGAAACGGTGGAAGGGCTGCGGTACGGCATGAAGGAACTAGGACTCCAGGAAGGAAAGCAATTTATCCTGGAGATTCGCGATACCAAGGGCGATCCCAAAGTAGCCGAAGAGGCGGCCCGAAACTTTGAACAAGAGAAATTCAACTTGCTGTACGTGATCGCCAACTCCGTTATCGCGGCGGCGAAGTCGGCGACGGTGAATATACCGATCGTTTTCTCGGTGGGCAGCGACCCGGTGGCCTCCGGCCTGGTTAGTGACTTCGCAATGCCTGGCGGCAGGCTGACCGGAGTTCATTACCCGGTCAAGGATCTCACGGCGAAACGCCTGGAGATTCTGAAAGAAATGCTTCCGAAGCTCGGCCGAGTGCTGACGCTTTATGACCCGAAAGGCAAAGTGGCTGCGGAGGGCGTCGCATTGGCGCGGGAGGAAGCGAAACGGCTTGGGCTCAAGCTCATCGAGCGGCAGGTTAACTCGGTCGACGAGTTGCGCAAAGCGCTTCAGGAAATCAAAAGCAAGGAGGCCGACGCTTTCTTTTATATCGCGGATGCCGTGGTGGTCAGCCAGGCGCAGCTCATCATCGACACGGCCAAGGCGAAAAAATTACCGACCATGTTCCAGGATCAAAGCCTCGTCGCCAAAGGCGGACTGGCGAGCTACGGCCAGAACTATTATGAGATCGGTCGGATTTCCGCTAAGTACGTCCAGCGAGTTTTAAGCGGTACCCCGCCGAAAGAACTTAAGATCGAAACCGTCGACAGCGTCGAGCTGGCGATCAATTTACAAACCGCCAAGCAGCTCGGCGTGACGATTCCGCCGCAAGTTCTCGCCCGCGCGCAGAAGGTGATCCGATAGTCATGAGGAATTTGGTTGCTCTCGTTCCGAGGAGGCCGAATGGCCTCTGGCTATTGATGCTAAAGATAATCCTTGAGTTGAAGGATTTTTAATCCCGGGACGGAGGGAATTCGTCGATCGTTGGTCACAAACGCGCTGCAGTTCCCTGCCAGCGCAGCCGCGACTTGAATCGCGTCGGGAGGCTTGAGTTTGAACACTGCTCGAAGCTGCGCCGCGGCTTTTAGAACACGTCAATCAACCGCGATAAACCGAAGCCCGCGACTATTTGTCAATAAAGACTCATATCGATCGGCAAGCAGAGAATTGCCGGACCGATAAGGGACGACCAAGACTTCCATCAAACTAAGCCCTGATGTAACTCCGACGAGGTCACCGTGATCGAAAGCTTCAAACAGAGGCTTCACCAGAGGGAGAAAACTTGTCTCTTCCTCGATAAAGTAAATAAAGACTTGGGTATCGAGAGCAACGGGGCCGGGACTGACGTCCCTCGATCAATCCCACTCGCGCCGTTCCTTTTTTACGTGTTTGCCGGCGTCAACCTTCTTCCAAACGTCCTTTCCGAGCCCCTGAAGATCCAGAATAGAGAGGGGATCGGTATGCTCCGTTGCCACACTCAGAATATGAATCACTTCCTGGGCAATAGACCGATGCTCACGGTTCGCGCGTGCTTGAATCCTTTTGTACAAGCGGTCCGGCATATTCTTAATGTTCAACGTGGCCATGAGTTCCTCCAGAATGCTTCCAGTATGGAGGAAGCCAAATTGACGGTCAAGACTGAACGCGAGAGAGAAAATTAGGAATAAATTCTCCCATGTCACAGCACACGCGGAACGCAGAATACAGTCGCCAGCAAGAACGGGAGAGGAAATTCGTGGGCAAACTAATTATCATTGGCTTTGCGCTTTACGCCACGCTCTTTGCGCTTGGCATTCCGGCTGACGCGCAGCAGTCGGGAAAGATTCCGCGCATCGGCGTTCTAGTTTCCGCCACTCCCTCCACTGCGGCACGGCGTGTTGAAGCCTTTCAGCGCGGTCTGCGCGAGCTTGGCTATTTGGAGGGAAAAAACATTGTCCTTGAGTATCGTTACGCGGAAGGAAAGCTGGAACCCGTGCCGAAACTTGCCGCTGAGTTGGTTCGTCTCAATGTCGATATCATCGTTGCCGATACTTCCGTGGCGACCCAGGCTGCAAAGAACGCGACCAAAACCATCCCCATTGTCTTCACCTCAGCCAACGACCCAGTTGGTGATGGTCAAGTAGCGAGCCTGGCGAGACCCGGTGGAAACCTCACTGGGTTTTCACTCCTTGCCCTAGAGTTAAATGAGAAGAGGCTCGAACTTCTGAAGGAGTCGGTTCCCAAACTTACGCGGGTAGCCTTTCTCCAGAGAATGGGCGGTTCGGAGCAGCGCTTCAGGGAGGCTGAGGTTGCGGCCAAAGGATTGGGGCTGCGGCTACAGCTCCTTCGGGCAAAAGGCGCCGATGATCTCGAAGGTGCATTCGACGCGGCAAAACGGTCCGGTGTTCAGGCCGTTCTTGCGCATCCAAGTGCTTTTATAACTATTAACCGAGCCCGGATTATCGAACTCGCGGTGAAGCACCGCTTACCGGTGATTTACTCAGGAGCCGAACATGCCGCGGCCGGCGGTCTTATGAGCTACGGGCCGGATATCGCCGACAACTTTCAGCGCGCGGCGGTTTACGTCGACAAGATACTGAAAGGCACAAACCCCTCTGACCTTCCCGTCCAACAGCCGATGAAGTTCGAATTCGTGATCAATCTGAAAGCCGCGAAGCAGATCGGCGTCACGATCCCGCCCAATGTCTTAGCCAGAGCAGATCGAGTTATCCGATGATCGAGCAATCCAAAATCGGAAATCGAAAATCCAAAATCGTTAGGCGATTCCGCCGAACGTGCTGGCGAGAGCAGACAGGGTGATCAAGTGAAAACCAGGCACGAGATACGATTCGTCAATGAAGGAGAAAAATCGATGAAAAAAGTTACTTCCACCTTGTTCATCTTGGCCGCACTTCTTTTTGCTCCGGTCTATCCAGCGCACGCGCAGAAAGCGACGACTCCGCGGATTGGTGTTCTATACCTCGGTGCGCCTCATTCCAACCCCAACTTCGATGTATTTGTTCAGGGGCTGAGGGAACTCGGCTACATTGATGGGAAGAACATTGTTATTGAGTACCGCTATGCAGAGGGAAAGGAAGATCGTCTTCCTGAGCTCGCCACGGAACTGGTCCGACTGAAAGTCGA
>WNFV01005685.1_pt1 | contig 15039 bp, 13 predicted proteins | sample 5400101 | NCBI WGS metagenome assembly WNFV01 (sample SAMN13153361, study PRJNA577476) | soil metagenome | isolation source: 115 cm soil or saprolite under grassland replicate 1 | place: USA:California | collected 2016-06-15 | reverse complement strand
AAAGGGGGAGCAAGTTCGATATCATGATATCGAACTGATCGAGAGCCTGCAAGTACGGGCTCCCTCCCCCGGCGGAGGAAGCCTTGTCCGCTTCGGAAGCGGCCGATCGGGCGCGGGCTACAGCGATCTGATCTGCACCTTGCGCCACTTGATGGCGCCTCCGGGGGCGTCTTTGGGGCCGTTGCCGAACTGCAAGGCCACGCGTCCCTCCGCGTGCTTGCCGTCCTGAACGTCGACGGTCTGGAATCCGTTCAGCACGACGGTCAGCTGCGAGCCTTTGGCCGTGATCTCATAGGTGTTCCATTTGCCGCCGGCTTTCGGCATGGGCGCGACCTTGGCCACGTTGACGATCGCGCCGGTGCCGTAGTCCGGTTCCGGGCGCTGGTCGTAGATGTTCACCTCGTAGGCGCTTGTGGCGGTGACCTTGCCGGGATCGGTACAGCGGATGAAGACGCCGCTGTTGGTGGTGTGATCCGCCCAGAACTCCGCCCTGATCTGAAAGTCCTTGTAGGAGTTCTTCGAGACGAGATAGCCGCCCTTGCCCTTGTCGGCCACGATGGCGCCGTCCTCCGCTCTCCAGTTGGCCTCGCCGATGGGGTTGAAGTTGTCCAGGCCGGCGGTACCGTCGATGAGCGTGGTCCAGCTTGCGTCGGACTGACCTGGCATGTATGAACAGCCGAAAACGCTGAACGCGATGACCAGTCCCGCGGTGACGGCAGACAAGCGTTTCATTGTGATCTCCTCCTCGAGTCGATGACGATTCGGTGCAGGCGGATCGCGCTACTGCCAGGCGCGGTTGTCGACGGTGTTCTCGTAGGTCGCCCCGGGCACCGTCATGTTCCACTTGACCGTCCAGTTGTAGGTGTCGTCGAACCGCTCACGCGTGTAGGGCTGCGGCGCGGCGTGCAGCAGGCGCCAGGTCTGGAACTCCTGAGGCTCGAGGAGCCCGCCCGTCTCGCGGATGAAATAGTGGACGAAAGGCGTCGGGTCTTTCTCGATGAGCTCGACCGCTCTCGCCTGCGCGCGGAACATCTTCTTGAGCGTCGGGCCGTCGAGATCGTCGCCGGCCGCTTCGCTGCGCGTCGAGTGCGACTCGATCAGAACGCGCAGACCCCACTTCTGCGCTACGCTGATCCAGGGCTCCATGAGGCTCGCCGCCGCGACCTTGCCGTCGCGCACCGCCTCCAGGCGCTTGAGCATCGACCCGGCGTTGGTCCTCTTGACGTGCTCCTGCGCAAGGAACCCTTCCATCATCTTCAGCGTGGTGAAGTCCGAGCCGTTGTTCGGCGTCACCGCGATCGGCTGGTTCTTCAGCATTTCGGGCTCGTAATACTTCGAGCCGCGCGCGACGACGATGGCGAACTTCGACATGGAGGCGCCCAGGGCGACGATCTTGCGCCCGCGCAGCCCCTGGGTGTTGGCCTCGACGGCGCGCTTCATGATCCCCCATTCGCACATGCGGTACTGGTCGATGCCGCCCTCGTTGTAGACCGAGTCGAGCGGGCGGTCGAAGACGGAATCGAACTTGACGAAGTGCGAGGTCGTGACCTGCGCCATCCCCGGCGTGGTGACGAACTCGAGGTCCAGGCCCTCGTCCTTGAAGAATCCCTCGTCGCGGGCGACGAGCACGGGCAGGTCGTGCACCGCGTTCATGGTCGCGACCTGCGGTCTTTTCTTGACCTCGGGTTTCCTCGTCATTTCCTGAACAGCCATGGTGCTTCCTCCTATGGTCGGCGAGGCTCCGCGCCCCGGTTACGGTGATTTGAAGCCGATTATCGTCTCTCTTCACCCACTTGGCTGTCAACGGCGAAAGACAGGTTTCTCTTCCGTCCACCCCGCCGTTGAGCCTGGGATGAAGGCCTTTCTTCCAGGTGGAACGACGGAGTTACCGTGCGGTCGGGCGCCCGGCGCATGCAACGCCGGGCTAAAACCCCCGCCCGGGCGCCACCAGATCGACGATGAAAGCAACTCCGTACGCAACCGCCAAGGCCAGCACGAATATCACAAGGCCGCGGGTCATGGTCTTGCGCACGCCGATCCCGTCGAGGTAACGCTTGATGTAAAAGCTCGCAACGAAAAACGCGATCGTCGAGAGCACGAGGCTCGTCATTGGACACCAGACCGGCTCAGCAGCATTCCCAGCCGGCTCCGTCCTGCACCGCAAGCGCATCCTTCAGCCAGGCATAGGGAAGATCGCCGATGACCACCTCCTCGACCGGCTTGAACAGCTTGAACTGGTAGCGCTGTTCCGCGATCCAGAACGCCACCACGGTCTCCAGCGGCGGGCAGCCCGGAAGGGGACAGGCGATTTCCGAAACGGAGATGACCGCCTCCTCCGGGAGCTTGAAGCGCTCGCGCGTCCACTCCGTCACCCGTTCGATGACCGGGAGGCGTTCAGGGCCTTTCCTGACGAACGCAAACATGGCCTCAGCCTATCACACGGTACGCACGCGGTCCGGAAAGCGCCCGCGATGCATGAGAAAATGCGCCGATGGCGCGTCCCGACCGTTTCCTGCTCGCCGGCGTCATGGGCTGGCCGGTCATGCATTCCCGCTCGCCGATGCTTCATAACTACTGGTTCAAGAAGCACGAGCTGGCCGGAACCTACGTGCCGCTTGCGATCCGCCCGGAGGGACTCGCCGCAGCCCTGCGCGCGCTGCATCCCTTGAGATTCGCAGGATGCAACCTGACGATTCCGCACAAGGAGCAGGCGATGACGCTCGTCGACGAGGTGGACGCGCTGGCGAAGGCCATCGGCGCGATCAGCTGCGTCGTCGTCAGACCCGACGGATCGCTCTCAGGGACCAACAACGATTGCTACGGCTTCATCCACGCCATCAAGCAAGAGCAGCCCGGCTGGCGCGCGGACTCGGGGCCGATCGTCGTGATCGGCGCGGGCGGCGGCTCGCGCGCGGTGTGCTGCGGCCTCGCCCAAGAGGGCGCTCGGGAGATCAAGCTAGTCAATCGCACGCTCGACCGGGCGCAGGCCATCGCCCGCGGGTTCGGCGGTCCCATCCGGGCCCTGCCCTGGGACGAGCGCCATGAGGCGCTTGAAGGCGCCGCGATGGTCGTCAACACCACGAGCTGCGGCATGGTCGGCCAGCCCGCCCTCGATATCAATCTCGACAAGCTGCCGAAAAACGCGCTCGCCGCCGACATCATCTACATCCCGCTCGAGACGCCGTTTCTCGCCGCGGCGCGCAAGCGCGGGAACCGGACCGTCAACGGCCTGGGGATGCTGTTGAACCAGGGCCGGCCGGCGTGGAAGGCGTGGTTCGGCATCGAGCCCGAAGTGACGGCGGAGCTGAGAGCAATGATCGAAAGGACGATATAGATGCGAGTCGCAAAACTCGCGCCTGCGATCGGCGCCGAGGTGCTCGGCATGGACCTCTCGCAGCCCATGGACGATGCGCTCTTCCGCGAGATCGAGCGCGCGTGGCACGCGCATTGCATCCTGCTCTTTCGCAAGCAGACCCTCGACGACCTGCAGCAAGTCGCCTTCGCCGCGCGCTTCGGCGAACTCGCGCACACGCTCAAGGCCTACGAGGGCGGCAAGCGGCATCCCGCGCTCATGTACGTGACCAACGAAAAGAGGAACGGCAGGTACGTCGGCGCTCTTCCCGACGGCGAGATGTTTTTCCATTCCGACATGTGCTACCTGGAGCGGCCTTTATCGGCGTCGATGCTCTATGCGATCGCGCTGCCGCCCGAGGGCGGCAACACCGTTTTCGCGAGCATGTACGCGGCCTGCGACGCGCTCCCCCCGGATCTGCGGCAAAAGCTCGAGGGGCGGCTGGCGGTGAACAGCTACGAGCCGGGCTACGGCACGAGCAACGTGAAGATGCGCATCAGGACGCCGGCCTCCCCGACCGCGTCCTCCTTCGCGCACCCGGTGATCCGCACCCATCCGGCAACCGGGCGCAAGGCGCTCTACGTGAACCGGCTGATGACCGAGTGCATCGTCGGCGTGCCGCGCGAAGAGAGCGACGCGCTGCTCGAGCGCGTGTTCGATCACCAGGAGCAACCGCAGTTCCAGTACGAGCATCGCTGGGAGGTGGGCGACCTGCTGATCTGGGACAACCGCTGCACGCTGCACGCGCGTAAGGATTTCCCGGCCACGCACCTGAGAAAGCTGCGCCGCGTCGCGGTCAAGGGCGATCGGCCAGTGTAACGGGTCTTGTCATTCTGTGGAGCGCTTCGACTCGCTCGGGATGAACTTCGCGACGAAGAAATCTGCTTTTTTGCGAGTAACGGAGGGGCTTCCCTTCCCAGCTCCTTCTAAAAATGCGGCGCAAGCCGCCGTACGATGCTCGCCCAAGAGAAGTTTTCACCGATCCAGGCCGCCGCTTGCGACCAGTCGAGGTCTTTTGCCCGGTTTTCCAGCAGAGTTTCCATGCAATGGATCAGGCTGTCCAGGTCCGGCTCCAGGTAGTTCCCGAGGTTCTCGTCTGATCGTTTCGTACTGGAGACTTTCAGCGCAAAGGAGCGATGGCAGTAATCGTCCGTCGGGCCCCCGTCGGTGACGATGATCGGGACGCCGCACGCAGCCGCTTCCAGTGGAGGAAGATTGAACCCTTCGGCTCGGTACGGAGCCACGTAAGCGTCGCAGGCGCTGTAGAGCGTCCGCAGTTCTGCCAGCGTCAGATTTGCCGATATCAACCCCATGGAGCCCAGGACCTCGGCGTCGATCGCGTCGGGATACAGGTCCTGCACCTGTTTCACCGACGAGTCGCCGCGGATTCCGTACAAGTTGCTTTGGTCCTTGAGCAGCAGCATGACCTGTGGATGCTTCCGCACGACGGCGGAGAATCCCCGCACCAGCTTTTCGATCCCCTTGTTCAGCGTCATCGCGCCAACGTTGAGAAACAGGAACTTGTCCAGGGGCAGCCCGAGCAGCTTTCGGCCTTCGATGCGTTCCTCCTTCGAGCAGGGATAGAACGTGGAGGGATCGACGCCGTGCGGGATGACGATGACCTCCTCCGGGGCAAAGCCGTAATTGACGAATCCCGCCTTGGACCAGTGGGACGGGGTGATGATCTTTACGGCATTGTTCGAATAGGCCGCGTTGCTTTCGCTTCCCCGATAGAAATGCTCGGGGCCGAGACGTTGGTATTCCGAGGTTCCGAAGCACAATATTTTCCGGCTTTCTCCTCCGTAAATCCGGTACGGGTAGCTGATCCTGTAGATGGCGTCGATCGGCTCGCCTTGGTGGCGGGGGATCGAATCGATGAGGGCTCGTTGCGGCGCGCTGAAACCGCTCGCGTTTCTCGATTCGTTCCACTCCCCCCGGTAGAAGGGAAGGTCCCGGTGAAACAGGCAAAGGTCTTCACGCTTGCGAAGTTCCAGCAGCTGAAACTGGTTGACCATCGCGTAGGAATGGCTGATGCCTCGCCATCCCTCGATGAGAACATTTTTTCGGGCCATCTTGAATATCATGATAACGTGTCGCGGTCAGTGAACGCCTTCCAGACGGATGCTTTGGCACGCTGTTTGCTTGAGAAAGCTGGGAGAAACGATTATGAAAACAACCACAAAGCAGTGGGGGCACGGCCTGCCGGATCAGGCGCACGCGCCGCGCCCGCATCCTGAACCGGTCGTCCCGCACGCCAAAATCCCCTGGCTGCGTAACCTGCGCGGTGACATCCTGGGCGGGATCACCGCCGCAGTGCTGACCATCCCGGTCAGCATGGGTTACGGGCTGCTTGCCCTGGCCCCGCTGGGCGAAAGCTTCACCTCGACCGCGATCCTCGCCGGCCTTTATGCGCCGGTGCTGGCCTGCCTCGTCGCCGTGCTGCTCAGGGCGAACACGACGATGATTTATTCCCCGCGCAGCGTCGTGACTTTCCTCATCGGTTCGTTCGTGCTGCACAGCCTGGTTCGCTCAAGCGTGCCCGCCGTGCAGACGGCGACCCCCGAAATGCTGCTCACTCTTGCCTTCCTTCTGATGTTCCTCGCAGGCTGCTTTCAGGCGCTGTTCGGGCTCCTGCGCCTGGGCAGCCTGGTGAAATACACTCCGGCGCCGGTCATCGCCGGCTTTCAGAACGCGGCGGCGATCCTGATCTTCTGCTCCCAGTTCGACAGCATGTTCGGGTTCAACAAGCCGGTCGCGATGCTCAGCATCCCCGCGAACCTCGGAACGGTGCAGCCGCTCACCCTGCTCGTAGGGGTGGTCACCTGCGTTGTGATTCTGCTGGGTGCGCGCATCGCCAAGGCGATCCCGCCGACCTTGCTGGGATTGATCACCGGCGGCGTGTTGTACTACCTCTTCGTGCTCCTTGGCTGGGGCGGGCATCTCGGCCAGCTCGTCGGTAAAATCCCGGTCGCGCTGCCAACGCCGCATTTTCTGGCGAAATTCAAGGACGTCTTCATGAGCCCGCAGATCACGCAAGTATTGCCATTGCTGCTGACGGGCGCGGCAAGCCTTGCCATCATCGCCTCGCTGGACGGGCTGCTATGCGCCCGCCTGATCGAGACCGATACCGGCAAGCGCGTGCATGGCAATGGGGAGCTCGTAAGACTGGGCGTCGGTAACATGGCGGCGGCCAGCTTCGGCGGAATCGCGGTCGGCATCAACCTCGCGTCGAGCTTTGCCAACCACCGCAGCGGTGCGCGCACGCCGCTCTCGCTGCTGGTGCACGCCGCCGCCATTGCGCTCGCTATCATCGCGTTGTCACCGCTTATCAGCTACCTGCCGCGGGTGCTCATCGCGGCCGTACTGGTGGTGGTCTCAATCCGGCTATTCGACCGCTGGACGCTGCAGATCTTGCGCAAGCTCGTCACGGGCGATCTCCCCAGCGCCCGGAGCATGCTCGACCTCTTCATCATACTGGCCGTCGCGGCGGCCGCCATAGCGACGAACATCGCGATCGCAGTCGCGATAGGGGTGGCGGCGACGGTAATGCTGTTCCTGTTCCGCATGAGCAAATCGGTGATTCGGCTCGAATACCGATGCGATGCCGTGCATTCGCGCAAGACGCGCGAGCCGAAGCTCATGAAAATCCTTTCCGACCACGGCGCCGCAATACTCGTGCTGGAGCTGGAAGGGCCGCTGTTCTTCGGCACGGCGGAAAATCTCGCACTCCATCTCGAGTCAGCGCAGCGCCAGAATGTTTCGTACGTGATCATGGACCTCAAGCGCGTCACCGAAATCGACAGTACCGGCGCCAAAGTCCTGTTGCAGGCGCATGACCGCATCACCGCAGAGGGGAAATATCTCGTGCTGAGCTCCTTCCCGGAACGCACTCGGCTTGCCGACTTCCTCAAGGACGTAGGCGTGACAGCAGCGCTCACACGCAGCCGCTTGTTTCCCGACCTCGACCGTGCTATCGAGTGGGCCGAGGACCATCTGATCGCGTCACGGGCAGGAGGCACGGAATCCAGTGGTGAATTCCCGTTCAGCCGGATCGAGGTGCTCGCGAACATGAGCGAGGCGGAGCTCGCCGCAATGAAACGGGTGCTGCAGCGGCGCACTTATCACAAGGGCGATTTTGTCTTCCGCGAAGGCGAGAGCGGGGACGAGCTCTACGTCATCGCTCAAGGCAGCGCCAGCGTGCACCTGAAACTCTCCGGGAGCGAGCGCGAAACCCGCCTCATCACCTTTTCGCCCGGGACGGTATTCGGTGAGCTGGCCCTGCTCGACCAGGAGACGCGCTCGGCGACAGTCAAAGCGGACGAGGATGCGGTGTGCTACGTGCTCACGCGTCCCAATTTCGACAAGTTAACCGGCGAGCATCCTGCCATCGCGGTCAAATTCCTTGCCAACCTCGGGCGCGAACTTTCCGGCCGGTTGCGGCGGGCAAATCGCACCATTTATCAGCTCGCGAGCTGAGGGCGCCCTGTGAGCGGGCCGGGCCACATTCCCCGGCCGCTCACCCCAGCTTCGCCCGGAAATGATCCCAGGTGCGCTTGAAGAGGCCCGCGCTCCAGAGCTTCTCGCGACACAGCACGATCTCCTCTTCGCTGAACGTGTAGGGCTTGCCGATCTGCAGCGCCATGTACTGCCGGTAGGCGTTCTCCTCGAGATAATTGGCGAGCACGAACGCCTCGACGATGTCCTTGCCGACCGTCACCGCGCCGTGCGACTTCATCAGCGCCGCCGGCCGGTCCCCGAGCGTTGCGGCCAGCCGGTCGGCCATCGCGCGGTTGTTGATCGAGTTCGGCGAATCGAGCAGCGGCACCGGATAGACGAGCGACCCCTGCGCATACACGGGCTGGTAGCTCTCGCCGACCATGGTGAGGAAAGTCGACCACTTCGGATGCGCGTGCACGACCGCCTTGACATCGGCCCGCGCCCGGTAGATGCCGCAGTGCAGGTGGCGCTCGAGCGGCGCATTGCCTTTGCCCTCGATCTGGTTCGCTTCGAGGTCTATCGTGCAGATGTCATCGACGGTGAGCCTGCTGCGCTGGCACGAGCCGATGTTGATGAGAATGCAGTTGTCGTCGAGGCGGATGCTGCAATGGCCGTTGTAGTCGATGATATCGGACTGCTCCAGCATGCGGATGCAGTCGACGAGCTGCTGCTTGAGCTCGGCCTGAGATACGGCCTCGCCTACCTGCTTCACTGCGGCCTGGGACATGACACGTCTCCCTCGATAATCGTCACCAGTTTACCTGGATGCGGACCTGGCTGCGCCAGAGATCCCAGGCGCGCTTGCCGGCGGCCTGGTTGACGACGTCCGCGAGCCGGCCCTCCTCCTGATCGAGCGCGGCGATCGGCGCCCCGCCCCCCAGCGCCATGGTCCAGTGCTGGATGCGGGCATTGACCTCGGTGTAGACGGCGCGGAACACCGCCGACTGCAGCGTCGGCCCGCATGCCACGCTGCCGTGCGCGCGCATCAGCACGATGTCCTTGTCGCCCATGACTTGAGCGAGCGCCACGCCCTTGGGCGAATCGCGGACCAGCAAGTCGGTGGCGCCGAACTTCTCGTGAATGTCGAACACGGGCACGCCCGCGGCGATAAACGCCGCGTTGTGGAACATCGCCTGCATCGGCACGCCCACCAGCCCGAACGGGATCACCGACGGCGAATGGCTGTGCACGATGGACATGACATCGGCCCTCGCCTTGTAGATTTCGCCGTGGATGAAGCGCTCCAGAAAACTGCCGCGGCCGTCGGCATTGCACGGGTTGCTGTCCAGGTCGTACTCGACGATGTCATCGGGCGTCACCAGCGCCGGCGCGATCGAGCGCGCCATCAGATAGCGCTCGGGCGCCGAGGGATGGCGCATCGAGACGTGGCCGAAGCCGTCGACGACGCCCTGGGCGGCGAGGATGCGGCTGGCGGCGGCCAGGTCCTCGATCTGTTCGGCTGCGACCGGGCCGCTCGACTTGGACCCCTTGCCGCCCGGCGCGCGCGGATGCGCCGGCGACGCGTGATTGGGTTTCGACATGTGCTCCCTTCGAGATTTCGCTTGCCCGGTATCGATGATAGCCTTGGAGCGCGTACTACTCGTTCATGGGTCGGGCCGATCAACCGCGCGCGTCCTGCCGTGCCCTGAACCAGCGCAGAATCCGCATCTCGCCTTTGACGAAACGATAAGTAATGACGTGCCCGCTATTCGGAATCGGGTATCGACGTACGCCGGGTGTTGAGCCTTTTCAGTCATCGTCGATGGGGGAGTTCCCGAGGTATGCCGCCCAGACTTCAACGCGATAACTCCTTAAGTTCCCTAAAGAACCGAATTTCCTCTTCATCAATTATCGGCTCGATCTCGACCGTCAGTGTGTCCACGAAGAAAGCACTCATGTGCCCTTGCGGGTAATAATCGATCGTTTTCGAACCTCCCGGCGGTAGATCGTCAACCGGAACGGTGGGAGCTCTCGACCAGCCGATCGCACGGCCGTGGCTGTAGCGCTTCGTAAGAGGGGTTAGATAGGGCAGCGTTATCCGCGAGTCGTTAGTAACTTTCAGTCTTACGTAATCCGAGTAGGGAAACGCGGAGCCGTATCGCTTCGAAGTATCGAAGCTAAGGACCTCGACCTTGAATTCTCTCCTTGCCTCGATGATCTGCGTGCGCGTGAGCGCCGATTTCTGTTGCCGGTTATCGATGCCGTCAAAAGCGCACGCGCTCGAGAGCAGGATGACTGCAGGCAGCACTAGAAGGATTTTCAATGGCTCTATCAACACGGCTGAACGGCGCACGAAAAGAAAGGCCACCCGAAGATGGCCTTTCAAGTTCATATCGCCGGTTTTCTGCTAGGCCGGCTAACCCAGAACTAATGGACATTGATATTGCTGAGGAACGTGCCCTGCTCGGGCAGCTCTTCGGCGCGCGGTCCTTTGTACTTCAGGATGTAGATGCCGCTGTTCTCATCCGCCGTATAGATCAGGCCGTTGTGAAGGATCGGGAATGGCCACATCCATACGTCCTTGCTGTCGCGGAAATACTCGACGACGTTTTTCTCGGGCTTGGGCACGAAGACGCCGACCTCCAGCGGCAGCGACGGGTTGGAGATATCCCAGGCGCGGAAACCCGCCGAATACCAGGTCAGGAAGAAGAGGTTCGGGAAAACCAGCAGTTGATGGGTCGAGAACTCGCGCAACAGCGCAGGATCTCCGGACCCTCCAAGGAAGCAGTTCTCTCCCAGGTTCTCCGGGACCATGTAACGCGCAATGACGGTGGGATTCATCTCGTCGGTGGTATCGAGAATCTGCCCCGGCGTCCACGGGCAAGTGGTGGTGCCGTTGCGCTCGCCGCCCGTCACCGCGTACTGCGGGAATCCGCGCGAGCTGTTGCGGCCCGGGACTGGATAGATGGAGTGATGAATTCCCCCAAAGGGCGGAGTCTGGTCGTACCTCGCCTGCGGATCGGGGTTGATCTTGCGCAGGCACAGGGTCGGATCGGTGTTGCTCGTATCGTCTACGGTCACCGTATTCGGATTGCACGGCGTCCTCTGTGCCAGCAGCGTGCTGTCAAGAATGAAGTAACCGGCCTGCGAGTTCGCCATGTAGACGCGCCTTCCATCCTCCGACACCGACATCGAGTGCAGGCTGTTGGTCTGACTCGTCGGCTTGGTCTCAAATACGAAATGATCGTCCCGGTAGCGGCTGGAATCTGTAGGCTGGCTCCGCGGCAGGGCCGGTGTCAGCGTAAAGCTCGCGACCGGCACGCTGTTGACGAGGCCATGCGGCGGGGCCAAGACCTCGTAAACGCGAAGACCCGGCTCGTCACCGGAATGGCTTACGTAGACGAGAAAGCGCTGCGTGCTGGCGGGATCGCGCCACAAGAAGAACTCATGGCCCGAGCTGGGGATATTGATGGTATTCGCCAACACCGGGCGCCGGCAGTTGGAGACGTCATAGATCTGTATGTTGTCGACGGCTCCGTCGTTCAGGACGAACAGCGCGCTCCCGCCCGGAATCGTCCGTACCTCGCGGTTGTTCGAGCCGAGAATCGTCGCAAGATGCCCCACCGTTCGCGGCTTGGCAGGATCGGCGATATCGACGATGGCGATCTCGGGCGGCAGCTCCGCGTTGCCGAAATGCGCTCCCGTGCCTGTGCGCCGGCCGAGCCGATTGGCGACATAGAGGCAGTTTTCCTGGATGGCGAGGCCCCCGTTCCGGCCGCGCGGCCGATTTTCTCCGGGGTTGTTAACCACATCGTGGCCGACGATGTGGAAGTTCTCGATCTGCGGCAGCTTGCTCAAGGGCGCGCGCAACGCCCCGATCACCGGCCGCGGAATGTGTTTGATCGGCGTATCGACCCTGGGGTCGCCTTGTTCGGGAATATCGAACGGCTCGTGGTTGGCCAATACGGGAGTCGCAATCGCCAGCATGCCGATGCCGAGGACAGCGCCAGAAATACCAGCCGCCATGCTTAACTTTTTGAGTTTCATTTGTAACCTCCTCGTTTGTACCTCCTCGTTTTTACTTCGAGAGGACGACTCGTTTTCAAATGTAGCTAGTCGTCGTCCCCCTGCTCGTGCTCCCCGGTGAATCGGACCACCCAGAACCCTCCGTTTATCGAGTTGAACCAGATGTTCCCTTCGTGGAAGCGGACGAAGGAGTAGGCTCGATCCGGAAAGGAGCGGGGGCCCCCGGTATTGATCGCCGGCGGGATGAAGTAGCCGACCTCCTTCGGGCTATACGGGTCGGAGATGTCGACGATGCGCAGGCCCGAGGAGTACCAGGTAAATGCGGCGAGCCTCGCCTCCTCGGGGTTGTCCACGCCCAGATAGTGCGAGGAGTATCGGATGCCATTTTGAAGAATGCTTACGGGGCCAATGGTCGGAGCGCCATTGTGATCGGGCAGCGTCCGCTCGCAGTTCTCGGGCTTGCTGACCTCCAGGCGGAAGGTAGAGATCGGGATCGGATTGCGTTCATCGTTGACGTCGAGAATCTGGGCCCAGCCCGCCGGACACTGGCCGTCTGGACTCCCGCTGGCGCCCTCATTCTCCGTTAGCACGTACTTGCGGCCTTTGATCTTCACCCACTGCGCGGAATGGCTGCCGCCGGGCACGGGCGGCGCCCAGTAGACGATACGACTGAGCCGGCGGATCGTGGGACGCGGCATCCCCGGTCGCCAGTTGGCGACCTCGCTGGTATCCAGGATGGCCAGCCCGCCCTCGGCATCCTGAGCCGTACCTATGATATTGACATAGGCGCGGGTTCCATCTGGGGAGACGTCCAGATCATGTACGGCGCTCTCGCGCATGCCTGGCTCGTCGCTGAGGTCCCACGTGGTCAGGAGGACCGGGTTGTCCCGGTTGCTGGCGTCCACCACGCTGATGGCAGGCCCCGGTGCCGGCGCGCTCGTCACCGTCGCGTAGATCTTGTCGCGCCAGATCAGGTGCTCGTGTGTGACGATCGTTTGCCCGTTCTCCTTGCCGAAGTTATAGGTCCCCCTGCGGACAAGATTCGTGCAGTCGCCGGGGACGTCGTAGATCTGCAGCAACGAGGCATCGCTGGCGGGGGCGCTAAACGGGAATCCCGGTGGTGTGGCCCGGGGGAAGGGCATGACCACCACCATCCGCGAGTCCTGGTTGCCCTCGACCTGTGACTCGCGTGTACCGGGGGTTCCGGGGAGAATCCTCACGAGCTGCGGGTTTCGCGGATCGGCCACGTTGAGTATTGCAAGCCCGGCGGTGGGATGGGCCCCGCCGTAGTAGGCCGAGACATAGGCGCAGTCGTCCACCCAGCCGAGGTTCCCGTTCTGCAGCCTGTTCCGGATGTTGTTGTGGCCGACGAGCTGCACGTGTTGCTTGTAGCCCCGCAGCGCGCGGCCGCTCAACTGATCCTTCAGCGGCACCTGACCCTGGAGCCGGGGCCCCTCCTGGGCTTCGGACGGCGGACCGCCGAGCAGCAGCAGTCCGGACGTTGCGAGAATTCCCACTATTCGTCCCAACACGCTAAAGGTTTTCTTGACCATTCGTTCCTCCGCGGTTTCGGCCTTCGGTGGCCTTATAACTTGGATGCTACTGAGACCGAGTGGCGACTGTCTTTCGTATTCTTGCGAAAACGTTCCCAAGCACGCGCGCCGATTCACCCCGGGCGCCGTTCCTGCCGAACAGGAAATCAGCGCTGATTCCAATACGCGCGGGCCACGGGCTAGCGAGCGTCGACTAAAAGACAGGGCACGCCGCCATGGCGTGCCCTGTCTGCTCGACTGCCTGAGCGGTTGACGCCTGCTTTTCGGCCTCAGCCTCGCTCAACCATCATGCGTCTGGGTGACGATCACGTCCGACTCGTCCGCATTCCAGCGGACTACGCCTGTGAACCCCGGGTTGCGTCGCAGCGCCCAGAGTCCTCCGGCGCCCTGGTCCGACGAGCTTCCGAAGATAGTGCCGTCTTCCATGACGAACACGTCATCGGCATGCCCGGTCCCACGCGTGGACTGGCTCCTGGCGGGCGGCACATAGTAGCCGGCGTGCCTCGGGTAGTGGATATCCGAGAAGTCGACGCCCCAGAAGCCGCCTTCTTCATAGGCGGCCCACACGACGTCGCCGCGGATATAGCGCTCGACATCGTGGGTACCCATCCGGTTTCCGAGCCGATCTTTCGGACAGTTCGCATGCATGTTCAGAGGCGTCCTGAACCCCGAAATCTCCCTCGGGCGAGCCTCGTTGCGCACATCGATGAAGTGCATATAGCCGAAAGGACACTGGCCGAGTTCGTCGCCGCCGACAATGGTCTCGACGCGGCGGCCTTTCTTGGGAAGGACGATGCCCCAGCTATGCGTCTGGCCCGGCAACGGAGGCATGGGGATGGTGGCGGTGGTCGGAGGATTCTGGACCACAGGATCGAACGTCGGACGGTTCTCCTGGTCGGCCCAGTTGACCTCGCCGAGCCTCACCGGGTTGTGGATATCGGTGATATCCAAGATGACGAGACCCTTGTCGCGCACCGCCACATAGCAGCGGTCATGCCAGACGGTCATGTCATGGACCATGACCGTGGGTGCCGCCAGGCCGAGCTGGGGGGCGGGTGCCGGGCCGGCGGCTTGGTTTTCAGGCGACCACCACGTCCGCAGCGGCTCTTCGCCCGCTCTCATCCCGGGATACCACCACCGCCCTACGCTCACGGGGTTTCTGGGGTTGGTGATGTCGCAGATGTCGACGATCTGGGCGCTGAATCCGTCCGGCCAGAACGAAGAGAACGCGAATCTGCCGCGGAAATCTTCATGCACCCACAACCCGTGGAACGGCGCACTCTGCGTCGGGTGGATGTCGGCAGGCTGGTAAGAGGCCAATCTGACAGGCGCGGCCGGATTGCTGACATCCCAGGTTTCAAGAGCGCGGTTTCGCTTGACGATCAGAATGTTGTCGCCCTTGATGTCGATGTATTGGGTGTTGTCGGTGGTGGTCGAGTGCTCGGTAGCCGTATGGGGCTGCCGCCAGACCACGCGCATTTTCCGCGGATTGGTGACATCGACGATGGTCCATCCCATGTTGCCGTTCCCGCAGTAGGCATGTCTGCCTCTGCGAGTATCGATGACGCGAAACTCATACGTCTGATCCCAGCCCGCGGCGCGGGGTTGACCAGGGAGCCTCATGTCGTTGAAGCCGAGGATCTCGAGCCCTGCTATATCCCCGTAGCTCGG
>WNFV01005683.1_pt1 | contig 15044 bp, 14 predicted proteins | sample 5400101 | NCBI WGS metagenome assembly WNFV01 (sample SAMN13153361, study PRJNA577476) | soil metagenome | isolation source: 115 cm soil or saprolite under grassland replicate 1 | place: USA:California | collected 2016-06-15 | reverse complement strand
AGGTAGCGGAATATGATTAAGTCCAGCCAGTGGATTTCTTCCACTGGCTGGATGTGTCGACTTTCTAAAAGCTGCTCTAACGGGCTTGCTAATTGGCCAGCCCAAAGTAAACCCTAAGAAAATTTTAAGACAAAAACTTATAATTTGGAGTATTCTGTTAACAACTAACCCGCGGGTCTAATTTTGAGTTCGAAAAGGCAAAACCACTCAAGGTGGCAATACATCTATAAAGAACGCATAAACAGACTACCGGATTTTTATTTAACAGTTCTTTTCCTGAAAGGAGGTGAAACCTCATCTATATATTTGACAAGGATTTCATTCGAAAAAAATATGTAAACAATTAGGACGATAAAATTAGAGGCGAGAGACTTTCAAAATTCTCGTTCGGCTCATAATGAACACATCCTGCCCCAGCCGATCCGGTTGGGGCAGGTGTATTAAAGACAATTCGGATTAGGTCGAAACATATGATACTTTATAAAGGAAAAGAGGAGACTTTATGAAACAAAAGGTTTTCACTCTGCTCGTGATTTTGATGATCGTAATAATCCTTCCTGGTAGCGCGCTCGCTTCTTCTCCAGGTCCTGATGTGCGCCTATCGAACGACTTCCCAGGTGGGGGCTACGTGAGTGCCTATACCCTCGCCACCGGCAACCCTTATACCGATGCAACCCTGGATGAGTGCTCGCGCTCACGCGGCCGTCAAAACGAGCCATCAGTCGCTGTCGACCCGCGCAACACCAGTGTGATCATAGGCAGCTCCAACGATTACTGCGGCGTCTATAATGATGGCAACGACGCGAACGGCGCTCCGATCCCATCCGGCCCAGTCTGGCTCGGCTACTACCGCTCAGAGAATGGCGGGACGAGCTTCCAGAGTTCGCTTGTACCTGGCTATCCAGATGATACTTCGCCATATGCCGCGCTTGCCCATATCCGCACCGCAAGTTCCGGCGATCCTGTTATCGCTTGGGATACGCACGGACGTGTCTTTATGGGCTCCGAAAGTTCTGGCGATCCGGAAGGCACCTTCAAAAGTTTCGGTGATGTTTGGGTAGCGCGCTTCGATAACCCCGATGGCGAGAGCGGTAATACCATCAACGATGGCAAACGCTACCTCGGCACCGAGATCATCGCCAAGGGATCAGCGGATCCGAACTTTGTGGGTAAGTTCCACGACAAGACGGCCATCGAAGCGGACCGCACCGGCGGCGCATGTGATGGTTATGTCTACTTTGCGTGGTCGCGCTTTACCGGCGGACCAACGAACGGTTTCAATGCCAGTGTATACTTTTCGAGGTCGACCGATCACGGGACGACCTGGTCCTCACCGCAGAAGCTCAGCCAGACTGTCCACGATATTCAGTTCCCTGACATCGCGGTAACGGGTGATGGGCACGTCTATGTGACCTTCCGACAGTTCCGGTCACAGTTGGGTCAATCCGACCAGGACGCGGTCATGTACGTCAAGTCCGTGAACTGCGGACAGACCTTCACATCCGCACAAATGATTACCTCTTTCGAGCCGTACGATCCAACGGATCTTTTTGTTGATGGTAGTCGCACGACGGAATGCGGCGATTTCGGCGAAGCCTGTCAATCCGGCTACACCTTTATGCGCGGCGGCACACAAGTGCGCTCGACCGCCGACCAGACCGACAAAGCACATGAGTGGGTCTATATCGTGTACGACCCGAGCAAACCAGGCACCGAGGTGCCTTCCGGCACGACCTTTGGCACAATTGTGTCTGAAGACCTATCTGCCAAGTATCATCAGACGCAAGGCAGCCAGGCAGGCATCTACTTTACTCGCCTCGACGGCGTGACTGGCGGGCACACTGCACCTAAGCTGATCGACAATCAGGCAACAGGGCACCAGATATTTCCCGACATTTCCGCGGATAGCGGTTTCTTGCATGCGCTTTGGTGGGACAGCCGCAACGACTCCTGCTATTCCGCAGCGCGGCCCATTGGCAACTGTGCAAATGGGACCACTGTGCCTTCGCTTGATGTGTATGCTTCCATGTCAACCGACGCAGGTAATACGTGGAATTCCAGCACCAGGGTTACCGACGTCACCACTAAACCTAACTATGAACAGTTTGCTGGTCGTACCGTGCCGTTTGGAGGCGACTACTTGTGGATCAGCTCCGTTGGTACCTTCTCTTATGGTGCATGGACTGATTGGCGTGATACTGTTCCCGGCACCGATCTGCGTGAAGCCGGCGATGATGACAACGATAGCGCCGATGTGCTTCAATGCCGCACGCAGCTTCCAAGTGGTGCGTTCACAGGTGACACCTGCCCGCGTGATGGTGGTCTTGACCAGAACATTTATGGAGATCTCACACCATAACCAGTTCATATTCTTTCCATTAAGGAAGTGTCTTTCAACTATGCAATCCCAGATCGAGATCTGGGGTGGTTAGCTACTGCGCCATAACCAATACTGAACGTCTCTAAAATTAAAGAGGTTGGTGGAATCCCACCAGCCTCTTTTCCATCTAATTAAGAAGAAAGAGACCATTCCACTCTTCGTGGAAGAAGGCACTTTCCTTTAATCGTGTTTGGGTTCATCACTGGTACCTCTGGGGAACGTATTCAAAATCGAATAACAAATCAACGGATGAGCAGTTAAACAATCTGGAGGAGGCTTGCGCTACTCTCACTGAGTAGTAGTGGGTTCAAGCATTAAACTAATGTCTTAATAGTATTCTCTCCGACAGCCAGAACGACTAGGGATCGATGGCCTCTAATCCACAGTAAAACTTTGACTTCGAGCATTTCGACTTGTTTACCAACCTTTTTAATAAAGGAGATTAACATATGAAATGGAAGAAACGATTTTCTGCCCTAGCAACAATCGGGCTGGCGATCCTCTTTGCTACGGTGTCCATTGCTGCCATAAGCACCCACAGGGTGCATAGGCAATTAGATCCTGGCAATTTTGTCAGTGTAATTGACAATCCGTACTTTCCCCTCACGCCGGGAACAACTTTCGTCTACCGAGGTGAGACTGATGGCGTCCCCATTCGCAATACGACGTACGTTACTTATGAAACAAAAATAATCTTGGGTATCACCTGCACTGTCGTTCATGATCAGGCATTTGAACGCGGGGTTCTCGTCGAGGATACCTTCGATTGGTATGCCCAGGATGTTGATGGTAATGTCTGGTATTTCGGGGAAGACACGAAGGAACTGGATGAAAATGGCAACGTGATCAGTACAGAAGGCTCTTGGGAGGCGGGCGTAGATGGCGCCGAGCCGGGCATCATTATGGAGGCAAATCCACAGGTAGGAGATCGCTACTACCAGGAGTTCTACCGTGGTGTAGCGGAGGATCAGGCAAAGGTGCTGGAGCTAGATGCGTCTATCTGTGTCCGCTATGGCTGTTTTGATAATGTGTTGGTGACCAAGGAATGGACGCGGTTGGAGCCAGGTGTGGTTGAGAACAAATACTATGCAAAAAGTGTCGGTCTCATCTTCGAGGTCATAGTCAAAGGCGGTGATGAGCAATCCGAACTCGTCCGAGTTCGTCAATAGTGATTGCTGCAACATTCTGAACTGTCTGAGGCTGCTGTGCACTAGCCTAAACGATTGGTTAGAGAGTCCGCCGCAGGAATTTCCTGCGGCGGATTTTCTTATATAAGATTGATGCTTCATTTTCTTTTTTCTAACATAGCTGAAATATCATACGGCCAATAAATCATGCTAATTCTCAAAGGAGAACTAAAAAATGACATTCTATATCCAACCTTATTCTTTCTCCCCCTGGACTGGCCGCCAGGACAGGCGGGATTGGCCTTTCCGCCGCATGGCTCGCCGCTGGGTTGCGTTAAACAATGGTAATTCTAACGCGCACTCTCTCGGCATCAATGTCCGCGAAGAAGACGAAGCTTACATGCTTTCTGCGCTTGTTCCTGGGCTCAAGGCCGAGGATCTGAATATCCAGGTGCTAGATGATGTTGTCCGCATTGAAGGTGAGTACAAAGCAGACGACACAGAGTACATGCTGCGCGAACTGCCATCCGGCTCTTTCACACGGATCTTACGCCTGCCCGCCGCGATTGATGCGGATCACGTTGATGCACAAATCACCGATGGCGTTCTCACCTTGACTCTACCCAAGGCTGAGTCAGCCCGCCCGAAGAAGATCCAAGTTTCTGTAAAGTAAATCTATTGTTCGTCAGTAGTTGTACTGCTGACGTTCATGTATGGCGGAGTCGTTTAGGCTCCGCCATTGCATTTAACTGTGCATCGTACTGTAACGAAGCAGTATAATTTCAGTAAATCACGAATTTGCTTCGGAGTGCGGACTTTAGCCCGCTTTGGCTTGGTAAACTCGCAGACTGAAGTCTGCATTCCGGATAATCTGTGATTACTGAATTTAGCTATTCTCAAATCCCGGAGTGTTCCTGTGCGATATAAAAATGCGTTGTTGCTGTTATTTTTCATATCTATCCTGAGTGCTTGCGGAAAGTCTGCCGCCACCGATATTCCTACGGTCATCCCGACCGATACGCCAGTCCCTACACCCACATTTACACCAGCGCCCACCACGCCACTGGCGATTCTCGTCATCCCTGCCGATATGGATCAAGCCGCCTCTACTCAGTATCAGCAGACCGTGTATGATCTGGCCCAGCAATCTGGTTTTCGATTTCAGGTCCGCAATGTGTTGATGCCTGAAGATCTGCAAGATCCCATGCTAAAGGTGGTCATTGCTCTGCCACCTGACCCCGGGATTGCTACCTTAGCCTCCAGCGCGTCGCAAGTTCAATTTTTAGCGGTTAACATTCCAGATCTAACGGCCGGTGGAAATATAAGTGTGCTTGCCAACAATGGACAAGTGGATATGCCTGCTTTCCTGGCCGGGTATATAGCCGCATTGATTACAGACGACTATCATATTGGGATGGTCATACCGCAGGGAAACGCGGATGCACAACGCGCCTTTAGTGCTTTTTCAAACGGGATGACCTATCTTTGTGGCTTGTGCCCCACCTTTTATGTCCAGCCATTCACTTATCCTCAATATATTGAAATACCCGCGGACGAAGATCCTGCTCGTTATGGCGGTTATGCTAATGTGCTGATCAATGACCGCAAAGTTTACACGTTGTATATTTATCCCGATTTAGCAAGCGATGATTTCCTCTCTTTTGTGGGAACTACAGGTGCAATGCTCATTGGCACAGAGATGCCGGATCCACGTCCCGGTGGGTGGGTAGCGACCATCCAGCCAGATATTATCAAAGCCATTCAGTCAGCCTGGCCGGACCTAATTGCAGGAAAAGGCGGCACCAATGTTCAATCCCCTCTTGCACTAGCAGATGTGGATCCAACGCTGCTTAGTCCTGGCCGAGAACGCCTGGCGCAGGAAGTACTGGATAAATTGCTGGCCGGGCAGATCGCCACAACTAGCCCATAAAGAAAAAACATAATGTTAGATCTGGTTTGGTTGAATTTGCGTATCCAACCAATCGTGCTTTACGAGCCATGCCATAGACTTGATCAATAAGATCATGGGATTAAGTGGTGTCACAAGATATTCGTCAAGATCCGCCAGATAATACTCACAAATCTCCTGCTCATTGTGCGTGGAGGATAGGATCAAAATGATATGTCGGCCTATTGCGCAGAAAAGGGTTGCCAGTGTTGTGGCTCTTCGGTACTAAAGACTTCTTGCAGAAGAATTTGTAGGGCGGGTTTTCAACCCGCCAAATCATGTGTTTTCAAAGAACTGTCAGGCTAAAAGCCTGACCTACATGCTATACATAACGAAGACCGTTGAAAAATTGAATGCAGTCTTAAATTTTTAGTAGTCAGACAAAAGGACTAAAAATAAGCCTTGACTCTACGTTCTTGCCTGTGATAAACTCTCAGCCACTTGAGAAAGCAAATCTACCGCGGCCCCCATGCAATTTATGTTGAAGCTGCGGCACTTCTTAACGAAAGGAGGCGCGACCCCATGGCATTTACTATGATTTACATCAAGTCTTCGAGCCCTGTTGAGGGTGCTGTACTACCGCGGAGCGCGCCTATTCACCGTTAGATCTGATCTTGTTGTCTTAACGGCCACGGCGCCTCCCTGCCCGTGGCCGTTTTTATTTGCTTTTTCAAGGCGGCCATGGGCTTGAGCAAGACCTGTGGCCGCTTTGCTTTAATATTGGAGGAACCATGATTGACATTCAAACCCAGCTCTTTCAAACCCAAGACATTTGCTTTGGTCCGATTGACCATGAAGCACATGCAGAGATCGAATCCAAATGGACACACGATGCTGAATTCATGCGCCTGATGGAACTCAAGCCAGTCCGCCCGCTTTCACCGGCGATGGTCAAGAAACAATATGAGGACCTTGAAAAGCAGATGGAAGAGGACAAAAACCTCTTTTACTTTACCATCCGCGCCTGCCCTGATGACCGTCTGATCGGCAAAGCTGTGATCGAGTGGATCGAGTGGACCAACGGCAATGGCTTTCTCAGGCTTGGCATTGGCTCAGCCGAAGACCGACGCAAAGGATATGGCACGCAAGCCTTAAAGATGTTATTGCGCTATGCCTTTGGCGAGTTGAACTTGTATCGCGTAACGGCGGTGGTACCTGCCTATAACGAAGGTGCGATCCGCCTCTTTCAGAAGTTCGGTTTCATGGAAGAGATTCGTCGTCGCAAGGCACTTAACCGTGACGGCCAATTCTGGGACATCATCTCTTTCGGCCTGTTGAATTCTGAATGGCGGGAACAGGCCAACGGCCGGGGGTGAAGCGATGAAAGATATCTATCGCGGAGCCCTCGTCCGGCTGACTGTCGAATCGCCGGAAGATATGTCAAAGATGTTTGTCCGCTGGGATCGGGATACCGAGACTCATCGTCTCGCGAATACGAATCCCGCCCAGTTGTGGTCTGAGAAGTTTATAAAAGAATATATTGAGAAAAACCAGATTTACAATTCTCCTCAAGCTTTCCGTTTCTGGATTCGCACGCTAGTAGAAGATAAATTGATTGGTAATGTTTCGCTGTGGGTCAACTCATGGACTCACAGCGAAGCATGGGTTGGCATCACAATCGGCGAGCGCGAGTATTGGAGCAAGGGCTATGGTACTGATGCAATGCGCCTGGCTGTGCGCTATGGATTTGTGGAAATTAATTTACGGCGTATTTCGCTTGGTCTGAATTCCTATAATCAGCGCGCTTTGAAATCATACGAAAAGGCTGGATTCAAAATGGAAGGCACGCTGCGTGGTGAAGGCCTGCGGGATGGCCAACGTTATGATGGCTATTACATGGGCATTTTGCGCGAGGAATGGCTTGCCTTAGTTGGAGGTCTCTTATGAAAGATATCCTCAAAGGTGAATCGGTCAGGCTATCCGCTGTGGATCCCGAGGAACTTGCTAAGGCCTATGCCGTTTGGAACAGTGATTCCGAATTAATGAGATTGCTCGATTCCAGGGCGGCACACATGCACTCTGCAAAAGGTATTAAGGAGTTTCTTGAAAAAGAGATCGAAAAAGAGTCGCCGGCGAATCACTTTTTTACTATTCGTACACTCAATGATAACCGCTTGCTCGGCGACATCAACCTTAATGTCATCAACTGGGGCGCGCGTGATGCCTTCGTTGGCATTGGCATCGGTAACCGCAATGATTGGGGCAAAGGCTACGGCACGGATGCAATGAAAATCATCCTGCGCTTTGCTTTTACAGAAATTAACCTGCGACGAGTTACGCTGACTGTTTTTGAATACAACCCGCGCGCGATCCGTTGCTACGAAAAAGCAGGATTTCAACATGAAGGCTGCCTGCGTGGGGCCTTGCTTCGAGATGGCAAACGTTGGGATATTTTTTATATGGGTATCCTGTGTGATGATTGGATGGAGAAACATTATGAACAAACTGCAGAGGACAGAATCGCTTCTCTCCCCAAGCCTCAACCTGCGCTCAGTTAAATGGGCAGACGCGGAAGCTGTGGCAAAGCTCATTCTGGATGTCTGCACGGCAGACGGTGATCCGATTGCTGCCATGACTTCCGATGAACTCAGACACGAATGGGAAACCGATGGCTTCAACCTTGAAGATGATGCGTTTCTTGTTGAAACCGAGGGTGGGCGTGTTGTGGGTTATGAAGAACTTGCGAGTGGACATGCCTATTCCAGGCTGTATTTCGATGGCTGTGTCCATCCCGAATTCAAAGGGCGCGGGATTGGCACCACGCTGCTGCGGACCATGGAAGCCCGCGCGCACGAAGAGATGGTGAAAGCCGAGCCCGCTGTACGAGTTGTCGTTCGCTGCACGATGGGCAGTGGCGATGTGGATGGACGCGAGTTACATGAAAACGAAGGCTATCATCCGGTACGCTATCAATATCGCATGGAAATAAAACTCGAGGATGTTCCACCTGCTCCCGTATGGCCCAATGATATTGAACTGCGCCCTTTTATCAGGGAACAGCATGAACGCGCCGTGTGGCAGGCCCAGAATGAATCCTTCCATGACAACTGGGAAAGCCAGGATGTTTCCTTTGAGGATTTTGCGCACAACAGGTTTGACGATCCCGAATATGATCCATCTCTATGGGCTATTGCCTGGGATGGGGATGAAGCTGCCGGATTTTCTATCAACCGCTACCGTATGGGCATTGGCTGGATACGGACATTGGGAGTCCGTCGCCCGTGGCGCAAGAAAGGACTGGGTCTGGCCTTGCTCCAATATTCGTTCGGTGAATTCTACAAGCGCGGCATGAAAACGATTGGCCTTGGCGTGGATGCATCCAATCCGACAGGCGCCATACGTTTGTACCAACGTGCAGGGATGTACGTTGCAAGTGAATTCGTTGTCTATGAAAAAGAACTTCGTCCTGGCCGCGAGCCGGAAGAAGAGTCCTGAGAAAGGAATAAACCATGAACGAGTCTTTACAGGAAAAAATCTCGATTCGGTTGCCAGAAGGCTTAACCGTCCGCGGTGCTAAGCTGGAAGATGTGGAACAAGCTTTGGAATTGTGGAATCTTTGGTCACAATCGGTTATCCAGGAAAATGAAGTTAGCGACGCCGCGGTCATCCGCAATGAATTGGCATCGCCAGGTTTCGACCCAGCACGCGATATCCGGGTTGTCTTTGCACCTGATGGAACGATGGTTGGTTATATTGAAGTGTGGACTATAGCAAAACCACCTATACATCCGTGGATCTGGGGACGCGTCCATCCAGATTACAGCAATCTAGGCATTGGAACGTATCTACTCCAGTGGGCTGAAGAGCGTGCCTGCAAGACGATGGAAGAAGTTCCTGCTGATGTTCGTTTCGCGCCACGGATTGGAACCTATCGTACGGCTGAGGCATCGAAAAAACTTTTCGACGATATCGGTTATCAGCTAATTCGCAGCTCTTACGAAATGCGGATTGATATGGATGTCCCACCGCCCGCATCCATTTGGCCCAAGGGTATTACATTTCGGACCTATAATCCAGATACAGATGTAGAAGCCGTATATTCTGCACAAGATGAATCCTTCCGTGACCACTTTGGACATGTGGAACAGCCATTTGAAGAGGGTTTGGCCCGCTTCAAACACTTCATGACTGGCTATGAGGGCTTTGATCCAACGCTTTGGTTCCTCGCCATGGATGGTAACCAGATCGCAGGAGTCAGCCTGTGCCGCCCCAGTTCGTACAATGACCCGGATCTTGGTTTTGTCAGTACTTTGGCTGTTCGTCGCCCCTGGCGTAAACTTGGCATTGGGCTAGCCTTGCTTCATCACAGTTTTGGCGAGTTTTACCGCCGCGGGAAACGCAAAGCCGGCCTCGGTGTAGATGCCGAAAACTTAACCGGCGCGTTGCACCTTTATGAAAAAGCAGGTATGCATATACACAGAGCTTTCGACATTTACGAAAAGGAGATTCGCCCCGGTAGGGAAATCAGTGTAGAATCACTCTAGGATGAATGGGTTACGCTTCGGTGGTCGAGTAGCCGAAGGGCGCACACTTGCACCGCATTGCGCACCGTGCCACGTCCGCACGGCGTGGTATTCGGTGCAGTGCGGTGTCGAGACCCGTGACTTACGAAGGAGTTGATTATGAACCTGCGTTGTTTTTACTGTCAAACCCCGTTTACCGTTGGCCGTCCTGAAATGCTGGCTGCACTTCAGAGGATGGAAACCGAAAACTTGAACCACTATGATGCTCACTGCCCACGCTGCCGTAGGGCTAATTCCGTTTCGCGCGAACGCATGGAGATGTTCTTCCCGAACTGGCATGAGGTCGCGGAGGAACAGGCTGCTAACCCGCCTGAGCGGATGTCTGCTGCTCCTTCAGCAGAGCCCGCCGATGAGGAACCTGTACTTATGCCAGCGCCTACGGCTCCAACGACTTCAATGGAAGAACCCGCTATGGAGCCCGAATCTATGCAATCTTCTGCCAAGAAACATACAAGGAAGAGAGCTGGAGCGAATAAGACAATGCCTGCCGCAGCCAAAAAAATGACGGCAAAAACCGCGAAAAAACCTGCCGGAGCTACCACCAAACCGGCCGCCAAGAAGAAAACCGCCGCTAAGACCAAGAAGAAATAAATCGTGATTCGTGCCATCTTCTTTGATTTCGGCGGTGTGATTCTTCGCACCGAGTATCAGTCGCCGCGCCAGCATCTGGCCGAACGTCTGAACATGGAATACGACGATCTTGTGCGGCTGGTCTTTGATAGCGAGACCAGCCGTAAAGCATGCCTTGGCGCGGCAACCGTAGATGCGCATTGGACGGCAGTCATGAAGAAACTTAACCGCCCCTCTTCTGAATCGCATGCTTTCCGCGATGAATTCTTCGGCGGTGATGTGCTCGACCGCGAGCTTATTCAACTGATGCGTGAATTGCGCAGCAAATACAAGATTGGCCTGATCTCCAATGCATGGAATGATTTACGTGATTACATCACTAGACAAAAGTTCGTGGATGTATTCGATGCAATGACCATTTCCGCAGAAGTAGGCGTGGTCAAGCCTGAGGCCAAGATCTTTCAGATTGCGCTGGACCAGCTCCAGGTCCGGGCCAAGGAAGCGATGCTCGTCGACGATTTCATAGAAAACATCGAGGGCTGTCAAAAGATTGGCATGCAGGGACTCCACTTCAAGGATCCCGAAAAAGCATTTCGAAAACTAAAAGCCTTATTATGATGGCGGCTGTCCTGTGACGGTCGCTCGCAGGACAGAATTATGTTCACCAACCAAAAAACTATTTTGCGTGACCTAGGGAATGGTCTGATTCTGCGCCGTTCGACGTCTGAAGATGCGGATTCGCTTTCTGAATTCAATGCTCACATCCATAGCGACGATGAAGGCGACATGCAATGTATCGCGGCATGGACGCGTGATCTGCTTACACGGCCCCACCCAACCTTTAGCCCAAATGATTTCACTATTGTTGAAGAAGCTGCGACTGGACGGATTGTCTCCACTATGAATTTGATCTCGCAAACTTGGTCTTATGAAGGCATCAAGTTTGGTGTAGGTCGGCCTGAATTAGTTGGCACGTTGCCTGAGTTCCGCAACCGCGGACTTGTTCGTATCCAATTTGAAGAGATTCACAAATGGAGCGCCGAGCGCGGCGAAATGGTACAAGCCATCACAGGGATACCGTTCTACTATCGCCAATTCGGTTATGAGATGGCTTTGGATTTGGACGGTCGTCGTTTCGGTTATGAGATGCAAGTGCCAAAGTTGAATCAAAGTGAGAATGAGTCTTATACTATTCGCGCCGCGCAGGAAAGCGATTTACCTTTCATTGCAAAACTCTATGACCAAACGCGGGAACGATCCATGGTTGCGTGTGAACGCACACCTGAGATCTTTCGTCATGAGTTAATGGGTCGGAGTGAGAACAATAACTGTTGGGTTAGCTGCATCGTTGAAGATAAAACAGTTGAACCAGTGGGTTGTTTCCGACATCCTGGCTATGTGCGCCATAACAGTCTGACCGCTGCGTGGTACGAATTGAGTCCAGGAGTCTCCTGGCTTGAAGTCACACCTAGTGTCGTGCGCTATCTTTGGGTAAAGGGACAGGAATATGCAAAACGCGATGGGAGCGAGTGTAATTCATTTGGCTTTGTGCTTGGCGCCGCACATCCTGCTTATGAGGCGTTGGGAAATCGCCTGCCTAGGATTCGTGATCCGTACGCGTGGTATTTGAGGCTGCCTGATCTCCGCGGCTTCTTGGATCATATCAAGCCTATGTTGGAAAAGCGGCTGGCAGAGTCAATTGCTGGGGGGCATTCCCGCGAGATTCGCATCAGTTTCTACCGCACTGGTCTGCGGATGATGGTCGAACAAGGAAAGATCACAGCCATCGAGTCATGGAAGCCAGGACCAAGAGAAGAAGGAGACGCTGCATTTCCCGGTTTCACCTTTCTGCAATTACTCTTCGGTTACCGCGGTTACGAGGAATTGGAATATGCCTTTGCGGATTGTTGGTGCGATTCGGAAGATGTGCGCGCCCTGCTCAATATCCTTTTTCCGAAAAAACCATCGAATGTTTACCCGATAGCCTGAAAAGGTATATATGTTTTCCAATATAAAGCCAAACGCGCTGCTCGTTTATCTCTTTATTGAATTCAGCGGGTCCATGTTCTTCGGGATGATGTTCGTGACGACATCCTTGTACGAAGCCACCGTGGCGGGACTTACTCCTGTGCAACTCATACTGGTCGGGACGGCGCTTGAGCTCTCGGCTTTCCTCTTCGAAGTACCCACTGGTGTGGTGGCCGACGCATACTCACGCAGGCTTTCGATCATTGTCGGTTACATTCTGATGGGCATGGGCTTTCTCGTCGAAGGGTTCTTCCCTGCGTTCCTGCCTATCCTGCTTGCTCAGGTCATTTGGGGATTGGGTTATACCTTCACTTCAGGTGCAACTCAGGCATGGATAACGGACGAGGTCGGTGAAGAACCGGCCAACAAACTTTTCCTGAGCGGAACACGCTTTGGTTTATTCGCTTCACTGATCGGAATAGGGCTTGCCATGTGGATTGGCGCGAACAATGCTTCTCTGCCCATTCGAGTCGGAGCGTTGGGTGTGCTTTGCATGGGTCTTACACTGATCGTGATTATGCCCGAAACGGGATTCCATCCCACTCCGAAAGAAGATCGCAATACATGGCAGCACATGTGGCATACATTCAACCAAGGCCTGAAGGCAGTTCGCGGGCGCCCTCGCTTAATCACGATTGTAGGCGTTGGCTTGTTCTATGGCCTATACAGCGAAGGTTTTGACCGTTTATGGGTAAAACATCTGTTAGACACATTTGACTTACCTGTGTTCTTTGGCAGCAATCAGGTGGCTTTCTTCGCTATTTTACGTAGTGTTGGTACCATCCTGAGCATCTTTGTCATGCACTTTGTCGAAAAGCGCGTAGATACAAGCCGTTCGCTTGCGATTGGCCAATCCATGTTGATCGTAACCGGTTTGATACCACTTTTGATGATCAGCTTTGCTCTCTCACCGCTTCTTTCCTTGACCCTCAGCTTGTATCTCGCAATTAACGTTTTGCGCAATGTTACGATCCCGTTGAGCACAGCTTGGATCAATCAGAAACTTGACTCAAAAGTACGCGCAACTATACATTCCATGTTTGGCCAAGTGGATGCCATCGGTCAAATAGCAGGTGGGCCTATCGTCGCGGGGATCGCGTCGCTTGGATCTGTTGTTGCATCGATCACGGCTTCAGGACTACTCCTCGTTCCTGCGATACCGTTGATCCTCAGAGCCAACTCACAGTCCGCGGATGAAGCGGATATAGAGTCCGTACCAGTTAGTTAAACACTAATCATCAATTAACCGTAAACTAATCCATCTTTTAGTCGATAAGCGTTGTTCCTCTTGAAAGAGGCGCGCCTCACTTAATTTATTTAAATATAAATAAAATTGGAAAGAAAAGGAGAGAGAGATGAAATACCCAACCCTTTTGGGTGTTATATTAGTGTTGGCTTTAGCCCTCACCGCCTGTGGGCAGGTTGCCACCGCGACCAGTGTGCCAACTGAAATGCCGGCAACGACAGCGCCAACTGAGGCACCAACGGAAGTAGCAACAGCAACTGAAGCACCGACGGAAGTGGCAACGGCAACTGAAGCTGCAACGGCAGGTGTACCAGTAACCGGTGCGGTCACGGTCATGGTGGCTAACGATGCAACATTAGGTGATATCCTGGTGGATGGCGATGGCATGACCCTTTACGTCTTTGCCGATGATACACAAAATGGTGACACTAGCGCTTGTACTGACACCGAATGTGCTACAGAATGGCCAGCCCTGACCTGCTCTGGCAGTACAACTGGCAACACCAATACCAACACGAATACCAACACTAACACTAATACTAATACAAATACGAATACTAATACGAATACAAACAGCAATACCAATACGAATAGCAACACTAACACATCTACCACAGGTACGAGCTGTGCTACTGCTGGCACAGGCGTGGATGAGACCATGCTAGGCTCAATTACCCGCGATGACGGTTCAACCCAAGTCACATACAATGGCTGGCCACTGTACCATTTCTCTGGCGATACAGCGCCTGGCGATACCAAGGGTCAAGGTATGGAGGATAAATGGCATGTAATCTCACCAGATGGTGAGCCAGTGATGCAATAACCTGCTCTCGTTTTCAAAGGCAGTATTCGATTCAGGCGAGGATATTTACCTCGCCTGAATTTTTTAATAAGTTACCTTACACAATCTTGCTCAAAGGCGGTCTACCACCGTCGTATGTCCAGGAAAGTCGCAGGGTCGCAGACCCTGCGGGAGCAGAAGGGTGTGCGTAAGGCGAGTTAATAAGCTAAGATTTTTAAGCTATTTTGGATGCCATTTCATCCGCATATAAACCCCACCTTTCTCCAATTCATCCAGCATTTGTTTCAAACGTTTTTGCTTTGTGGCTTCCTGCTTTGCACGCGTGATCCAGCCGATGTAATCGTTTTGTTGATACGCTGGGCGGGAATGATAAGCATCCATCAAGCCGCGTTCTGTTAGTGCTGCGCGCATAAAATCTGG
>WNFV01005680.1_pt1 | contig 15047 bp, 14 predicted proteins | sample 5400101 | NCBI WGS metagenome assembly WNFV01 (sample SAMN13153361, study PRJNA577476) | soil metagenome | isolation source: 115 cm soil or saprolite under grassland replicate 1 | place: USA:California | collected 2016-06-15 | reverse complement strand
GCCGGCGAAGGGCGCAACCTCCAGTTCTGCCACGTCATGGTCAACGTCGACCTTCCCTGGAACCCCATGCAGATCGAGCAGCGCCTGGGTCGCATCCACCGCATCGGCCAGGACCGCGAGGTGCTGCTGACCAACCTGGTGACCCGGGGCACCGTCGAGGAGCGGATCCTCGGCGTGCTGGAGGCCAAGATCAACCTGTTCGAGCTGGTCGTGGGCGAGCTGGACATGATCCTGGGGCGCATCGAGGAGGACTTCGACTTCGAACGCGCGGTGTTCGACACCCACGTCGCCAGCCGCGACGACGCCGAGCTCCAGGCGCGCCTGGAGTCACTGGGCGACGACCTGGCCCGGGCGCGCCAGGAGTACCTGGCCAGCCGCGGCCGCACCGACCAGCTCATCACCCCGACCGAGCCGTGACCATCACCGACCCGGCTCTCGGGTTCTGGCTGCGCTACCTGGATGCCAGCGGCGGCCTGCACGAGGACGCCGGCGACCAGACCCTGGCGATGCTCCCAGGCGAGCTGCAGGCCAAGCTCGGCCTGCCCGAGGAGGTCGCGGTCACCGCCGACCCCGAGGTCGCGCGCGAGGACGGGGCGCTGCTGCTGCTCCCCGGTCACCCGGCGCTCGACCAGGCGGCAGCGGCCGTACTCGACCAGGGCGACGCCGGCCTGGCGTGGCTGACCTGGCCAGCGGGGGCGCCGCCGGCGCCGGCGGCGCTGCTGGAGCGGGCCCGTGCACGGTTCGACGTCGACCACGGCCGCATCGACGCGGAGGGTCACCCGGCCCGGGTGTACCTGCCGGTACTGCGGGTGGGAGCGCTGGTCTCCTACGACGCAGGCGCGGGCGAGCGTTTCCAGGAACGCGAGGAGGTCTGGGTCGACGGGCGCAACGGCCGGCCGCTCGGCCAGGACATCCTGGCCGCCGTCACCGCGGCGCCGCGACTCACCGCCGCCGACACCACGCATCGTGCGCTCATACCCGACCTGGCGGTGGCGCTCGCCAGGGCGCACGAGCGCATCGTGGAGCGGGCCCGGGCCCGCCTGGACGTCCTGGCCAGGCGGGCGCGGGCGCCACTGCGCGAGGAGCTGGCCGCCACCGATGCCTACTACCAGGCCGTGCTCGCCACCCTCGCCAAGCGCCGTGAGCAGGTCGAACCGGACCGGCAGCGGCTCCTGGACGCCCGCGCCGAGGCGACCAGGGTGGAGCACACCCGCCGGCGGGTGGAGATCCAGGAGAAGTTCCGCCCCAGCCACCGGCTGCGCCCGTTCCGCCTGCACCTGCTGCTGGTTCCGGCGCTTGAGCTGCCCGTGCGCGTGCGCCGCGGCCAGACCACACATCCGTTCGCGTTCATCTGGGTCCTTCCCCGCGCCGGCTACATCGATCCCTGCTGCCCGCACTGCGGCGCGGCCGAGCAGGTGGTGGCGGGCCGCGACCGGCTGGGATGCCGCGCCTGCCTGCAACGGTCCAGCGCCCCACCGCCGGCGCCATCCGGACCGCCGGTCCCGCCGCCACCGCCGGCCCGGCCGGCCCCGCCGGCCGGGGAGCCGGCACCCAAGGCCGCGCCGGCCACCGTACGGCCCAGCCGCACGCCCACCCGCCGATCGAGCCGCGCGCCCGCCCCGCCGGCCGACCGGGAGCTGGGGCGGGCCTGGCGGGTCGCCAACAAGCTGCCGACCGCCTTCTGGGAGGCGGTCGCCAGCGGCGAGCGATGGCCGCGCAGGCAGGTGGTGCCCGGCTCGCCCTTGAGCGTGCTGTACCGGCTGTACGGCGCCGAGGGGCCGGCGTGCGCCGTGGGAATGGCGCCCGGCCAGAGCCGGCGGCTGGCCAGGATCAGCATGATCGGGTCCAGCCTACCGCGTGGCCGTGTGGCGGTGATCACCGGTGGCCTTGTCCTGGACGACGGCTCCATCCACCCCTACGCGCTGCGCTGGCGGCTGCAGGCCGGCAAGGCGGCGGTCGAGGAGGTCCTGCCCGCCACGGACTCCGCCGGGCCCACCCTCCCCCACCGCGACAGCCTGCACCCGGCGCTCGCCCGGCACCTGTACGACGAGGTCCCCGGCACGCCGGCCCGGTTGGACGCGGTGGCCGCGGCCCTGTGGGACCATGGACCCCGCCACCTCGGCCTGCCGCTGATCCTCCGCGGCCTCGCGGCCTGGTGGCGGCTGCCAGACCCGGCAGCACTCCCCGATCCACCCCCGGTGCTCGCCGCAGGCCTGGCGGCGCTCGCCGGCCGCCTCGCCGGCGCCTGGCACCCCGTCGAAGCGCTGGCCACGGCGCTGGGCGTCGACCCCAGCGAGACGGCCGCAGCCGCCGACGAGCTGCAACGGCGCCTGCGCCTGTCACCCCAGCAGCCATGGTGACCGGGCCACCGGATACGCCTGGCGGACTCGCAACCCGCCCCTTGACGCCGGCAGGCCGTTCAGGGGGCGCGGGGTAGCGGCGCTGGACCGCCTAGCGGAGCCGGGCGCGGGTCGGGCGGGGTCGCCGTCACCAGCCGCGACGACAACGACATCCGGCTGATCTTCCGCATCCCCACCGCCACGAACCCTTCCCAGGGGAGGGGGAGAGGCTTCGTAAGCTGGTCGGATCGGTGGTCCCAACCAGCCAGCATACGAACCTTCCACCACTGGTTGAGGGTCCAGGTATCCGGCTGGCCAGTCGCCATGCCAAGGTCCGCCGTGGTGGGTACCGGACCCGGGCGCGTTGACGCCAAGACCCCTCTCGTGTCCGGTCCGCCGAGATGTCATCAGCGGCGTCAGGCTTCTGCTCGACTCACAGCTCGTAGCGGGCGGCCCAGTAGTGCCAGTCGTCGATCGCCTGGCCCGTCTGCTCGTCCACGGCAACACCCTCGAGCTGGGACAACGGGACCGCGAGGGTGCCGCGCTCCCAGCGGATCAGCACAAACATCTCGTGCTGGCACTCCTCGTCAGGAGCCATCCCAACCACCTCGACCTCGTCGCCGACCTGCAACGGTGAGATGGCCCGCTTCGCACTGCACGTGGCCAGGAACGGGAAGCGGAGCTGGTCCTCCAGGTAGGAGTACCAGCCCATCGCCTGCTCCTCGGGGCCGCAGGCGTCGACGACGATCTCCATCGAGATGCGCTGCTCCCGCTCCGCATCACGACGCGGCTGCTTCACCGAGCCTCCTCGCTGCCCGGCCGGGACGCACGCCAACCGCGCTTGCGCGGCTGGCGCACAGGCTGACCACGACCGGCCAGTCCCGGTCCGACGGGGACGACGCTGGGGACCACCGGCCGTTGGAACCAGCTCGCCTTGTAGCGCCGCAGCAGCGCCTCCCCGTCCCGCTCCCAGGAGAACCCAGGCCGCCGCAGGACCTGCTGGAACACCCGGCTTGCCCGCGCAGCGTCAGGCTCGGCCAACCGGCGCAACGGCAGCGGCGAGATGCTCGGCTCCTTCAAGTAGCCGAGCACCGCCCGGCGATGCTCCCGATCGGCGGCACGCTCGGGATCGGCGAACGCCGCTTGGACCAGACCGAAGTTCGCGAAGTAGTTGAGCCCTTCCACCTCGTCGTAGATCACGCCGACCGTGTCGGCCTCGCAAAGGTCAGCTGGCACCGCACCAAAGTCCGGCGTCGCAGGCGTGACCCCGGACCGTTGCCGCGCCCGGTCGGCGGCCGACTTCCCCTCGGCATCGCGAGCCTCCCGCATCCGGAACTCCCCATAGGCCCGCATCCGGTCGGCCAGCTCAGACCCTGCGCAGACGACCAGGTCCGAGCCGAAGAACGCGACGAACCAGCGGCGATCCTCGCGCTGCAGCTCCCAGCCCCGCGCCAGCCGCTCCGGGTCGCGGAACGCCAACGCCGGGTGCCGCACCGCGATCTCGGCCGCCGCACGATGGGCCTCGGCGCTGCTCGCGGCCGGCAACACGCTCGTCGCGCCGCTCAGCAGCCACTCGTCGCCGATCGGGGCCAGCCGCGTGACCAGGAACGACCGGCGCGGCATCCGGGAAAAGACCGCAGGCCCCATGTTGGAGCGGACCCGATAGGGCAGCTCATCCACCAGGTTGACGACGATCAGCGCCTCACCGTCGCGCCGCTGGACCTCGAAGATCCCCTCCACCACGTCCCGCCAGCCAAGCAGCATCGCCCGTTCCTCGTCAGACAGGTCCTGGCGCGCCGCCACGAAACGCTCCACCACCGTCTGGCCGTCGGGCAGGCGATGCTGCAGGACGAACCAATCGAGGGAGTTGATGAACTGCTCCTCGTCCACCGCGGCGGCGTCCGCGAAACGCTCCTCCAATGCCTGGCGGAACGAACGGGCAAGGCGGGAGCCTTGCGCGAAGTCCACCAGCTCGCCCTTGAGGTCACCGCTGCGCCGCACCAGGTCCGAGCTGGCCGACATTGACCCTCCACCCGACGCCACCGCCCAGCTGGGCGGCCCCAATCCCCCTGTCGCTTGTCCCCCAAGTCTCGCATCTACTCCAGCACCGTCGCGAGTTCGGCTGGGCCATGGGCAGTGCCCGGCAGCGTCTCCGCCACGGATCGCGACGCCAGCCGGGCCAGGCTGGTCCGGCTGGCTGTCAGCAGCGACGCTGGGGCGACGCGGCCGTGCTGCCGAGTGGATCGCGCCGCGCCAAGGCCCTCCGTGGTGGATGCCGGACCCGGGCGCGTTGACGCCACGACCCACCCGCACTGCTGCGCCGAACGCTCGGCGCGGCGGTCAGGACCCGGGTAGGGTGACGGCGGTGAGTGCCCGGTTGGCCTGCTCGACCTCGAACCTGGAGGGGTCGAAGTCCGCCGGCTTCTCCAGCCCCAGCCACGTGAGAAGGTCGTCATGCTCCTGGTCGGCAGGGTCGGCAAGGACCTCGCGAAGGTGCGCGTACCCCCATGCCCCGCCGCAGTCCTCGGGCGGGCAGGCGCCCTCGCCCGCCACGCAGACCGGGTAGCGCACGCCCGGCTCGGCGGCGAGCACCTGCTCGACCACGATCTCATGCTCCCAGTCGTCACCGAAGTCGTAGGTGTAACGGGCGCGGCCACCTTCGCGCGGTATCAGGTCTCGCAGGGTTGCCTTGCGCTCGTCCCGGAACCCCAGCTCCGGATCTGGGACCCCGTAGCGGGTCCGGCCATCGGAAAAGACGTGCAGGTGGTAGTTCTCCCAGCCCATGGCGGCCGCCTGGATCACCTGATGCAGGCGATCAAGCCACATGTCGGCGGGCAGTAGCAGCCGCCGCCACACCGGCGGGTCGTCCACCTCGGCCAGGGTGATCTTGACCTGGAAGACCGGGGCGCCCGGCGCGGGCGCGCCCAGTCGGTGACCAAGCGCCCATAACGCCAACTCGCTCAGCTCCACCGACTCCCGGTCGCTGCGGCGGACCGCGCCCAGCCGCTGCAGCACCTCCAGCGCGTGCCGCACGTCGCGGTCGTTGACCGCACGCCAGGTCGCCAGCTGCTGGTCGGTCGCATCGTCGAGCACGTAGCCGGCGGTCACCGTCTCCCAAGCAAGCCGGCAGACCTCGGCGAGCGTGATCGGGCCGCCGCGCCGGGCCATCGCCGCCAGCACCGCGCCGATGCCCTCCTCGAAGTGGCGCCGCAGCAGCGACTCCCCCCACCCCGGCGGGCACAGCGCCGCGCCCAGCCGGGGGAAGGTCTCGAACATCCGCGCCCACAGCTCCATCGGGTGATCCAGCAAGCCCGCGTTACGCTGCACCGGGACCAGCCGCCCACCGGTCACGCGCACCAGGCGGCACGCCTTGGCCCACGTCACGACCGTGGTGATCCCGGGCAGCTCCTCGCTGCTCTTGGTGCGGAACACTCGATCGCCGATCTTGGGGTCGAGCCTGTCCTTGGTGCCGAGCAGCCCCACCAGCTCGCGGGCGTCAGCGAGCGTGACCCGCCCCGTCTGGGTCAGTGTGCGCCCGCTCCCCACCCAACCGGTGAACATGCGCAGCTGCCGGACCGGCTCCGCCTCGGCCGCCGCAGCGGTCAGGCGCTCGTCAGGGGGCACCCGCATCGCATCCTCTCAATACCTGACCTGGTTCCATGGCGGCGGCGCCTACGGGCGCTGCCAGGCGGCCAGGACCCGGTCGATGTTGCCCTGCACCATGTCGCGGGCCTGCGCGCGGGGCACGCCGGCCATCAGCAGCTCGTCGTAGCCGGTGTCCTGGTGGCGCACTGAGGCCACCACCGCCAGCCACACCGCCTGCTCCTCCAGCGCCCGCCCGGCCGCTGAGCGCCCCACCCGGTCGCTGCCGCGCGCCCCGGCGTGGCGGGCGATCGCCTCCGCCCGCCCAGCCGGGCAGCCGGGCAGCAGCCGCACGATCTCCTCCGCCAGCCGCGACTGGAACACCACGTCCTGCTCGGCGCGCCGCGCCCGGTCCCGCTCGCGGCGGCGCCGGCGCGCCTCCTCGTCGGCCAGGCAGCGCGCCTCGGCCTGCTCCAGCGCCGCCTCCTCCACCAGCAGCCCTTGGCGCTCGTAGCGCCTGCGGGCGCGGCTGAACCGCACCACCACCGCCGACAGGCGGCTCGCCTGCCTGGCGCGGCGGCTCAGCGCCGCATCGCCGGCAGGCAGGAAGACCAGGTGGTCCAGGTCCCCGCAAGCAAGGCACAGCGGCCCGGCGTCCTCCATGCGCAGGAAGGCGCCGTTGCCGCCGCAGCTGGCGCAGGTCCACTCGCCCAGCGGCTCAATCACCAGCAGATCCGCCGGCGCGCGCTCGCGCCCGGCCGGCGCCGCCACCTCGCCGGCGGCGGCAGGCTGGCGGACGCGCCTGGGCGGCGCCCGCCCGGCAGCATCAGCGTTGCTCGGCATGACCGATGAGGATAGGCCCTCGTCGATGCTCACGCGGGCTCGATCCGGCGGACCGTCGTCACCCGGTCGATCGCCTTGTCGAACGAGGCGACCGCCCCGACCCCCGACCGCTCTGCCTGCGCGACCAGATACGCCTCGGCAAAGTCCAACCGTACTGTCTCGTAGACCTCCAGCGCCCGCAGCAGCATCGCGGGATCCAGCACCACGATCGCCGGGAACACGATGATCGCGCGGACCAGCTCGGCGACCCTGGTCCGCGGCACCTCGTAGAAGGACTCCAGCACGTACACGACCTCGGCGACCACCAGGTCCGCCAGCAGCAGCTCGTCCGCGGCGGCCAGGAACCTGCTCGCCCGCGCCGCCTGCTCGGGCGGGTCGCCGGTCAGGTGGCGGACCAGGATGTTGGTGTCGACGAAGGCACTCACCGCCTGGCGTGCGCCCGGGCGGTGCGAACCTGGCGGCGCACCTCCTCCCAGGCAGTCCCGCGCTTGCTGGCGGGCACGCTGACCGCGCCGGCGAGGTCCAGCAGGTCGGCGGTGCGCGCCAGCACTGCACGGCGCCCTTCGACGCGGAAGACGATCTGGTCGCCTTCCTTCAAGCCGAGGGCATCCCGCACCGCCTTGGGGAGGGTGACCTGCCCCTTTGACGTCAGCCGTGCGGCAACATCCATCGCATGCTCCTTACCTAGTCCTCCATGTAAGGATAGCAGGTGCTGAGGTTCGTATGCTGGCAAAAGAGCTGTTCGAAACACACAGGTCACGGTCCCGGTGGGCGTGGCTGCACACAATGCGAACCTAACGCCGCTAGTCACCGGTCCGGTGATCGAGTTGTCGGAGCGGCACGCCAAGGTTCGTAGCAACCGATGAGCTTGGCCTACTGGATGTGGCGCGCGGTGTCGACGCCGGCGACCCCATCCTCAGGTGAGGATCCCCGGCCGCGGTGGCAAACTGCCTGTCCACCTGGTACTTACCAAGGTCGACGCGAACCCCTCCCCCTCCGCGGAGCAGTCAACGGCCCAGGGCTCGCCTCGTGCTACCCATCGTCATCCCTCAGGGCTGGCCGAAGGCCATGAGCCACTTACCCGGTTGTCGCGCGGCGTGATTCAGAGTGGTGCAGCCCCGGGGCGGACTCTTGGCAGCCGGGGTCTGGAGCAGGGCCAGATCAACCACCAGCACCAGCAGGATCGCCCGGCGATAGATGATGTTGGTGGTAGTCGAAGGGCCCAAGCCAGCCCGAGCGCCAAGATGGCAACCAGCAGCCCACGATCGCAAGCCCCAGGCTTCAGTCGCCGCCAGCCACGCCCAAGCTCGGTGGGAAAGTCCCGCGTAGGCCGCGATCGCCAGCCACAGCGCGCACAGTCCTTCGACGATCGTCGCGTCAACGATCCGGTGCTCTCGGAACACACCAAAGCCTAGAGGATGCCGACACCGAGATGGGCGATGGCTTCGGCGGCGAGCAGGACCCCACGGACCTGGCGACGGCGAGCGGACGGCGGACCTGCTCTGGATCATGAGGCTGCCTCCTGGCGTGGGTCCGGCCGGAACGGTGCCGGCTGAGCTCAGTGTGATGGCTGGGGGTCGCGGTGGCGTCGGCGTGGCGAGGCTCTGCCGCTGCGCCGTTGGGCGTGCGGCAGGACGCGTGGCTACCAGGCGGGTGATGGGGGAAGACAGATCAGATGGCCACTGATGCGATGAAGGAGCGGGGCCTCGCTCCTGGTGGGTTCCCGAGCGATGCTCGGGGTGCTCACATCCCCAACCGTGAAGGAGGCCCCGGTGAGCGCAGCATACGACGGCAAGCAGTTCGTGGGGATCAACTTGCACCGACGCCGGTCGGTGATCAGCCGCACCGATCAGCACGGCGAGGTGTTGGAGGCGGTGCGGATCAGCAACGATCCCAAGCTGCTGGCTGAGGTCATGGGCCGCGCCGGCGAGCACCCTGAGGTCGTGCTGGAGGCAACCTACGGCTGGTACTGGGCGGCGGACGTGCTGACCACGATCGGCGCCAACGTGCACCTGGCGCACCCGTTGGGCGTAAAGGCGTTCGCCTACCGGCGGGTGAAGAACGACTTCCGCGACGCGGCCGATCTGGCGGACCTGCTGCGCATGGGTCGGCTGCCGGAGGCGTGCATCGCCCCACCGCAGGTGCGCGACCTGCGGCAGCTGGTCCGCCACCGCGCCAAGCTGGTCGCGGTCCGCTCGGCGTGGAAGTGTCAGGTGCACGCGGTCCTGGCCGCCTGCGGGGTCGCGGTGCGGATGAGCGACCTGTTCGGCCAGGCCGGCACCCAGCTGCTGGACCACCTGCAGCTGCCGACCACCTTCGCCGCGCGGGTCAGCTTCGCCCGCGACTTGTGGACTGCACCGGCCGATGCCGTGGGCCGTCGATCTCCTCGCCGTGCCCCGACCACCGTGGCAGGGAGAGCCGACAAGGTTCGTAAGCTGTCGAGTTGCCGGCCACGGCGCTTACAGCAGTTCGGGCTGCTCAGCGCAGGTTCGAGCAGCCGAGGTGGTCCCAACCAGCCAGCATACGAACCTTCCACCACTGGTTGAGGGTCGGGCGGTACGGCTGGCCAGGCGCCACGCCAAGGTCCGCCGTGCTGGGTACCGGACACGGGCGCGTTGACCCTCGCGCGTCCCGAGCGCGGACAGCTTGCGCGCCTGGGTGATGACGCTGGCCGTCGGGCGTGGAGACCATCTCGCCCAGGTCTCCGGCTGCGTGGAGGTCCTCGCCGGCGGGGCTCCGAGGAGGAGCGCCGAACGGCGTCGCCAGGTCCACCGCCGGGATCGGCACGCCGGGCTGGGCGAGCAGACGGGCGAGGTCCTCCAACCCCTTCGAGGTCCGCAGGCTGGCGCTCGTACCGGCGAACGCGAGCTGGCAGAGCTCACCGTCACGCCGGAACACGTTCGTATCCTGCCGTGGCGTCGGTGCCCCTCGCGTGAGGGCGTCGAACTCGGCGACCCGGTTCGGCGCACCAAGTTGCTCGTAGGCCGCGCGCGCCGCCTGGAGCCTTGCCGCGTCGTCGAGGGCGATCCCGGCGTCCCGCAGCGTCCGCGCCGCGAGGCAGGCCGCGCCGATGCGCTCGCAGGCCGCGACCGCGGCGTCGAAGTGGCCGGCTGCCTCGTCACGTCCGAGCGTGGCAGCGACGACGCCGAGGTCGCGTTCGACCGGCCCGCGCACCGCGGCGCCGATGCCTTCCACCGCGAACCGGTCGCGATGCGGCAACGCCTCGTACATCCATGCGGCCACCGGATGCCCGCCGACCAGGCCGACGAGCTCCGCGACCTGGGCCATCGTGGGCAGCCATTCGGAGTCGCGCTCCATCCCCCTCAGCCGGGGCGCGACGGCATCCAGCTGCCCACGTGCCAGGGACCGGTCGCCGGTTTGGGCGGTGAGCAGCGCCCGGGTGACATACGCCCAGGGAGCCCCGAAGGCGTCGGGGTCGAAGGCGGCGGCAAGGTCACCGACCTGGTCCCAGTTGGCCAGCTCGGCGTGCATGAACCAGCGGAGGCTCATCGTCAGCTCCCAAGCGTTGCGGCTCTCGGCTGCCTCGCCGATCCGTACCGCTTCGTCCAGGAGCATCCACGCGTAGGCGACCCGCCCGCTGCACGCGGCTCGACATCCGCTTCCGCGGCCAGTTCTGCTACATCGACGCCTACACCGAGCCGCAGCCGCCCGGTCCGAACTGGCCACCACCGGACTGGCCGGAGACCCCCGAGGAGTTCCTGGAGCGGCTGCGCGCCACTCCCGTGCATCTGTGCCGCCTGCGCTTCTTCGGTGGCGAGGAGCGTTGGGGCTTCGCCTTCTATACCTATTCGGGCGAACGCTACGAGCTGTCGATGTTCCGGTCGGGGGAGTTCCTCGGCCCGCCCGAGGAGGCATTCCGCGTCGCCGCCGAGATGTACCTTCCTTGAGCAGGCGCGGCGGTCGATCCCTGTGTTACGGCTCGAATACGCTGCGTACGGTTCGCTTGACGCGCGCCACAGCCTTGCGGGTCCCTGGGTCCCGCTGGTCGGAAAGCTCCGCGATCACCGCGGTAATCGGGATGCGTGTACCACGCCAGCCAAGGACGTCGTCGAAGACCTGCTTGTCCTTGCGGAGACGGGTGAGGTCGGCAAGCAGCTCCAGCGCGCATTCGCGCTGCCCATGGTCACGAACGTTCACGACGACGAGCTGGGCATGCTCGATCCCTTCGTACCCCTGGACAATGGCCCAATGCTCGGTCGGGGTCGGCGGTGAAGCGTTGCGCGCGCTGTCGACTCCGGCGAGCAGGGTGGCTCGCGCCGCTTCCAACAGCGCCGGGCGTTGCCGCGCGAAGTCGACCACCGCGCCGCCGATCATCTGCTCGAGGAACCGCTCGACCCCGTCGGGTTCGCGGAGCGCCCGCCTCATCGCAGCCGCCTTCTCCCGCTCCTCCTCCGCGCGATCACGCAGCTTGCGGACGAGCAGCGCCCGGTCGGGACCGAGTGGTGGGGCGACATAGACCCGTAGGTCCACAGCTGCAACAGGGCTGTCGCCCTCGATCACGACCGCCTGCGAGTACTCCTGCATCAAGCCGGTCATGAAGAACTCGTCGACGACGACATCGGCGGGGAAGGTGAGCATCGCAGCGCCAATCGCCCCGGCCTCCCGGTAGCGACGCAGCTCCCGGTTCGTCATGGGTGACGCCGCTTGTAGGTGGCGAAGCGAATCGTCACGGTGGCAGCGAGCGGCGAGGATCTCCTGGTCGGTCGCGTGGAGCAGACGCTCGACGAAGGTGGTCTTGCCCACGCCCGGTGGACCGTCGACGTGGATGATCGCCCGCTGGATCATCGCCGCGCCGCGCCGCCCAACAGGGTCGGGTCGGCGCGCCGGAGACGGTCGAAAAATCCACGCTGCCGGCCGCGGCGTTGCCTGAGATCAGCCATGCGTCGGTCGAACTCGTCCAGCTCGCCGGCGCGGACCGCCACCTCACGGAGATCCGACGCCAAGCGGACGGCCTCCTCGTAGGACCGGGCATCCACCAACTGCTCCAGCTCTAGCCATGCCGCCGCGCCACGGCGCGCGAGCGTGGCAAGCCGCTCATCTCTGGCAGCCACAGCCGCAGCGCGCGCCTGCGCCGCTCGGTCTGCGGCCGCTCGCTGCCGCTCCTCCTGCAGCTCCTCCGCACGTGCCAACAACTGCGCCACGGTCCGCCGCCGTCCGCCCATCATCGCCGGGTGCGCACGGCGGAACTCGCCGAGCAGTTCCGAACCCAAGGCGAGGCTCGGCTCGTCCGCAGCCCGCAGCAACCATCGATCCCGCTCACGCGCGGGCAGGCGCTTGACCCACTCCCGGAAACGGCCCGCGTCCTCCCCCTCCCTGTCGTGGGTGGCGGGCTCTGCCGCAGCGGCAAGCAGATCCTGGTCGACGCGGAGGAATTCGGCCAACGCCACCAGCGGCGCCGGCAAGGAGCCAAGACCACGTGGCCGCGGCGGCTCCAGCGCACGTGCGCCGACCTCGCCAGCCTGCACCGCCAGCAGCCAGGCCACGTACGCGATCCGCAGGTCGCCCTGGGGCAGCCTGACGCGAAGTGGCGTCAGCGACGCTGCCAGATGCCCGGCCTCCAACCAGTCGTCCTCCGGCTCGTCAACCTCGCTCACCAGGTCGAGGATGGCGTGCTCTGCGGTCGTGGTCAGCGTCGCGGACTCGCCTGGGAAGTAGGGCTGCAACGCCGCGACGTCCACCGCGGTGATGGGGAGCCGGAACATCAGCCGGCGCGTCCCCCAGTTGGCGAAGTACACGTGCACGTCGAAGTAGCGGGCGAGCAGCTTGGCCGGGTCGGCCTTCAGGTCACCCCACTGATACTCGTTCCAGAACCGCGTCGGCGTGATCTCCGCGCGGGTCGAGATGCTGCGAAGCTCCGCCATCTCCCTCGCGGTCAGCGGACGGTCGAGCGCGATGAACTCATAGGACTGGTACTCGCTCATATGACCCCGACCTCCCGTCCGAGGATCCCGGCCACGAACCGGCCCCCGACCGTCTCAGCGACCTCGGCGGCCACAAGCTGACGGACCCGCTCCCCAACCGCGTCGTCGCACCCGATCCGCTCCGCCGCCTCCATGGTCCGGGCGTACGCCGCCCACACGTCGGTGGCGGTGATCTCGTACCCGTAGCCGTGGACGAGCCAGTGCAGCGCCAGCATCCCAGCCTCCACCGCGAACCCGGGCTGCGTCTGGGCGCAGTCCCGCGCGGCCCGCGTCAGCGTCCGCGGATCGCACGGACTCCGCCTGGCCAGCTCGATCGCCGCATCATAGAGCTTGGCGTCCGTGGCCGCCGCGAACCACTTGCCCTCCTGACCGGGCGTGCTCACCACCAGGTCGCGCAGCACCTCAGCGGGCTGCCGCTGCGGGTACTTGCCGATGATCGCGCGGAACGTCGCCAGATACGACGACCGCTGGTTCGCCACGATCGCGAACCGCTCGTACGCCTCCTCCGCCATCCCCGACGACAGCAAGATCTCCTCACACACCAGCGCAATGGCGCGATCGTCCACGTCCTGCTCGCGGCACGACTCGGCCAGACGGACCGCCGCAGCCCTCTCGCCCATCGCCACCAGCGCCCGCACGCCCCACCGCTGATACGGCCAGAACCGCAACCGGTCACGCCGCAGCAGCTCCACCAGCTCCTCGTACCGCTCAGCGCGGTACAGCGCACTCAGGCACGCCGAGGTCCCGTGAAAGAACCCGCGCCGACCCGCGCCGGGACTCCACGCCATCCGCACCGTCCCGGCCAGGCGATCCGCCCACTCCGACGCCACACGCTTGGACCCGCACAGCTCACCCCAGCACTCTCCGAGGATCTCGATGTAGGGGATGTGATCGAGTTCGTGGGCCTTCCACAGCCGCGCAAGCCACTGGTCCCGCGTCATGGTGTCGGCCGGCGCGGCCGCGATGATCTGGGCGAGGTCCTTGACGGCCCGATTCACCGCGGCCCCGATCGCGCCCGAGGAGCTGTCCACGTGCTCCAGCGCCGGCGACAGCTTCTCGAGGAACACCACCGCACCGTCCCCGCCAAGCACTGGGTCGGTCCGCGCCACCTTCTTGATCTCGGCGACCGCCTCCCCGACCCGCTGGATCGCTGGCTGCGGCCGCCACCCAAACGCCCCGCGACGAAATCGCGATGCGAATACCCACCGATGCCTGTCAGCCATCCTCGTCGGTCACCATGGTTGTGCGGCCGACAGGCGCAAGCGCTGCTGCAGCTCCTCTGTGGCCGCGATGACCTCGGCGGGGTCGGCACCGAACGCGCCGACTGCCGCTTCGACGGGATGCCAGGCGCCGGCGCACCTGCCCGTGAGGGTGGCGAGCGCCGCCGCGAGCGCCGCCGGCGCGTGCGACGCTGATCCCGGTGGGTCCTGCAGCCGCCACCACGCCGCCAGGCAGCGAACCGCCAGCGGCAGGCCCAGATGGCGGGGCCCGGCATCCCAGAGTGCCGCGGCGACCGGGTCGAGCTGGACGGGCGTGCCCGGGACGTCGTCGTACAGGCGCTGCGCGATTGCCGGGTGCAGGGCGTGGTGAGGCAAGACAAGCGGGCCGCCCACGTCCCGGAACGGCAGGACCTCCTCGACCACCGCCTTGCCGCCTTCCAGCAGCCAGCGCAGCGTGTACGGGTAGCTGGAGCCGTCGTCCAGCTCGACGGTCCCGCTGGTCGCCTCGACCCGGCCGGAACCCTGGCCCGCCGTCATCATGCTGATCCTGGCCAGCCGCCAGCTCTGGCCGGGCGGATCCCCACGCCGCAGGCCGGCCCCTCGGCCCCGTACAGCCGGTACAGGACGCTCAAGGGCGAGCCGGACGCCACCTGCTTGCGCGGCCACCGCTCGCCGCTCGCAACTGCCTCCCAGAACCTGGTCGGGAGCTTGCTCGCGACGCGCCGGACCCGGTCGCGGTCCCGGTCGGCCGCTGCGGTGGGCGACCGACCCAGCTTGCGCGCCGGATGGGCGCTACCTGGCACGGACCGCCGCGGCGGCTTGGCAGGCACCGCCTGCGTGGGCGCTGACGGCGGTGGCGGCGGCGCGGACTTGGAGGGCGCCACCTCCGCAGACGCCCCCACGGGTGGCGGTGGCGCCGGGGAGGGGGCGGCCACAGCGGGTCTCCTGAGGCAGGCGCGGCAGCCGAGCCGGTCCCGACCTGCCACCAGCCGGTCGGCGGCACCGCAGTGGGGGCAGCGGATGTCGGTGAAGCCCGCGCGAGGCAGGACCCAGGTGAACGCCAACGGGTACGCGGTCGTGCCGCGGCGGACCTGCACGGACAGCTCCAGCGCGGGCACCAG
>WNFV01005679.1_pt1 | contig 15047 bp, 12 predicted proteins | sample 5400101 | NCBI WGS metagenome assembly WNFV01 (sample SAMN13153361, study PRJNA577476) | soil metagenome | isolation source: 115 cm soil or saprolite under grassland replicate 1 | place: USA:California | collected 2016-06-15 | reverse complement strand
ACAATATCGGGAGCGACCCCCTTGAGAAACAGCCCCGTGATCCCGACCTTGTAATGATCGAAGACGAATTGCGCCTGTCTTTGCGCTTCGTTTCTAGGTTGTGGGTCGTTGCGATGAGCGCGCCGGTATTCTTCTCGGATCTGCTCGAAGATATCTTCACTCATAATGATAAATCTGTCGTTTCATGGTTTTGCTGAAAACTGTGGGTTAGCGTTCATCCCACCCAGCCGGGCGCGGCCGCGGTGTCGAAGAGTTTCAATTGTTTTTCCGCGACCTGGTATGGGGTGAGATCTGGCCTTTCGTCACGATCAAAGCTCATCCCGTAGATCATCCCTTCTTTTCGCGCTATCAGCGTTCGGTTGCTGTTGAGGCTGAGAAGCGCATCGATAAGCTGAAAGCTCTCTTTTATGGCTTCGCCGTCTCCGAAGTCGCTTTCGATTGTCCCCCTCAGTCGCTCCTCCAAACTCTCTACGGCATCGAGCATCGCCTCGGTGACGCGCAGCCGTAGCTCCCGCCCCTGTGCGAGCGCGGCCTTTCCAGTTTCCACGTTGTCGATCTGGTCATAGCCGAAGCTATCCCAAGCATTCGCATTCCACGAATCGATTTTGAGGCGCAATTCCCAGCTTACTTTTTCGAGTTCCTGTGTGGTCATTGTTCACGCTCCTTATCATTCAGTGACGGCCCACGTGAGCAGGCCGACGGCTTTGTCGTCAATCGAATGATCGCCGGGCAGACCGAGCTGGAGCAGCGTCATGCCGGCCGGCAGATCGCGCCGCGCGCGATCGACGTCTTCGATCTCGACGTTGATATAAACCGGAGTCTCGTCCGGGACCTGGTCGAGGATCTCGACCAACTGTTTCTTGGTAACAGTCTTCATCATAAAGCGCAAAGTCACACATTGAACTGGGGCGACTTCCCCGCTTTTTATGTATGATAAAGGAGATTATCATACATTGAAAAGCGGGGAAGTCGCCTTACTTTCGGAATTATTTGGCGTAAAACTTTCGGCGCTATTTGGCTCCTCTGGACTTTAGTAATGGAAGAGTTTTGGTCGTTTTGAAACCAATTCTTTAACAGATGAGGAAGGTGATGAAGACTCTTACCAAAAAACAATTGATGGAGATCCTTGACCAGGTCCCGGACGAAACTCCGGTTTACATCCACGTCGAGATCGGGGACGTCGATCTCGCACGGCGCGATCTGCCCGCCGGCATGACGCTGCTTCAACTCGGTCTGCCCGGCGATCATTCAATTGACGACAAAGCCATCGGCCTGCTCACGTGGGCCGTCACTGAATAATGACGTGGCGGAGATCCGAAAACGAACTCAGGCAAAGGAAGTCATGACCCCAAAACAGATCGCGGAACAATACGTGAAAGACCACCCGGAGTTTTCCGGGCTGCTACTTGTACACAAGCTCCAGCCGGCCGGAAAAGGCGGCTGGCAAACTAAGCGCGTGACCTATGAGTTCGTTGTGGTCGCCGGCAAGTACGCTCGCCGGCGCTCATATTCGGATCGAAGTCCATGCGGATGCTATCTCAACAGCGGTCCTTGCTGGGCCTGCGCTCGGATGTTCCTGAAGCCAGTGCTGAGGCCGATGCGGTTGCTCACACGCGATGGCGCTCCCGCATTCGGCGGCGTGTGCGGCGATTGCCTGAGCCTGTATCAGATTCCTGTCGTGAAAGTGAGGCTTGCCGACATCACGGTCGAGCTGGGAGAGGGCCAGGATAATAACGAAACAACCTTTTCTATCGAAGAACAAGGAGCGTGAACGATGACCACACGAGAACTCGAAAAAGTAAATCGAGAATTGCGCGTCAAAATCGATTTGTGGAATGCGAACACTTGGGACAGGTTCGGCTATGACCAGATCGAGAACGTGGAAACGGGAAAGGCCGCGCTTGCGCAGGGGCGGGAGTTACGGCTGCGCGTCGCCGAGGCAATGCTTGGCGCCGCAGAGAGTTTGGAGGAGCGACTGAGGGAGATAATCGAAAGCGACTTCGGAGACGGCGAAGCCATAAAAGAGAGCTTTCAGCTTGTCGATGCGCTTCTCAGCCTTAACAGCAACCGAACGGAGATAGCGCGAAAAGAAGGGATGATCTACGGGATCAGTTTTGATCGTGACGCAAGGCCGGATCTCACACCATACCAGGTCGCGGAAAAACAAATGAACCTCTTTGACACCTCGGCCGCGCCCGGCTGGGTGGGTTGAACAACCATGAAACGACAGATTTATGATTATAAGTGTGTCCTTAATCGAATCCTTTGGGATTGCCCAGCTTGTCATCATGCAACTCTGGAGCTTTCTCTTAAGACATTGATGCGGGTGGAAACTAAAAAGTCAAAGCTGCGCCATGAAGATCCAAGATGGGACCGTGATTGGGAGGAGAGTCAGTTTAGCTGTTTTTTGGTTTGTAAGACTTGTCAGCAGGAAGTCACAGTTGCTGGGGAAGTTAAGGTTGAAGCTGGCCCAGATGATAAAGAGCCATATTCTACCAAATATGAAGATCACTATATACCAAGGTTCGTTTCTCCGGCCCCGAGAATCATCAATATCCCGAAGGCTACCCCATCTGAGCTTCAGAAAGAATTGCAGAAATCATTCCAACTTTATTGGCTGGATGTAGAGTCGTGTGCGAACAGGATTAGGTCTTGCATAGAGATACTTCTGGATCATCAGCAAATCAAGAAGACGATGATAAACAGTAAAAGGAAAAGAGTGAGACTTTCATTGCACAGTAGAATTGAGGAGTTCAAAAAGAAAAGCGCCACCCAGGCTAATTTGTTAATGGCGATCAAATGGCTGGGCAATGCAGGAAGCCACATGCTAGCAATCACTAGAAATGACATTCTGGATGCTTATGAAATGATGGAGCACTTGCTTGCTGAAATTTATGATCACCCAGCGAAGAAGCTGGCCAAGCTGGCCAAGCAGATAAATCAGAGTAAAAGGCCAAGATGGGCTCAAAAGAAGAGGGTTGTTTAAGATTGATATGCGCGCTATCCCAACCCTGAAAATTCGGTAGCCAGGATTGACTAATTTATCGTCATGTCTCAATCCCGGCTACCGAAAGGGCACTTATGAGTATGAGTGAAGATATCTTCGAGCAGATCCGAGAAGAATACCGGCGCGTTCATGGCAACGACCCACAACCTGCAAACGAAGCGGAAAGACAGGCGCAATTCGTCTTCGATCATTACAAGGTCGGGATCACGGGGCTGTTTCTCAAGGGGGTCGCTCCCGATATTGTCGAGGCGGCATTGCTCTATCACTGGCTCCGTTGGGCGACGATCATTCACGGACTGGGCGAGGAGAAATTTGAGACCTTAACCGCGCGCCTTGATACGGTGCTGGAGCCGCTGACGGCTTTGCTGCGGAGCATGGGAGAGAGATTTGAAGATGAAGGATCGACGCCGGAGATGCGCGAACTGGGCGAGACGGTCCAACGGGCGCGCGATCTTTACGGCGGTTCTTTACAGCGCTCGCCATCGATGTCCTATGAGGAAAGATATCGCCAGACCGATCTCACCAATCGGGAGATCTTTCGGCTGACCAGGGAATGTTTGGCGGAGCCGGTCAACCCGGCGCTGATTGAGAGCGCGTTCCTCTACTATTGGGCGCGTGTCTCGACGATCAATGCCGCTGTGCCGGAATTCTTCTTTCAGAAATTGGAGCGTCATTGGCCGGAAGTGCTTGAAGATGTAGAGCGGTTTGTCAAGGGGCTGTAGCCTCAAACTCTGCTTATCAGGATCAATAACGATGAAGAAGATCATTTCTGCAAACTCGTCGCTGATGCAAACGAGCGGAGTGAGGGCGAAGCTCAAGGGGCTCGTTCTCGATCACCATCCGGACGTGGTCGCCCTCGACATCGAATACTTTCATGTCCGCGAGGCCTGGGCGCTCTCCGGGGACCGCGTCAAAGTGACCTGCGATCTGGATCTCAAGAGCGGCGATTGTCGCGTGGTTACGCGCGTCGTTCCTTTCGCGCTCCCGGCCGAGACAGAGACGGTCTATCGGGATTGGACGATCGTCATCAAGCCGACCTGGTACGGATTCGGTTATCGGCTCCTCGACGAAAACGGCGCCGTCGCCGGCGAATCGTCCAGGGACTGGGGGGAACGCGCATACGTAGAGGAGAACGCGCAGCGCGAGGTCAATCGCCTGATTGCTGAGCGCCTGCCGGGGAAAGTTCCAAGCGATTACGTACAAAATCGAGCGCCGGCGGGAAAGCCGATCGCGCCTGAAACGAGCGAAGTGGATGTGGAGGTCCTTCCGGCTTCCCTACCGGCGCAGTCCTCCGAGTTCCCTGCCCCTTATCCCGGCTCCAAAAGCGATCAACTGATCGTCCGGAAAGAAGCCCGCTCCGTTCCGTTGCCGGCGATCGTCTCCGACGCCGGCGACCAGGCCCGATGGCGCTTCATCGAATTCTTCACCGCCACCATCCGCAACAGGCACACGCGTCGGGCCTATTACAACGCCGTGACACAATTCTTCGACTGGCTCGGTCTAGGCGGCGTTACGTCGCTCGGGCAGATCACCCCGTCCGTCGTCGGCGCCTACATCGAGCAGCATCCGGGCGAGCCGCCGACCGTCAAGCAACACCTCGCCGCTGTCTGCTGCCACACGTGGCGCGCGACCGGAATCACGGCGTACTTGCTCAACGGCGGCGCGTTGGAGACCGCGCAGGCGATCGCAAATCATGAGTCGCCGCGCACAACGAAACTCTATGATCGGACTGGCGATGAGATCACGCTCGATGAAGTCGAGCGGATCAGAATTTGATTCGACGACGCGCTGATCGCTGGCGCTGAAATGCCCTTCCGCTCGCTTCTGGTTACAACTTACATTGGGCGCGTGCGTTCCCGTCAACCTGATCTGTTAAATTCCGCACTGCCCCTCCAGCTTGGGGCCTCGAAAAGATATTTCAACATGTAACAACTACCGCCTGAGCGGTTAAAGCCGCTGGGCCGCTGGAATCACAGCGGCACGGCGCATTATGAGGTGATTTATGGAACAAGACAGATCCAAGATTTTGACGCAAGATGAACTCGTCGCGGAGCTTCACGAACTCGGTTATGCCGACGTAACGAAGAGGCGCATTGCTTCCTGGCGAGAAAACGACTTGCTACCCCGTTTCGATGTGATCGGCGGGGGTCGCGGCCGAAGTCGCGGCAGAGAGATGAGCGGGTGGACGCTCGGCGATGAAGCGTGTGCGGCTTGCCCTGAGTCAGCCGCTAGATGCGATGACTCGTTCAATAGAGACGGAGACGTGCAGCCCGAAAGAACTTGAGGACATGATCGGGGACGCCGCGTACGAACTCGCGAAGGACATCGAGCGCGCGAAGATCACCCTCCTGCAAGTTCCCCAAGACACCCTCGAAGCCTTTACCAATCTCTTCTTCAATAGCGGCTATGACGTGGAAGATGTGCCGTTTCAGGATGGTGTCGAGGCCCTCCGGAATTACGAGCGCATATTCCAGGAAAGATTCGCTGAGATTTGCGGCGACGCCGGAACGAATGACATCCCTCCGGCGAGGCCTGAAGACGGCGTGAAGGCGGTCTTTACGCACGCAACGTTCGTAAATAAGTTCTTCTCCTTGCAACGCCTCAAACCGACGGTGGACGAATGCTCGAATGAAGACTTGGCGGCCGTTCAGCAAGACCTGGGGGTGATGCGAGAGATCGTGCTCCTGTTCGCGCGTGTGTTCGCCGCGTTGTTTACTTACTTTCCCGACGAGATGAAGCCGACAACAGGGGAATTACTTGCGATGCTCTTTCGTCTGGCGAAATGGTTCGTCTGGGCGGATCTTTCCTTGCGGCGCAGCGGACACGGCGAGCGTATTGAATATTGCCTGGCCGAGACGCTGCGCGGGCTACAAGCGGACTTCAGTGAAAACGTAGAGCAAGAACTAACAGCGGCTGGCCCGGAGATCGCTGCCGCCGCGGACGCCTGCTTTGAAAAACTGATGTCCAAAGCGGCGTAACGCTGGCGCGCGACAAACCAGAGCGCCCCGCACGATACGCTGGCTTAGCTTTTACGTGATCAAAATGAACAAACTTGGCAGGAATGATCCATGCTCTTGTGGGAGTGGGAGTCGGAAAATTTGCCTGAGGAGTTTCGTAAATACGCCAGTCTGTATAGAGAGGCGATGAACAGCAATAACCCCAACTACCAGTTCCTCTGTTACTACAAAATCATAGAAGGCTTGTTGAAGAGGCGCGACCGCATTATCAAGGAGGCGGTGCAGCGTGGCGAAACCATTCCTTCGCAACTAAGACAACTGATTCCTCAAACGCCCGCTGAACAGCTCAACTGGCTAAATACTATTTTTGCAACTCCCTGGGAGCATGACGACCTCGCCTTTAGTATGATTTTTCCGGCGACATCGCTTGGAAGAAAAGTGCGCGATATTGTCCAGAATGAATTGGTCTCAATAAGAAATAAGATTGCCCATTCTGTTCTTGATGGCGGAGAGCCTACCTTCTCGATCGATCACGGACCAGACATTGAGGAATTGCTTATGTGGTTACCTCTCGCCAAATGCATCGCACGTCTCTATATGAAAAACGAGTTCCCAGGCACATTCTGAACGCCAATGCTGCGTTCGCCGCAGGCCTTGCAACTCATGCGGCGTTCCGGTGACATAGTGGCGCTATGCCATTTCTCTTATCAATTCGGAATATTTCATGGCGACTGAAAACAACGACATTGAAAAACGACTCTGGAGCGCTGCGGATCAAATGTGGGCCAACACCGGCCTGCTTCCTTCCGAGTACGCTGCGCCGGTGCTCGGATTGATCTTCCTCCGCTTTGCGGAAAAGCGATTTGTGGACGCGCAGCAAACACTCAACAAAGGCGGCGGCGGCCGCCGCACTGTCGGCAAGACGGCCTATCAAGCGCAAGGCGTGATCTACCTGTCGGACAATGCCCGCTTCTCTTTCCTGCTCAATCTGCCCGAAGGCGGCAATCTCGGCAAAGCCATCAACGAGGTAATGGCGGCCATTGAACAGGAAAACGAGGAGCTGCGCGGTGTCCTGCCTCGCACCTATCAACGCATTCCCAACAGCGTTCTCGTTGAAATGCTGAAGCTCCTCTCCCCTCTCAATATTGAGGGCGACGCTTTCGGTCGCATCTATGAGTACTTTATGGGCGCATTCGCGATGCGAACGATGCAGAAAGGCGGCGAGTTCTACACGCCCTCGAGTCTCGTGCGGCTGAAGGAGATCGCCGTTTACGGTACTGAGAAAGTTGGCGAGACGCTGCGAATGGCGAAGCTCAACCTGGCGATGCATGGCTTATCCGGCGACATACGCGAGGCCAACACCTACTATGAAGACCCGCACAAAGCTGTCGGTCGCTTTGATTTTGTGATGGCCAATCCCCCGTTCAACGTCAGCGGCGTAGACAAGGAACGCATCAAGGATGATCCGCGCTGGCCGTTTGGTATCCCCTCAACCGACAACGCAAACTATCTGTGGATTCAGTTGTTTTACAGTGCGCTGAACGCAACCGGCCGCGCCGGATTCGTCATGGCCAACTCCGCAAGCGATGCGAGAGGTCTGGAGCTGGAGATCCGCAAGAAGCTGATCCAGCGGGGCGCGGTGGACGTGATCGTCACGACCAGCTCGAATATGTTTTATACCGTGACCTCGCCCTGCACGTTGTGGTTTTTTGATCGCGGCAAAGAGAAAGAGAAGTCCAAGCGCAAAGACAGGGTGCTCTTCATCGATGCCCGTCATATTTTCCGGCAGATTGACCGCGCCCATCGAGACTTCGCCGATGAACAGATCGAGTTTTTGGCCAACATCGTCCGGCTGTATCGAGGCGAAGAGATCGAGCCCCGCGCCGGCAGCTCATCACTGATGGAGGAGAGTTTTCCCAAAGGTCGCTATTGTATCGGCGACACGGCGCACCGCAGCTTCCCTCCCGCTGGGCCAACTCGCCATCCGAACGTTCAGCGCGGTGGGCAAGAGTGATAGGCCATCGTCATGCAGACGTAAATACCAATGTCCGTCTTCCGTGTCCTTCGAGTCGGGCGGCTGGATGAGGTACGGCGATATCCGTCGATCCAAGGTATCCAGCAGATCGTCACCCAGGCGCACAAAGGAGAGCGTTAGATTCCGGGGGGTCACGCGGTGGAATTCAGCATTTGCCGCCACGTGACCCCCCCGGAATCTAACGCTCTCGTGACAAGAGAGCTTTTTCCTACGGACACGGCCCTGACGACCTCACGGACACATTGTCCAGGAGCAGCGTGGTCGATTCGTTGTTAAATGTCTTCTTGTTGTTCCGGACCCCGAGGGTTACGGTGTGGAGACCCGGGGGCAGACACCCGAGATTGAGCGCGCGCGAGACCGGCCCCGTCGATCGCGGCGTTCCGCCATTGCCGTCGCCGACGATGTGGGCCTGGACTGCGGCGGGCTGCCCGTCGATCTGAGAGAGCATATCGCTGAACTCATCGTTCTCGTAATCGGGGTTCTGGGTCAGGTTGAAATCGAAGCTCAGCGTGATGATCTGCGATAAGGACAAGTTGAACGATCGCCGCCAGCCGCCGGACATGTTGAGAATGGTGGCATTGTCGATTCCGCCCACTAACACGCGCAGACCGCCTCCGGTGAAGCCGCCGGGATTGACGAAGCCGCCGCTCACGTAGTTCGGCTGGTTCGTCCCGAAAGCGTCCTTGACAAAGGTGAAACCATCCTCTCCGGCATCGAACGTGGACGAAAAGATCGTGGTCGTGAACGAGGGCTGCGGAATTAGCCATGTGCCGCGTCCGAGCGTTCCGGCGACCAAGAGGTCACGCGTACGGACGTATTCCAGATCGTAGGCCAGCGCCCTAGGGAATCCGCTCCCCAGCAGGCTCCAAGAGCGGAAGCCGCTGTCGGCCAAGGCCACAAAGACGCCGCTGTTTGCCCCAACCGCCACCGCTTCGCCGCTCGCGTTTCGGATGTGCGCGACCGATCGCAGCGTCCCGGGGGCGAGAGAAAGCAAGTTGCCGGTAATATCCATCCAACTGCCGCCCGCGTTCTCGGTGAGGTAGACAGTGGTAGTATCGATCACGAAGACGGTGTTCGGGTCGGTCGGGTCAATAGACATATCGATCACCGTGCGGCCCGTTCCCGTCCCGGGGTAGCTCGTCGATTGCACGAGTTCGGCCGGCGGCGCGCCCGTCCGCACTCGGACGGTATCAGCGGAGCCCATATAGATGATGTCCGGATTGCCGGCGCCGCCATAGGCCAATGGATGTCCGTTCCCATTCACCGGGGTCGCAGGCAGCGCCTGCCGTATGGTCTCACCCTGATCGAAGGATTCATAGAGGCCGTTCGAGCCGCCGATAAGCAGGCGTCGCGCGTCGACGTTGTTCAGCCGGATCGGCGTCACGAACTGGAACGTCGGGCTGACGCCGCCGCCTACCAGGGTGAGAGCCGGGAAGACCTGGCTTTGGAGAACATTGTTCGCATCGTAAACCTGACGGCGGAAACCGCCGAGGTTCTGACTGCTCGAATAGCGGCTCGATAGACCGGGAGAGCTGGTCGCGTCTACCGCGACATCTCCGCCGTCGCCCCCGTTTACGGTCACCCATTCGATTCGATTCGGCGCCAGCTCCCGGGCGACCCCATTGTCCTGGAAGCCACCCACGGCCACGTTGGCGTTGGGGTCGTAGGCCATGCTGTGCTCTTCGAACGCTTGAATGTTGTTGCTCATCGAGAACCAGTCTCCCTGGTTAGTTCGCGGGCTGGTGCGTAAGTGTATCCCGCCATCATTGACCAGGAGGAGCCTGCCCGCCGCGTCGAACATCATTTCGCGCGAATCACTGTGGGGTGAAGTGTTGTTCAGGGTCCCCGAACCTTGGAGAGTTACACATTGGCTGCCCGATGGCTGCGCGGCATTGCACCGGAATATCGCGGTATCGCCTCCCACGTATACGATGCTCGTGTTGGTGGGATCCACCGCCTCCGACAAGTGCAGAGCGCCCTGGCCAATGGGATGGGCATTGGGCACGTCCATCGACGTCCAGCTTGTCCCCGCATCCGTCGATCGGAAAAGGCCGGCCAGATGACCGGCGTTGACGATGAGCGCGTAGACATTACTGTTGGGCCCGACCGCGAACTCTATGTTGTTAGTCGTGCCGGCGCCGATCAGGGCATCCATCGCGGAATTGCTCACCTTGGTCCAGGAGGCGCCGCCATCGAGGCTGCGATAGACGCCATTCAGTCCACCGAAGGCGTCAGCCCCGATCACCCCTGTGAACAGGCGGCTGGCGTTGGCCGGATCGCGGACGAGGTCGTTTGTTATGCCGAAAGGCAGCCCCGTGGCCGAGCCGTTGCCGGACGAGATTTGCGTGAAGGTAGCGCCGCCGTCCGTGCTGCGAAAGATTCCGAGCTGTTCCACGCCGGGAGTATCGGCGGCATTGACAGACACTGCGATCCTGGCGCCCCGCAGGGCGACGCCCGAGATGTTCCTGCCGGTCAACACTCCGCCGCCATTGAGTGTCGTCCAAGTCGCGCCCCCGTCGGTCGTCCGGAGGAGACCTGTTCTCGGACCGCCTCTACGGCCGAAGCTGCTAAAGCGTCCGATGCCCGCCACGATCGTCTGAGCTGTAGTATCGATCGGATCAAGGTCCATTGCTCCGATCGAGAGGGAGACTTGCGGATCGGTAAGCTGCGCCCAAGTGGGCCGGGCGTCCATGGCATTCGTGGTTTTCCATATCCCGCCATTAACCGCGCCGATATATAGAATATTGGCGTTCGTTGGATGAGGCGCCATCGTGTGAATAGCTCCGGAGACTTCATTGGGCGGTGGCGGATTTGTCTGGTTGACGCCGCTTCTTTTAGGCGCTGGTCCGATTGCCTGCCAGATCCCCCCGATGGCTTCAGCGACTAGCTGACGCGCCGGCGTTGGATCGGGGACGTCCTGCAGGGTGGCCTCTTTGCCATTGGCTTCTTTATAGGATTCCGGGAATGGACCGTAGAAGGTCGTGTCTCGCAGAGGGAAGCTCCAGGCAACGGCGCCGAAGGCGAGATCCACCGCCCGAAGGGTCAAGGGCTCCCGTGTGATCTTGTCATTGACTCGTATGGCGTATGGCCGTGATTCAAAGACGAGTTTCGTGCCGGACACAAAGAAGGGCGCTCGCGGAAACGGGCTATATACCTCGCCGATCCGTCTTCCATCCGCGACGGATGAGATCGTCCAGAGGTACTTCGTTTTCAAGTCGTGGTCGTCTCCAACCACTCGGCTTGTCAGGACGTGCCGGCCGTCCGCCGAGAGGTACCCGACGCCGGGGGCGCCAGAGAGATTCGATAATTGCGATTCCCTGGCCGTATCAAGCCTCGTCAGACGCTCTGCGGTGGTCGTGTCCACGCGCTCGGTCTCGACCTGCCCGGTCTCGATGTTGATCCGCGCCCTGCCGCCATTTATCTTGCCGGCAGTCGCCGCCGCAGAACGACCGGCGGCCGTGGGCGCTCTGGGCGGAGCTACGCCAGTCAGCTTGTTTCCTTCGACAAACCAGGACAAGACGACGCTCGCCTGCTCCGCACTCGCCGCCACCTGCAACGAGATGCCAGGACCATCGTCGATGGCCGACCAATCCAGACCCGGCGTCGGCACCCGGACCGTTCGCTGCTTCTGCCCGTCGTGAGTGCTTAGTAACATCACGTCGAGATACTGTGAGGCTGGATTCTCCGGCTCCGCTCTCGGGGTGTCTTTGAGCGCGACCAGCAGTCCATTCGACACCAAGAGCGGCTTGGCCGCCTCTTCCGTGTACCAGACCGAGCGACCCGATGGCACGTCGACCGCCCTGGCGCCCCCACCCGGACTCATCATGTACAGGACGCTTCCATTGGAATCGACGACGACTCCTGGACGCAGCACGAAAGCGCCCGCTGCTCCGGCCGGCGCCGCAGCGGGCGGTAGGAACAGCGCATTGGCCCAAAGAACGAACGAGGCCAACAGAAGAGAGAGAATACCGAGGGGTCTTACGATGACACGCATGAATCGCTCCTTTCGAGTTTTTCCTGAATTACAGATCGGGCGCAGCATGAACAGCAGCCTCTCATGGAATAACCTCGCTTGCCCGAGATCCACCTATGGCGCCTACAGATTGGGATCGAAACCTAACTTGTAGATATAGAACCGATATCTTACGTTGGGGCTTTTTTTACTACAGCTTTGATTGCAAATGAAGAATGATATTAAAATGAGTTAGAAGTCTTTTCAAACCTTTGGGAATATCTTGGGAATGTTTTGAAGATCTTTTGAAGATGTTTTTACCTCTCCCCTCTTGCGCCCGCTAAAGACATCGTTACCCTACATGACGGATTTCGGTTCTGGCGGCAAGTTGGTGATATTGAGACCAGCGCCTTCTTGATTGTAGGAGCAGCGTGTCCCTTCGGTTGGGCGGCGTGACTTTGAAAAATTAGCGCATCTCGGCTGAAAAAAATCTTCCCAATCAGAGACGGGCTGTGGTAATGGTTGGCCGAAATGATTCTTGCCCCGGAATGAGAAGGTGATTGAACGAGCATGGCCAAAGGGGAAGAAATTCCGAAAACCACTCCCGCCGAAGTCGAGAATCTGATTGAGCAGATTCGCGGAACGAATCTGGATCCAAGCGCCAAAGAGAAGATAGAACGCCTGCTGAGAACTATCCTCATTCTGGTTGAACTCTTGCAGCGGAAGAAAACCTCGATCAAAAGGCTGCGCGAGATGATCTTTGGCAAGCGCACCGAGAAACGTCAAAAGAAGAAGGCCGATGGAGAGCAAAAGGCGGGAGAAGACGGGTCATCGGATGAGGGAAAGCCCGGCCCTTCTAAATCCCAGACAGGGAGCGATCAAACTCCGAAGGTGGAACCGCCGCGCAGTGAAAATAAAGAGAAGCCGAGCAGGAAGGGGCACGGACACCGTGCGGCAAGTGACTATACTGGAGCGAAAGTCGTCAAATGCTGGCATGCGTTTTTGAAGGTTGGCGATCCTTGTCCTGGACTGTGCGGTGGGCGGCTCTACAATACGCAAGAGCCGACGAGTTTGCTGCAATTCACCGGACAACCGCTGATTCAGGCGACCAATTACGAGCGGGAGGTATTGCGCTGCGCGAAATGTCTGGAGCGATATGAAGCGTCATTGCCCGAAGGGGTCGTTGAGGAACGATATACTCCGGGCTGCGATGCGACGTTTGCGCTGATGAGATATGGCGCCGGATTGCCGTGGACTCGTCAAGCCTGGTTGCAAGTGATGGGAGGAGTTCCGATCTCTGAATCGACCATGTGGGAGCGATGCGAGGCGGCGGCGGATGCCGCCTTAGGAGTCTATTTGCTTCTGGAGCGTCTCGGGGCTCAGGGCAAAGTGATGCATACCGACGACACCTGGGTCAGGATTCTCTCGTGTTTGAAAGAAGATCAAGAAGAGAAAGGACGAGAGACTAACACCAGCGGAATCGTGGTAAAGCTCGGTGAGCGGAAGATCGCATTCTATATGAGCGGAAGGCGTCACGCGGGCGAGAATTTTGCGGATTTGCTGAAGAAGCGCGAGGCAGGGCTTGAGAAGCCGTTTCAGATGTCGGACGCTTCAGCATCCAATACGAGCGTGGAGAAAAACGTGATTAGCTGCTACTGCCTGACGCACGCCAGAAGGAAGGTCTACGAACTGAGAGAAGATTATCCTCCCGAATGCTCGGTTATGTTGGATGCGCTCTCGAAGGTCTATGAATACGAAGCCGAGACGGCGGAAATGAGCGCGGAGGATCGGTTGGCCTATCATCAGGCCAAGAGCGCCCCCGTAATGAAGGAAATGAAGGAGTGGATCGAGGCGCAGTTCGCCGAGAGGTTAGTAGAACCGAACTCGAATTTAGCGGGTGCGCTTCAGTATTGGCTCAATCACTGGGCGAAGTTGACCGTTTGGCTACGAGAAGCGGGCGCGCCGCTAGATAACAACGAAGTCGAACGAGCGCTCAAGCAATTCATTTTGATGCGGAAGAACTCGCTGTTCTTCAAGACAGAGCATGGAGCGGCAGTCGGGGACATTCTGGCCTCGCTGATTCAGACCTGCCGCTTGAATGGGATCAACGCCTGGGGCTATTTGGTGTGGATCATTAGTAATAAGTCGGATGCGAGGCGAAATCCGCATCTGTATCTGCCCTGGAACTACAAGCCGGAGGAAGCGGAGGCGCTCGCGGCTTGAAGATGCGGTGTTTGGGAATAGTAGAAGAAAAATGTAACGCTAACGGCTCGGCCTTTATTCCGGCCCTGGATAAGTCCTTTCAATAGTTGAAGTTTTCGGCAGAGGGGACTGAAGCATACCGTTTCAAATCAAAGTTATATTGGCCATAGAGTCCCAAATGCCGTCTCGTTAGCGGCGACAGATAGCGCAGGTCATCATCGCTGATGATTTCGCCATCTGCCTGAAGCCTCCGGATGCATGCCTGCATATGAACCGTGTTGCAAACGACTATTGCCGCCAGTAATAGATTCAACGATGACGCCGCATTAAGTTGATCCTCGTAGGTGCGATCCCTCATCTCACCCTGTCCACCAAAGAACAGCTTGCGCGCCAGGTCATTCAACAATTCGCCTTTGTTCAGGCCGAGCAGAACCTTGCGGCGCAGCTCACGGCTGCGCAGATATTCGGACAGGTAAGCGGTTTTGATGAGCCTTCCAAACTCTTGCATCCCACGATAGAGCTTGTTGCGGCGGCTCGCCGCGGCAAGCTTGCTGACGATTAGCGATGCTCGCACCTCTCCGGTTTTGATGGAAGCGACCAGTCGCAACATCTCGTCCCAGGTCTCCCGAATCAGATTGACGTTGAGCTTTCCGGCAAGCACGCCGCCAATGTTTTGAAACTCCTGCTCGTCAGGCAGCCGCCATAATCGCTGCTCCGGAAGGTCCTTGATGCGCGGCGCAAAACGAATGCCGAGTATCCGATTCACCGTGCAACGGTGACGTTCAACTTCCTTGTCCCAACTTCTCTGTTGCGCATCTTTTATCAGATCGAGTTCCTCTTTGCGCCGCCGCCGTAAACGTGGCGCATATTCAGGAGTGGTCACGAATTTCGCGC
>WNFV01011775.1_pt1 | contig 15048 bp, 17 predicted proteins | sample 5400101 | NCBI WGS metagenome assembly WNFV01 (sample SAMN13153361, study PRJNA577476) | soil metagenome | isolation source: 115 cm soil or saprolite under grassland replicate 1 | place: USA:California | collected 2016-06-15 | reverse complement strand
CCCTCGACATCCCGGCCGCCGACCGCCGCCCCGACGCACTCACCAGGCGTGCCCTGTTCCTGCACACCCTCATCTCGGTCCTGCTGGGACAGCAGCCGCCGCCGGCCGAACGCGCCGCGTTGGACCGGGCCATCATGGCCACCTACACCGCCGCCGGGATCAGCAACGACCCGACCAGCTGGACCCGCCCCGCACCGCTACTCCGCGACCTGACTTCCACTCTGGAGGCCGGCGACGCGCGCGCAGCGCGGACACTCGCGGCCAGGCTGTCGCCGTGGACCGAAGGCTCGTTCCGGGAGCTGTTCGACGGGCCCACCACCTTCCACCCCCGCGGCCACCTGGTGGTGTGGTCGACCCGGCAGCTCGCCGACGAGCTACGCGCCCCCGGCATGCTGCTGGCCCTCGATGCGATCTGGCGCGACGTCGACCTCCCCACCACCACGACGGACCATCGCAACGGACGCCCACCGCAGGTGCGTCGGCTCGTCGTGGTCGACGAAGCCTGGACCCTGCTCCGCGACGGCGAAGGCGCCCGGTTCCTCTACCGCCTGGCCAAAGCCGCGAGGAAGAGAAGGGCAGGAGTGGCGGTGGTCACCCAGGACGCCGCCGACCTCCTCGGCTCCGACCTGGGCCAGGCCGTCATCGCCAACGCCGCCACCCAGATCCTGATGCGCCAAGCCCCCCAGGCGATCGACCTGATCACCGACACCTTCGCCCTCACCGGCGGCGAGGCCCGCATGCTCCTGGCCGCCGGCCGCGGAGAAGCCCTGCTCCTGGCGGGCTCCCACCGGGTGGCGTTCCAGACCGTGGCCTCCGCCCGGGAGCACCAATTGGCCGCTGGGCTGGCCGACCTGATCGACGACCCCGACCTCTAGTCCACTGTGGAGTATCCCATGACATCGACATCGACATCGACATCGACATCGACACCGACACCGACACCGCGGCCGTCCGGGCCGCCGGACCCGAACCTGGTTTCCACCCAACCCGACTACCGGCTGCTCGACCTGGCCACCCACGCCGTCTCATGGGTGGCCGACTGGCCGCGGCTGGAAATCCTCCGCTCGCTGCACGACGGCGTGCACGTCGCGGTCGTCTCCCCGGACGACGAGTACCTCCGGTTGTGCGACGCGGTCGGTGGCGCCGCCATCCAGCTCGGCGCCCCCGGCATCCGCGTCAACCCGCTCGACATCCCGGCCGCCGACCGCCGCCCCGACACGTTGACCCGCCGAGCTCTGTTCCTGCACACGTTGATCGCCGTCCTGTTGGGACAACAGCCGCCGCCGGCCGAACGAGCCGCGTTGGACCGGGCCATCATGGCCACCTACGCGGCGGCCGGCATCAGCAACGACCCGGCCAGCTGGACCCGGCCGGCGCCGCTGCTGCGCGACCTGACCGCCATCCTGAAGGCTGACGCCGGGCCCGCGGCCCACACGCTTGCCGCCCGGCTGTCGCCGCGGACCCAGGGCTCGTTGCGGGAGCTGTTCGACGGACCCACCACCGACCGGCCCCGCGGCCACCTCGCGGTCTGGTCGACCCGGCAGCTCGCCGACGAGCTGCGCGCCCCCGGCATGCTCCTCGCCTTGGACGCGATCTGGCGCGACGTCGCCCTCCCCAGCACCCCCACGACGGACCATCGCAGCGGACACCCACCACAGGTGCGCCGGCTCATCGTGGTCGACGACGCCTGGACCCTGCTCCGCGACGGCGAGGGCGCCAAGTTCATCTACCGCCTCGCGAAGGCGGGCCGCAAACGCAGCACTGCGGTGGCGATGGTCACCCGCGACGCCGCCGGCCTCTAGTCCACTGTGGAGCATCCCATGTCACCGACACCGACACCATCGCCGCGGCCGTCCAGGCCGCCGGACCCGAACATGGTCCCCACCCAACCCCACTCCCAGCTGCTCGACCTGCTCCAGCAGGCCGCCACCTGGGTGGCCGACCGGCCGTGGCTGGCCGCCGCCGTCCCGGCCGGCATCGTCGCCGCAATCGTGGCCCGGTCGGCGGTGTGGGGCTGGCGGCACCGCCGGCTGGTCCGCCACGCCCACCAGGTCCGCATCACCCCACCACCCGAGGTCGACCCCGCCGGCGCGAGCGCATGGTGGGCCAACCTGTTCGAGCTGCTCGCCCCGTCCTGGCGGCGCCGGCTCGTCTACGGGGTGCCGCATGTGGCGGTGGAGTACCGGTGGGCCGGCAGGGAGCTGACCATCGTGGTCTGGGTGCCCGGCACCGTAGCGGCCGGGCCGATCGCCGCCGCCGCCCAAGCGGCCTGGCCCGGCGCCGCCTGCACTATCGACGACGCCACCGACCCGACGCCCACCACCAGCATCGCCGTGGAGGGTGGGGCGCTCGCGGCGGCGATGCCGGCCTGGTACCCCCTCGAAACCGACCACGACACCGACCCGATGCGGGCCCTGGTCGCCGCGGGCAGCGGCCTGCACCACACCGAACGCGCGTGCGTGCAGGTCCTGGCCCGCCCGGCCACCCCACGCCAGGTCGCCAAGCTCCGCAAAGGGGCTGCCGCGCTCCGCACCGGCCAGCCGGCCGGCGGCGGGCCGCTGGACCCGACAACGTGGCTGCGGGGCGTGCTCAACCTCACCACCGAGGTCACCACCGACCTGCTTACCCCCGGCAGGCCCCCGACGCACGCCGCCCACTCCGGATCCCGCCCCGGAAAGGGCTCGGCCGGGGTGGATCCGCTGCGGGACCGGGATGCCCGGCCGGCGATCGACAAGACGGTGGGGCCGCAGTGGGAGGTCGCCATCCGCTACGCGGTCACCACCGGCGCGAAGGACGGCGAGGCATCCGACGCGGTGAGACGGCGTCTGGTCACGGTGGCGCACGGGTTGGCGTCGGCGTACGGCGCCTACACCGGCCGCAACCGGCTGCGCCGGCTGCGACTGCCCCAGCCGGCGGCGGTGCTGGCGGCCCGGCCGCTGCGCCGCGGATTCCTGCTCTCGGCCCCGGAGCTGGCCGCGGTCGCCGCCCTACCCACCGACGTGGCGGTGGCCGGGCTGGACCGGGCCCGGGCCAAGGCCGTGCCCGCCCCGATCGCCGTGCCCGCCGGCGGGCGCGGCACGAAGGTCCTCGGCCGGGCCGAGGTCGGCGGGCACAGCGTGGCCCTGTCGGTGGTCGACGCCCGCCAACACATCCACCTGCTCGGCTCCACCGGCTCGGGCAAGTCCACCCAGATGTGCCACATGATCGTCGACGACGTGAAGGCCGGCCGCGGGGTGGCGCTCATCGACCCCAAAGGCGACCTGGCGCTGGACGTGCTGGACCGGCTGCCCGCCTGTCTCGCGGACAAGATCGTGCTGATCGACCCGGACCAGCCCGGCGGCGCCACCCTCAACCCGCTGTCCGGGTTCGACGACGACCTCATCGTCGACAACGTCGTGTCGATCTTCTCCAAGATCTTCCAACGGCACTGGGGCCCCCGCATCGACGACGTGCTCCGGGTCGCCTGCCTGACCCTGATGCGCCGGGCCAACGCCACCCTCACCCTCGTCCCGCCGCTGCTGAACAACAAGCAGTTCCGGGCGGCGTTCACCCACGACCTGGACGACCCGGAAGGGCTGCGGGGCTTCTGGGAATGGTACGAATCCACGCCACCTCCCCTGCGCGCCCAGGTGATCGGCCCGGTCCTGGCCCGGCTGCGGGCCTTCCTGCTCCGCGATTTCGTGCGCGCCACGTTGGGCGTACCGCACTCCAGCTTCGACATGGGCACGGTGCTCGACGGCGGGATCCTCATCGCCCGGCTACCCAAAGGGCAGATCGGCGAGGAGACCGCCAAACTCATGGGCTCGTTCGTGTTCGCCAGCGTCTGGCAGGCCGCGACCGCCCGCGCCCGCCTCCCGGAGCACCGACGCCGCGACGCCACCTGCTACATCGACGAGGCCCACAACGTGCTCAACCTCGCCGGCTCCGTCGGCGACATGCTCGCCGAAGCCCGCGGCTACCACCTCAGCCTGGTCCCCGCCCACCAGAACCTCACCCAACTACCCCGGGAAACCCAACTCGCCCTGTCCGCGAACGCCCGCAACAAGATCTTCTTCAACTGCTCGCCCGAGGACGCCCACCAGCTCGCCCGGCACACCCTGCCCGAGCTCGACGAACACGACCTGTCCCACCTGGACGCGTACACCGCCGCCGCGCGGCTGGTCGTGGCATCGCGGGAGACGGCGGCGTTCACCATGCGCACCCGCCCACCCCTGCCCGCCGTCGGCGAGGCCCTCGCGATCCGGCAGGCGGTGACCCGCACCGAACCCGCCGAACCGACCGGCGTCGAACAGCTCGCCCACCTGCAACCGCCAGCGGGCGACGGCCCGCACCCCTCGACCTGACCAACCCGGTGGGCGCAGTGGCGGGCACACCCCCGGGTCAACCCCCAGGTGATCTGCCATGACACCCACCGGTGATCAACCGTGCCCGCGGGCACCCAACCAGCCTGGTAGGAGACCATGACCAACGATCAACGCCAACCGCGAAATATCCCTGTGGGGGATACCTCCCGACCGGGGGTGGGACGTTCTCGCCCCTCCGGTACCCCCCACAGGTCCCGAACCATAGACGATCTTCACCGGATGTCCTGGCGTCTGGAACCCCGCGACTACGTCCTTGCCCATCTCCTCGACGAACACCGGTTCCTGACCACCGCCCAGATCGCGGCCACCCTGTTCACCTCCGTGCGGACCTGCCGCAACCGGCTGGACGTGCTGCGCAAGCTCGGCTTCATCACCTGGTTCATGCCGGTGCACCGCACCCGCGGCCGGCTGCCCGTGCACTGGGTGCCCGGGCCGCTGTCGGCCCGCTACGTCGCCCTGTACCACGGCGAGCGGGCACCCACCACCCGGGCCGTGCGGGAGCTGGAAGACGCGCACGCCGCCACCACCAGCGCCGGGCACATCGACCACGCCGACGGCGTCAACCAGTTCTTCATCGACCTCCTGCGGCACAGCCGGGCCCATCCCGACACCCGGCTGGCCCGCTGGTGGTCCTCGGCGCACATCGCCAAGGAGATCAACCACAACACCCGGCCCGACGGGCACGGCGTCTGGCGCGAGCACGACCGGCAGGTCGCGTTCTTCCTCGAACACGACACCGGCAGCGAGAGCCACCCCGGCCGGGCGGCGAAACTGGCCGGCTACCGCACCGTCCGCGACCGCAACGGACCGGCCTGGCCGGTGCTGTTCTGGCTGCCCACCACCGCGCAGGAAAACAACCTGCACCAGCACCTGGCCGGCAACAGCCGCGGTCTGATCGTGGCCACCGCGGCCCGCGACCACGCGGCCCGACACGGCCCGGCCGGCCCGGTGTGGCGGCTGGTCGGCAACGGCCGGCGCCGGCTCCGCCTGGCCGAGCTGCCCAACCGGATCGAACCCGGCGGTGCCTACCACCCCGGCCCGGCCACCCCGGAGCAGGACCCGCTGTACCTGCTCGACGCCGACGGCTGAGCCGGCGCCAGGCGCCGCGGTAACCAACTGACCCAACTGGGCCAACTGGGGCCGGCGCGGCCGGATCAACTGACCCAACCGACCCAACTGGCCGGGTGCGGATTTCCACCCAGCTGGCGCCCGGCACCACCCAACTGCGCAGGTCAGCGCCCCTCCCGCTGACCAGCCGCAGGATCCGGTCCCGGTTGGGTTGCCGGGCTACGGTGAGAGCTTCTTTTCAAGAAACCCCATGTAGCACCACCCTCGGGCGCAGCCCGCCCCGGCGAGGAAACTCGCACCTGCCCACCGCCACCCGTTTGGCCGGTCGGCCGCGACACTCCTCTCGGGCGAGCTCCGCCCACCCGCACCATCCCGGCCCCACAGGCCGAGCGCACCACCCGCCGGCCCACGGCCGGCCAGCTCTCACCGTCGGCGCACGCCGACCTGTTCCACACCGCGGCCCTGTTGGCCGCCTACCGCGACCGCTCTGCGGTCGCCTGTGTCGGCTGCGCCGACATCTCCCGACCCGGCAGGGGTCGTCCTTCCGCGCATCCCGCGTGCCCGCCCCGTGGTGGGCCTGGTTCCGCGCGCCCAGGCGCGCACACATCCCCGGACCCGAATGGAGGGAACCGTCATGGCCACCCAACTGGCCCAACCGGCCCAGCGGCACCGCTGGCCCACCCGCGAGATCCGCACCGTCGTGGTGTGCCTGCCCGGCGAGACCGAGCCCCGGTTTCCGGCGGAGCTGGCCGCCACCAAGCTGCGTTTGCGCACGCTGACCCCGGCCGGTGTGATACCGCACTTCGCGACCGCCACCACCTGGCGGACCCGCAAGCTCGTCGACCGCTGGCAGGGTCTGACCTCCGGCGGTCCGATCAAGCTGCTCGACCTGGCGTCGATGCGCCGCAACGCACACCTCGCCGCCGCCGCGCAGTGGCGGCTGTGGCATCAGGTCGTCGACGGCACCCGGCCGGCCCAGCCGTTCTGGGCCTTCCTCGACCGGCACGCCGCCGACCCGAACCGCTACCCCCTGGAACGGGCCCAGTCCGAATACCGCGCGCAGCCCCGGATCCTGGCCATGAACACCTACAACGCCCTGCCCGGCACGGTGTGTGAGCTGCCCACCGCCGCGGTGGAAGCCTTCCAGGCCGGCTTCGGCACCTACGCCAACCTGGCCTGGCTGGCCGCCGTCCCCGCCGACGGGGTGGCCACCACCTACGGCGTCAACGGCGGCTGGCTGACCTGCGCCACTGGCCGGCTGGCCGACCAGCTGACCTACCTGCAGGCCGCCAACGCCTACATCGACGGGCTGCCCCACCACGAGCAGCTCGTTGCCATGGCCATCACCGCCTGACCAACCCGCGCACCACGCGCCGTGACGACCCCGCCCCCCGGCGGGTGGCCGCGGCGCTGCGCTGCGCCGGCACCCAACCGCACCCACCACCACGTGAGGAGGCACCACCGTGACCATCCGGTTGTCGTTCCACCTGTCCCTCGCGCTACAGCTGGCCGAGCACGCCCACGGCGCGCACCAGCACCTCCCACCGGCCGCCGCCAACCGTCGCAGCGGGCCGGCGCTGCTGTTGGCCAGCGACACCAACGGTGTCCACCTGGCCAGCAACGGCCTCCCGCCGCTGCCCGCCCCGGCCGACCAGCCCGGCACCGCACCCGTCCTGCTCGCGTTCGCCGCGCAGGGCCCACCCGGCACGCCGTGGCTGGAGCAGGTTCGCCTGCTGTCCCGCGAGACCGACCTGGACGAGGTGCTGCCGCTGCACGAGCCGGCCGGTGACCCGCTGCTGGGGCAGCTGCGCGCCGCCGCCGCGGCCGGGCACACCACCCTCACCGTCGTCATCTCCGGCGCGGGCCCGCACCTGGCCGTGTCCCGCCGCCGGCGGCGCAGCAGGCCACCGCTCGCGCCCTGACCCGCGGCACGATCCCGAACTCGACGACCGGCCGGCCGCACCACCTGCGGTGCTGCGGCCGGTTTGCCCGCGTGCCTGGGCGGGCGGACTTCCCCGCCGCCCGCCCGGCCAACCCACCATTTTCAGACCCTCGGAGGGCCGACCATGTCACCACGCACCACCCGTGCCGGCGCCGCCGACGGCACCCGGGTCGCCGGCTACACCCACGTCGCCGCGGACGACCCAGCCGGCGCCGCCGCCCAGGCGCAGGAATATCTCCTGCGGGAATACGTCACATCACAGCCCGGCTGGCAGCCCGTCGCCCACTACCACGACAACGGCTCCGGCAACACGCTGAACCGGCCCGGGCTCAACCAAGCCCTGGCCGACGCCGAGACCGGCCGCTTCGACGTCCTTCTCGTCACCGGCATCGACCGCCTGGCCCGCCGAACCGACGCCCTCGCCGCGGTCATCGACCGGCTCGACCGGGCCGGTGTCACGGTGCGCGCGGCGGACGAAGCGCTGCACACCTCGACGCTGGCCGGGCGCATGCGGTTCACCGTGCTCGCCTGGGTCGGCGAGTACTGCCGACAGCACGGCATCCGGCCGTAGCGCTCGGCGATTTCCGCGCCGATGGGCCGGCGGACCCCGCCGGCCATCGCCGTCTCAGCACCCACCACCACCAACGACCGATCGACGATGAAGAGGAGCACCACGATGACCATCACCATGGTGGCGCCTGCCACCCGACAGCCCGACCGGACGATCACCGACGCGGCGGGGCCCTGCTACGCCACCATCAACCAGTCCGGTCGTCTGCGCGTACACACAACCCGCCATGACGGTGCCGGGCTGTTCCCGCTGGCCCGACGCACCGCCACCGGCACCGCCTACCCCATCCCGCTCGACCGCGGCATCACCTGCTGGCTCGACGGCGACCACCAAGACGGCACCGGCGACATCAACATCGCCGCCAGCCGCATCTGCGCGGCGCTGTCCCGCCGACCGTTCACCGACCCGTGGGACGCACCGTTCGTGTGCGGGCCGGTGCTGTTCACCGGCCCCAGCCACGCTGACGCTGCCGCACCGGTCGGGCTGTCCGACGCCCAGCTGGCCCGCATCGCCGACGCACACGCCACCGCCGAACAGGAGCTGTCCACAGAGGACGCCTGCGTCGAGGAGGAGCCCGCGTGGGTCCGATAACGGATCCGCCGAGACGGCCCGCACCCGAACCACCGACCAGGACGCCGCCGCCGGGCTTGCCCATGGCCCCCCCGGGCCCCCGGGCTCCCGGCGGTGAAGGGACTGACGGTGACCATGCCCGATTCCTGCCACACCCCACCCGAGCACACCTGCCAGCCCGACGTGGACCCCGATCCGCGCGGGCTGCTCTACGTCAGCGACGTCCAGGCGCTGCAACTGGCGGACACGGTGGTACTCCACCACCGCGACGGTGTCGGACACATCGACGCCGGCCTCACCACGTGGGCGTTCGCCGCACCACGCATCTACACCGCCAGGCAGCAGCGGCTGTTCCCCGACGCCGACGGCCACGACCGCAGGCGGCGCATCAAGGTGGCCAGCGACGTGGTCGGCTACGACGACAACCGCCGCTGGCACGAGCACGGCCAGGCCGCGGCCACCGCGCTGGCCACGGTCCACGCCGCCGGCCTGGACGACGTGTGGCGCACGGTCGCCGCACTCCTGCGCACCGGCGACATCATCGGCCTGCACTGGACCGCCGGCAACAACAGCCGCGGCTCCCGCAGCCGGTGGCCTGACCGGTGGACCTGGCGGTGCACCTCACCCCGTTCGGCGGCGGTCCCGCCTCCGAGGTGGCCGCGACACCGGACATGGTGGTCCTCGCCCCCGTGGCCGGCGCCGACTGGCTGCACCGCGTCGTCGTGGAGATCCGCGGCACCCGCGGCACCGTCGTGGTCCACCCCACCGATCCGAACACGCCGATCAACCAGCTGACCGTCCGCCCGAACGGCAGCGCCACCTTCACCAGCTGACCCCGGCAGCGCTCGTCGCCGACAGGCCCGTCCACCGGGCCCGTGTGAGGCGCTGCCGCTGGATCCACCGTTTCGCACACCTGTTGGCCGTTGCCCGGCCACCGATCCGCGCCGCTTGTCGGCGCATCGCCCGGGCACGGCCGGATGGCCGCGCCCGGACTCCTTCGACCACGCCTGTTCCCGAAGGGAGCCCTTTCATGTGTCACGGCCATCCCGCCGACACCAACCAGGACGATGCGGCCAGTACCCGCCTGTGCCCACCGCGGACCGTGTCCCGGTGCCAGCCCACCATCGCCGTCGTCGGCGGTTCGCTCGCCGGACCGGTCGCCGCGCTGCTGCTGGTGCGGGCCGGCTTCGACCGCGTCACCGTGTACGAGGCCACACCCGCCGCCGCGCCGCAGCACGGCGGTCTGATCACCCTGGAGCATTCGGCGCTGGACATCCTCGACCGCCTCGACGTGCCGCAGCCCGAGTACGTCAAGTTCCCCACCGAGAACACCATGCACATCAAGGTCTGCGACCGGCGGCCCGTCGAAACCGTCCGGCGGACCTACCCTGGACGGCTGACCACCTGGACCTTGCTGCACCGCGCGTTGATGGCCCGCATGCCCACCGGCCTCCTACGCACCGGGGCGCGCGTCACCGGCCTGGTCGAACAACGCGGCCGACCGCTGCTGCAGTTTGCCGACGGCCGGGCCGAGTGCGTGGACCTGGTCATGTTCGCCGACGGCCGATCCTCGGTCGGCCGGGCCCTGCTCGACCCCGGACGGCGACTGCGTTACGCCGGCTACGTCGCCCACCGCGGCGCCGCCCCCAACCCGCCGGCCGACCTGCGGGACTTCCTGCGGTTCGAACCATGCCCGGGGGTGCAGTTCAACGTCGCGCCGGTGCCCGAAGCCGCGGACTGGACCTTCTACCTCAACGCCACCGACCGCCAGTACACCGCCTGGTTCGGTGCGCCACCCAGCCGGCGGGTCTTCGCCCTACCGCAGCACGTCACCCCGGCCGCCCGCCACCTGGTCGACGGCAACGCCGAAGCGCACCTACCCGCCGAGCAGGCGGCCATCGTGCACGCCACCCCGACCCGGATGGCCGCCCCCGGTGATGGACATCGACCCACCCACCGCGATGGTGTGGCCGGTCGGACGCGGGCACGCCGTGCTCCTCGGCGACGCCCTGGCACCGGTGCGGCCCCACACCGCCCGCGGCGCCAACAACGGCATCGAACAGGCCGCCGGGCTCGTGGCCGCCCTGACCCAGCATCGCCGCCACGGCGCCGACCTGGCCGGCGCATTGGGTGGCTGGCAGCGCCGGCACCTGGCCGCCGCGGTCGCCGCCGTCCGGCTCGGACCGGTCATCGGCGGCCGGCTCGGACTCGGCACCGCATAAGCGCCATCGCGGCACGCGGCAACCCGCGTCGGCCCGGCGCGTCACACCAGGGTGGCGTCAGGGCCTGACCATCCGCCCCTCGACCATCCACGCCTGGCTCGACGGGCCCGCACCACCCGGCAGCCGCCACGCAGCGGCCGACCGGCCCGAAACGGGCCCCGGGGCGGGCTCGGCCGCCGTGCCAGCGGCGCGGCCCCGCCCCGGTGCTCCCTGTTCCCAAGCCGAGTACCGCCCTTGCGCCGCCCGGGTCTTCGGCGGCGGCACGGGTCGAAACCACCGTGTCGTGCTGATGCGCCACGAGCCGACGTGGCCGTGGCCCGCCACCGCCGCACCGCGGAGCGAAAGGAGATCTGCGGACATGCAAACGGTCATCATCGTGGTCGAGCATCCCCAGCACGGCCAAGCCGTGTTCGCCGTCGGCGGCTACGCCGACGACCACCTCAGCTACACCCAAGCATCCTGGGACGCGGCCCGACACATCCGCGGCACCCTGCACGCCGACAGCCCCCGGGCCGACATCCGCGCGGCGATGGCCGCCACCCGGTGGCTGGACGAGTCGATCAGCCTGCCCGACCGCACCGCCGGGCACGGCCACACGTTCGGGCACTGGGCGGTGTGGGTGCTCGCCCAGGAACACTGCGCCACCATCGGCTGCACCGCCGACGTCACCCACCTGCTCGTCTACACCGACCAGCAGAACCTCACCGCCCGGGAGGGCGTCTGTGAGCCCTGCGGACGCGGCTACGCCGCCCGGCCCGCCCTGGCCGCGACCCTGCACGCCCTGCCCGACCTGTAGACCGGCACCCCGTTCCGCGCTGGCGACGCACCGGAACCGAGGGGCGGGCCGGTGCGCCGCCACCGCCGAACGGGCGGAGAAACGGAGGTGGTCCACAGTGGACTTTCCCGACATCGAGCAGGTGACCGTGCTGCACGGTCACGTCAGCCCGGACACCGCCTACCTGGTGCCGGACTACCCGTACGGGCGGGTGCTGCGCTGCCAGATCCGCTACTGGGTCGAAACCGCGCAGCGCGGCGCGAAGCAGGGCCGGCAACGGTTCGTGTCCCAGACCACCAACCCCAAACGGCCCGGGCAGCCGTGGAACAAGCCGCACCCCGACACCTACCGGCTGCGGGTATGGCTGTACCGCAACAGCCAGGGCCACGTGCACCACACCGGCATCGGCGAGTACGGCCTCTTCCCGGCACAGGACGCCCGGATCCGGCTGACCGGCATCTACCCGCAACTCACCGACGACGACCGGCAGCTCTACGACACAGTGCTGGCCGCCAGCCGCCAGTACCCCGACCCATGGACCCAGTGGGAGACCGCAGTCGCGCTCATCGCCGAACACCTCGCCGACACCGGCACCCCACCCGACCTGCACAACGGGTTCGTCGTGCTCGGTGAGCACAGCGGCTACGTCGGCGACGACGACTACCCCCTCGCCGTGGCAGCCGCCCGGCGGCAGCTGTCCAGCTGACCCCACCGTCCCGTGATGGTGCCCGCCAGGGCCGGTCGCCTCACGGGGCGGCGCCCTGGCGGGTGCCACCGCCGAACGGCGGAGAAAGACGAGGACAAACCCCATGTACGTCATCGTGGAGGCCGTCACCTCGGCCACCCAGGCCGCCGACGCACTCGCCGCCCGCGGCGAACACGACCGGGCGCGGCTGGTCCGCACCCGCGGCGAGGGCCGGTTCCTGGTCTGCGGCGACGGCCCGTTCTTCCACCGCGACGACGCGGTGAAGGCCGCCACCATCCGCAACCAGGGCGCGGTGCCCGGGCTGGGCTACCGCCTGTCGGTGGACTACGACCCGGACTGGTCCCGGCAACACGCCGCCGCCCGCGAGGCGCTCGGCGTGACCGTCACCGGCGGCGAGGCCGTGGCAGCGGTCAACGCGTTCAACCGCTCCTACTACCACTTCGGCCCCGGCTGGGACATCGACCCCAACACCGACTGGCGCAACATCACCGACGCCATCCGCTTCCGCGACGGCGCCTACCTGCTCACCCACGCCGTGACAGCGCTCGGCTGCGCCGACCCCGGCCGGCTCGCCGAACATGCCCACCGCGGCTGGGCCGACCAACCCGCCCCGCAGCGCGCCGTCCCCGTCGAACGCCTCGTGTGGGCGCTCGCGCACACCCTCGCCGCCACCAGCCAGGGCACCGTCGACGTCCTCATCGCACAGATCAGCCACGCCGCGGCCGGTGACAGCTGACCCGCAGCCCGGCGCCCGCCGCTGACGCCAGAAACAGGGACGCCGATGCGGCGGCTCGCCGCGCTGACATCGCAGCTGCCGCGCTACGTCAACACCGCCACCGTGTGGACGGTCGCCGACCGCTACCAGCCGGCGACCCGCACGGCCAACCCGACCGGGACGCGTTCGTCGCCCACATGCTGCACACCCTGATCTCCACCTGGCAGCCGCCGGACCCCCGCACGGCGACACCGCCTGCCGCAACCCGGCGCGCCGACACGCGCTCCGCTCCGCCCGCCACAGGCGCCGACCAGCACGCACCCGTTCGGCCGTTGCCCGGCCACCCCTGGCGCACCCGCGCACGGCAACCACGTCGTGCCCGGAATCCCAACCCCGTATCCGGAAGGAGCCCGGAACCATGCAGTACCGGCACCACTGGGCGTACCCGCCGACACATCCCCGCTACCGGCAGGAATGGCCCGCCATCCTGGCCGACACCCGCCGCATCATCGACCGCGCCCGCGCCGCCGGGATCGTCATCGCCGGACCCGACGGGCGACGCAGCCCCGTCCTCGACCCCGCCGACGGCGTCGGCTTCAACGGCGACGCCACCACCGACCTCGACGGCGACCCGTTCACCCTGCTCGCCCCGATGCGGATGCTGCCGGCCGGCAAACACCCGACGGCCAGCGCGTCGTGCCGCACCAACCGCAAGCCCTACGACCTGGCCGTCGCGTCGGTGCTGCTGCGCTGCCACCTGCTGCTGCCCGACCTGTTCGGCATCGGCAGCGACGGCAGATGGGACGTCGAATGGGCAAGCGGCCAGACGCCACGACCCGCCCGGCCCGGGCCACCGCTGAGCGCCCGCCGGCTGGTCGCCGACCTGTTCGACACCGCCGCGGTCGACGACCCGCTGCGCCCGATGCCCGACCCGCCGCCCTGACAACCCGGCGGCACCATCCGCCCACCCGCACCAGCCCGGTGCCCCCGCGGCGCCGGCGACAACGGCGTGGCCGCGCGGTCGCCGATCCCTCCAACGTCGCCGACTGCCGCACCGCCACCAAGGCCGCAAACCGAGCGGGCCGCCCCACCGGCGGCCCATCCCGATCGTCGGGGCCCGGGGCGGGCCCGCTGCCGCCCCTGGCGCACATCTCCGCCCGGCCCCTTCCGATCTCCATCAGGAAGGAAGGCACCCACACCATGGGCAGCATCATCCGCGAGGTCGACCACGGCACCCGTGTCGTGGCCGATATCCAGGTCCGCGTCACCGAACTGATCTGGCACGACGGCGCTCGCAGCTTCGAGGTCCACCGCGTCGACTCCGGCGAGGACCTCACCGAGAACGATTGCTTCGACCAGACGCCCACCGACGAACAGATCGCCAACCTGCTGGAGCAGCAAGAGCCGGCCGACTGGTGGATCTGCCGAGGCTGCGGGGCCCGGTTCGACGCCGCCTGGCAGGGCGACCTGATCGTCGACCACGTGCGCGACTGCGACCGGGTCGACGGTGCCGGCAACCCGATCGGCGGCACGCCGTGACCCGGCACGTCGTGCAATTCTCCGGCGGCATCGGCAGCTGGGCCGCCACGCAACGCGTCATTGCCGAACACGGCACCGCCGATCTGGTCCTGCTCTTCGCCGACACGAAGGTCGAAGACGATGATCTCTATCGATTCCTGGACGACGCCGCCGCGCAGATCGGTGTGCCGGTGACCGTCGTCGCCGATGGCCGCACCCCGTTTCAGGTCTTCGCCGACACCCGGTTCCTCGTTCTCTCACTCAAACGACACCTGTCGGAACCTGGTCGTTGCACCATAGCTGATGTTGCGTGCCTGCCGGGGGCGGTGCGCACTAACGGATGCTTCGGCCACAGTTACCGGATCCAGATAGCCGCGAAGGCCGACCCCGCGTCGTGTTGGCGTACGGGTGGGTGAGCGCGCCAGCAAGATACGGATGAAAGTGCGCGGCACCGGTGGGGGATGGTCGGCCGCGGACGATCCGGCCGAGGAGATCCTGCCCACGTACCTGTACCGGCACAGTGCCGTCGGGGCGCCCAGATTCATGATCGCATCGGGATCGCTGCTCGACCGGCATTGCGGCCACCGGCCGGTAGGC
>WNFV01009624.1_pt1 | contig 15053 bp, 13 predicted proteins | sample 5400101 | NCBI WGS metagenome assembly WNFV01 (sample SAMN13153361, study PRJNA577476) | soil metagenome | isolation source: 115 cm soil or saprolite under grassland replicate 1 | place: USA:California | collected 2016-06-15 | reverse complement strand
AGGTTTAGCTTTTCCTGAGCCGGCACCAGCGTTATCCCTGGATTGCTGTTGTCCGGGTTGGAATTGTCCAGGGCGACCGTGTCGCCGCCGATGACACGCGCGACAGCCGGCAGCGTAATCGCATCGCGCGTCAAGCCGGGCGTCACGAGCGCGTTTACATTGTGCGGTACGAAGGTGATGCCGGTGTCGGGGTAGCGCTCCATGATGATCAGCGTCGCTTTCATGCCCATCTCTTCGGCGCGCGTGTAGATCATCATCAAGTCAGTATCGACGGCGCCGCCGCCGATCTTGGTCGCAATGATGCCAGCGGCGCTTAAGACTTCTTTCGCGAGACGCGCGGCGAGGGCGGTGTTGCGTTCCTTTTCAGCAATGGTTACCGGCGCGACGGTGAGCACGACGCCGGCGAACCAGAGGTCGTGGCCGTGGCGCCGATAGAGCTCGTAAATCATCGGGTGATTCTGCGCGAACCAGGTAAATGCCGAGTAAGAAAACATCAGTGCGCCGTCGAGGATCTCATTGGGATGAACGATGGTCGGCATAAAGCCCTGGATGTTGCTGCCATAGAAGACCGTTTCGTTCTGTTGTGTCGGATGCTGGTGCGAGTGCATCGGGAAAATGTAAGCGATCCGTGGCAGATCTTTCGGTCCTTGATTAAGTGCAACCGGCGGCAGCTCGAAAACTTGGGTTTCATGAGGCGTGACATCTTTAGCGGCTGCGCCGAGGTACACGGCGGTTTTCAAACCGGCTTTTTTTACGGCCAAGCGATAATCGTCCTTGTCGGCGCCCGGCCTCGGATAGGGCAGCAAGACGACGTTGTGCGTGTTGCCGATGGGCGAGTAATCTGTGGCAGGACCGCACATATCGATGATGTTTCGCGAGCGGGTTGCGAATTGGTCGGTCTCGACCACGGCGACATTCTTTAGCGCGCGCGTGTGACCATCACCAACGAGGCCGTTGGGGTCGAGCGCGCCGGGAAAATTCGGCCCGTCTAATCGATAGCGTGGTTCGACAACGTCGAGCACGCGAATGATGCGGCAGGAATCTCCCGGACGCGCCAATTCGATTTCGACTCGTTCGAAGAGCGGTTCCTGTTCGAGAAGAGAAATAAGCTCTTGGCGATCGATCGACAAGACATCGGCCGCTATCGATGTCTTCGGGCCAAAGCAGACGTCTTTTATATGAATGAGACCGAGATCTAGCCGCATGGATCGTTACCTATCATCTCTTTGCGATTGTGGGTAGGGGCACGGCATGCCGTGCCCACGGGCGACCGGCCGGTCGCCCCTACATTAATGAAGGCGAAATTTTATCGCGCAGGCGCCGAGCAATCCGTTATCAGGATTCGAAATCCGAAGCTCGAAATCCAAAACAAACCCAGAAATTCAAAACCGAAATCCAAATATCGAAATCCGAAACGAGCCGGTTTGGAATTTTGTGCTTTTTGATCATGTAGATTTGTTTCGAATTTCGGATTTCGAGTTTTATCTCTGCGTCTCATTCATTCAGCGTGCCGGCAGAGGGCCGGCGCCGACGATCTTTTTGAAAAGATCGATTATCTCCGGCTCCCGCGGAATATCGCGCACGGCTTTTTCATTTGCCTCGGGGGTAAGCGGCGTTGGCTCATCGCCGGTGAGTTTCTTGAACTCTTTGACAAATTCAGGATCCTTTAACGCCTTTCTCATCGCTCCTTGGAGAATCTCGAGGCGCTCCTTTGGGACTCCGGGCGGAAGGAAGAAAGGCGAACCGGCCAATCTGAAACCGCGCTGCATGGCCAGAACTTTTCGTTCCCTTTCTGATCTCGCAAAAGTTTCCAGCTCCGGCAGAGATGAGAATTGCGGATGCTTGTCTCCCTTGGGAGTTTCAAAAATCGCGTGAAAATCCATTAACCGCTTGTCGAGCCAATCGCGATTCCTGTGCAGTAGCCAGTCGGCTGCCTGTGCCCTAGCATCCAACTCACCGCGCACGAGCGCCACGTCGATCTCGTTGCCAGCGTAAGCGGTAATGAAATTCGGATCCTTGAGTGACAGCAACCAGGCAAAAAGGCGTCCGACGATATAAATCGTGTGGCCGACGGATTGAGCGCCGATGCGAATGCCCGGCGTTGCTCTGAGTTTTTCCAAATTGCCTGCCTGAAGATCTCTTCTGGTCAGGAACACATAGTGCGCAGCGCTGTAAGGCGATCCAAGATACGTGAACTTGTCGATATCGTATTGAACACCGGTCTCGCCTAGCACAGCGTTCGATATGAACCCGGCACCAAGATTGCCTAAAGTCAGACCATCGGGTTTCACGTTCCGATAGACGTGGTTGGCCGCCTTTCGACCGCCGCCGCCCGGCATATACTCGCTTATGATGGTGGGAGTTCCCGGGATATGTTTTTGGATGAACGGAAGCATGGCTTTGACTCGCATGTCGCCGGCATCTCCCGCCTCACGGCCTTGAACGATGGTGATCGTCTTGCCTTCGTAGAATAAGGACTGAGGGAAGGCCGGCGCGCCCCAGAGGATAAATAGAACGCTGAAGATGAAGAGACGACAGAATGTTTTTGCATTCATTTGAGCGTCCTCCCAATCAGATAACGTTCCAATCGTTCAAGTCGTTCAACCGCTGCGCTCCGTTCAAACCCTCACCTCTATTCCTCCGCCGCGTCGCGGGGGAGGATGAAGGAGGGGGATTGACCGTTTTGAACTACTTGAACCTCTTGAACCACTTTCCTTTACCGCGCCGGCAGCGGTCCTGTTCCCGCAAACTTTTTGAATAGCTCGATGGTTTCCGCGTCGCGCGGGATCTCCTTAACGATCTTCGCTTGTTCTTCCGGCATCAGTGGCGACGGGTCATCGCCGCCGGTGAGCTTTTTATACTCACTGGCGAAAACCGGATCGCCGTTAGTTTTGCGCACTGCCTCTTTTAAAATGTCGACGCGCTCTTTAGGCGTGCCGGGAGGCGCGAGCAAGATAGTGCCGACGACGCGAAAGCCCTCCATCATCGCTAAGAGCTTTCGCTCCCTATCCGATTTGGTGAAGCTGGTAATATCCGGTAGCCGCAAGTGGCCAAATCGCGGATCCTTGTATCCTCGCGGCACTTCGATGGCGAGGTGAAAGTCGGCGAGGTTCTTCGATAGCAAGTCGTTTTGGCTCACCGTGCCGGTCGCGGCGACGCGGCCATCGACTTCGTTGTTGGTGAAAGCAACGTCGAGGTCGTTTCCTTCGTAGCCAGGGACAATCTTGGGATCTTTCATGTCGAGTAGATAGGCAATGGCGCGGCTGTGCAGATAGCCGGTGTGGCCGACCGGGGCGCTGCCGATGCGCACGCCGGGCGTGCTGCGGAGTTTTTCCAAATTATTCAGCCCGGCGCCTTTGCGCGTGACAAACATGTAATAGAGCTGATGCTCGGTGGCGCCGAGATAGTTGAACTTGTCGATATCGTACTGCACGCCGGATTCGCCGAGAACGGCGTAGGGGATGACGCTGCTCGAGACGCGCAGTAACGTCAGGCCGTCGGGCTTGGCCGTGTTGTAGATGTGATTGGTTGCCTTGCGCCCTCCCGCGCCTGGCATGTACTGAAAAACGATCATCGGATTACCGGGAATATTTCGCGTGAGACCGGAGGCGAGAGCCTTGGCGCGCAAGTCGCCCATGCCGCCGGGGCCCGAACCGACAAGCAGTGTGATGGTTTTGCCTTGATAGAAAGGAGTCTGAGCGAGGGCAGAGCCGGATAAACAGAGCGCCCAGAGCAAGATGTGACTTACATGAGCCAATTTTCTAGTTACTGGTTTCATCGTAAATCCTCCGGCTCGGGATTTAGCGTTTCAGTGTTCAAAAAGTCAAGCCGCCTCTGTCCTTCCCCGCGCAGGGGAGGGGGGATGGAACCGAGCGAAGCGGGAACAGCTTCGAAATCAGCGTGCCGGCATTGATCCGGCGGCATTGAGCTTCTCCACCAAATCGACGTTCTTCATCGTTGCGGGGCAGCGCTGCTCAAGACAACGGGCGAATGTTCTGGTTCATGTGGAAGAAATTGCTCGGGTCGTACTTCGTCTTGAGCTCTTGGAGACGCCGATAGTTGGGCCCGTAGGCCGCGGCGGTCGGATCGCCCGGCTCATCGTCGCCCAAGTAATTTACATAGCGGCCTGAGCCAACGAAGGGCTCCATCGCTGCGTACGTTTCCCGCGCCCATGCGATGCAGCGATCGGTATCTTTCGGCTCCATCCATTCGGAGAGCACGATAAGGTTGTAACCGTCCGCGCGGTGCGGGAACGCCGTGTCGCTGACCCCTACCCGGGTTGCCGCGCCGTGGAAGTGCTCGAGAAGCAGCTGGCCCATTGGGGTGGGGCACCGGGCGAAGCACTCGATCATCGTGTCGATAGCATCGTCGCTCAGTTGTGCGAGGAAGCTCGACTTCCAATAGTTGAGCGCCCCCTTCGGAAAGGCGCCATCGAGCATCGCGTTGAGCTGGCAGTAAGGCATCGGGCCGATGGCGTCCATCAGCGGCTGACCGAATTGCTTGAGCGGCCGCATCGCCGTTTCGCCCTCGGCAAGCGAGCCACAGTGACACGCCACTATTGCCGCCAGCTTTGTGCCGGAACCGTCGGGAGCATGAATGAGACCGGCGAACACCATGAACTCATCGGGCAGCGACGTTGCGAAATCCCGGGCGAACCTGAGCACGTCGCGGGCGCGGTCAAATGGATGCGCGATCAAGCCGCCTGTGATCGTGGGCCCTACCTGATGAAGTTGATATTCGAAAGAAGTCGCCACGCCAAAATTTCCACCGCCGCCTCGAACCGCCCAGAACAGATCGGCCTGCTCATCCTTGCTCGCCCGCAATACCTTGCCTTCGGCGGTGACAATTTCCACCGAGCGAAGATTGTCGAGCGCGAGGCCGTATTTGCTCATCAGCCAACCGATGCCACCGCCGAGGGTGAGCCCAGCGATGCCTGTGGTCGACACCACACCGCCGGTGACCGCCAGGCCGTGTAGCTGCGTCTCGCGGTTGAGCTCGGCCCACGTGACGCCGCCCTGGGCCTGCACGGTTCTTGCCTTAGGGTCGACGTGAATGCCTTTCATCGGCATCAAGTCGATCATCAGCCCGCCCTCGACGGTCGCGCGTCCCGCCACGTTGTGGCCGCCGCCACGGACCGCGACTTCGAGGTTCAGCCTGCGCGCGAGATCGACGGCGTCGATGACATCGGCCACGCCACGGCAGCGCGCAATCAAGGCCGGATGCTTATTCACTAGCCCGTTGTGGACTTTCCGCGCCTCCTCGTAGCCCGCATCGGTGGGCTGTAGAAGTTGCCCGGAAAACTTACCGGCAAGTTCGGTGACAGCGTCGGCAATGGATGGAACTGACGTCATGGCGTGATCCTCCTTAGGGTCCGGTTGATGGACTTTAAATTTGGTAAGATCTTCTAACGTTATGGGTGAGAGGCGCGGTCCGCCGCGTCCGTCTCCACCTAAAGGTTAGCCACTTTTTGCTTGCTATAACGCTCTTATGGTGACGTTTCCACCAGGTTGCACCTGGACAGTAAGCTCATAGCCTTCAAGCAGAGACATTCCAAGTAGCGGAACGGTTTCCGCCTCGTCCACGGGAATGCGTCGCATCTCCCCGTCCCAATCCACCGTGGCTTCATAGATGTCAAAAACGCTTTCACTGCCATCTGCCAAAAGTGCACGGCCACGCCGACGCCAAACTAAGCCGAGGCGGACAACAAGAGAAGACGGGAGGCTCAGCCACCCATCAAAGCCTGTGTCGATGATCGCTTCAATCTCCTGCTCTTGCCCAGCGGGACCACGCACCATCAGGTGGACGATAGCTTGGCGGTCGTCCCTGACAACGCCGGTAATCATGCTGCTGGTGATCGTGGATAGGAACCGAAGTGACGCGCGTAGCGGGAGCCAATTCGCCTCAACCATATCTGGGCGTTCGGAACCCGAGCCAAGAGGCGGTCCGAGGCAGCCAATTCATCTCCGTCTACCTCGTAGGCTCCGGTTTCGATATCGATGGCAACGAATTTTCCCGCATTCCCGCTTTCCAGAATGGGGCGAAGCTCAGCTTCATAGATCGCATCCCCACGGCGGGCGAACTCTTCTTTGCTGTAACGCGGTTGGTTTTTCATTGCGACACCAGACCTTCGCTTCCGAAACCTGACTCAAATATATATCAGCCGTTGCAATCTTGCCATCACAGTTTTAACTGGCTAACTACTATTGAAATATACGGGATCTGTTTTTTCCGATATTAATATCGGTAAAGGCAGCCTGCAAGGTAAGGCCGATTCGGTTGGGTTCCACGCGAGATGGGGCAGGCGAGGGCCCGCCCCTACTTAATTGCAACGTTCAGATCAAGTTCGGAATGGAGCGTCACCGCGCCGGCAGCGGTCCGGCGGCGTTGAGTTTCTTGAAAAGATCGACGATTTCGGGATCGCGCGGCAAATCTTTGATCGCGCGCTCCATCTCTTCTCCCAAGAGCGGAGTCGGTTCTTCACCGACGAGCTTCTTGTATTCTTTATGAAACTCCGGATCGCTGTACATCTTCGCCATCGCTTGACGCAGGATGTTGACCTGCTCCGCGGGTACGCGAGGCGGCAAGATCGACGGCGTACCGATCTGTCGGAACGTGCGGATCATCGCCAGCAGCTTGCGCTCTTTTTCCGTCTTGGCGAATTCCTCGATTTCAGGCAGACGATCAAAGCCCTGTTGCTTAAGCCCTTTGGGGACTTCCATGATCACGTGGATGTCGATGGCCTTCTTCGCGATCAAATCCGCGTTGCGCGTGAGCAGCGTGTCGGCGTTATTGATGCGCCCGTCCAGTTCGCCGCGGATCAACGCGACGTCCAATTCGGTGCCACCATATCCGACGACGAACTTGGGATCTTTAAAACCGATCAAGTAGGAAAACAGCCGGCCGACGAAATAGTTCGAATGACCCACCGCCTGGGCGCCGACGCGAATCCCGGGTACCGTGCGCAGTGCCTCGATGGTCTTCAAATTGGCCTCGCGTCGAGTGATGAACACCCAATGGTAAGTGCTGTGCGGCGACCCCAGATAAATGAACTTGTTCAGATCGTAAAGGACGCCCTTCTCGCCGAGCACGGCGTTGGCGACGAGACCGCCTCCGACCCGACCGATGGTGAGACCGTCGGGACGAGCGTTTTTGAAAACGTGGTTGGCGGCTTTGATGCCGCCGCCGCCCGGCATGTATTCGGAGACGACGGTCGGCTCGCCGGGGATGTGTTTTTTCAGAGAATGGAGCATCGCTTTGGTCATCATGTCCGAGCTGCCGCCGGCTTCGGTCCCCTGAATGATCGTGACGGTTTTACCTTGGTAGAAGGGTGTCTGGGCGAAAACGAAGGCAGGTAACAGTAATGTTAACGCGAACAGGGTAAGCCGGATTCCCAGACAGTTGAACTCCATATCGACTCCTCCTTCTTCCTTGGCGAGCTTTGCGACTTTGCGCGAAATAAATCTTTGCGGATCGGATTTTATCTCGCGCCAAGACGCCAAGGCGCAAAGGTAAGATTGCCGACCGTCAGCGCGGCGGAAGCGGCCCATGCTCCGCCATTTTCTTGTAAAGGGCGACAGTCTCGGGATCGCGCGGCAGCTCGCGTATCGCGACTTCCATTTCCTCTCCGGTGAGCGGCGTCGGATCGTTGGTCATGAGCTTTTTGAATTCTTTGTGAAACTCAGGATCTTTGAAAGCCTTCGCCATCGCGCCGCGCAAGACTCCCACGACTTCTTTGGGCGTTCCGGGGGGGACGATATAGGGCCAGCGGGGATAGAGAAAGGCGCGAAAAAGATTTACCAAGTGTCGCTCCTTTTCGTTTTTGGCAAAAGTTTCCAACTCCGGAGCTTTGGGCAATCCCTGCGGGAACTTGCCCTTGGGAATTGTGATAAAAGCATGAAAGTTGAGCGTCGCCTTGTCCAAACCTTCGCGATTGCGCTGGAAGATGGTATCCGCGCCATTCGCTCGTAAATCGACTTCTCCCTTGGCCAGAGCAATGTCGATCTCCGGGCCGCCGTAGCCTACGACCATCCTGGGTTCTTTCAAACCCAGCAGGAATGCGAACATGCGACCGCTAATGAAGACAGGATGGCCTACCGCCTGCGCGCCGATTCTGAGCCCCGTGGCGGCGCGCAGTTTGTCGAGGCTGTCGAAGCCGGCCTCCTTGCGGCTGACGAATACGTACGGATCGCCGCTTTCCGTCGAACCGAGATAAATAAGCTTGTCGATATCGTATTGGGAGCCGGCTAGGCCGAGAATGGGACCCGCGACTAAACCAGCGCCAACCGCGCCGATCGTAAGGCCGTCCGGTTTCGCCGAAGAGTAAATGTGATTCACCGCCTTCCGGCCCGCGGCGCCGGGCATGTTCTCGACGATGATCGTCGGGTCACCGGGAATATGTTTCTTCAAAAAAGGAATCAGCGCTCGCGCCTGCAAGTCGCCGGAGCCGCCGGGCTCGCCGCCGCGGATGATCCTGATGGTTTTATTCTGGTAGTAGGGCTGTTGGGCGAAAGCGAACGGCGAGAGAAAGCACGAAGCCAATGATATTGAGAAAACTCCCCAGAGGATTTTCCGTGACCTCATATCATCTTTCTATGCGTTAAGAAAAAATATTGCAGGCGCTGCTCATCATCCGAAAAGAATTCCCGGCGGCCATCTCGTTTCCAACATGTACTCAAACAACCCCCAAATGAACGCGTAGGTACAAGCTGCCATGATCAGGGCGGTGTACCATTTCTCCTTGCCCTCGATCAGCGCGTAGAGAAAGATCAATAAAGGCAGGCTGATCACCAGGCCCAAGAGCCAAATGCCCAACGCGCCAGCGATAAACCAAGCAAAAAAGCCAACGGTGCGCTTTAGCTCCACGTTCTTTTCCAGCTTTACGTCGCTGACTTCATCCATATCCATTCCGCCTTGGCCGCCGCGCCGCCCTTCCCAATCAGTCACTTCTCGGTAAATTTGCACCAAGGTTAAAACAATGCCCGGAATGGCGGCAACATAGACCGGCATGATCTTAGCGATGTTGGGCCAGTCCCAACCGACGACGGCCGCTATGACAAACATCACAAGAAAGAATAGGGTAAGATTAGCTTTCATCTTCAGCCCTCGCCATCGCGCCAGTGAAGGAAGAGGGCGGAGCTTCCTTTTTAGCTCTCATTTGTCCGCGCAGCGTGAGCAGCAAGGACAGCCCAGCGAGCAGGAGGAGTACAATCACCGCCGGCCGAGCGAGCCAACTAAAGCCATAGCTCGCCACCGACCGGTAGAGATATTTTTCCATCAGATCACCCAACACCAATCCGAGAATCATTGCCGGCCTGGGGTAACCAAAACGGCGCATGAAGTAACCGAGGACACCGAAAGCGATCACGACCACAAGATCCAAAGGATCGCGGTTCACGCTGAACGCGCCTAGGAGAATAAAGATGAACATGATCGGGACCATGAACGTGTAGCGCACCTCGGCGAGCTTGGCGAGCTGCGCAGCCAAAACGAAGCCGACCAGTGTGCCGGCGATTCCTGAAATTCCCTGGAGCCACACGATGCTGTAAATGACCTCCGGGTTCTTCTTGATCATTTCCGGACCCGGCAGGTATCCCCACGCGAGCAATGCGACGATAAAGAGCGCCGTCACCACTCCCTGAGGAAAACCGAGGAGCAATGTAGTAACGAGATCGCCGCCGTCTTTGGCGTCGTTGGCGCTTTCAGGCGCGATGACGCCACGCACGTCGCCCTTGCCAAAGTTCTCTCGTCCGCCTTTGCAGGTCTGGGCTGCATGCCCGTAAGCGAGCCAATCGACGACTTGCGAGCCGAGTCCCGGCACGATTCCCACCCAGACGCCGACAAAACTGCAGCGGACCACGAGCCACCATTCGCGCAAAGTATCCTTGACCCCGTCGAATAAGCTTCCCTTGAGCGGCACGGGCTGCTGCTCGACACCAAGCTTGGTGAGCGCCAAGTCCAGCGCCGAGGGAATGCCGAAGAGAGCGAGGGCCATGATACTGATCGACATACCGTCCAACAAATAGGGCTGGTCGAAAACATAGCGCATGATGCCGCTTTGCGCTTGCTGGCCGATCGTTGCAAGCAGTAACCCCAAGGCCGCGGCGATCAGTCCTTTGATCGGCCTTCGTCCGGCGAGCACGGCGACCATGCTCAAGCCCCAAAGCATGATGACGAAAAGCTCCGGTGAGCCCATCAGATAGATTAACGGCCGGGCAGCGGGAATGGCGACGATGAGGGTAAGCGTGCCGATCAAGCTACCCATGCCTCCCGCCATGAACGAGGCGCCGAGCGCGCGCCGTCCCTCGCCGCGCTTTCCCATCGGGTAGCCATCGAGCACGGTGGCCTGGGAACCGGAGCCGCCGGGTATGCCGAAAAGGATCGGCAGGTAAGCCGCGCAAATGGCGCTGACGGCGCTGGCGCCGATGAGCAGTGCTATGCCCGTAAGCGGCTCCCACTTGATGACGATGGGCAGCGCAATCGCGTAAACCAGCGGCATGCCCAATCCCTGCGGCGCCACGGCGGTGAACGTGCCGATGCTGACACCGATCATCATGGCCAGGCGGTGAACGTGCCGATGCTGACACCGATCATCATGGCCAAGAAGACCTTGAGCTGGAGTATATTCACAAATCCCTGAGCAGCCGCGCTGAAAAGAGAAGTTTCCATCTTGATAATCCTTGCGTAGTTTCTTTCTTAATTCGGTGCCATTAGGCGACGGTTGCCAGCCGACACAGCAGCGCATTTATATGGGTTTCGTTTTGCCGACACAAGTGCCTTTTGTTCGTTATCGCCTTGCCTCAGGACTTTCGGTCAATCGTGCCATCGCGCCAACCTGCCAAGCAATCACCAAGTCCGAAATCCGAATATCGAAATCCGAAAAAACTCGAAGAAGTAAATTCCAACACACTTGAAGGTTCCAATTGTTCAAGCCGTTCCACCGCCACGCTCTGTTCAATCACCATCCTTTATCCTCCCCCGCGTCGCGGGGGAGGAGCAGAGGTGGGGGGCTTTAACGATTTGAACGATTTGAACAGCCACGAGTCACCGCGGCGGCAGCGGGCCCGCGCCGGAAAAGTTTTTCAGGAGATCGACTACCTCTAAGTCACGGGGCATGCCTCTAATCGCTTTTGCCAAGTCGTCCGGCATCAATGGTTCGGCATCGTCGCCGACGAGCTTGAGAAACTCCTTGTGAAACTCCAGATCTTTGAGCGCCTTGCGCATGGCGTCCTGAAGAGTTTCGACTCGGTCCTTGGGTGTGCCGGGCGGCAGCATATAAGGCGATCCTACCAATCGGAAGACCCGCCACATGGCGATCAGCCTTTTCTCCCGGTCATTTTTTGCGAAGCTCTCGATCTCGGGAAGGTGGCCGAGCTTGGCGTGTTTCTCTCCCTTGGGAACTTCCAAGATGGCGTGAAAATCCATCAAACCTTTTTCGAACCACTCCGGGTTTCGCCGCAAGACCGACGCGGTGTTGTTCGCTCTGGCATCGAGCTCACCGCGCAGCAATGGCGCATCCACCTCTGGGGAGGTGTAGCCAGCGATGAACTTGGGTTCTTTCAAACCGAAGAAATAGGCGAACAGCCGTCCGGCGATGTAGGACACATGACCGACTGATTGGGCGCCGATGCGAAGACCTGACGCCGCGCGCAATTTTTCTAGGCTGTCGAGCCCCAGTTCTTTTCTCGTGTAAATCGTGTAGTGAACGGTACTTTCCGGCGAGCCCAGGTGAATGAATTTATCGATATCGTACATCACACCGCTCTCGCGCATGATCTGCAGCGCGACGATGCCGCCGCTCATAGCGCCGACAGTAAGGCCGTCGGGCTTGGCGTTGCGAACCAAATAGTTCGCGCCTTTGCGGCCACCGCCGCCATCCATGTATTCGATGATGATCGTGGGATTGCCCGCGATGTATTTGCGCAGGAAGGGCACCACCGCTTTGACGCGGAGATCCTGCGTTCCGCCAGGCGCCGTCGTCGCGATCACGGTGATGGTCTTGCCCTGATAAAATGGAGCTTGGGAGGACGCCTGTTCCGGCCAGAGTGTCATCGCGGCGCAGAGCGCCACGATTAGTGTTGCCGCCGATTCGATTTGGCTGCGCCAACTTTTCATAACACAGCAACCGGTTATAGCGTCGGCAGCGCGCCCGCGCCGGCAAATTTTTTGAACACTTCAACGGTTTCCGGATCGCGCGGCAGCTCGCGGATGGCGCGCTCGTTTTCCTCCGGCAAAAGCGGCGTGGGATCTTCGCCGACCACCTTCCTGTATTCCTTGACGAACTCCGGATCTTTAAAGGCTTTGCGCAATCCTTCTTTGATTATTTCAGCGCGGTCCTTGGGGATCGCCGGAGGAAGAATGAACGGCGAACCCGACAATCGGAAAAGCCGGAACATGGAAAGCACTTTGCGGGCGCGCTCGGTTTTGGCAAAGGTGTCGATCTCGGGCAATTTAGAAAATTGCGGATGCTTTTCTCCCTTGGGGATTTCCATGACAACGTGAAAATCGACCAGTCCTTTGTCGATCCATTCAGGATTGCGCGCGTAGAAGTCGTCGGAGTTCGTGATTGCGTCGATCTCGCCGCGCATCAAGGCCACGTCGCGCTCGGGAATCGAATAGCCGGTGACGTATTTCGTCTCCTTTAACCCAAGAATCGAGGCAAAGATCCTGCCCAGGGTGTAGTTGGTGTGCCCGACCGACTGCGCGCCGATGCGCAGCCCCGTGTACGCGCGCAGTTTTTCGAGATTTTTCAGGCCGACTTCCCGGCGCGTGACAAACATATAGTGCGTGGCGCTGTAAGGCGAGCCGATGAAGTGCAGCTTGTCGAGATCGTACTGCACTCCTTGCTCACCGAGGATCGCGTTGGCGACCACGCCGCCACCGACGTTCCCTATGCTTAGGCCGTCGGCCCGCGCCTGAGAGAAAACATAATTGGCGGCTTTGCGCCCGCCGCCGCCATCCATGTACTCGTGCACAAAGGTGGGATTGCCGGGGATATATTTTTGCAGAAAGGGAATCACCGCGCGCACGCGCAGGTCTCCCGATCCCCCCGGCGCGCGGCCGTGAATGATCGTGATGGTTTTACCCCTATAAAAGTCTGACTGTGAATAAAGGAAGTCAGGTAGCATAACCAGCTGAGACAACAGCGCTGAGCATAGAATCCGCGTCATGATTTTTATCTTCATGGCTGACTCTCCTCTTCACCGCGGTGGCAACGGCCCCGCGCCGGCAATTTTCTTGTATAGCTCGATGATCTCGGGCTCGCGGGGGATTTCTTTAATCACCTTTTCATGGTCCTCGGGGAGGAGAGGTGACGCCTCGTCGCCGGTGAGCTTTCTATATTCGCGTAGAAATTCCGGGTCTTTATAGGTTTTGCGAAAGGCTTCTTGGACAACAGCGACGCGATCCTTGGGGGTTCCTGGCGGAAGGACCGACGGGCCACCGGCTACTCTGAAAGCGCGCGACAAAATGATCACCTTACGCTCTCTATCCGACCTGGCAAAGCTCTCCAGCTCGGGAAGCTGCTTGAACTGGGGATGTTTATCGCCCTTGGGGATTTCCAGGATCGCGTGAAAGTCCACCAACCCGCCTTCGAGCCAGTCCGGGTTCCGTTGCGCCACCGAATCAGCCGCCGTCGCCCGAGCATCAACCTCACCCCGCATCAGCGCCTGGTCGATTTCGGGCCCCGCATAGCCGGCGATGAATTTGGGGTCCTTGAGACCGAGAATGTAGGCGAAGAGGCGACCTTCATTGTATGTAGAGAAACCCACGGATTGGCCGCCGATCCTGACTCCGGAAGCGGCGGTGAGTTTCTCTATGCTGCTCAAGCCCGCCTGTCTTCTGCTCAAAAAGAGCGGGTGATACGAGCTGTAGGGTGACCCCAGATAGAAAAACTTATCGAGATCGTAAAGAACTCCCGATTCTCCCAGCACCGCGGCAGCAACCATGGCGAGCCCGGGGTTGCCGATCATCAAGCCGTCAGGGCGAGCAGACCGGTAGACGTGATTTGCGGCCTTTCGACCTCCTCCGCCGGGCATATACTCGCTGACGATATTCGGGTTTCCCGGAATATATTTCTGCAAGAAGGGAATCATCGCCCTCACCCGCATATCGCCCGTGCCGCCCGGATCGCGGCCCTGAACGATGCTAATCGTTTTGCCCTGGTAGAATGGGGTCTGGGAATAGACGGGAGCAGCGAAAAGAAAAACCAAGGCGTAGAGCGCCGCCGAAGCAAGTCACCGCGGCGGCAGTTTTTTTGGACCCACCAGTATTTTGAATAGCTCGATCACTTCCGGGTCGCGTGGAATTTCTCTGATGGCCTTCTCGTGATTCTCCGGCAGCAGCGGCGTCGGATCGTCGGCCGTAAGCTTCCTGTACTCGCGAGCGAACTCGGGGTCTTTATAGGTTTTGCGGAAAGCATCCTGAAGTATTTCGACCCTGTCTTTGGGAGTCCCAGGCGGCAGCACAAATGGAGTTCCACTGATTCTAAACGCTCGCTGCAAGGCGATAACCTTGCGCTCTCGGTCCGATTTGGCAAAGGTCTCGATCTCGGGAAGTTTGGCGAAGAAGGGATGCGGGTGCTTGTCGCCTTTGGGAGTTTCCATGATCGCATGAATATCAGCCAGACCTTTTTCGAACCAATCCCGGTTGCGTTGCAAGATCGTGTCAGGTCCGGTAGCGCGAGCGTCGATCTCGCCGCGCATCAGCGCCGGATCGAGCTCGGCGCCGCCGAAGGCGGCGATAAATAGTGGATCCTTAAGTCCCAGTATATAGGCGAAGAGACGCCCTTCGTTGTAAGTGGAAAATCCGAGCGACTGGGCGCCGATCTTAATACCGCTGGCGGCTCGCAGTTTTTCAATGGTGTTGAAACCGGCTTCTTTGCGGCTGACAAACACCGCATGATAGGTACTGTAGGGTGAGCCCAGGTAGTGGAACTTGTCAATGTCGTATAAAACCCCCGACTCGCCGAGCACGGCGAGGGAAACCACGGCGGAGCTAAAGTTCCCGATGGTCAACCCGTCGGGACGTGAATTTCTGAAAATGTGATTTGCCGCCTT
>WNFV01005666.1_pt1 | contig 15060 bp, 16 predicted proteins | sample 5400101 | NCBI WGS metagenome assembly WNFV01 (sample SAMN13153361, study PRJNA577476) | soil metagenome | isolation source: 115 cm soil or saprolite under grassland replicate 1 | place: USA:California | collected 2016-06-15 | reverse complement strand
TCGGCATCGCATCCTGGGCCACCGCGTTCGGCGACCCGATCGTCGCCGCCGCCATGCTCGACCGGCTGCTGCACCGAGGCATCGTCGTCGGCATCGACGGACCGTCCTACCGGCTGCGCTCCCACCAGGCCCGCGCCGAAGCCCTCCGCACCGGGGTGACCACCCATGCCCACTGAACCCACCGAGCCCACCGGCCACGAGCCGGACACCCAGCGCCGCTGCCCGGTCTGTTGGACACCGTTCGCCCCGAACCGCTCGAGCAACCCCCACCCCCGGCGCTACTGCAGCGCCGCCTGCCGGATGGAGGACTGGAGGCGACGGCACGAAGCCGAACTCACCGCCGTCTTCCTCAACGCCACTCTCGACAGGATCCGCGAGGCCAACGCCGCCGACACCGAACACCGCGAGGCACTCCGCCTACAACACGCCCTCGACGAACGGAGATCAACCATGAACCCCGACTGATCCGCTACCGTGGCGGCACCCAGAGTGGGGAATTCCGCTGAGCAACTCTGGGGAATTTCGGTGAGCGGCATCAGCACCGGGCCGGTCGCCGGGTTGTTCACGTCCCTGGTCGTCAAGGTCCCAACCACCCAACGCAACGAACCCGACCACCGCGAGGTTCGCGGGCACTGCGACGACCTGGCCCAGGTGGCGTCATGACCGGGCCGCTGATGGACCGCGCGAGCCTGCATCCGGCCGCGTCGCGCTGGATCACGCTGTGGAACGGCCAGCAGGCGCTCGGCTGGGACCACCACGGCACCCCGGTGTTCGCGTTCCGCTGGGCACCGGCCGGGCTGGCCACCCGTCGCCAGCTCCGCGCAATGCGGCTGTGTCCCGGCGGCCAGGAGCCCTACGCGCTGCTGGTGTGGCGGCACGGGCAGCGCTGGGCCTGGCTGTACCGCCTCGACATCGCGCGGCCGTCCCGCGTGCCGTCACCGGCCCAGCTCAACGCGCTCGACAAGGCCATGGAAGCCCGCCGCCGCTGCCAGCTCTGCGGACAGGTCGAGCACTACTGCATCCCTACCTCAGATGGCCGCTGCCACGCCTGCATGACCAGCACCTACGCCACCGCCGCCTGACCCGAATTCTCGAGGAGAACACCCGTGACTGACCTGCTGACCGCCGCTCTGGACGCCGCCAACCGCGGCTGGCCGGTGTTCATGCTCGGTCGCTCCAAGCGGCCGATGGCCAACTGCGACGCCTGCCGAGACGACCCGCACGACCCAGCTAGCTGCGGGCACCTGACCTGCCACGGGTTCTACGCCGCCACCACCGACCCGGCCCGCGTCACCGCGATCGTGGCCGCCGTACCCGGCGGGCAGCTCGCCGTCCGCACCGGCGCGGCGTCCGGGCTACTGGTGGTCGACGTCGACCCCGCGCACGGCGGTACGGCCAGCCTGACCGAGCTGGTCGCGGACAGCCTGCTGCCGCGCACGCTGTGGGTCCTCACCGGCTCCGGCGGGCAGCACCTGTACTACCGCCACCCCGGCGAGCAGATGGCATCGCGGCCGATGCCGAACCGTGCGGGGATCGACATCAAGGCAGACGGCGGCTACGTCGTCCTCCCACCCTCGATCCACCACCGCACCCGCCACCCCTACCAATGGGGCCACGGCTGCCACCCGACCAATCCAACCGCCATGGCCGACCTGGCCGAGATGCCCCCCGCCCTCATCGCCGCGTGCCTGCCCGCACCGATGCCGGCCGAACCCCGAGCTCGACCGGCCGGGCCGATCACCACCACCCGGGGCGGGGGCATCTCCCACCCTGACCGGCTGCTCACCGCACACCTCGACGCCGTACGCCACGCCCCTGAAGGACGCCGCCGAACCACCCTCTACGGCGCCGCGAGAGGCGTTGCGCGGATGGTCGCCGCCGGTGCGATCAGCCACGCCGACGCCGTAGCCGCACTCACCGACACAGGACAGCAAGCCGAGCAGACCGCCCGCGACATCGCGGCCGCCATCACCGGCGGCTTCCGAGACGAAGGGATCGCCGCATGACCCGCACTACCGCACCCAGGCCCGACGCCGAGCCCGGCGCGGCCCTACTGAGCGAGGTTGAGGCCACCATCGCCCGATACGTGCTCCTCCCCAGCCCGGCCGCGTCGGTCGCGGTGGTGTTGTGGATCGCGGCCACGCACGCGATCGCGGCATGGAACTGCGCGCCGCGGCTGGTTGTCCGCGCACCCGAACGGCGGTGTGGCAAGTCGCGGCTGTTGGACATGGTCGAGGGAATGTGCCACCGACCGTTGATGACGGTCAACACCTCCCCGTCGGCGGTCTACCGCTCCATCGGCGCGTCCCCAAGCGACCCACCCACCCTGCTCATCGATGAGGCCGACACCATCTTTGGCCCCAAGGCGGGCGACCACGAAGACCTACGCGGCCTGCTCAACGCCGGACACCAACGCGGACGCCCCACCCTGCGCTACGACGCGGCCAGGGATGCAGTCGTGAAGATCCAGACCTTCGCCATGGCCGCCCTCGCTGGGATCGGCGCGATGCCCGACACCATCGAGGACCGAGCCGCCGTGATCCGGATGCGCCGCCGCGCACCCGGCGAGAAGGTCCAGCCCTACCGCGTCCGGCGTGACAGCCCGATCCTGGCCGACCTGCGGCAGCGGCTGGATCAGTGGATCACCCCGCACCTGGACCACCTCACCAATGCCGTCCCTGACATGCCCTTGGAAGACCGCGCCGCCGACACCTGGGAACCCCTCATCGCGGTAGCCGACCTCGCCGGAGGCGACTGGCCCCAGCGCGCCCGCCAAGCCGCGCTGACCCTGCTAGCCGACTGCGAGGACTCGACCGAGGTACCGCTCAAGGTGCGGCTGCTGATGGACTGCCGCACCGCCTTCGGCGAAGCCGCCGCACTGCCATCCGCTGTCCTAGTCCACCGGCTCCGGGCCGTCGACGAAGCACCGTGGGCCGATCTGCCGAACACCGGCGGCACCGGCCTCACCGTCCGCCGACTGGCCTCGATGCTGCGCGACTACGACATCTCCTCCACCAACAGGCGATGGGAAGACGGCACCCAATCCAAGGGCTACGCCCGCGACGACTTCACCGACGCATGGACCCGCTACTGCCCAACAGACCCCGCGGAACACGTCTCCGGGGGGTATCCGTCCCAAGCGTCCCAAGCGTCGCATCCCAGGTCAGCGCGGGACGGATCGACTCCCTGGGACGGATCAAGCGTCCCAAACCCGAGAAGCGTCCCCGGCCTGACCTGCGAAGGGACGCTTGGGACGGATGGGACGGATACCCCCCGCCAACCCCGACAACCCATCTGCATCCGCTGCCGACGACCCCTCACCCACGATGACGGCACCCACACCCACCCCGACTGTGGAGAGGCGACCGCGTGAAGTCGACAACCACTGCAGATCTCGCCGAGCTGCTTGCCCGACTGGCGCAGGAGCTTGCTGAAGCCCGCCAGAACGCGGAACCCGAACATGAGCCGCGGACGGCGGACAACCGGGTGCTGCTGACCGTCGAGGAAGCCGCACAACGCCTGGGTATCGGCCGGTCATTGGCGTTCCGGCTGGTTCGGACAGGCGAGATCGAGTCGGTCCAGATCGGCCGATTGCGCCGAATTCATGTCAGCGCCATTGATCGATACGCCGAGAAGCTTGCTGCACGACAGCCAAAGAAGATCGCCTAGGAGTGGCAGCAATATGACTGAAGAGCGCAGGACAAGAGCCGCGAATGGGCGTTCCAGCATCTACAAGGGCGCGGACGGCTACTGGCACGGCCGCGTCACGATGGGCGTCCGGGATGACGGATCGCCTGATCGGCGCCATGTCAAGTCGAAAGACAAGAAGAAGGTTGCCGACAGTGTCGCGAAGCTGGAGAAGCAGCGCAGCGAAGGGCAGATGCGCAAGGCCGGCAGATCCTGGACCGTTGAAAGGTGGCTGACCCACTGGGTCGAGAACATCGCCGCACCTTCTGTGCGCCCGAGCACGCTGACTGGATACCGCGTTGCCGTCTACAACCACCTGATCCCGGGCATCGGAGCCCACCGAATCGACAAACTTGAACCCGAGCACCTTGAGAAGCTCTATGCTGCCCTCAAGAAGAAGCGAACTCGCAAGGGCGAGCCATTCAAGCCCGCACGCATTCATCAGGTTCACCGCACCGTGCGCACAGCCTTGGGCGAGGCTGTTCGTCGGAAGCACATCGTCTCCAACCCGGCAGCTATCGCGAAGCCTCCCCGTGTCATCGAGGAGGAAATCGTGCCATTTACGAAGGAGGAAGCTACGAGGATTCTCCAGGCGGCAAGCTCGATCCGGAATGGCGCGCGATTCGTGCTGGCGCTCACGCTTGGTCTTCGGAAGGGCGAGGCCCTGGGCCTGCAATGGCGAGATATTGATCTGAAGGCAATGACGCTGACTGTTCAGCGCAGCATCCAGCGGTTGAACTGGCAGCATGGTTGCCCTGAGGCGAATCCTTGTGGTCGAAGGTATGCCGGTCACTGCCCTCAGAAGCACGGAGGGGGCGTAGTGCCCGGCGAGGTCAAGTCGCGAGCCGGACGCCGAAAGATCGGGCTTCCTCCGCAGCTAGTCGAGGTTCTGGAACGACACCGCGAGCAGCAAGACAACGATCGTCGCCGCGCGGCAGACCTGTGGACCGAGGAGGGATGGGTCTTCACCAACCTGACGGGTAAGCCTGTCCATCCGCGGCTGGATCACGACTCCTGGAAGGCGCTCCTGAAGGCCGCTAACGTCCGAGACGCCCGTCTGCATGATGCCAGGCACACAGCAGCCACCATGCTGCTCGTACTGCGGGTGCCGTCCCGGGCCGTCATGGAAGTGATGGGCTGGTCCGAGGCTTCGATGACGGCGCGCTACCAACACATCACGACCGAGCTACTGGGTGACATCGCGAACCAGGTCGGTTCGCTGTACTGGCACTCCGGCGGTGGCGCCATAGCGAGCGAGACCGAAGAACCACCGTCGTGATCGGCAAGTGAGACCCAAACTGAGACCCTGTATCGAAACGCCCGGGCGCCTCAGCGAGGCGCCCGGGCGTTTTGCCTGGTCACAGGAGCGGTGGCGGCGGGATTTGAACCCGCGGAGGGTTGCCCCTCACGCGCTTTCGAGGCGCGCTCCTTAGGCCGCTCGGACACGCCACCGCCGCAGAGGCTATCAAGCGCGGTGCCGTCCGAAGAAATCGCGTAGTACCGCACCCGTCTCGTCGGCCATCACACCGCCCACCACCTCGGGCCTGTGGTTGAGCCGCCGGTCGCGCAGGACGTCCCAGAGCGATCCCGCCGCGCCGGCCTTCTCGTCGTACGCGCCGAAGACGACGCGGTCCAGCCGGGCGAGCACGATCGCGCCCGCGCACATCGTGCAGGGCTCGAGGGTGACGACCAGCGTGCAGCCGTCCAGGCGCCACTCGCCGCGGCGTGCGGCGGCGGCGCGGATCGCGACGATCTCGGCGTGCGCGGTCGGGTCGCCGGTGGCCTCGCGTTCGTTGTGCCCGCGCCCGATCACCTCGCCGGCCGGGTCGACGACGATCGCGCCGACCGGCACGTCCGCGCTGCCGTCCGCCAGCGCGGACTCGGCCAGCGCGTCCCGCATGAAGCTCGCCCACACGGGGCGGACCGGGTCAGCCAAGGGCTTCGATGGCCTCGCGGAACTGTGGCCCGAAGCCGAGCTTGTCGGCGATCTCGCCGAGCATCTCGTCCGGGTACAGGTCGACGTCGTCGCACAGCGCGCCGAGGTCCATCGCGCTCATCCCGAGGTCGGCCACGATCGACAGGTCGCCCGCGGGCACCTGCTCGTCGTCGTCGTCGGCGAGCGGGATGTCCAGCTCGTCGACCACCTCGCGGGCGAGCGGCCACTCGGTCGCCGCGGTGACGTCGGAGATGAGCAGCCGCGCGCGGCCGCCGATCACCCTGGTCAGCAGGAAGAAGTCCTCGTCCACCGAGATCATGCCGATCACGCCGGATTCGCTCGGGTACCGCCGTAGCGAGGAGACCAGCGATGACAGGTCCGGTTCACCGCGTAGCGGCAACGGAGTCACCTGCCACGCGCCCTCCTCGCGGTAGGCCGCGACCGCGAAATCGACGTCGGTCACCAGCTCGGTCGTCGTGCCGTCTGTCATGTCAGCTCCAACCGCACCATTACGGCCACTCGTTCATGGTCCCAGATGCCGAGGCGGCGGCCAACACATACGGGGTCAGGAGCGGTATGTCGCGCGGCGTAGCGCCTCGCGGATCCGGCCCACCCGGGCACGCCGGGGCGCGATCCGCTCACGTAACGCACGGGCTTCGTCGAGATCGCGCAGGAAGGCCGCGCGCCGGCGGAGCCGCTCAGCCTGGTCGGTCTTGCCGTCCTGCCGCTTGTACTCGGGCACCCGCCCGACGCTACCAACGTCTGCGCTCACGCGACATGTGTCTGCGTGTTCAACGGCCGTGTGGCGTAATACCGTTCGGGCCATGCAGATTCTCGTCGCGGACCACCCGCTCGTCGCCCACAAGCTGACCATCCTGCGGGACGAGCGGACCGACTCGCCGACGTTCCGGCGGCTGACCGAGGAGCTGGTCACGCTGCTCGCGTACGAGGCGACCCGCGACGTGCGCACCACGCCGTGCGCTGTCACGACCCCGGTGGCCCCGGCCGAGGGCGTGAAGCTGGCCGCGCCCAAGCCGCTGGTGGTGCCGATCCTGCGCGCCGGTCTGGGCATGCTCGAAGGGATGTCGCGGCTGCTGCCGACCGCCGAGGTGGGCTTCCTCGGGATGATCCGCAACGAGGAGACGCTGGCCGCGTCCACCTATGCCGAACGGCTTCCGGACGACCTGTCCGCGCGGCAGTGCTACGTGCTCGACCCGATGCTCGCGACCGGCGGCACGCTGGCGGCGGCGATCCGGTTCCTGGTCGACCGCGGCGCCGACCACATCACCGCGATCTGCCTGCTCGCCGCCCCGGAAGGCGTCAAGCGGATCGAGGACGAGCTCGCCGACCTGCACGTCCCGGTCACGCTGGTGATCGCCGGGATGGACAGCCACCTCAACGACAAGGGCTACATCGTTCCCGGCCTCGGCGACGCGGGCGACCGCCTGTACGGTGTGGCCGGCTGACGGTTGTACGACGTCGGCGCGGCTATCCGGACAAGTGCGAGGCGAAGAAGGTCGCGACGCGCTCGGTGAGCTCGTCCGCCGACGGTTGCTCGCCGGGGGTGTCGAGGGTATGAGCGGTGCCCTTGACGCGCAGCAGCTGCGTTTCCACTCCCGCTAGGTGCAGCCGGTCCGCAAGCGTGTCCGAGTGCCGGATCGGCATCGTGGTGTCGTCGGTGCCGTGCAGGATCAGGAACGGCGGCGCGCCCGACGGGTCGTACGTCAGGGGGCTCGCCGCGCGCCGCGCCCCCGCACCGCGGAGGGTGATGTACGCGCAGAACCGCGCGAACGCCGGCGAGTCCGCGAGATGCTCGACGTCCGCCGGGCCGAACATGTCCACCACGGCCTGCACGGCGCTCGACTGGTCGCGGTACGGGCCCACGTCGAACCGGATCTCCCGCCCGGTGACGCCGAGCAGCGACGCGAGCTGGCCACCCGCGCTGCTCCCCCAGACCCCGATCCGGCCCGCGTCGGCGCCGAGCTCGCCCGCGTGCGCGCGCAGGAACCGGACGGCGCACTTGGCGTCGGTCAGCTGCGCCGGCCACGGAGTCCCGCTGCCCAGCCGGTAGTCGATCGACGCGACCAGGAAACCGAGCTGGTTCAGCCGTTCGCGCAGCGGCTTGAACAGCGCGCCGGAATGGTTCGCGAGCGTGTTCCCCGCGCCCATGGTCCCGCGGTTGCCGAGCACGAAGCCGCCGCCGTGCACGTACAGCGCGACCGGATGCGGTCCGGCGCCGCCCGGCGGGTAGAGGTCCATCAGCAGCGGCACGCCGTCCGGCCGGCAGTACTCGACCGTGCTGCGCCGCCCCGCCGGCAGGTCCGCCGGGCGTCGCACCGCGTCGGTCCCGGCGAACCCGTTGCTGGAGGCAACCGCACCGATCGTGGTGAGCAGTAGTACGACGAGTGTCAGCGGCACGATCGCCAGCGTCCGGGCCACCCGCGGCCGCGGGCCGTGGTACAGGTCCGCCAAGTACTTCGCCCGCGGCGTCATCTCCGACGCGACCACGCCGGACAGCACCGCCGCGACCAGCTGCAGCGCCGCGCACACGGTGTCGGTGAAGCCGATCGTGCGGTCCAGCGCCAGCCACGGGTCCGGGCCGACACCCGCCGCGTGCGACACCGCCCACCACACCACGACGAACCCGGCCAGCCCGCCGAGGACGAGCACGCGCCGGCGGGAACGTCGTACGACCAGGAGGACGGTCGCGGCGAGCTGGGCGGCGGCGACGACGGCGAAGGCCACGGCGTACGGCAGGGACATCCGCCACAGGTCGGGCAGCGCGAACAGGTAGGTCGCCACGCCGCCCACGCAGGCCAGTACGGCGGTCGGCAGCACGCGCGGCACTCTATCCTCGCGGAGTGGCAGCGAACAGTGTGAGCGAGATCTTCGACCCGCGGGCCTGGAAGGTCGTGGAGGGCTTCGACTTCACCGACATCACGTACCACCGGTGCGTGCTGGACGGACCCGCGCGCGGCACGGTGCGGATCGCCTTCGACCGGCCGGAGGTGCGCAACGCGTTCCGTCCGCACACCGTCGACGAGTTGTACCGGGCGCTCGACCACGCCCGGATGACACCGGACGTCGGCGCGGTGCTGCTGACCGGGAACGGGCCGAGCCCGAAGGACGGCGGCTGGGCGTTCTGCTCCGGTGGCGACCAGCGGATCCGCGGCCGCAGCGGCTACCAGTACGGCGACGACGCGAGTGTGGTCGACGACGCGCGGGTGAAGGCCGAGGGCGGGCGACTGCACATCCTGGAGGTGCAGCGGCTGATCCGGACCATGCCGAAGGTGGTGATCGCGGTCGTCAACGGCTGGGCCGCGGGCGGCGGGCACTCGCTGCACGTGATCTGCGACCTGACGATCGCGAGCCGTGAGCACGCGCGGTTCAAGCAGACCGACGCCGACGTCGGCTCGTTCGACGGCGGCTACGGGTCGGCGTACCTCGCGAAGATGGTCGGGCAGAAGTTCGCCCGGGAGATCTTCTTCCTCGGCCGGCCCTACAGCGCCGAGGACATGCACCGGATGGGGGCGGTGAACATCGTCGCCGACCACGCCTCGCTCGAGACCACGGCGCTTGAGGTCGCCGCGGAGATCAACGGGAAGAGCCCGACCGCGCAACGGATGCTGAAGTTCGCGTTCAACCTCACCGACGACGGACTGATGGGCCAGCAGGTGTTCGCCGGTGAGGCGACGCGACTCGCGTACATGACCGACGAGGCGGTCGAGGGCCGCGACTCCTTCCTGGAGAAGCGCGAGCCCGACTGGAGCCGTTTCCCCTGGTACTTCTGAACCCAGCGGGTTAGCCTGCGTGACCATGGCCATCGCCCACGCCAGGCTGCTCACCGCGCTCGCCGCCGGCCTGATCAGCGGCACCGTCGCGGTCGCGCCGGCCGTCGCGGCGCCGGTCCCGATCGGGCCGCACGAGCGGGGCGCGCTCAGCGTCACGTCGTACGTCCAGGGCACCCGGACCGAGCCGGTGTACGACTACGCGAACGCGATCCGCGAGTCGATCCGGGTCGACACCACGCTCGACACCGACTCCGACGGGGTGCACGACACGATCGCGGTCGACATCGTGCGGCCCCGTGAGGCGGACCGGACCGGACTCAAGATCCCGGTGATCATGGACGCGTCGCCGTACTACGAGTGCTGCGGGCGCGGCAACGAGAGCGAGACCAAGCAGTACGACGCCGACGGCGTGATCACGAAGATGCCGTTGTTCTACGACAACTTCTTCGTGCCCCGCGGGTACGGCGTGGTCGGTGTCGACATCCTCGGAACGTCCCGCTCGACCGGCTGCGGCGACGTGGGCGGACCGAACGAGATCGCCTCCGTGGTCGCGGTGATCGACTGGCTCAACGCCCGCAACACCGCGCACTCGCTGGACGGCTCGCCGGTCACCGCGTCCTGGACGACGGGCGCGGTCGGGATGGTCGGCAAGTCGTACGACGGCACCCTGGCGAACGGGGTCGCGGCGACCGGCGTGGCCGGGCTGAAGACGATTGTGCCGATCTCGGCGATCTCGTCCTGGTACGACTACACCCGCTCCGGCGGCGTGCCGTACTCGCTGGACTACCTGCCGTGGCTGGGCAAGTACGTCGGCAACCAGAACGGCCCCTGCGTCCTGGTCCGCCAGGGCCTGGGCGACAACGACGCCGACGAGTCCGGCGACTACACGCCGTTCTGGGCCTCGCGCGACCACGTCAAGGACGCGGCGAACGTGCGGGCGAGTGTGTTCGTGGTGCACGGGCTGAGCGACTACAACGTCCAGCCGAACCACTTCGGCCAGTGGTGGAACGCGCTCGCCGCTCAGGGTGTGCCGCGCAAGATCTGGCTCGGCCTGGAGGCGCACGTCGACCCGTTCGAGTTCCGCCGGGCGGCCTGGGTGGACGAGCTGCACAAGTGGTTCGACTACTGGCTGCAGGGCCTGGACAACGGCGTGATGCGCGAGCCGGTCGCCACCGTGGAGACCGCGCCGGACGTGTGGACGACGTACCCCACCTGGCCTGCTCCGGTGAAGGCGACTACGGTCCCGATCGCCGCCGGCAAACTCGGTGCCTCAGGCAACGGAACCGTCAACGTCCTGGACGACCCGGACCTGACCGAGAGCGACCTGGTCGGCACCCCGTCGCAGGTGATCTCCGGCCGGCAGATGTTCCTCTCCGCCCCGCTGCAGAAGGGAATCCGGATCAGCGGCACCCCCACTGTGACCCTGCGGATCCGGTCCGACAAGCCGACCACCCCGGTCACCGCCCGGCTGATCGAGTACGGCCAGGCCTCGCGCTACACCGGCATCTCGAACACCTCGAGCCAGACCTGCTGGGGTTCGTCCACTCCGCAGGACGACGCCTGCTACTACGAGGTCGCCAAGCGCACCGCCGTCACCGACCACGGCATGGTCGGCCGCGGCTGGATCGACGCGGCCCACAGCTTGTCGCTGTCCGACCCGGCGCCGCTGACGCCGGGCGTATGGACCACCGTCACCGTGCCGCTGCGCCCGCAGGACGTCCTGCTGCCCAAGGGCCGCATCCTCGGACTCGCGATCTCCCTCAGCGACACCGAGTGGACCTCCCCCAACGACACCGGCGCCTCCGTCGACATCGACCTCGCCGCCAGCCACCTGAACCTCCCCGTCATGGGCGGCACCATCGTTGCCCCCAGCAACAACACCACCCTCGACATCACCGTCACCCCCACCCACCGCCCAAGCCTCTACACCCCGGTCAACTGAGGCTCCACGCCCGCTTCGCCGGATCCCAGCTGCCCAGCGGATCCCGCGTGAGCGTGGGATCGATAAGGCGCCCGGCGAGGTCGACCGCCTCCTCGTAATGCGGAACCATGCCTGGCGCATCGCGGGCGACCCGCGGATAGCGCGCTCGCCAGCTCGCGTCGTCAGGGACCGTGAACGCCTTCGGGACCTCGACGCCACGATGCGCGAACCCGACACGGATCGCGGTGCGCAGAGCTGGTCCGCCGACGACCTGCGTACTGGCGATGAGCGCGAGGTCTACGAGGTCCTTCACCCTGGTGCTGGGCCGCGCCTCGCCCGCCTGCCGGTGCACCTCGACTGTCGCGCTGAACTTATCGGCGATGTGGTCGGCGAGGGGAAACGCCCGGTACGACGGCCGCACCAGGCCCTCGATCGCGATCGGCGTCAGCGGTGGAACGAGGTCGGGCTCACCACTCATCGCGGTCCCCACCACGACGTCGATGTGGAACGACGCGTAGACCTTCGCGCCGAGCCGCGCGGTCACGTGCACGCGTTGGCCCTTCGCCGCTTCCGGTAGCGGCGTGGTTCGAGTGACCTCGAACACGAAGTGGTCTCCGATGTCCGTCTCGAGCGCCTGCGACAACCCGGCGAGCGCTTCATCGGCGGCCGCGTCGTCGTGCGCGTAGCACAGGTCGATGTCCTTGCTGTGCCGTGCCTTCTCCAGTCGCGCGAGCAGCGCACCGGCTCCCTTGAGAACCCAACGCTCCGCATCCGCACCGGCGAAGCAGCGCGCAAGAACCCGGTCGTAGGCAAACTGCCGCTGCAGCTCAGCCAGCGAGTAGCCGGCGTCGACGCGAGCGATGTCGTGGAACCTGTCCTTGAGCGCGGTGCGGAACGCTGCCGCCGTCGCATAGGCCAGGCTGCCGTTCGGCACTACGCCGCGTCCTTCAGCAGCCGGTCGACGAGTCGCGACGCTGATCCACGCGTCGCGCTGCCGACGGCCGGAAGCAGCTGGTCCCGAGACGTGAGGCCGTCGCGGACCGCGTCGCGGCAGATTGTCGCCACCGCGGACTCGTCCTCGTGATCCGCGAGCAGATCCGCGACGATCTGCTCGACCGTGCAGACCGGCAGACCCTGCCAGGTGGCCCACGACATCCTCATGCCGGTCCGTACCCGGAGCCTGACGTCGTCGCGAGCCGGCCGCCGCCGGCGATCGACGTAGAACTCGTGCTCGGCGGGGATCAGGTCGCCCAGGCCTCGCGCATGAGCGGCGCTGCGGTGACTCACCACGGCGTCGATCCGCCGAACGCGGTCGCTCCACGACCGCCCTTCTCCGAGCTGCAGCCAGGCCGCGCGGAGCGGGTCGAGCTCGGGGTCCTCCTGAGCACCGGTTAGCCGGTAGACGCCGTCGGCGTCGTCGACCCGGTCCAGAATTCCGTCGGCGATGAGCCGGTTGAGATCGACCCTGGAGACACCCGCCCGACGGGCCTGGCCGGCCGTGACCATGCCCCACTGCTCGCTCGTCCACTCGCTCAGCAGCATGAGAGCGGTCCGCCTAGACATGCCACTAGCATATCACTATTGATACGCTAGTGGCAGACCTTTACTTTCGCGTCCGAGCCGCTGCGGCAAAGTAAAGATTTCCTTTAGTTTGCGGTGTCGGCGACGTAGGTCATGGGGTCGCCGGCGCCGAGGTCGGTGATGCCGGCGCTGTCAAGGGCGCCCGCGATCAAGGTACGGCGGTGGGCCGCGAAGGTGAGCACGTGCGCCACCATGCCGCCGTACGTGAAGACGCGGGGCGGGGTGCAGGTGGAGTCCACGAAGGTCTCGTCGAACCGGCCCTCGTCGTTGAGCCGCCGGACCAGGTCGACGTACCGCGGGCCGGCCGCGTCGTACCGGTCCTTGATCTGCGCGAGCGACACCGCGCGGCCGGACTCGGGGAACTCGAACGGCTCGTCGTCGACGGAGGCGAGCCACATCTCCAGCTGCCAGACGATCCGGTCCAGCTGGCGCCGCAGCGTGAGCGGGCGCTCGTCGATGCTCTCCACGGAGAACTCGATCGGCCGGTCCAGCACCTCGGCGTCCAGCCGGGCCGCGTGGTCGATCATCTGGCCGGTCAGCCACACGTGGTGCTCGACCATCTTCACCAGTACGTCCATGCCCCTCACCTTTCTGCGCGCCGGCAGCCGCAGCCCGCCCGGCGGATGGAAGTGGACCCCGCTCGGCGCTTCGAGGAAGAACCGGTGCGTCATCCGCCGGCGCCAGCCGCGCGGCGTCACGCCGTACGCCCTGGCGAAGGCCCGGGTGAACGCCTCGTGCGAGCCGTACCCGGCCTCGACCGCGATGTCGAGCACCCCGTCGGCACCGCTCACCAGCCGGTACGCCGCCCGCTCGAGCAGCACCCGCCTGCGGAACGCCGCCGGCGGCTCACCGGCGACGGCCGTCACGATCCGGTCGAAGTGGAAGCGGGAAAGGTACGCCCGGCGGGCCAGGTCCGCACCCGTCGTGTCGTGGTCGTCGAGGCTTTCCGCCACCACGTCCACGAAGGTCGCGAACACATCCGCCGAGCTCATGGCAACCACCTTCGCGGCAGAGCAGCAACCATCACTTGATCGAGTTTGCTCTATCGGAGCGGAAGTCAGCAGGCGCCTAGGCGTGCCGCTCGCACAGCGGTGGTGGCGCGGGCGGCGGCGACAGCGCGGTAGGTGTAGCCGAGGCGACGGTAGACGGCGATCGCGGATTCGTTGCCCTTGTCAACCATCAGGGCGACGCGGCCACAGCGGGCGATCAGCTCGGCGGTGACGAAGCCGCACACGACGGTGGACAGGCCGCGCCCGCGTGCGGCCGGCGCGGTTGCCACACCGGCCAGGAAGCCCACGTCCGGGGCGCTCCAGGCATCGGCGGCGACGCTCAGCAACTCGTTGCCCTCGGCAACTCCCGCCCAGGCGCGGACGCCCGGGTGGCCCGGCCAGGCGTACGAGTCCGGGGCCGCGACCTCCAGCAGCGCGGTCACCCGGTCGTCGGTGCCGAGCCAGCGCACCGGCCCAGCGGCGAGCGGCGTCGTCTCGCAGTCCATCCAGCCGAACGACGCCACGAACTCCACCCCCGGCACCCGCTCGGCGAGCTCGCGGACCACCGCCTCCTCACCGAACGGCCGGTACGACGTGCCCACCTCGGCCAGCACGTGCGCGACCAGCGGAGCCAGGTCGTCGACCGGGCCACGCACGGCGAGCCGGTCACGGCGGGAGATGTCCGGCGCGGCCACGGCGACCGCGTCGCCCAGCCGCCACGCCCGCGACCGGCGGAGCCCCTGCGCCGCCCACATCACCAGCGGGTCGTCCGCGCTGATGCGCGCGAGTTCGGTGACCTCGTGGACCTCCCGTACGACGACGGCCGGCGCCGGCGCGGTCAGCGAGTGCTCAGACACGACGCACAGTGTGCCCGACCGCACAACGTCGCGCGCCTTACTCCGAGGGTTCCGCGCGTTGGATGGCGTACGGCTGGAGGTTGGAATAGCCGCGGACCGAGATCCGGCGGAGTCGCCGTACGACGAAGTCCGGGTGGCCGTCGAGGGCCAGGCCGAGCTCGCGGTCGGCGAGCACCCTGCCGGGTCTGGCCTCCGAGGTGAGCCGGGACGCCAGGTTCACCACCGGGCCGTAGACGTCGCCGAGCCGGATCAGGATGCCGCCGTACGCGAGGCCGATCCGCAGCTGCGGCATGTCGCC
>WNFV01021015.1_pt1 | contig 15061 bp, 11 predicted proteins | sample 5400101 | NCBI WGS metagenome assembly WNFV01 (sample SAMN13153361, study PRJNA577476) | soil metagenome | isolation source: 115 cm soil or saprolite under grassland replicate 1 | place: USA:California | collected 2016-06-15 | reverse complement strand
CGAGTCGGCCGCGCCGACGATCGCGAATGCCAGGCCGTAGCGCTCGCTCAGCAGCGCCGCTTGCGATTGGAGAATGCCGAGGAAGCTACGGTTGACATTGCCCAGGCCGGCCAGGATCAGGCGGTGGGTTTTGATGGTCATATGATGCTCCACCAGTATCAATTGCGAGGTGATCCAAACTCTATGTCAGCCGGCTGAATCAGGGCCTCATAATCTTCGACCATTTCGGGCGCATAGCGAGCAATTAATGCTCGAGTTGACAATCGTTCGGATTGTGGAGTATCTCGTAGCATCCGCTGCACATCGACGAGGTCTTGACTTCGCCCCGCCTCCATCTTCAATAACATAAGGTATGGGCGTGGCATAACCGGCTTTGATGAATGCTGCCCGCGCGCGTGCTTCTTCCGATTCGCGGATCATAATATCCACATCGAGCGTGGTTCGCTCGGGCATATAGGCGCGAATGGCGATTCCGCCCACAAGCACCCACGGTATAGTTCCGAGGATGGCAGATAGGTCGGGTACTGGTTGCGTGGCCGTTCTCCGATCGAGAAACTCGTTCGACGACCCCGTTCCAGGTTTTGCTCGGCGAAGCGCCATTGTGAGGATCGGGTTCATCGGGCACCTCCTGTCGGCATGACCGGCCCATGATACCACCGAATAGCCTATCCATCCGCCGATGGTATCGCAGGCAGTTCATCGCTTCTCCGTCGTCGGTCGCCTGCCCTGAGCTGTGTCGAAGGGTCCGTCGTCGGTCGCCTGCCCTGAGCTGTGTCGAAGGGTCCGTCGTCCGTCGTCGCAAGCAGGCGCGGCAGCCCGACCGCGCCGAGGATCAGCGCTATGCCGAGCAGCTGCGGCCACTCCAGCCGTTCGCCCAGGAAGATCACCGCCAGCAGCACCGACACCGGCGCCTCGATCATCACGGCCAGGCTAGCCAGCCGCCCAGGAATGTAGCGCAGCGCGAGCGTAAACAGGGCATAGCCGCCTAGCGTCGGCCCGAGTGCCAGCACCAGCAGCGCCAGCCAGGGTGTGGCGGTAGCGCCGACCGCGCGCACCACGCTATCGGCGCCCACGGCCTCGGCCGCCCCAAACGCTGCGCTGCCGAACCACAGCACCAGCAGCATGATCGAGCCGAATAGCATCGTGTAGGTCATCGATGTCCAAGGGCTGCGACTCTCGACCGAGCGCTGGCTGTACAGCACATAGCCGGCGTGGGTTATTCCGGTGGATAGGCCGACCAGCGTGCCCAGCCAGCTGACCTGGAAGACCGCTGGATCGTAGGCGCGCACCAGCAGCGCGCAGCCAAGCAGCGCGAGCGCCAGCGCCGCGATCTGCGGCCAGCGAATACGCTCGCCAAACAGCAGCCCGGCGCCGATCGTCACAAAGGTTGGGAACGTGTAGATCAGCACCACCGCCACCGCCGCGCCGTTCAGCGCGACCGAAAAGACCCACAGCGCGTGGTAGATGCCGATCGAGATCGCGCCGACCAGCGCAAGGCCGCGCAGATCGCGCCAGCTGACCCGCAGCAGGCTTGGGCGCACCGCCAGCAGCACCAGCGCGCATGCAGCGGCCATGAATGCATCGCGCCAGAACGCGATCGCCAGCGCCGGGACGTGCAGCGTGTCGAGCAGGTACTTGATCGCCGGGCTGGTCGCGGCCCAGACGACCGCTGCGAAGATTGTGAGCAAGTAGCCGGTGCGTATTTCTCGCCGCATTGTCTTAAGATTCCTTTGTTGTTAGGGCTTGCGCTAAGTCTGATCTTGCCTTCGGCAGAGCGGTACTTATTTTCTTTTTGTTCATTTTTTCGCTCGCAGAGCGAAAAAATGAACAAAAGCTTAATCAGCTTTCGCCAAAAACCTCCAAATGGATGAACATATAGGGCTGAGTCGCCCTATATGTTCATCCATTTGGAGGTTTTGCTAACTTTTGAGTGGGACATTTAGACAATCGCTGCCATTAGCGCGATCACGATCAGTAGCAGGATCGCTGCCGGGATGAGATTGAGCGGATTGCGCCAATCCCAGTGGGCCTCGGTGTCGAGCGGCATGTGTGAGCCGAAGATCGCGCCGGAGGCGAATCGCTCGACCACATCCTGGTACTCAGCAGCCGAGAGCGGGAGTCGTGGGCCACCCAGCCGCGCCAGGGGCTTATCAGCCAGCTTGTGCGTCGAATTGTCGCTATATGTTCGTGTGAGTGTCATTGTCATGTCTCCTTATATTAATTGTGTCGGGCTATCGGTTCCGCTCCTAGAGCGCTAGGCAGCGGCAGCACAGTTGTTTCAAATGGCGACGATGTCGCAAGTGTCGTAAGTGTCCGGCGAACGTGCGGATGATTGCGCAGCTGCTGGTAGACCAGATGCTCGAGCGTCTGTGGGCTGGTAGTGCGTACCTTGAGCAGAAAACACCACTCGCCGATCAGATGATGAATTTCCTGAAGCCCTGGCAGTTGGGCCAGAAACGTTTCGGTCTGGCTCAAGTTGCAGCCCGCCGCTGTCTCCACGAAGATAAATGCAGTGACGGTCAAGCCAAGCGCCAGCGGATCGACCAGCGCGGCATACCCTTTGATGTAACCGCGTTCTTCCAGCAGCTTGACCCGTCGCAGCACCGTGGGTGGCGCGAGCCCTACCCGCTGCGCCAGCTCGGCGTTCGATATTCGCCCATCTTCCTGAAGCAGCCGTAGGATTTGAATATTGATGTCATCTAGCTCTTCGTCCATCGCGCCAATCCTTATGAATAAACAAAGCTGATATCGTTTTATTTCCGCATCTTCAAACTAAAAGCATTATAACATTCTTTTTTTATAAGATGAATAGGACTAAAGTTGTAATTTTCGATATGACCTAAATCTGTCAAGTCCGTCAATTACAGGACTTACGCGGGCGCACTTTCAACCGCCGCTTTGCCTGCCCTTCGACCCTTCGACACGCTCAGGGCGGGCAGGCTCAGGATGTTCGGCAGCAAGGTACTTCCCAGTGCATCTGTTGTTCGTTTTTTCGCTCGCAGAGCGAAAAAACGAACAACAAAAAGAAGCTAAAGTACCGCTGCGAATGACCACATCTGGGCACCGCGTAAGTCCTGTCAATTAGGGTGTGCCACCACTTCAGCATATTGCATGACGAACAATGGCGCTATTCGTTTCTTGCGCCGCAACTCTCGGCGGTGGCAAGCTCTTTCGCTACACCAGCGGCACGCAATCCGACAGCGCCGAGGCGGCGAACGAGCGGCGAACCATGTGCGCGCTGAAGACCTGCCCAAGCACCTGGATGGCCTCGTCGATCAGCTCGGGCGGCAGGCTGCTGAACGACAGCCGGATGTATGGCCGCGGCGCAGGCCCGGCGAAGAAGACATCGCCAGGTGCAAATGCCACCCCGCGCTCGACGCCGGCCAGGTACAGATCGATCGTCGAGGCCCCCGGCGGCAGGGTGACCCACGAGCAGAAACCGCCTTGTGGCGTGGTCCAGCGCAGCTCGGATGGGAAGTGGCGTGCCATTGCGGTCATCAATGCGTCGCGGCGCTCGCGGTAGCGCGGGATCACGCGCCGCATATGCGATGCCATCCAGCCGTGCTGGATGAACAGCGCCAGCGCGCGCTGGAGCAGCGGCGGCGAGCACAGGTCGTCGGCCTGCTTTGCCGCCACCAGCCGGCCGATCGTCTGCGGTGTGGCGATAATGTAGCCGATCCGAGCGCCCGGCAGAACCGATTTCGAGAAGCTGCTGACGTGCAGCACCAGCCCGGCCTGATCGTTGGCCTTGAGCGCCGGCGGCGCAGTGCCTTCGTAGGCCAGCTGGCTGTAGATGTCGTCCTCGACCAGCGGGATGTGGTGGCGCTCGACCAGCGCCAGCAACGCGGCACGCCGTGATGGGCTCAGGCAGACGCCGCTGGGATTTTGGAACACCGGAATCGTGTAGATAAAGCGCGGCCGGTGCTCCACGATCAGCGCCTCCAGCGCATCCACTATCAGGCCGTCATCGTCCATTGGCGCGCCGATGGCGCGAATGCCCTGGACGTTTAGGATATTCAGCAGGCCCAGGTAGGTCGGCTGCTCGACGATCACGCAGTCGCCTGGGCGTGCCAGGGTACGCGCAATCAGCGACATGCCCTGTGTCACACCCGATGTCACGATGATCTCATCGGGGCCGGCGCTGATCCCACGCTCGCGCAGCAGGTCGGCCAGCGTAGTGCGCAGCAGCGGGTCGCCCTGCGAGGCGGTGTATCCCAGCGCCGATGCGCCGCTGGCGAGCGCCTCCTCCAGCGCGCGCCCGAACTCGCGCTGTGGGTAGAGATCGGGGGCCGCGTCGGCCATTGCCAGCGAGCGCATGCCCGGCAGCCGCGCCATCTGGAGCATATCGTTCAGAATGCTGCGCGGTGATAGCTCGCGCGCCGGCTCAGGCCTGAGCACGCTTGGCTCGTGCTGTAGCGCCACAAACGTGCCGCGCCCGACCGTAGCCTCAACCCAGCCGCCCGACTGTAGCTCGCTATAGGCGCTGTGGATGGTCAGCCGCGTCACGCCAAGCTGGCGCGCCAGCTCGCGCACCGTCGGCAGCCGCGCGCCCGGCGGCAGCGCGCCGGAGCGAATGCGCCTCTGAATATCTTGTGCGAGCTGCGCGTAGAGCGGCTGCGGGCTGGCGCGATTGAGAGCGATCTGCGTACCTCGAATTGTCCTGCTTTGTCTCACCTATCCACCTATGTTGGCCATTGTAAGCTGGATTGTCTCAGTCGTCTAGAGACAAAGGGGGGCAATCGACGGGGACAATCTAGATTGTAATGCCCTCACCCCCAGCCCCTCTCCCGCTGCGGCGGGAGAGGGGTGCCACGGCAGTGGCGGGGCGAGGGACTGAACACGTGCCAGTAGCACACCGTCATGCTATAATAAATCATGATCGGTTCGGTTTTGAAACAGAGGACCCCGCGACATGCCAGACAACATGGCACCAGATTTCGCGCCGTTCGAAGCGCGTATGCGCCGCGCGGGCATCGCGCAGATCGTGATCGATAACTTCCGGCACTACTATGACGTGCTGGCCAGTGGCAGCGTCGGCCTGATCGCCGAGGCGGAGATCGCGCCGGTCGAGTCGGCGCGCGATATCGCCGAGGTAGCGCGCTACCACGCGGCTGGCCGGCAGGCGCTGCGGCACGCCGCCGTGCTGAAGCTGAACGGCGGCCTGGGCACCAGCATGGGCCTCGATCAGGCCAAATCGCTGCTGGTCGTTCGCGATCGGCTGACATTTCTGGACATTATTGCGCGCCAGACGATCAGCTACGGCCGGCGCTACGATTGCCAGATTCCACTGATTCTGATGAATAGCTTCACGACCGACGCCCAATCGCGTGCGGTGCTGGAGCGCTACCCCGACCTGCGTGGGCCGATACCGAACGCGGTGCTACAGAACAAGATACCCAAGATTCGCCAGGACACACTTGGGCCGGTAGATTGGCCGGCTGATCCGCAGCTGGAATGGTGCCCGCCTGGCCATGGCGAGGTCTATATTGTATTGGCGACCTCGGGCATGCTCGACGCGCTGCTGGCGCGTGGCTATAAGTACCTGTTTATCTCTAACTCGGATAACCTGGGCGCGACGCTCGATCTCGGTATTCTCGGCTATATCGCCGACGAGCAAATTCCGTTCCTGATGGAGGTTGCCGATCGAACCGAGGCCGACAAGAAGGGCGGCCATATCGCACGGCTGCGCAGGCCCGATCATGCACAGGCCGACGGGCAGCTGATTTTGCGTGAGGTGGCGCAGTGCCCCGAGGATGACCTGCCCGCGTTCCAGGATGTCGGCCGGCATCGCTACTTCAACACCAATAACATCTGGGTCAATCTGGAGCGCCTGAAACAGCTATTGGATGCAAACGATAATGTGATCAAGCTGCCGATGATTCGGAATGCCAAGACTGTTGATCCCAAGGACGCGCGCTCGCCGGCCATCTACCAGCTGGAGACGGCGATGGGCGCGGCGATCGGGGTGTTCGCGGGCGCGCAAGTGCTGCGCGTCGGGCGCGATCGCTTTATGCCAGTGAAAACCTGCGATGATCTGCTGCGCCTACGCTCGGATATCTATACGCTCGATCAGGATTACCAGCTTCGCGCGGGCGCGAGTAGCCAGATGACGCTGATTCAGCTTGACTCGCGCTACTACCAGCGGATCGACGATTTTGAGGCGCGCTTTCCGGAAGGGGCGCCATCGCTGCGTGAATGCGCGCAGCTGACTGTCCAAGGCGATGTCCGCTTCGGCGCCGGGGTTGTTTGCAAGGGCGCCGCGCGGATTGTCAACGACACTGGCGAGCAACGCCAGCTGCCGGCGGGCCTGTTGATTGCGGATACTGAGCTTGATCTGGCGTCATAGGCCGGCGCATCGCGGTTTTTAACCAATTGTAGAGACGCAATATATTGCGTCTCTACAATTGGTTAAGCTCGTAAAGAATTTGTAAACTATGTAAAGAAAATGAACCATATTATGTTCTTGTGTGCGATCATGTATTAAACTAGTTCTTGCGACCTAGTTCTTTAGATGCAGATCGCGCCATGGCCCTGAGCAAAATCGAGGATCATGGCACAGAGTATGCGTGAATCGCTGTTGATTCAACATAGCTGTGTTTGAAAAACGAGGAGCAACTTGATCATCCCAAGCTTCCGATCATCCGCTGACGATGAGGTTGGCGGGCAGGCCGACGCAGGCCGTGGGAAGTTGGCGCTGGTATCGAACGACCGCGCTTTCACGCCGCTGGCGCACATGGCATGCCGCGATACGCGCAGCAGCATGCTTGGCGAGCAGCACCTGCTCAACCATCTGCTCTTAGCTGTCGACGCTTCTGGCTACCCGCTTTCGCGCGCGTTGATCGTCAACTACTATGTATCGCTGAAGACCAATCCGTTTGTCATTTTGACCGGGGCGGCCGGTCAGGGCAAAACCGAGCTGGCGCGCCTATTTGCTGAGGCGCTGGTTGGGGCAGGCGGGACGCAGTACACCTTGATACCAAGCGCCGGCGTGTGGCCCGACGCCACCGGGCAGGATCGCTACTACCGCTCGCTTCAGGAGCAGTTTTGCTCGTGGCGCTTCCTGGATCTCTTGCAAGAGGCGGCCGATCCGAGTAATATCGGTAAAGCCTATATGGTCTGTTTCGACGCGCTGCATCCCGCCGAGATTGAGTATTATTTCGCGACCTTGCTGCAGGTCACGCCGGCTGGGGAGAAACGACTTAACTTTCCGGGCTTTCCGCCCGATCGCCAGCCGATCGTTCCGCCGAATGTGTATATCACGGCCACAGTCAATACCGCTGGGCAGAAGGATAACCTGAGTCCGAACGTGCTGCGCAACGCCGGCCTGATCGAGTTCCGCGCTGCTCCGCCGCTCGATGCGCCGGCGCGGCGGGGCGGCGAGCTTCTGTTGGCAGCTCCGCCGCCGGTTGGCTACCAGCGGCTCTGGCTGGGCGCGGCACTGCACGATCTGGCGTTGGCGCGCGCCCGCCTGGTGGCTATTCTGGGCGATGATTACTTGGGCCGGTTGCGCTGTTCGCCTGAGCTATCGCGGCTGCTCTGGAGCGGCGGTCTGGCGCTGACATCGCAGACGCTTCAGGACTTAACAACCTATATTGCCAACAGCTTCGACGAGCGCGGGCAGGGCCTGTTCGCCCCGTACGACCCGCAGCTTAATGCGCAGATCGCCTTCGATGCACAGGTGGTGCAGCGCGTGCTCTGGCGGCTGCGCGAATCCGCCGATGGCGAGCTACGCCGCGATCTGGCCATATTTCTCGATACGCTAGCAATGACATCGATGCAGCAAGCGGTCGCATAGCATTGCAAATTGTAGATTGCACAGTACACATTGAGGTTAATTTGCAATATGCAATTTACAATTTGCAATTCCGGCCTGGTTTGACAATCAAAAACCGGCGTGTTACCATTGGGCCACCGCCTGGGATGAAGACCTCACACTGCCATGAACAAGCGCAGGGCCTGCTGTTTGACATTATGCCAGATCACAATCGCGAAGTCGACGACCTGGACTATTGCGCGATGCCCTGTGGAGCAGCAAAACCAGCGCGCCTGATCCGGCGCGTATGTTCGCCGCGCTGCGCACGCGCATAGAGGCCGAACTACGGCTCGCGCGCCATGGTTGCCGGCGATGACGGCCTGGTCACGTTCTCAGATGGCGGTCTCGTACTGGTATTTGGCGCCGCTGTCGCGGATGCTACGTTAGTACCAACTGTTACTCCGGAAGGAGGTGACTATCGCGCAACCCTGGTTCGCCCATGCCGGGTGGCGCCGCGCGCTGCTCTGCAACCGAAACGATGTGGTACAGATGCTTGTGAAAGGAGCTTGCTTCACATGAAGCGATTGAACCTACGGCACAGTTTCGCGCTCACGCTACTGTTCGCCTTGATCGTGCCGATTCTTGCCGCATGTGGCGGTGGAACCACCGCACCAGCCGCGCCGACTACCGCACCGGCTGCCGAAGCGCCTACCGCTGCGCCCGCCGCTGAAGCGCCTACCGCTGCGCCGGCTGAGGCTGCCACTGCTGCCCCGGCCGAAGCGCCAACTGCCGCGCCGGCCGCGGCCGCCACCGCCGCGCCGGCCGCCGCTGCCGGCAACGTGCTGCGCGTGGCCGAGGGAGCCTGGCCTGAGGCGCTCGCGCCACAGAAGGCCTCGTTCGTGCATGAGATTGCGGTTCTGATCCTCAACTACGAAGGTTTGACCCGCTATGATAAAGACCTTAAGACGGTTCCGGCGGCTGCCGAAAGCTGGGAATACAACAAGGACGGCACCGAGATCACCTTCAAGCTGCGCGATGGCCTGAAGTACAGCGACGGCTCACCGCTGACGGCCAACGACTTCGTGCAGGCGGTTTATCGCACGCTCGACCCGCACAGCCCCGGCGACTACCAGACCGCGATCAACATGATCAAGGGCGCCGATGCGATTATCAATACCGAGATCCCGACTGACGAGGCCAAGCTGGCCGACCTGGATAAGGCGCTGGGCGTGCAGGCGGTCGACGACAAGACGCTCAAGTTCACCTTCGTCAAGCCGACGCCGTACTTCCATACCCTGGCCGGCATCTGGACATTCTTCCCCGCCAAGCAGGATCTGATCGACAAAGGCGGCGAGACATGGCATCAGAAGGCCGAGAACCAGATCGGCAACGGCCCGTTCCAGGTCACCAAGATCGACCAGAGCAACAACCTGATCGAGTTCAAGGCGAATGAGAACTACTGGGGTGGCAAGCCCAAGCTCGACGGCGTGCAGTTGCGCTACATCGAAGACCTGGGGGTGGCGCTACAGGCCTACAAGAATAACGAAGTCGACATCATGACGCCCGACCCGAACGATGTGCCGACGATCAAGACCGATGCCACATTAGGCAAGGAATATAAGGAGTACGCAGGCTCCTGCACCACCACGGTGATCTTGAACTTGACCAAGCCGCCCTTCAATAACAAGAAGGTGCGCCAGGCGTTCGCCTACGGCTTCGATCGCGATGGCTACAATCGCGATGCACTCAAGGACACTGCCGTCAAGACCCTGACCTGGATTCCGCCGGGCTATCCGGGGTACGACGCCAACGAGAAGCGCTTCGATTACGATCCGGAAAAAGGCAAGGCGCTGCTGGCCGAGGCCGGCTTCCCGAATGGCGAGGGCCTGCCCGAGATCAAGTACACCTACAGCAGCAGCAACCCGGCCAACCAGGCTCGCGCCGAGTATTTCGTTCAGATGTACAAAACCAGCTTGGGTGTTGATCTTACGCTCGACCCACTGGAGAGCAAGGCGCTGGTGGCTGCACGTAAGGATCACGCCACTTACCCACAGATGAGTGGTGGTGGCTGGTGCGCCGACTTCCCCGATCAGTGGGACTGGATCAGCGTCTACTGGCAATCCGAGCAGAGCTTCGCCAAAGACTCCGGCTATGCCAACGCGGAAGTTGACAAGCTGATCGCCCAGGCCGATGTCGAGCTGGATCCGGCCAAGCGCGCGGCCTTCTATGATCAGGCGCAGAAGCTGATCATTGACGATCAGGGCGAGCTGATCGGCCGTAACACCAAGAACTACTATCTGATCAAGCCCGGCATTGCAGGGCTGGACTTTACGCCGCAGGACTCGGTCCCAGGCCAGATGACCGGCCTGTTGAACGTGACCATTACGCGGTAGCGGTCTTTACACACTGGCGGCCCTCGGCGAGGGCCGCCAGTCTGTATACAGGGCGGGATTTCTTCCTCTGGGTAGGTTCTTTTCGCCCCGCAGGGCGAAAAGAACCTACAAAAGAAAGTATTATGTAAAAATCACCACATGGTGTATACTAGTGTCAATTCCATCCACGCACGAATGACTCAATTGCTCGATGCACGAGGAGCGCGGGTATGGTAACGTTCATTATTCGCCGTCTGCTCTGGGCGATCCCAGTGCTGTTCTTTGTGGCCCTGGTGTCGTTCTTTCTGATGCATCTAGCCCCCGGTGGCCCGTTCGACAAGGACAACGACAAGCGCCAGCTCGACCCCGCGACGCTCAAGGCGTTGAATGCGCGCTTCGGCCTGGATAAACCGCCCTACTTCAATCCCGGCGCATTCCAAAAGGCACTTGCCGATGGCGAGCGGAACCCAATCACGCTTGGCAGATCGTACCTGGATAGCCAGTTCTTCAACTATCTGTTCGGAGCTGTGCGCGGCGATCTGGGGCCATCCTACAAGCAGCGCGGCAAAAACGTGCAAGATATCCTGATCGAGCGCTGGCCATTCTCGGCGCGGCTCGGCATTTTGGCGCTGGGCATCCTGGCCGCGCTACGCCAAAACAGCTGGGCCGATTACATCAGCCTGTTCTTTGCGACCGTCGGTGTCTCGGTGCCAGTTTTTGTGATCGGCTTGCTGGTGATCATTGTGTTTGGCACCATGCTCCAGTGGATTTCGATCTCGACCAACGACTGGAATACCTGGCGACCATACTTTGCGCCTGGGTTGGTGCTGGGGCTTGGCACGATGTCGTTCATCATGCGGATTACCCGCGCGACCATGCTGGATGTGAAGCGCCAGGATTATATCCGCACCGCCCGCGCCAAGGGGCTATCCGAGCGGCGCGTGATCTCGCGGCATATGCTGCGGAACGGTATGATCCCGGTGATTACCGTGATCGGCCCGGCGCTGGTCGATTTGATCACCGGCGCGGTGATCACCGAATCGATCTTCAGTATTCCCGGCACCGGTAGGTTCTTTGTCGAATCGATCTTCAATCGCGACTACTCGATGATTATGGGCACCACGCTGGTGTATGCGGCGCTGATTGTGCTTGCCAACATGGTTGTTGATCTGAGCTATGGGTTGCTCGACCCGCGCATTCGCAGCCAGGGCTAAACGAGTGCTGAGGGCTGAGGACTGAGGACTGAGGGATCTTTTCTCAGTCCTCAGCCCTCAGCCCTCAGTCCTCTGTATTGAGGTAGATTATGGCGACCACACTTGCAAATACCACTGCCGTAGTCGATCAAAGCGATCGCGCGTTTCTGCAGCGGGCGCCGCGTAGCCTGTGGAGCGATGCACGCCGGCGATTGCTGCGCAACAAGGCGTCGGTCGTCGGCTTAATCTATATCGCAATCCTTACGGTTATTGCACTTGCGGCACCGCTGCTGGCGCCCAACAACCCCGTCAAAATTATTCCTGGCAACACCTATCGCCAGGCGGCCTGGGTTCAGACGAATACCCCAGCGACTACCGGCTCGTGGAAGTTTCCGCTCGGCACCGATGCGGTTGGCCGCGATGTGCTGAGCCGGCTGATCTACGGTACGCGCACGTCGCTGATCGTCGGCTTTATCCCCATGGTGATCACGATCTTTGTCGGCACCACGATCGGCTTGATCGCCGGGTTCTTTGGCGGCTTGGCCGATTCCCTGTTGATGCGCTTCGCCGATATCGTCTACTCGTTTCCATCCTTTCTGTTCTTCATCATCGTGATGACCGCGCTGCGCGATACGCCGATCGGCAAATTTATGAACGGGTTCTTGATTTTGTTCGCGGCGCTCTCATTGGTCAGCTGGGTGGGTGTGTCGCGGCTGGTGCGCGGGCAAGTGCTCTCGCTGAAAGAGAAAGAGTTTATCGAAGCGGCGCGCGCGATCGGCGTGCGCTCGCCCAGCATTCTGGCCAAGCACCTGCTGCCGAACTCGCTCGGGCCGATAATTATCTCGGCCGCGTTTATCGTTCCCGGCGCGATCATCGCCGAAGCGGTGCTCTCGTATCTGGGCATCGGCCTGCGCCCGGCCACCGACTTCAACGCGCCGTTCCCGGTGAGCTGGGGCAATATGATTCTCGATGGCAAATCGGCCATTAACGCCCAACCGTGGGTGATGATCGCCCCGGCGGTGGCGGTTGCCTCGATCACCCTGGCGTTCACATTTATTGGCGATGGCCTGCGCGATGCGCTCGACCCGCGCGAAGCTCAGTAGGATAACGTCGCGCGTCGTTGCTTGTTCGCGATGTGTGACATGCACCCGGTAGCCTGCGACATGTAGTAGCCTGTGATCTATCGAAGGAAGCACGTATGGCGCCATTACTCGAAGTACGCAACCTCAAGGTTCAGTTCAAGACACAGGATGGCGTTGTCAATGCGGTCAACGACACATCGTTCCATCTCGAGCGTAGTGAGACGCTGGGGATTGTCGGCGAAAGCGGCTCGGGCAAGAGCGTGACCGCGCTCTCGCTGATGCGGCTGATCCCCACCCCACCCGGCAAGATCGCCGGCGGATCGATCACATTCGATGGCGAAAATCTGCTCGATTACTCCGAAGATGAGATGCGCCATGTGCGCGGCAACCGGATCGCGATGATCTTCCAGGATCCGATGACTTCGCTGAATCCGGTATTGACGATTGGCCGCCAGATCACCGAGTCGCTGGAGTTGCACATGAAGCTGAACGGCCGCGAGGCCGAGACGCGCGCGGTCGAGCTGCTCAACATGGTTGGTATCCCGAGCGCTGGGCGGCGGCTTGGCGATTACCCGCACCAGTTCTCCGGCGGTATGCGCCAGCGTGTGATGATCGCTATGGGCCTTTCGTGCAACCCCGAGCTGCTGATCGCCGACGAGCCGACCACCGCGCTTGATGTGACGATCCAGGCCCAGATTCTTGAGCTGATCAACCGGCTCAAGAATGAGACTGGCACGGCGGTGATTATCATCACCCACGATCTCGGCGTGGTGGCCGGTATGGCCGATCGGGTGGTGGTGATGTACGCCGGAAGCATCGTCGAAGAGGGGCCGACCAACGAGATTTTCAGCAACCCGCGTATGCCCTATACGATCGGTCTGCTGCGCTCGATCCCGCGGCTCGATGAGCAGGAAGGGCGTAAGCTTACACCCATCCGGGGGTTACCGCCGGATTTGATTAATCTGCCGCAGGTCTGCCCGTTCAGCCCACGCTGCGATTATTTTGTCGCCGGCAAATGCGATCAGACAGTGCCGCCGCTGCGCCCGGTCGGGCCGGATCATCGTGCGGCCTGCCTGTTCGATATTACGCTGGAGACACCGATCCCAAGCCAGGAACGGCTCACCGAGGTAGCTGAGGTCGCCTGAACCGTGCCAGGTGCGGCGTAGAGACGCAACATCTTGCGTCTCTACGCCGCACCCGACACCTGTCACACTGAAGAGGATAACTATGAGCACAAATGGAGATGGATCGGGCGATCTGGTCCAGATACGCGACCTGCAGATGCACTTTCCGGTGACAAAGGGCATTATTCTCCAGCGTCAGGTTGGGGCGATCAAAGCGGTCGATGGCGTGAGCTTCAATATCAAGAAGGGCGAGACGCTCGGGCTGGTGGGCGAAAGCGGCTGTGGCAAATCGACCACCGGCCGCGCGATTTTGCAGCTGTACCGCCCGACCGGCGGCAGTGTGATCTTCCATGGCACCGACCTGACCAAGCTCAAGGGCGAGGATATGCGGCGCATGCGCCGCAAGGTGCAGATGATCTTTCAGGATCCCTACGCCTCGCTCAACCCGCGTATGACTGTGGGCGATATCATCGGCGAGCCGATCAAAGTTCACGGTCTGCGCCAGGGCAAAGAAGTGCGCGTGCGGGTGCAGGAGCTGCTCCAGCTGGTGGGCCTGAACCCGTATTTCATCAACCGCTACCCGCACGAGTTCTCGGGTGGGCAGCGCCAGCGCATCGGCGTCGCGCGCGCGCTGGCGGTCGAGCCGGAATTCGTGGTGTGTGACGAGCCGGTTTCGGCGCTCGATGTGTCGATCCAGGCGCAGATTATCAACCTGCTGGAGGATCTCCAAGATCGCCTGGGCCTGACTTATCTGTTCATCGCCCACGGCCTGGCAGTGGTCAAGCATATCAGCGACCGGGTGGCGGTGATGTACCTGGGCAAGATCGTCGAGCTGGCCGAGGGCCGCGAGCTCTACAGCCTCCCCATGCACCCCTACACACAGGCGCTGCTATCGGCCGTGCCGATCCCCGACCCGAAGGTCGAGAAGCGCCGCAAGCGGATCATTCTTGAGGGCGACGTGCCGAGCCCACTGAACCCGCCCTCGGGCTGCCATTTCCACACCCGCTGCCCGATCGCGATCGAGAAGTGCAAGGTCGAGGAGCCGCCGTTTATCGATTACGGCAACGGGCACTTCGCGGCCTGCTGGCGCGCGCGCGAGTCGATCGATCTGCTACCGGGCGCCGGCGTCACAGCCGTCGCGCCGCCCGTCACCGAAGTGCCGACGGCGTAGATCGCCTGCAATCGCAACGGACGAAAGACGAAGGACGAAGGACGAACGCTCGCGCGCCTTCGTCTTTCGTCTTTTGTCTTTCCGCGAAGAGTGCTGCACGGTTTTGCGCCGGCGATTGAAATCGCGCCTGCGTGGGCGGGCCGATTAGAGTGCTAGAGCGTAAACCCCACCAACTTTAGCGGTGGGATAGAAGTCCTTCACTCGCTTTAGCAGCTTTAGACCGCTGGATTGATTAGAACATACGCTGCACTTTAGGGAGCAGTGTGCTATACTAAACGGATGCGAAAAGCCTTCAAATACCGCGTATATCTCACAAACGGTCAGCGGAGAATCCTTGAGCAACAGCTTGAGGAATGCCGGTGGGTC
>WNFV01005664.1_pt1 | contig 15067 bp, 16 predicted proteins | sample 5400101 | NCBI WGS metagenome assembly WNFV01 (sample SAMN13153361, study PRJNA577476) | soil metagenome | isolation source: 115 cm soil or saprolite under grassland replicate 1 | place: USA:California | collected 2016-06-15 | reverse complement strand
GGTGGGTGAAGCCCTCGATCGCGACCGTGTCGCCGTCCCGCACGAGCTCGGCGATCGCGTCGCGCATCGTGGCGACCTTGGAGACGCTCACCCCTTGGAGGCTACCTCGGCAACGGAATCGCCGAAGATCCCCACCGCCATGTCCACCTCGGCCGCGCTGACGATGAGCGCCGGCGACATGCGGATGGTCGACCGGCCGGCCTCCAGGACGAGCAGGCCGCGCTGGAAGGCGGCCCATTGAACCGCGTCGGCACGCTCGCGGCTGTCGAGCTCGATGCCGATCATGAGGCCCTTGCCGCGCACATCCCGAATGAGCCCTGGGAAACGGGCCCGCAGCGGCTCCAGGCCGGCCATCGCCTGCCGGCCACGGGCAGCCGCGTTGTCGACCAGCCCGTCCTCGAGGAGGATGATCGTCTCCAGGGCGGCCGCGCAGGCCAGCGGGTTGCCACCATACGTGGAGCCGTGGGCGCCGGGGCCCCAGGCCTCCAGCAGGTCGGCCCGGGCGATCAACGCGCCCAGCGGCATCCCCGACGCGATGCCCTTGGCGGTCAGGACGATGTCCGGCTTGACTCCCCAGTGGTCAACGGCCCACATCCGGCCGGTCCGTCCCGCGCCCGACTGGATCTCGTCGGCGACGAGCAGGATGCCGTGCCGGTCGCAGATGGCGCGCAGCCCCTCGAGGAAGCCGTCCTCGGGGACGATGTAGCCGCCCTCGCCCTGGATCGGCTCGACGATGATCGCGGCGACCTCGTGGGCAGGGACGAGTTTGTCGAACAGCACCTCGTCGAACCAGGCCAGGTCGGCGACGTGACCGAACGGGGCGTGGTAGACGCCCGGCAGCAGCGGACCGAAGCCCTCGTGGTACTTCGCCTTGGATGCGGTCAGCGAGATCGAGCCGTACGTTCGGCCGTGGAACCCGCCCAGGAACGCGACGAGGTACTCGCGCCGGGTCGCGAAGCGGGCCAGCTTGATCGCGGCCTCCACGACCTCCGTGCCGCTGTTGCCGAGATAGACCCGCGATCGTCCCTCGATCGGAGCGATCCGGGCGAGCTCCCGGCAGACCTCCGGATAGATCGGCAGGTAGAAATCCGAAGCGGAGAAGTGGATGAGCTCGCCCGCCTGGCGCCGGACGCGCTCCACGATTGCCGGATGGCTGTGGCCGGTGGAGGTGACCGCGATGCCGGCGGCAAAGTCGAGGAACAGGTTGCCGTCGATATCCTCGACCGCAAGCCCGTCGCCGCGCACGGGGACGATGGGATAGGCCCGCGGCAGGCTCGGCGACGTCCAGGCCTCGTCGAACTCGATGTGCGCCCGGGCCTTGGGGCCCGGCAGCTCCGTGACGATGTGGGGCACGGTCCGCGCCTGCGCAAGCGGTGACGGGGCCTCGGCCAAGGACCACCTCGACGCATACGGTTTATGCAGTGTGGATAGCCCGGAGTCTAGCAGAGGCCCTGCCTGGCGGCCGGACGGGCGAGGAGACCGCGTCTGCAGGCTATTCGACTGGGAATGAGATTCGCCACGACGGAGCGTGGCTGCTCGGCCCAATGGTCACTCAGGCCCTCGGCCCCTCCTCGCTCATCGTGCCCGCCATTCATCATGGAATAGGAGCTTCCCTCTACCAGAGGGTTCGGCGGCAAGACGGAAACGGTGCACGCGCCGGTTATGATCCGGCTGCCAACGGAACCTGCCTGCTCAGGGAGGGCCAGCTCGGCGGACGCGCGTTGTGTCGAGACCACTAGTGCGGAGGAATCGAACCATGGACGAATTCGATCCGAACAAGCGAGCCGACCTCGACGATCAGGCGGCGGCCGCCGAAAGAGGGGAGGCCCATAGCCTCTACAAGACCGCCACCAATCTGGGGACGACCGCGGACAACCTGCGGACGATGGGCTTCGGCGTCGTGAGCGACGCGCTCGACCAGACCGCCGACCTCGCTGCCAATGCTGCCCAGAAGGATATGGCGGAGAGCCAGCTCTACGGCGATGCCGCCGACCAGTGGCGAACCGTCTCCCACGATCTGGACGGCCAAGCCAAGGCGACTGGGGAGTCGTACGTCGCGACAGCCGGGCACCAGACGGCCGAGGAACTCGCCGGCCGCGCGACGAACGACGCCGACAGAATCAGGTGGGAAATGAACGCCGCCGGGCTGGAGGTCGCCGCGACCGACCTCCAGCATCAGGCCGCCGAGCTTGGTGAGGACGCGCAGAGGGCCGCCGAGGCCGCCCTCGCCGCCGAGGCGAAGCTGCTCGGGACCGATCAATAGGCGTCCCGGGCGCCCACGGCACCCAAGTTGTCCGGGCGGGCGGGCTCGACGGATTGCCTCCCCTAATCGACTCGACCGGCGGCGCCCGCGACGTCGGTCCGCCGGCGGCGCATGGCCAGCCAGGCGGCCGCAGTGCCGACGAGGACGCCGGCTCCGACTCCGGCCGCGATCCCGACCGGATCCGGGCCGGAGGCCGCGGGCTTGGTCGAGGCTGCCAGCGCCGCGTCGGAGGTCGCGGGGCCACTCCCGACTGCCGTCGTCCCCCCGGTCGTTGTGCCCCCAGTGGATGCGAGGTCGCCAACGACGATCGTTCCCGACATGCCGCGATGGAGAGCACAGGCATACGGGTAGATGCCGGGTGTGTCGAACGTGTAGCTGACCTCCGAATTCGGCTTGAGCTCAACGTCGCGCGAGCCCCATTCCGCGTTCGCCCCGGTGATGAGGTGGGTGTAGTCGGGCCCGTTGAAGAACGTCACGGTGGATCCAGCGGCGATGGTCGTGACGGTCGGCGCGAAGGCGCACGGCGCCACCTTGATTTGCGTCTCACTGGCAGATGTCCGCGGCGGGATCGTGAAGCCGTGGTAGCACGGGTCGCCGGCGGACACTACCGGTACTGCGAAGAGCCCGGCGAGGGCGAGTAACCCGACCGACATCAGCAGAACGACGATGCGACGCATAGCACCACTCCTTGCGGCTCGATGCGTCAGATACACCTCAGGTGGCGGAGTGGTTCCCTCGACGGGAGGCGCCGTCAGTCCACGACGGTCTGGCTCTGCTCCCGCATGAACTGCTGGACGTAGTAGAAGCCGCCGCCGGCCTTGCCGGTCGCGGTCGAGCCCTTCCAGCCGCCGAACGGCTGGATGCCGGGCCAGGCCCCCGTGGTGGCGCCGGCCCGCCGGTTGACGTACACCACACCAGCCTCGATCTGGTCGAGGAACCGATCGCACTCGGCCTTGTCCTCCGAGTAGAAGCCGGCGGTCAGGCCCAGGTAGTGATCGTTGGACAGGCGGAGCGCCTCGTCCACCGAGTCGACCGATGCCACGACGGTGAACGGCAGGAACAGCTCGTCCCGGAACAGGCGGTGGTCCGTGGGCAGATCGCCCACGACGGTCGGCGCCACGAAGTAGCCGGCGTCCAGGCCGTTTTCGGTAACCCGCTCGCCGCCGATGAGGATCCGGCCGTCCTGGCGGGCCTCGCTGACCGCCTGGCCGTAGCGGTCCACCGCCCGCTGGTTGATCACCGGGCCCAGCCAGTTGGCGCGATCGACCGGATCGCCGATCGTGATGGCCTCGGTCTTCTCGATGAGCCGGCGGGTGAGGTCGGCCAGGACCGGCCGCTCCACGTAGACCCGGCTGTTGGCCGAGCACTTCTGGCCGGTGAAGCCGAAGGCCGAGCGCATGATCCCCTCGGCGGCTTCGTCGAGGTCCGCCTTGCGGGACACGATCGCCGGGTTCTTGCCGCCCATCTCCACGATCACCGGCTTGGGGAATCGCGTGGCGAAGTTTTTGTAGAGGTGGAAGCCGACCTCGAAGCTGCCGGTGAAGATGATCCCGTCGACCCCGTCGTTCTCCTGCAGCTCGGCGCCCACAGATTCGCCGGGGCCCATGACCAGGTTGAAGACCCCCTCGGGGATGCCGGCGTCGCGCATGGCCCGGGTCAGGCACTGGCCGGAGATCGGCGCATCTGAGCTGGGCTTGTAGACCACCGTGTTGCCGGCGACGAGCGCGCCACCGGCCGGGCCGCCGGACAGCGCAAACGGGAAGTTGAACGGGCTGATGACGCCCCACACGCCGTAGGGCCTGAGGACTGAGCGAGTGTGGACGGTCTCGTCGCCCAGGTTGCCCATCGGATGGTCGAAGCCTTCGTTGCGCTCCATCATGTCGCACGACCAGCGGATCAGGTCCGCCGTCTCCTCGACGTCGCCCAGCGCCTCCAGCCGGTTCTTGCCAACCTCCATGGACAGAAGCGCGCTGAACTCCATCTGGCGATCGCTGACCGCGTCGGCGGCACGGCGCAGGAGGGCCACCCGCTCGTGCCAGGGCCGCCGGCTCCAAGCCGGAAACGCCGCCCGTGCCGCGGCGATCGCGTCGCGAACATCCTGCCGGGTGCCCCGGGCGAACGTGCCCATGACGGAGCCGTCGATGGGCGAGCGCTTCTCGAAGGTGCCGTCGCCGTCGCGCTCGGCTCCGCCGACGAAGTTGCGGTGGTAGCCGCCGAGCAGCTCGGCCCGGACCTTGGCCAGGCCCGCCTCGAACTGGGCGTGCAGCTGGTCGTTGTCGTTGCGGAGCGTGGCGTAGGTGATCTTCAGCCGCGGCTGATCGTGTGTGGTGGTCATCGGCGTGCTCCTGCGCACGGGCCGGGACGATCCGGCCGGATCTGAAGATATGGATGGAGTGCCGAGCATCGGCGACCCGTCAGTTGGCCTAGTCTAGCGCGTCAATTGCGCCGGCCAGCGTGTCTGCCACGAGGTGGGGGCGGCCCCCGCCGCGCGTCTGAGCGGCGGCCTGTGCCAGCTCGGCCCGACCGTGCTTGCCTGACAGCACGAAGATGCCGCGCATGCCCAGTCGCTGTGCGGCGAGGACGTCGGTCCACAGGTCGTCGCCGACCATGGCCACGCTCGCGAGACGAGCACGGGGCGCACGCCCTCTCGCTCCGCTGATCGCTCTGAGGAGCTCGTGGGCCGCCTCCCGGAAGAAGGCCGGCGACGGCTTGCCGAGGATGAGAGCACGCGTCCCTGTCGCGAACTCGAGTCCGGCGACGAACGCCCCCGAGTCGAGGGTTGGCCCGGCCGGCGTCAACCACCAGCGGTTCTTGTGCATCCCGATGAGTCGCGCTCCCCCGCGAATGAGCCGGAACGCCCGGTTGAGATTCTCGTAGGTGGCCGCTTCGGGCGAGTCGCCGACGATGACCGCGGCGGCCTCGGCGCCCGGTTCATCGGCATTATTTGGATCGAGCAGCCACTGGCCGGCGAACTCGCGCCGGGCGTCCTCCGACGCGAGAACGAACAGCGGACGGCCGGCGTACGCGCGTGCGGTGAAGGCCGCGCTCGCCGAGAGGGCCGAGATGATTCGATCGGGCGGCACTAACAGCCCGACCGAGGCGCCCCATGCCGATAGCGAGTCCCGGCTGAGGACCGACGTATTCGTGACCACCCGATAGGGCAGGCCACGACGCTCCAGCTCGGCGAGCGCCTCCGGCGCGCCGACGATCAGGCGCCCGCGCAGGACCAGAACGCCGTCCATATCGAGCAGCAGCCCGCGAACGCCGGCCAGCCGGCCGCTCGCTGGTCGATCGGCCTCGATCGAGGTCACGTGGCGGGCGGGCGCTCGGCCGGCGGGCGCTCGGCCGGCGGGCGCTCGACGGGCGGGCGCTCGGCTGGCGCCGACTCCGGGATCGGCAGGTAGATGCGGAACGTAGATCCCTGGCCAGGCGCACTGGTCAGGCCGATGTGGCCGCCGCTCTGGGTGACGTTCGCCCACGCCAGCGCGAGCTTGAGTCCAGCGCCCTTGCCGTGAGCCCTGGCGCTGAAGAATGGCTCAAAGGCGTACGCCCGGGTCTCAGCATCCATCCCGGCTCCGGTATCTGCGACGGCGATTCGGACCCAGCGACCGGCCGGCACGGCCGGGTCCGATCGCGAGCCTTCGGGAGCTCTCACCACCTCGGTCGAGATCGACAGCCTGCCGCCGTCCGGCATCGCGTCGCGGGCATGGTGGGCCAGGGAGAGCATCGCCTCTCGCAACCGGCGCGCGTCAACCAGGATCTGCACGCCAGGGGCGGCCAGCTCCAGTGCGACGGTCAACTCCTCGCCGACGATCGTCCCGATGGGCTCGACCAGGTCGACGACGAACGCGTCGAGGTCCACCTCCGATGGCCTCATGACCTGTCGCCCGCCGAGGGTGAGGAGCTGCTCGGTGAGCATCGCGCCCCGGTCACCGGCCCGACGGATCTCGAGGATGTCTTCGCGCGCCGGATCCTCGGCAGAAAGCCCGGCCAGTGCCAGCTCCGCATACCCGTTGACGGCGGTGAGGATGTTGTTGAAGTCGTGGGCGATCCCGCCCGCCAGGCGACCTACTGCCGCCATTCGCGCCGCCCGCTGCACCTCTTCTGTCGGGGGCAGCCGCGCGTCGCCCTCCTCATCCATCAGGTTCGCCCTCTCGCGGCTTCCAATTCACCGGGTATTCTCCGCCGTGGAGGCCGGCGGCACCGCCCCGCGGGCCACCGTGCCGATCGCGGCCGGGATCGGTCGGCGGCCGATCGCCCGCCGCCAGGAGGAGCCATGGGACTGCTCGAGGGCAAGAAGGCGCTCATCTTCGGCGTCGCCAACGATCACTCGATCGCCTGGGGCATCGCCAAGGCGCTGCATGCCGAGGGAGCCATGGTCGGCTTCTCGTCCGTGGAAAGCCTCATCGAGAAACGCGTGCGGCCGCTCGCCGACCGACTGGGATCGACCTTCGTCGAGCCGTGCGACGTCCAGTCGGATGAGCAGATCCGGACGGTCTTCGAGCGCTGGCGGACGGCTCACGGAGAGCTCGACATTCTCGTCCATGCCCTTGCCTTCGCCAGGCGGGAGGATCTGGACGGCGACTTCGTGGACACCTCGCGGGAAGGCTTCGCGCTTGCCATGGATGTGTCGACGTACTCGCTGCTGGCGCTCGTCCGGGAGGCCCGTCCGGTGCTCCGTCGCGGATCGAGCGTCCTCACCCTCAGCTACTACGGGGCGGAGAAGGTCGTCGCAAACTACAACGTCATGGGTGTTGCGAAGGCGGCGCTGGAGGCTTCGGTTCGGTACCTGGCGGCCGATCTTGGGCCTGACGGCATCCGGGTCAACGCCATATCGGCGGGGCCGGTCCGAACCCTGGCCGCGGCGGGGATCAGCGGCTTCAAATCGATGTACGGTGCATTCGCCGAAGTTGCGCCACTGCGGGCCAACATCACGATCGACGACGTGGGTCGGTCGGCGGTCTATCTCGTCTCCGACCTCTCCTCGGCGGTGACCGGCGAGGTCCACTACGTCGATGGCGGGTTCAACGTTTTGGGAGTGCCGACCGAGGCATGAAGCGCCTGCGTTCACTGTTCGGGGGCGGGGATGAGCCGCGGCCGGGCTCCCCGACCGTGCCTGCCGGCGAGCCGTCGGCGAGCGAACTGGTCGAGGACGAAGCGGCTCGCGAGCTACGCCTCCAGCGTGAGTTCTATACCGGCCTGTCGGAGGTCGCCCGGCACGAGCTTCGGTTCCAGGACTACGCGCCAGAGGCTCCCTCGCAGATCAACCGGACCGGCCGGTGGGTCACCGCGGAGCCCACGGACGGGCGGGACGGGACCGGCCGAGCCGTTGTCCTGGAGGCAGAGACCGAGCTGCACTACGTGAGCGTCCAGGGTGACGTCGAGTCCGGCCAGACGTTCCAGTTCCGCACGACCGACGGGAGTCAGATTGAGGTTGACGGATCGCCCGGCGAGGAGTGGCCCTCATCGATCGTCCGTGCCTCGGAGCTGGGGACGCCGGGCAACGGTTGACCGGGTTTGAGCCTGAGTCCATGCTCGCGGCAACACGTCCGGTAGACGAGGGAAGTCCATGCTTCGGGTGCTTCGCCGTGTCGGCATCGCGTTCGGCTGCATCGTGGCCGCCTGGCTGGCCGTCTCGCTGGTCGCCGGAGTGGTGCTCGGATCGGCCGCGTCGGGAAACGCGATCGTCTGGCTGATCACACTGCTTCTCGGCGGACTCATCTATCGGGACATCATTCGCAGGGACCAGCGGTCGGCCTGAAGCCAGGCCGACCGGCGTCCGTCGACGGGCCACGGGACGTCAGATCGACGGCAACACCGTTTGCTCGCCGTCCCGTCAGGCCGACGGATCCGCCTCGCGGCAGGCCCGGCAGCGACCGACGATCGTCACGTGCGACAGATCGACCAAGAAGCCTCGACGGGCCTCGATCGAAGCGACCATCTCCGCCGCCTCGTCGGCCCCGATCTCCCACGCGCCGCCGCAGTGCTGGCAGTGGAGATGGCCGTGCTCGCGCTCGGGCAGGACGTGGAACTCCTCCCTCCCGTCGGCGCCGTGGGCGTGACGGATGAAGCCGAGCTCCTCGAGGACGTCGAGCGTCCGGTACACGGTCGAGGGGATGGTCCCGGGGTCCAGCGCCCTGCAGCGTTCGACGAGATCCGCGCCGGTGACATGGCCGTCGGTCTCCGAAAGGACCTCGATGAGGGTCCGCCGCTGCGGCGTCCAGCGCAGGCCGCGGGCGCGTAGGCGCTCCCGGATCGGAGCCCAGGCATCGCCTGGCTGAGACCGCTGGCTCGTCCTCATTTCGTCAGGGTACACACCTCCGTGCGCGCATCCGGAAATGCGCCACAGACGAATGTACTCCTGAACGGTCGCAACAAGTCCCTGTTGCAACGGGTTGCAGGAAGCGGCACGTGCGGCTTACGATGCCCGTCTTCCGTTCCGCAGGAGTTCCGATGATCGCCAGCGCGGCGCGATTGCTGACCACCTCGAGCGAGCTCCGCAACCGGATCCTGCGCGTCTACGGGTTCCTCGCGCTCGTGCACGTCGCGGGGTGGGGCGCCGTCCTCGTCGCATCGACGAGCTACCCGATCCTCCTGCCCCTCGGCATCCTGGCCTACACGTTCGGACTCCGTCACGCGGTCGACGCCGACCACATCGCGGCGATCGACAACACGACGCGAAAGCTCATGCAGGACGGCCAGCGCCCGGTGGCGGTCGGCTTCTTCTTCTCGCTGGGCCACTCGACGATCGTCGTCGCCCTGTCCGTCCTCGTCGCGATCTCGGCCGGGATCGTCAGCGACATCCCATCGTTACGGGAGGTCGGCGGATTGATCGGGACGTCGGTCTCGGCCGCGTTCCTCCTCCTGATCGGGACGATCAACCTGATCGTGTTCGTGGACATCTACCGGGTGTTCCGCCGGGTCGCCGCGGGCGGCTCGTACGACGAGCAGACCCTCGAGGAGTTCCTGTCCGAGCGCGGCCTCCTGGCGCGGATCTTCCGGCCGATGCTCAGGATGATCCGGCGGAGCTGGCACATGTACCCGCTCGGCGTCCTGTTCGGGCTCGGGTTCGACACCGCGAGCGAGGTCGCCCTCCTCGGGCTCGCTGCAACCTCCGGCGCGAGCCACCTGCCTGTGCCGCTGATCCTCCTCCTGCCGGCCCTCTTCGCCGCGGGGATGTCGCTCATCGACACGACGGACGGTGTGCTCATGCTCGGCGCCTACGGCTGGGCGTACCTCAAGCCGATCCGCAAGCTCTACTACAACCTCAACGTCACGCTCCTGAGCGTCCTCATCGCGTTCGTCGTGGGCGGCCTGGAGATCGTCGCCATCGTCGCCAACCGGCTGGGCCTCTCCGGCGGTCTGTGGGATACGCTGGGCGAGATGGATTTCGGGCTCATCGGGATCGGCGTCATCGTGGTCTTCGCCGCGAGCTGGGTGATCTCCACGCTGATCTATCGCTGGAAGCACTACGACGACCTGCCGGTCAAGCCGCGCTCCCTGCACTCCACCGACGGGCGCTCCTGACCGAGCCCTAACCGTGCCCGTATTCCGAGCATGATTACGAGGCACGCTTCTGGCCCCCGGTGCCATCGTCACACGATCGGGGCCCGGCGATCTCGTGTTCGCGAGGGTCAAATTGCACGGACGGTCACCGCGTCATGCCCGCAATTCGCCCTGTCGACGGCCGCGCAAGGCGCACTTTGCCCATCGATAGCAATGCTCGGAATATTCGGGGCGGTCAACAGGCGGGCCCCCGGCCCGGCCTCAGCCGGCGACGGCGGCGGCGACCTCGTGCGGCAGCCAGAACCAGCGCAGCGACTCGAAGTCCGGCCCCACGGCCAGCGAGGCGGAGCCCTCCACGGCGGCCGGTAGCGCCGCCGGTGGCGATGCGAACAGGGCACGCGCTTCGGCCAGGTAGTCGGGCAGGCGCGACTCGGGCTCGCGGTGGCGGTGCGCCTGGTACGACATCCGGCCATCGGGGTAGCGCACGTCGTCCAGCGACAGCGGTGGCTCCGCAACCCCGCCGGCGTGCTGCCAGAGGCCCGTCGCCGGCTCGAACGCGTACTGCGGCAGCAGCCGCCAGCCCTCGGCCGCCACCTGCTCCACCGCCGAGAGGATGAACTCGAAGACGGCCTCGCTGATGAAGTAATTGAAGTTGACCCGGACCCAGCCGGGCTTGATGCCCTCGCAGCCGCGGTTGATCTCGCGCTCGAACTCGTGCGACGTCTCGATGTCGATGCCGAGCAGGCGATGGCCGTAGGGGCCGGCGCAAGAACAACCGCCGCGCGACTGGATCCCGAACAGGTCGTTGAGCAGGGCTACGACCAGGTTGTGGTGGAGGTAGCGGCCCTCGTGCCTGACCACGAACGACACGATGGACAGTCGCTCGGCCTCCCGGTTGCCCAGGATCTCGATGTTCGGATGGGCGCTCCAGCGCTCGATGGCCCGCCGGATGAATGACGTCTCCCTGCGGCGAATGGCCTCCACCCCGACCGCCTGCTTCAGCTGGAAGACGAGCCCCGCCCGGATCGATTCGACGATGGCCGGCGTGCCGCCCTCCTCGCGGTGCTCGACGTCGGCCAGGTAAACGTGCTCGGTCGGGTTGACGTACGCGACCGTGCCGCCGCCGGGCATGGTGGGGACACGATTGCGGAAGAGCTCCCTGCGGGCGACCAGGACGCCGGGCGTGCCCGGCCCGCCGATGAACTTGTGGGGTGACAGGAAGATCGCGTCCTTGTAGGCCAGTGACTCGCCCGGCGGGTCCATCTCGATCGACACGTAGGGCGCCGCCGCCGCGACGTCCCAGAACGACAGGGCGCCGTGCTCGTGCAGGAGCGCCGCCACCCGATGCGTGTTCGAGACGATCCCGGTCACGTTGCTCGCCGCGGAGAAGCTGCCGATCCGGAGCGGCCGGTCGGCGTGGCGGCGCAGCTCCGCCTCCAGCTGATCGATGTCGATGTGGCCGTCCTGGTCTTCGCTGATGACGACGACGTCGGCGATCGACTCGCGCCAGGGCAGCTCGTTGCTGTGGTGCTCGAACGGGCCCACGAAGACCACCGGTCGCTCAGCCGGCGGGATGGCCCGCGAGAAGCCGTAGCGGTCGTCCAGCTCGGCAGGCAGCCGCAGGCCCAGGACCGCCACCAGCTTGTTCACCGCGGCGGTCGAGCCCGAGCCGCAGAAGATCACGGCATGGTCGTCGGAGGCACCCACCGCGTCGCGGATGATCCGGCGCGCCTCTTCACGGAAGCGCGTCGTCTGGAGCCCGGTCCCCGACGACTCGGTGTGCGTGTTCGCGTACAGCGGCAGGACGGCGTCGCGGATGAAGTCCTCGATGAACCCCAGCGACCGGCCGGAGGCCGTGTAGTCGGCGTATGTCACCCGCCGCACGCCGAAGGGTCCGGCGACGGCCTCATCGTCGCCGATGACCGACGCGCGGATGGTCTCGATCAGCGCCTCCGGGTCCGAGGGTCCCAGTCCATTGTTCACGCGGAGCATCCTAGTCGCACATCGGGGCCATGGCTACGACCGGCTTGTCGAATGCGCTCGCCACTCACGCGGCCCGATCGACCCCCGGCAGGCTGAAGCGGATCGCCGTCCCACCGCCGGCCGGGCTCTCGGCGGAGATCGTCCCGCCGTGCGCCTCCACGAGATCGCTCGCGATCGCCAGGCCCAGCCCGGAGCCCGGCGAGTCCGGGGTGCGAACGAACCGCTCGAAGACCCGGGGCAGCACGTCCGGTGCGATGCCCGGGCCCGAGTCCCGGACGGTCACCGACACTCGCGAATCGGCGCCGCCGGCGACCTCCACGTCGATCGAGCCACCTCGTGGGGTGTGCCGGAGGGCATTCGAGAGGAGGTTGCTGAGGACCTCGCGGATGCGGGTTGGGTCGGCCGACACCGGTGACAGGCCCGGGTCAGCCTTGACCGCGACGGTCACGCCGGCCGCGTCGGCGGCCGCACGAACGCCGGCAATCGTCTCATGGGCGAGGACGGCCAGGTCCACGTCCTCGCGCCGGAGGGCCAGCGCGCCGCGATCGGCGAGGGCGAGCGTGCGCAGGTCGTCGATCAGCCGGCCCAGCGTCCGCGTCTCGTCGAGGATGGTGGACAGGTGCGGTTCGTCCGCCGGATAGACGCCGTCGAGCAGGCCCTCGAGGTTGCCCTGGATGACCGTCAGCGGCGTGCGCAGCTCGTGGGTGATGTCGGTGAGCAGCGTCTTCCGAGACGCCTCGTCCGCTTCGAGTCGGGTGCTCATGGCGTTGAACGCACGGGCCAGCGTGCGGACCTCGCGCGGACCCCGTTCTTCCACCCGGGCCGACAGATCTCCTGCCTCGACGCGCCCAGCGGCCTCCACGAGATCGTCGAGCGGAGCGGCCGCCCGCCCGATCGACCGTCCGAATACCGAGATCGCCACGACGCCGAGCGCGAGCACCACGATGGCCGCCAGGCGCGTGCTCCCGCCCAAGCCGACGAGACCGAGCAGCTCCCCGACCAGGACGATCGCCACGGTCACCGCGAAGAGGATGAAGAACGCGAAGAAGAAGACCGCGATCGCGATCCGCCAGAAGAATCCGCGTCTCGGCCAGGGCGGGCCATACCGGCCGCGGCGCTCGCCCGCCCATCCACGCCGGCCGTGCCAGTCGCCCCAGGCGGGCCCGGTACCCTCGCGTGGCGGCCACGGCTCAGCCTCCGGCCACCAGGGCGGCCGATTGCGCGGCCGCATGCGCTGCGGGTCCCAGCCAGGCATCAGTCGCCCGGCTCGGCCAGGCGATAGCCGACGCCGTAGACGGTGAGGATGAACCGCGGTGCCCGTGGGTCGGGCTCGAGCTTGCGCCGGATGTTCTTCACGTGGGCGTCGATCGCCCGCTCGTACGATTCGAACGCCACGCCATGAACAGCGTCCAGAAGCTGCGATCGGGTGAAGACGCGGCCCGGCTGGCGGGCCAGCGTGGCCAGCAGCTGGAACTCCGTCGCCGTCATGGTCACGTCGCGCCCGCCGACGCTGACGCCCAGGCGCGGCACGTCGATCTCCAGCTCGCCGACGCGAATCAGCTCGGCGGTGGATGCGGCGGTCGCCTCTTCCGTCCGGCGGAGGACGGCCCGCACCCGGGCCACGAGTTCCTTGGGACTGAATGGCTTGGTGACATAGTCGTCGGCGCCGAGCTCCAGGCCGACCAGCTTGTCCGACTCGTCGGCGCGCGCCGTGAGCATGATGATCGGAACCTGCGAGTCCCGTCGGAGCGCCCTCGTGACGTCGAGGCCGTCGAGTGCGGGCAGACCCAGGTCGAGCACGATGAGATCCGGCCGGCGGGTACGAACCGCCTGGAGGGCGGATGGGCCGTCGCCGGCGCTGAGGACGCTGAAGCCCGCCGACTCGAGATAGTCGCGAGCAAGCTGGACGATCTTCGGTTCGTCGTCCACGACGAGGACGGTCTTCACGTCGAGCATGGTAGAGACACCGAACGGGCGAAGACCGGCGAACCGGCCTTCGCCCGTCGTTACGACGAGGTCAGAGGGTGGTCGGCGTGCTCGGCCCCCGATCCGAGCCGGAACCCGACCCGGAGCCCGAGCTTCCGGGGCCGCCCTCCCGCTCGGCCTCGTGCAGCTGCCGATGGAGCTCCTCGAGCTGCCGCCGGCGGGCCACCCAGGGGCTGTTGGGGTCATCGCTGCCCTCTGGGCCGTTCTCGCCCCAGCGGCCGCGACCCCAGGGACCCGGCCCGTAGCCTGAGCCACGATGGCCACCCCAGCGTGGCCGCAGGAGCCAGAACAGCAGCAGGATGAAGAACAGCGGGAACAGGAACCCGAGGAAGCCGAACCCGAAGCCCCAGCCGTAGTGAGCCACGTACACGGGAACCGCGGTTCCCGCGCCGCCGGCCACCCCGCCCACCGGCACCGACGCCTGCCCGGCCGTAAAGGCCACGGCGGCAACGATCCCGATGAGTAGCAAGGCGACCAGCGGGCCCATCACGCGGCCCATGTTTCGTCCGAACATCGCATCTCCTTTGGATGTCGTGCGGAAAAGTTGATGCGACGATCGTCGGTCCGGCGTATGGGCGAATTGTGAAGACGGCGTGGAGGCCTCGCGAAGGAGCCGAACGCCTCCCGGCAGCCTCGAAGTCCACCATGACTAAAGACCGCCACGAACGAGCCTGTTCATTACGGCTTTCGGCGTTTCGACGCCTCGGTCGTGCAGGCTCATATCGAAGATGAGTCAGGGTGGACTTGTCGCGTCTCCTTGGTCCTGAGGCTCTGCGCCGCGGTCCCAGCGTAGGATTGGCTGGTAATCCGACCAAACGAGGAGGAGCGGCAACGGCGGTGACGAGCACGTTCATGGGCTTCTGGCCGGAGGCGATCCAGTTCCTGGCCAACCTCGCCATCAACAACGATCGCGCCTGGTTCCAGCCGCGCAAGGCCGATTACGAGCGCCTCCTCCGTGGCCAGTGATGTGCTCCCAGACAAGCGTCGAGAGGATGGGGCTCCACTCGCCGTGGTGATCGTCTCCCTCAGTGAGTACGTGAAGGACATTCCGCTTCCCGCGGGAGCTGTCGTGACGTGGTAAGCGCCGAGTTGGAGACGAGACATGAGCATCGCGGCCCCATCCTTTAGCGGCTTCCGGCCCGAGGCAATCCAGTTCCTGGCCGACCTCGCCATCAACAACGACCGAGCCTGGTTCCAGCCGCGCAAGGCCGAATACGAACGGCTTCTCAAGCAGCCCCTCGAGGAGCTCTGCGTCGCGCTCGACGAGCGGTTCGTCGCGCGGGGCATCCCGTTGCGGGCGGACCCGGCTCGCTCTCCGTTCCGGATCTA
>WNFV01005663.1_pt1 | contig 15067 bp, 19 predicted proteins | sample 5400101 | NCBI WGS metagenome assembly WNFV01 (sample SAMN13153361, study PRJNA577476) | soil metagenome | isolation source: 115 cm soil or saprolite under grassland replicate 1 | place: USA:California | collected 2016-06-15 | reverse complement strand
GGAACCGCATCGCACGCTTACTTGGAGTTCAACGCCTCGGCCGCGGATGGCGGGCCCGCTCTCGTCGCGGCCATCGCAGCCCTCCGTGAGCCGAGGACGACGATGGGTGGAGTCAACCTGGTCGCGGGGTTCCGACCCGAGCTCTGGCGAGCGGTCGCGCCCGAGGATGCCCCGCCGGGGGTCGTGGGGTTCAACGAGGACCTCGTGGGCATCGACGGCTTCGTGATGCCGGCCACTCAACGCGACGCCGTGCTGTGGCTCTCAGGAAGCGCGTACGACGTGGTCTTCGATATGGCCCGCGAGGCGATCGGCGAGCTCGGTGGTCTGGCATCGCTGGGCGACGAGACGTCGAGCTGGCCCTACCGGCATGACCGCGACCTCACCGGCTTCATCGATGGGACCGAGAACCCAAGCCTGATCGATGCCCCGGAGGTCGCCCTCATCCCCGACGGGACCGCCGGTGCCGGAGGAACCATCCTGCTCCTGCAGAAGTGGGTGCATGACGCGCCCGCGTGGGAGGCGCTGCCGGTCGCCGGCCAGGAGCGCGTGATGGGACGAGCGAAGCTCGACAGCCTCGAACTCGAGGACAAGGCGTCGGACTCCCACGTCGCGAGCACCGACCAGGACCGGTTCGGCAAGATCTTCAGGCGCAACATGCCGTACGGCACCGTCACGGACCACGGCACCATGTTCGTGGGCTTCAGCGCCGAACAGCGCCACCTCTCCGCGATGCTCGAGAGCATGGCCGGACTCTCTGGCGGCGTCCGCGACGCGCTCACGCGCTACACCCGGCCGACCAGCGGCGCCTACTATTTCGTGCCATCGACCGAGGATGTGCGCCGGCTCATCTGAGTCAAGGCTCGCTCCAGGTCGCCCGGTTGCTCGGCGAATCCGGCGACGACCGGAACCCGGAAGCAAACCGACGGGATTCCTTGTCTTGACAAAAATAGTTGTCGGTGGCTACCATGGCCACATGCTCGACCTGGCGGTGATCGAGGATCCCGTGGCGGCGGAGGTGTCCCTGGATCCCGTCCGGGCTCGGCTCCTGGCGGAGCTGGCCGAACCCGCCACGGCCACCATGCTTGCCACGAGGCTCGGCCTGCCCAGGCAGAACGTGAACTACCACCTCAAGGCGCTGGAGCGCCACGGGCTCGTGGAGCTCAGGGAGGAGCGCCGCAAGGGAAACGTCACCGAGCGGCTCCTCCGGGCCACGGCGCTGTCCTATGTGATCTCGCCCGCGGCGCTGGCCGCGGTCCAGCCCGACCCCACCCGATCGCCGGACCGGCTGTCGGCGCGGTGGCTGATCGCGCTCGCCGCCCGCCTGGTCCGCGAGGTGGGGCAGCTCCTCGCTGGCGCGACGAGGGCCCGCAAGCGGCTCGCGACCTTCGCCATGGACGGCGAGGTGCGGTTCGCCTCGGCGGCCGACCGTGCCGCGTTCGCCGAGGAGCTTGCCACCGCGGTCACCGCGCTGATCGGCAAATACCATGACGAGTCCGCGGACGGGGGGCGGGAGCATCGGGTGTTCGTCGCGGTGCATCCCAGCCTGAAGCCGGAGGTCGAGACCGACAGGAAGGAGTCCTGAGATGGCGCACCCGTTCGAGCTCACCCACGAGACCCAGGTCGACGCGACGCCCGAGGACGTGTGGGAGGCCATCGCCACGGGACCTGGGGTCGACGCGTGGTTCATGGGCCGCAACGAGGTCGAGCCGCGGGAGGGCGGCACGACCCGCACCACGGTGTTCGGCTCCACGGAGGAGGGGACGGTGACGGCGTGGGAGCCGCCCACGCGCTTCGCCTACCGCACGCCGGAAGGTGCTGACGGCGCCTTCCACGCGTTTGAGTACCTCGTCGAGGGACGCGAGAAGGGCAGCACGGTCGTCCGCTGGGTGCACAGCGGTTTCCTCGGCGAGAATTGGGAGGCCGAGTACGAGGGTCTCTCGGAGGGCGACCCGATGTACTTCGACAAGCTCCGCGTGTACCTCACGCACTTCCGGGGCCGGACGGCCACGCCGGTGAGCGTCTTCGGGCCCGTCGTCCCCGATCGCGACAAGGCCTGGGAGATCTTCCACGCCAGTCTGGGCCTCCCCGGGCCGGTGCAGGTCGGCGACCCTGTGCGTCTCACGCCCGAGGGGCTCCCGCAGCTCGAGGGCGAGGTGGACTGGCTCTCCCGGGACTTCCTGGGTGTCCGCACGGCCGACGGGATCTACCGGTTCATGCACATCAGCGTGTTCGGCGGTCCGACCGGCGTCGGCCATCACATTTTCGTCGACGGCCTCGACCAGGCCGAGACGGAGCGCGCCTGGGGGTCGTGGCTGAACGGCCTGTTCGCCTAGAGTCGCGGCACGACGGAGGAGGGCGACATGGAGACGGTCACATCGAAGGACGGCACGACGATCGGGTTCGAACGGCTCGGCTCAGGACCGCCGGTGGTGCTGGTGTGCGGCGGGTCGGTGGATCGGACGGCCGACGCCGCGCTCGCCCGAGAGCTGGCATCGGACTTCACGGTGTTCAACTACGACCGCCGGGGGCGCGGGGACAGCGGCGAAACACTGCCCTATGCCATCGAGCGCGAGGTCGAGGACATCGAGGCCGTGATCGGCGCGGCCGGCGGATCGGCGCACCTGTGGGGCTCATCGTCGGGGGCCGTGCTGGCCCTGATCGCCGCCGAGAGCGGCGTTTCGGCCACCAAGCTCGCGCTGTGGGAACCCCCCTATATCCCCGAGGGATTCCCCCGGCCGCCGCAGGATCAGGTATCGCAGTACGAGACGATGATCGCCGAGGGTCGCCGGGGCGACGCCGTCGAGTACTTCATGACGAAGGTAATAGGGATGCCCGCCGAGGTCGTCGCTGGGGCGCGGACCCAGCCGTGGTGGGCGGCGACGGAGGCGCTGGCGCACACCCTCGCCTACGACGCCCGGATCATGGGCGACTACACGATCCCGACAGACCGGGCCGCCTCGGTCAAGGTCCCGACAATGGTGATCGCGGGCGGGGCGGACTTTCCGTGGATGCGCCAGACGGCGCAGACGCTCGCGGACGCGCTCCCCGACGGAGAGGTCAGGATCCTCGAGGGTCAGGGCCACGACGTCGATCCCGGCGTCCTCGCTCCCGTGTTGAGTGAGTTCTTCAACGCGTGACCCCGCTAGACTGGCCGGCCGTGGCGGAGGTCGGTGAGGACGCGTCCGCTCCCGCAGATCGGGACCGAGAGCGCCTGCGGATCGCCGAGCTGCTGGCAGCGCACGCGCCACCCGACTGGGAGCAGCGGTTCCGCAGAGACGAGCTGCTCGACAGGATCGTCGACGGCGAACCGCTCCAGCTGTTCGTGATGGCCGCGGACATCCGCGAATCCACGACGCTGATGAAGGAGGCCGTTCGGTTCGAGCTCTTCGCTCGGACCATGGACAAGTTCGTGAGCGCGGTCCGGCGAGGCATCGGGACCCCGGGCGGGTGGTTCGACAAGTTCACCGGCGATGGCTTCCTGGCTTACTGGATCGTGCCGCCCGGTCCCCAGGAGGAATACCAGCAGCGGTTCGTCGAGGCGGCGGGCAACATAGCGCACACGGCGCACGAGCTCATCGAGCTCTTCCACAGCAGGGTCCTGGAAGACTTCCGGCGGAACTCGCGGAACCTCTCGGAGGGGGTGGGACTCTCGATCGGGCTCGATGCGGGGCCGGGCTTCCTCGTGCAGATCGCGGACGAGCTCACGGTGGTCGGTCCCCCGGTGGTGGGAGCTGTCCGGATGGTGACGGCCGCGGCGAGGCCACAGGAGATCGTGGCGAACGTCTACCTCGGCGAGCACCTCCACGACGAGCAGGACGGGATCTACGAGGCTCTGGCCATGACAGCCACTCGGGAGAGCCGGCCGACGAAGGAGTACCCAAGGGGGCAGGAGGTCTACGCGTTGAACTTCCAGCGAACGGAAGGGTCGGGTGCGGGCGTCGGGGATGGCGACATCGGCTCATCATCCGCTCCGGAGTAGAGTCGGCGAGCACCGCGCCATCGTCATCCGAGATTCGGGAGGGCGAGATGTCGTACTTCGTCGTGTGGCATGGCGCGATCCAGGAGGCGTTCGACACGCTCGAGGAGGCGACCGCGCTCGTCGCGCAGCACCCCGGGGCCCGGGTGATTGGGGACGAATGGCTGACCGTCGGAAAGGCCAAGGAACGCGTGGATCAAGCTCGCCGGGCCCTCGACGAGGTGGCCTCGATGATCGACCCGTCGGAGGTCCAACGGATGCGACAGACGTTGGACGAGCTCGGAACGATGTTCGACGAGGCGTGGGGCCAATTCGGTTTGGTCGGCGGCTAGCGCACGTTGTCCCCGGCGGTCGCGCTATCGTCGGATGATCACTGGGGTGCCCAGAGGCAGCGTTCGGAGCGTCTTCATGTCGGTGTTGTAGACGCGGATGCAACCGTGGGACACCTGCCGCCCACGGTCACTCGGATCCGAGGTGCCGTGGATGGCCATCCGTCCCCCGCCGGGCCAGTCCGAGAGGACCGGGGAGAACCCCGAGAGCCCGAGCGCATAGATCCCGTACGGCCCGTACCACTGGTCGAAATTCACCTTCTTCCACACGTAGAACGTCCCGATCGCCGTGGGGTACTGCGGCTGGCCCACACCGACCCTGAACCGGTCGAGCACCTTGCCCTCCCGGATGTGCGTGAGCGTCCGGTTCGACAGGTCGATCACGAGCTCGTCGTGCCGAGGAACGACCTGAACTTCGTCGTCCCGGACCCACGCATCCGCCCCGTTCGGGCGGATGGGGAGCTCGACCTTCAGCCATCGACCGCCGCTGCCGTCACCGCGCGCTGCCGTGACGAGCATCCGGCCGAACCCGACGCCGGTCAAAGAGGTGTCAAAGACGAACGCCGGCTTCGGGTCAGTGGGCTTGTTCCACATCTGGACGTACCGCTTCAAAGGGACGACGGCCCACGCTGCAGGCTCCGGCTTCGGGGGGGCCGGTGGGGGCTGGGACGTTGGTTGCTGCACCGCAGCCGACGGGGAGGGCCCGGGTTCAGCACCGCTGCAGGAGAGGAGCATGATTCCCGCCAGCACAACGATGGACGCCCGTCGTATCACAACGCCCATTATCCAGATGATGATGGTCAAGCGACGTCGAGCTCGAACCACACGGTCGTCGGGCCTGACCTCACGATCCCCCACCGATCGGCTGCGGACTCGACGACCTGGAGGCCGTGAGGGCCGGGCCTCAGGCCACGCCGATCGAACCCGGGGCCGTTGTCCTGAACGTCTACGTGGATGGTGCCGTCTCTCCGTTCCACCGCGATCTGAACGCGCTCTCCCGGAACCGCGCCGCTGTGACGGACGCTGTTCGTCACCAGCTCGGACACCAGGAGGAGCAGCAGGTCCAGCTGGCCCCTGGGCAGGTCGCTCCCCCGCTCCATGACCCACCGACGGGCCTGGCTGGGGGCACGTGGGGACACGAGCAATTCGACGCTCTCGTGCTCTTGCTTCTGCGGGATCGCCCTCCGCATCCCCATCGTGCGTCCCTTTCCACCCGAGGCTGGAGGCCTCCAGGCACGCATTCCCTGAATATCCCTTACCCCCCTCACCGCGGATGGAATCGCCGTTTCTGAACTCCTCCGAGAGGTGGTACCGGCGTCGGTTACGAGCAGTCCTCGGCCACCGCCCACCAGTCCCCGCGGTACTGGCCGAACCCCACCACCTCGGCCCCGCTCGAGTGCAGTTGCACACGCGCGTCGTGGCGCGTCTCGTGGGAGGCGAGGTCGCCCTCCTCGTGGAACGCATGAAAGCCCCCGAACCGGCAACCCGTGGCCGTCGAGTGGGTCACCTCGAGGTTGTAGACGTCGAGTGGATCGCCCCGGCCGCCGTCCCAGTACTTGGAAAGGAAATGCGCGACCCGGTCCATCTTCGCCGGACGATAGATCGTGTGCGCCCGAAGCGGCGAAGGGCTTGGGCGGGGGAGAGCGTGGGAGCGCGGACGAGCCGAACCGGTGCAGGCTGTGAGGAGGAGGAGCAGAGCGGCGAGGCACCAGGTCGCGCCGAGCCGTCGTTCGCGTCGCCCCGCCCCGCTCATGCGGGCTCCCTCCCGTGATGGACCGACCCGACTGTACCCCCGTCTATACTTCGGCTTCACCCCCGCGAGAGTGGCGGAACCTGGCAGACGCGCCGGACTTAGGAGCATAAACTCCAGGTCCGGTAAGGCGCACAGCCTTCGACGCTAGGGTACTTCGCGGGACAGCATCCGGGCCAGTCCGCCGCCGCTGTCACGTCGCGAAGCGGTGAAGGAGAACTCCAGCGACTCCCGCGAGCAGAACGAGAACCGGCTCTCGGTTCTTGAAGCGAAACACGAATGCGAGCCCCGCGACGCTGACCACGGCTGTCGGCCAGTCCACAACCGCTCCTCGCGTCAACACAACCGTGGCGCCACCGATGGCTCCCGCCGCCGCCGCGGTCGCCCCCTTCACGAAGCCCCTAAGCAGTGGATGGTCCTGATGTCTGATGAACCATCGGCCAGGGATGACAACCCCGAAGTAGATGGGTAGAAATATGGCAACGGTCGAAACGCCGGCCCCGACGAACCCGCCAACCAGGTACCCGATGAAGGCCGCCGTGATGACGACCGGACCAGGCGTGATGAGGCCCATTGCGACGGCGTCCAGGAACTGACGCTCCGTCAACCAATGGTGTTGCTCAACGACTCCTTCACGCAGGAACGGCACGATGGCAAGTCCGCTCCCGAAGATGAAGGCTCCCGCCTTCAGGAAGAACACGGCCAGCAACACCAGCGTGCCGCTCGATGCGGTCCCCATCAAAACGTTGAAGCTCTGTGGAAGCACCAACAGCCCGGACAGGTGCGACCGGGAGAACTTGGGCGGAGCCTCCCAGAAGGCCATCAGGAACCCCGCACCAACGAACAGGAGGGCTATTTCGGCTCCCGTCGCGGCCGTCACCAAGAGGGTGACGATGGAGATGGCCCAGAGCCGCACATCCTTGCCATCCGTCAGCCGGGCGAGCTTCACTGCGGCCACAGCGATGATAGCCATAACGGCAGGAGCGATGCCGTAGAACAGAGCCTGCACGAGTTCGAGTCCCTCGAAGCGGACGTACAGGAAGGCGACGCCGAGAACGAGTACGTACGACGGGAGGATGAATGGGAGCGCGGTTGCGAGGGCGCCAACGGCTCCACGTTGCAAGTAGCCGACCCACATCACGACCTGGGCTGCGAGCGGGCCGGGCATCGTCTGCCCCAGTGCTACGCCGTTTAGGAAGTCCTGTCGACGAAGCCACGCCCGCTGCTCGACGAGGTCTCGCTGCATGTAGCCGACTGTCGCGATGGGGCCTCCAAACCCCCACGTACCTAGCCCGAGGAAGTACCGCATGTACTGACTGAGGCTCGGCTGGTCGCCGGGCGGTTCGCTCCCACCAGACTCCGTCGACATCCGGTCGAGTCTCGCAGACCGAGTGCAGACGCGCCGACTGTCGCCCAGAGCGTTTCGGAGTCTCCCGGGCTCGAAACACCGGACTTAGGAGCACGAGCTCCATGTCCATTGAGGCGCACGCCTTCTCTTCGCAAGGGTACCTCGGCGGTGGTTCTCGTAGAAGACTCCATCACTCTCACGGGATGCCGATACACCCGACGGGTAACGAAAGGAGCGACTGGTGCTGATGCGGGCGAGGGCCGTAAGTGCTGTCGTTGCGGCCTGCGACTTCGTGTTGGCCGTTGTCTACCGAGACTACCCGCCGCTGGCGGTCCTGTACCTGCTTGCCGGTGTCCTGTTCCTGGTTGTCGGCTCCCTCACCCGATGGTCAGGACGGGCGTTCCTCGCTGTTGGTGCCGCACAGTGGATGGCTCTCGCTGTCCTTGGTTTCGCACTGGGGCAGACAGGAAGGGCCGTCGGCTCGTTCGTCTTTGGCGTGGTTATCGTGCTTGCGATGTTCTTCCCGTCTCGCGGCCGACCCACCCCCACAGGCGAGGAAGACTTGGACTCAGGCGACCCATCGTCTCATCCTCCAATGCAGAGGTGACACTTGGCTAACCCGACGGCTGGAGCGGCACGGACGGTCCTGCCGAGGACGCGCTTGACAGCCAGAAGGCGACAGGCACCGGACTTAGGAGCACAAACTCCACGTCCGAGCAAGGCGCACAGCCTTCGGCTGCAATGGTACTGCGCCGGGCAGCCGAGATGCATCGGCCCTCGTTCGACAACGCCTGGCTAAGTCTCTTGCCCAACACAACAGCCTCCAGAAAAGAAAGACCTCCGCTACAAGCGCTTCAAGGATGCAAGGCGGCGGGAAAACTCCCACAACGTAACGCCGCATGCCCCTTCCCCTACAGTTTCCAAGCCCGGCAGGGCGGCTGGCGACCACTGAATGGTTGGCTTCTGACGCCGTCCTCAAGAGCGCCGAGGGTTGGACCGATGGAGTCCTCGACAGATGCCGGGAGGCGCTTGGAATTGGAGCCCAGGGACGGGGCCTCGGGCGACGCGTGGGCAGCGGGTCTGGGAGCCCAGAAAAGACAACCCCCGCCTCCTCCTGTACAGGCGGACGCCGCCCCTCCCGCGCCTCCGCTCACCCCGCTTTCCTCTCCTCGCCCGGATGGTGGCCCTCGGGGATGGCGAAAGTTCTTCGCCATCGCTGGCATCGTATTCGGTTTCACCGTCCTCCTTACCATCCCTGGCTGGATTGCACTCAACACGTACCGGGAGTGGGAGAGAGGCCAACGCGGCGAACCCAAGCTTCTTATCGGGTGGGGTCTCATCGCCTCGCTGCTGTACTCGTCTGCGTTCCTCGGTGTTCTCGCCTATAAGACAACCCACGAACCACCCCATGAGGTCGCCATCACCACGCCTGGCCCGCCCACCACCCTGCAGCGAGGGTTCGAGTCATCGTCGCAAGTCAACGGGTGGACCCGATACACGAACGAGGCTGAGGGGTTCTCTTTCTCGCTCCCACCGAAATGGTCCCCCGACCTCAGCGACACGAATCACGTGTTCATCGCCCGCGACTGGGACCCGCCGTACCGGTCACGCGGAGGAGGCCGTATCTTCGTGGACTCGCTGTTCTTGGTTGGGCAATGGAGTCCTCGAAGCATCTCTCTCGCCTTGGCCAGGAGCCTTTCCTCCGACCCACGCACGGTCGGCAAGGTTGAACTCACGTACTCTCATTTGCCCGCAGGCAACGCCTTCGCGATTCGTCTGGTGCGCAAGGCCAAGAGCGGCGGGCAGACTAGCGTGACGCTGGTCGGGTTCTTCAACGCTACGTCCGCATACACCATGACCTTCTTGGTTCCCGTCAAACACGCGAACTCCTACCGTTCCGAGTTCAATGACACGGCGCGCACGTTCAGGCTAGTTGAGTAGTGAGCCTCTCGGTTCGGGAGCGGTGCCCGTGAAGGAGCGAACGAAGAGAGTCTTCGCCGTTTTCGGCGCGGCCTGGGTAGCAGTCTGGTTGCTCGTGCTGCTCACCCGCACAGAAGCGTCGCTTGCCGTACGGGTTGGGGGTGGAACCTACCTGGTTGCTGGCCTCGGCGACACTTGTCACTGTTTCGGGGAGGAGCGAGCCGCGGTGGCTGGACTGGACCCTCTCCGTTGCTTGGGCGGTCGGGGTTTGCGGTGCCGCACTTTTCGTCACTCTCACAGAGGCCGAGTGGGGACCCCACAGCGGCTGGGTGCGAGCTCTTTGGAGCGCGGGGCTGCTTGTCGGTGCCATCCTGCCCGTCTACTGGACCTACAAGAGGCGAGTACCGACCGTGAAGCAGAAACACGACGGGTAAATATGAAGCGGTGGTGGCCCCGCAATCCGTGGCGTGGCATGAGCATCGGGGAGCGGCGAAGGCTGTTTGGGCTCAGCGCGAGCTGCGAGCGCATCAACGACCCCCAGGATGCACAGCTGGTTCACGACTACCTGGAGTACATGGAGTGGTACAACGGCACAGCGGGATGGAGGTTCATCAACTCGGTAGGCCCCTTCTTGGTAATCCCTATGTTCGGGGTCGGCTTGGTGCTCTGGGCCCTGCGCGGCGACGTGTGGCGCAGCGTGTTCGATGCCGCGGTGTTGGCAATCTACGTGCTGTCACTTCGCCGAGGCCGGACGCGTCGTCAACACCAAAGGCAAACGGCTGAGGCAAACGGTTGGGATGACCTGGGCTGAGGGAGTCGGAGTTTGCAAATACCTCTTCATCTCTCAATCTCCTTCCACATCGCTTCGTCAACCAGCCCATGTCCGACTCTATGCTCGACGCTAGTGCTCGACCCGAATCTTCGACAGACCTGAAGTAACTGACGCGCGACCCGGACTTGCTGTCGGCGCGTGACGATGAACCGGAGGCGCACGAATAGAAGTCGCTCGTCCCTTCTCGATGCGCTCTAGGAGGACCGTTCGCGATACACCGCAACAGCTGGTCGGCTCCACCCGCCGAACGGAGATCCACCTGAAGAGGGGACCCACTCCACGAAGCGGGCCTCGTGCCAGGCTGCCGGCTCCGGCCGCCCGTCTCGCGTCCACTCTCGACCACCTGGCGGTAGTCCTTCTCGGTCCTGGGTGAGAGCACCCCGACCACCTCCTCGTTGGTCCGGTGCGCCTCACGCGGGTCCGGTGCGTTACTCGCTTCCGGTCCCCTCTCCCACCGATTACCCTTGTCACAGCATCACAGCGCGAGAGTGGCGGAACCTGGCAGACGCGCCGGACTTAGGATCCGGTGCCCGAAAGGGCGTGGGGGTTCAAATCCCCCCTCTCGCACCGGCTGCAGCCTGGCGCCCGTTGCTCCAGCTGCTTGTGATAACCGGGCCAACCACTGGCCCGAATCCAACTACCCCTAACCGTGGCCACATGGTCCATTTCGTTCCTCTAGGTGCCGGTCCCGGGCTCGAACGGCCCGACCTCGATCGTCGAGGGCAGCCCGGGCCCGTTGCATGGCGGCGGCGATACCGCCTCCAGCCCGTTCACGTCGACGGTTCCCCCGCCTGGGATCTGGACCCGCCACAACGGGGCGGCCCGGCCGTCGGGACACCAGTTGCCCCACCGGATGCGCACGGAGGCCGAGTCGAAGGGGGCGAGCGCGACGACGGGCCACCCCGCCGGCTTCGGCAACCCGTCGGCCATCCAGCGCGGAGGCGAGGGGACGAAGCTGATCCCTGAGGTGATGGGAGCCAGGCTCTGGTCCAGCAGCGTGATGGTGGGCGTGCCCTGAACGGTGCACGTCGTGGACGAGAGGTTGGTCAGGACGGCGGCGCCCTCCCGTGACCCGGCGGCGCCCTCCATCGATCCGACCGCCCGGAGCTGCCCCGATGTGCACGCCGCGGGGGTCGAGGTCGAGGGCGTCGATACGACCGACGGACGTGGCCCTGGGCCAATGGGCTCCGAAGGCCGCATACCGTCCAGGGCGCGTACGCCGGTGAAAACCCCGACCGTCAGCACGATCGCCGTCGCCCCCACGGCCAGCGCGTTCACGGCGATCCGGCGCCGGACGCGGCGCACCAGGGACCGGGGGACCTCCAGATGCGGCGGCACGTCCTTGGCCTTCTGCCGCAGGAGCTCACGGACGTCGTCGTCGATGTCGTTCACCGGACCTCACCTCGCATCTCGATCCTCAACCTCTCGAGCCCTCTCGATACCAGGGACTTCACCGTTCCCCGACGGCACCTCAGGATCTCGGCAACCTGGGCCTCGGACAGGTCCTCGTAGAACCGCAGGACGATGGCGGCCCGCTGTCGCTCGGAGAGCTTCCCCAGCGCGTTCCACAGCACCTCCCGATCCTCGACCGCCCGGCCAGGCCTTCGAGCGTCGTCCGGCTCGACCATGGCCCGAGCTCGCTTCAGGTACACGCGCTCTACCCGCTTCCGGCGGAAGTACGAGTGACTGAGGTTCACGACCGTCCTCCGCAGGTAGGCGTCGAAGGAACCGGCATCCCGCAGATACGCGAGTCGCCCGGCGAGCCGGACGAACGCGTCCTGCACCAGGTCCTCCGCGACCGTCCGGTCGCCGGTGAGGAGGTAGGCCAGCCGCATGGCAGCGACCCCGTGCTGGAGATAGAGCTCGCCGATCCGACCTCTGTCCGCCACCGCCAGGCGATCGACTTTCACAGTCACCATTCGCCAATCACGGACCCCAGGACGCACAGGTCCCGGGTTCGGTTCCCTGCGTCCGGGCGTGGCTTCTCTCGGACGTTGTGCCCGGGTGGGCAGCCACCCTAGGATGCGGAGCCCGAACCTCGGGGTGGCTCCCCGTTTTGAACGAACGATCGGGATGGAGACGCGTGAATCTCTCGCAAGCTCGGGCCCTCCGCACACTCGAGGAAGAACACGAGTCGGTCCGCGAGCTCGCGGAACGGCTCCGGGACGAGGACTTCGCGCGCCGGGCAACGATCGGCGCGGGCGATTGGTCGGCCAAGGACCTCCTCGGTCATCTCACCTCGTGGGAGGAACATGCCCTCGAGGCCTTGAAGGCGTGGCGGAGACGCGAGTCGGCTCCAATCCAGCGGGCGCTCCGCGTGTACGGCCTCAACGCCGTGAACGCGGAGAGCGTGGCGGCGGATCGGGATCGATCAACTGCCACCATCCGACGCCGGTTCGACGACGTCCATCGCCGCCTGGTGGCCGAGATCCGCTCGATGCCCGACCCCACCTGGGACGCCCCGCCCACCACACGGTCGCGTCGCTCGCTCGGTCACGTGCTGGGCGGGATCGTCGGCGGGCCGGGCGGGCCATTCGCTCATGGCTCGTCCCACCTTCCGCACCTTCGGGCCTACGTGGAATCGGTCACTGGTCCTGGGCCACGAGGTCCTTGAGCGCCCGGAAGGCCCGGCCCCGGTGGCTGATGCGGTCCTTCTCCTCCGGCGGGAGCTCGGCCATGGTCTGCTCCCACCCGGCGGGGACGAAGATGGGGTCGTACCCGAAGCCGCCGGTCCCCCGGGGCTTCGACACCAGCAATCCCTCGCACGTCCCTTCGGCCCACACGTCGCGGCCGTCGGGCCAGGCCAGGGCGGCGATGCACCGGTACCTGGCCGTCCGTCCGGCCGCGGGGACGCCGGCCACGGCACGGATGAGCATGCGGAGGTTCTGTTCGTCGGTGGCCTCCTCCCCCGCGTACCTGGCCGAGCGAGGCCCGGGCGCCCCGCCGAGCGCGTCGACCTCGATCCCCGAGTCGTCGGCCATCGCGGGGACGCCGACGCTGTCGGCCACCGCGCGCGCCTTCAGCAGGGCGTTCTCGAGATAGGACGCTCCGGTCTCCTCGACATTCGGCCACGGGCCCTCGTGCTCATCCGCGGTGATCCATTCCACCGGCCAGTCGGCGCAGACGGACCGGATCTCGCGGATCTTGCCGGGGTTCCGGGAGGCGATGGCGATCCGGTCGGGGAAGCTCACCCGCCGAGCACGTGCCGTTGCATCTCGGTCAGCTGCTGGATGCCGTTCTCGGCCAGGTCCACCAGTGCCGTGAGCTCCCGGCGCGAGAACGGTGTCCCCTCGGCCGTGCCCTGGATCTCCACCAACCTGCCCGAGCCGCTCATCACCACGTTGAAGTCCACGTCGGCCGCCGCGTCCTCCTCATAGGACAGGTCGAGCACGGGCCGGCCTCCCACCATCCCCGCCGAGACGGCCGCGACGCTGTCGGTGAGGACCTCCTTGGTGACGGCCCCACGCTCCTCGAGCGCGCGCAACGCGAGGGCGAGCGCGAGGTAGCCGCCGGTGATCGATGCCGTGCGCGTCCCGGCATCGGCCTGGAGCACGTCGCAATCGATCCAGACCGTGCCTTCACCCAGTTTCGTCAGGTCGGTCACCGCCCTGAGCGACCGGCCGATCAATCGCTGGATCTCCTGGGTTCGGCCGGATGGCCGGCCCTTGCCCACCTCGCGCGAGGTGCGTTCCGCCGTGGCGCGGGGAAGCATGGAGTACTCGGCGGTCACCCATCCCTTCCCCGTGCCCTGGAGGAACCGCGGTGATCGCTCGTCGAACGACGCGGCGACCAGCACCTTGGTCCGCCCCATCTCGAGCAACACGGACCCCTCGGCCCATTCCTGATAGCCCAGCTCCACCTTGACCGGCCGAAGGTCCGTGGGCCCTCGGCCGTCGGGGCGCTCGTTCACTTCCCCATCTCGTGCCGCTGGCCCTCGATGGCGAGCTCGATCGGCCCGTTGAACTCCTCTGCCGCCTGCGCCCGGGAGACCTCTTTGTCGGATGTGGGCCAGATGTGCGTGAGGATGAGCAGCCCCGCTCCGGCCTCGCGGGCGTGCACCGCGGCCTGACGGGCCGAGAGGTGGAACGGGAGGAGCTCGTCCGAGTCCTGCCAGGTGGCCTCGGAAAGAAGCACGTCGGCGTTGCGACTGAGGTCGTGGACCTTCGATGTGGGCCCGGTGTCGCCGGTGTACGCCAGCGCGGTGCCATCGGTCTCGAGCCGGAACCCCAGCGCGACCAGCCCGAGGTGCGACATCGGCTCGGTTCGCACGCTGAACGGGCCGACCGCGAACCGCTCGCCCGGCGACACCTCGTGCCAGTCGAACGCGTCGCGCATCACCGTCCGGCTCTCCTCGGAGACCAGCTCCTCTGCCCTGGCTGGGAATCCCGAGGGGGCGTACACGGGGAGGTGCGGGTCGCCGAGCCGGCCGTAGTGGCGGGCGTAGAAGCATGGGTACAGATCGACGATGTGGTCGGGATGCTCGTGCGAGATGAGGATGGCGTCGACTTCGGCGAGCTCGATGTGGCGTTGCAGGTTGGCCAGGGTGCCGGTCCCCGCGTCGACCCAGACGTTGAACCGGTCATGGCGTACCAGGTACCCGCTGGTGGCCGTCCCGCGCTCGGGCCACGTACCGCTCGCGCCGAGGACGATCAGCTCCACGGCCCACCTCCCACCGGCTGAACGGCAACGGCATCGATCCTGCCCACGCCGGGGCCGAGGAAATGGTGGGCTACCGACCGGAATTGCCCAGGGTCGCCGGTGCACAGGAACTCGTGCGGGGGGTCGGCTCCCCTTCCGGTCAGCAGATCGAGCGAGCGGAGGGTGGCGTAGACATCCTTGGCGGTCTCCTCCGCCGAGGAGACCAGCACGACGTCCTCCCCCATCACCATCTGGATGAGCCCGGACAGCATCG
>WNFV01009071.1_pt1 | contig 15068 bp, 17 predicted proteins | sample 5400101 | NCBI WGS metagenome assembly WNFV01 (sample SAMN13153361, study PRJNA577476) | soil metagenome | isolation source: 115 cm soil or saprolite under grassland replicate 1 | place: USA:California | collected 2016-06-15 | reverse complement strand
AATGCGGGACGGCGCGGCGATACCACGGGCGACGCATTGGAGCGGCTCTCCGATGCGGTGTTGGGCAAGAACCCGAGATTGGTGATCTTGCTGTTGGGCGGGAACGATTTTTTGCGTCAGCGGCCGGTCCAGGAAACCAGGAAGAACCTCGAGGAAATCGTCCGGCGTGTGCAAGCGCGCGGAGCGATGGTCGCCATTGCCGGTCTTAAATTGGGGCTATTTACCGATGAATATAGTGCAATGTTCCAGGACACGGCCAAGCGGTTAGGGGCGCTATATATTCCGCAGGTGTTGAAAGGGATTCTTTCTGATTCAGCCCTAAGGAGCGATCCGATCCATCCGAATGGCGCCGGCTATCGTTTGATTGCGGACCGCATCGCCGAGAAAATCAAGCCGCTGCTCGAGCGGTCCGAGCGGTTAAAAATCGCGCTTCTCGCCGCGTAAGCCAGTGGACGACGACGCCGACCCGTAGAATGCCAATCTAAGCAACCACGCCGCTGACGATCTTTGGATCGGCGGAGCCAAACGCCTACCCGAGTTCGCTTCGAGTGGTCTTGTCGAAAACGCGCAGCGTCTGAAGATTGGTGATCCGCCCGACATGCAAGCCAATCGAAAGATATAATTTACCCGTTCGTGTAAGGGCGTAACTCAACACCACCCCCAACCAGAAAAAGACCAAAGATTTCCGGTAGAAGCGGTATCGGGTCAAGAAACGCTCCAAAGGTTGTGAACGGGTGACGAAAGCCGGCGAACGGGTCGATTTGATCGAGGTAATAGCTCTGCCCGGGTTTCACGAGACAGGTGAAAAGAAGGCGTGTAAACATCCGCGACGGTCATCACCACGACTAGGAGCGTCATCGAACTTAGCGCGAGCCCGTAACCGACCAGCCGTCGGCAAGCCTGACCGCGAGCAGTCGTTTCAATTGACCCGGGACCAACAAACGATGTCCCATAATAAACAGAATGATTCCGCCAATCATGAATGCCCGGTTAAACACCCGCGGAAAGGGAACGCGCTTGGACATCACGTTCGGCCAGCGCGCGCCGAACCAGTCCGCGCCCAGCCCCATCCACGGGCTTATAAGACAAGCCACCGCTAGGACTAGCAGCACAAAAATCATCACGCGTTGATGGGCTTGAAGTGATTTCATGGAACTTATGACTATGGTATACGCGAATTATGATGGCAAGCAGCGGCGGAAAAATACTGCTTGGCAAAGTCGCGCTGGTGACAGGCGCTAGTCGCGGCATCGGCCGCGCGATCGCCGCTGCTTACGCGCAAAACGGTGCGAGTGTTTTCCTGTGCGGTCGGAATGCCGATGACCTCGGCGCTGCGCTGCGTGAGATTCGACATGCCGGGGGAGTCATCGATGGGGCCGCAGGTGACGTTAGCAGAGCGCATGATGTCGAGAGCATCGTCGGCAAGACGGTCCAACGCTTCGGCGCGATCGATGTGTTGGTGAACAATGCCAGCATACTCGGACCACGCGAACCGATCGCGAATTATCCTTTAGCCGCATGGTACGAAGTGATGCAGATCAATCTGACAGGAGTTTTCTTGATAACCCGTGCGGTTTTGCCGATCATGTTAGCACGCAAGAGCGGTTCGATTATCAACGTGACATCCGGTGTTGGCCGGCGGGGTAAGGCGAGATGGGGCGCCTACGCAGTGTCAAAGGCTGGTCTCGAAGGACTCACGCAGGTGCTCGCTGATGAAGTCAACCAAGCAGGCATCAGAGTGAATTCAGTCAATCCAGCGGCAACTAGGACGCAAATGCGCGCACAGGCTTATCCGGCCGAAGATTCCTTAGTTTTACCCAGACCCGATGAAATTACCCCGGTTTTCGTCTATCTGGCGTCGGAAGCCTCTGCCGGAGTCACTGGACAAGCGCTGGAAGCGCGGGATTGGCTCGGCCGAAACATTTGACGCATGACCAGTATTCATATACAAGAAGTTCAACTTATGCCCTGGGTTAGACGTTCGCATCAAAGTTATAGATTTTACTGGATTACGGCAGGTGTCGCCTCGCTGTTGGTGGGAATTCTTGCCGGCTATTCCTGGTGGGGTAATACGGCCTCAGTGGTGACGATCGTGGAACGCCAGCTTAGTCAATCTCAAGCGCAAGTTAGAACGCTAGAGCAGCGAGTAAAGGCCCTGGAGATCAAGTTAGGTATCGAAGGCGACGCCGGCGAACGTGAATCTACCGCAAAGGCCTATTGATCCCGGAAATCATCGCTCCGAAAATATTCCAGACCACTGCTTGGCTAGTCCGCAATGATCAAAGCCGTCATTTTTGCTTTTATCATTTTAACTGGCGCCACAACCGCGAACGCGCAAGAACTGAGAAAGATCAAAATCGGTTATCCGGCAATTGCCTATAATCAGATTCATATTTGGGTCGCTAAAGATGCGGGGCTGTTTAGAAAGTACGGGCTCGATACTGAAGTCATTTTTTTTCGCGGCGGGCAGATGGCGACTCAGGCCCTGGTAGCGGGTGATCCGCCGATCGTCAACATCGGAACAGTGGTACAAGCGGGACTGCAGGGGCATGACGTCGTTCTCATCGCTTCGTCAGAAAATGCTTACCACTATACGGTTGTTGCCCGGCCGGGCATTAGCACGGTCGAACAACTCAAGGGAAAACGGCTGGGCGTCAGCGGCTTTGGCTCGGCATCGCACAACGCCTCGCTGATTTTCTTTAAGAGGTTCAATTTAGAACCGAACCGAGATGTGGCTCTGGTTGTTTCCGGGCCGACCAGCGACCGGCTCAGCGCGGTCGAAGGTGGCCGGATCGATGCCACAGTCGTGACTCCCCCGGAGGTGCCGCGGGCGCGCAAGCAGGGGCTGGTCGAAGTCTACGATATGGCCAACCTGAGTGTTGAGGTTCAAGGCAATGGGTTAGCGACCTCACGGTCGTTTATCAAGAGCCAGCGGGAGACGGTTTTGAGCGCTTTGAAAGGTTACGTCGAGGCGATCCATTTCATTCATCGTAACCGAGACGAGAGCAAGAAAATCGTCGCCAAGTACTTGCGCTCGTCCGATCCGGAGCTGCTCGACGCAACCTATACAGCTTTCGTGAAAGGCGTAGCAAAAAAACCTTACCCGACGCTCAAGGGAATTCAGTTTTTGCTCGACGAAGTGGCGGCAAAGTTGGCGAACGCCAAGACGGCCAAACCGGAGCAGTTTGTCGACCTTACTTTGCTGCAGCAGTTGGAAAAAGACGGTTTCTTTGCCGAAATGGCAAAGCGCTACCCGTAACTATTTTTGGTCTCATTGGCAAATTGGTTTCCTGGAAAGGAGAGGTGCGACGATGAACATGGTTATTGGAGGACGTTTTCCCGATATCGAATTGCCGGATCAAGACGGCCAGCAAAGCAAGCTCGCAGATTTGGTTGGCAAGTTTCCCTTCATTCTTTCGTTCTACCGTGGCTATTGGTGAGGGAAGTGCCAGGTGCAGTTGCACCATTACGTGGAACTTCAAGAAGAGCTCGCGATCAATTATTGCAAGCTCGCGGTCGTGAGTGTGGATTCCCCCGAAGTGAACGACGCATTCAGAACCGGTTTGGGAGCCAATTTCACTTTCTTGAGCGATCAAGACCGCAAAGTCGTAAAAATGCTAGAAATGACGGAGACCTCGAAGAGCCGAGGCGTCACGGCGATGCCGTACACGTTCGCGCTTTTGCCGGACCTCACTATCCATAATCTTTACTGCGGTTACTGGTATCTCGGCCGCCCCACATTAGATGAGCTGCGCATGGATTTGCGCGTGATGATGCGAAAGGTCCGGCCGGATTTCGAGGGGCCGGTCGGCTAAGCCTTCTGCCGGGCTAAAAAGGGCAGTTGCAAGCGTCGCACCGAATCGGTAAGCTTTTTCCATGATCACGCCGAACGAGATCAAAGAAACCCTATCGAAGGCGCTTCCGGTATCCGTAGTTGAGACGCAAGACCTAACCGGTGGCGGCGATCACTGGCCACTGGCAGGTCATTATCGTTTCGCCCGCCTTCGAAGGTAAAGGGCTTGTGGAGCAACACCGAATGGTTAACGAAGCTCTCAAGGCCGAAATAGGCGATCAGCGTATTCACGCGCTTGCGCTTAGAACTTTTACGCCCGCGCAGTGGGAAAAACTAGGTTCTTGAGTCCGCAGAGAAAAGGAGAACAGAATATGGCAGACGATATTTTCACGAAGATCGAGGAAAAGGTGAAAAACAACAAGGTCATGCTGTACATGAAGGGCACGCCGGATTTTCCCCAGTGCGGCTTTTCAGCCCATACCGTGGAAATTCTTAGGTCCTACGGTATTCCGTTCGCCAGTGAGGATGTCCTGGCCGACCCAGCGATTAGAGATGGGATCAAGCGTTACTCCAACTGGCCGACTATCCCGCAGATTTATATCGGCGGCAAGTTCGTCGGCGGGTGCGATATCGTCCACGAGCTTCATGAAAGAGGTGAGCTCGAACCGCTGTTGAAAACCGCCTTGTCCGAATGAGGCAATACCGCCTAGTAAGATTCGGTGCGCACGCTCGTCTAATAAGCTGAATAAGTAGGTAAAAAATCATGAAGAGCCGACTCGCCACGATAGTCTTGGCCATTGCGATTGTTTTTACGAGTTCCTGTGCGACGCTCGGACGATTCAGCCCAGGGTATGACAGCTTCGAGCAAGGCCTAGCTTTGTTTAACCAAGGGCGATTCGCTGCCGCGGAGCCTTACTTTGAACGGGCGACGCGACAAAATCCGGATTTCGCCGAAGCGTACTTCTATCTGGGGCGCACCTACATCAGCCAAAGCAAGTGGCGCGCTGCGATCCAGCCCCTGCGCACTGCGTTTCGGCTTTCGCCGCGAGAGGCGCAACAAGAGATCATGGATCTTATTCTCGACGCTACGTTCGCCGCCGCACTGAATGATTTCAAGCTGGGCGAAGAGCGCAGGCCACCGGCGCGATTCGACAGTACGCTGTAATCGCGCTCCAGCGGCTTTCCTTCACTTTGTTTTAACTTGCAACTCGCCTCCCGGGTTCGTATCGTGACTTCTGAAAGATATTCTTCAGGAGTCAATTCAATGATTTGGGTAACCATAATAATTTTTCTGGTGGCCGCATCCCCAGCGTCGGCGCAGCTCGACAAAGTTTTTAAGGGGATCGGCAACCTACCAGGCGCCGGCGGCGGCGCGCAAAGCGATGCGAAGATCGGGTCCGGATTGCAAGAGGCTTTGAAAGTCGGCACGGAAAACGCGGTCAGTCAAACCGGCACGGTCGATGGGTTTTTGAAGAACAAAGCGATCAAGATTCTAATGCCGAAATCGTTGCAAGCGATCGAATCGCCTCTGCGGTTTGTCGGCTACGGTCCCCAAATCGACGAGTTCGTCGTCGGCATGAACCGCGCTGCGGAAAAGGCGGTGCCGTTCGCCAAAGAAATTTTTTGGGACGCGATCGGGCAAATGACCTTCGACGATGCGCGGAAAATTCTCAACGGCAGTGACACAGCAGCAACCGACTACTTCAAGTCGAAGACATCGAAGAAGCTCCAAGCAGCCTTTTTGCCATCGGTAAAAGACGTAATGAATCAGGTGGGCGTCAATAGGCAATACAACGATTTAATGGAGCGCTACAAAGACGTACCGTTTTCGAAACACGTTAGCTTCGACGTGAACCAGTACGTGACGGAGAAGACCACGGACGGGCTGTTTTTCGTGGTCGGGCAAGAAGAGAAAAAAATCAGGACGAATCCGGCGGCGCGCGTTACCGATCTCTTGAAAGATGTGTTCGGCGGCAGAAGGTAGTCGCAGTTCAATCAGCGCGGGTTTGATTCCACGCAGCTTACTGCGTAAAGAGCTGTTCCCAGACCTCTTAGAGTTCGTTATTCCCGAATGCTTCTATCGGTGGTTCGACGGGGCTCGCCACAGGCGAAATACGGACTGGACCCCCGATTAAAACATTCGGGGGTGACGGCTTTGGGACAAATTCCCATCGCTCTGTGAGTGATTCAGTTCGCCAGCGAGGCCATTAGTCTACCAAAACCGGTCACGTTCTGTTTCACTTTTGCCATCTTGAGTGCGTGCCAGATATAGGCCTGGCAACTTGTGACGACCGGCTTGCCGATCTCTTTTTCGAGTAAATCGACGTCGGTAATCGTCGGCCAGCGTGGGCAGGGAACGAAGACGCCGTCCGCTTCGGGCGCCTGCTCATAGAGCCGCTTGGCGATTTTGTAGGCCGCGTGCACATCCATGTCGGTCAAATCAGCATTCTTACGAACGCCATAGCCTTGAATTTTCAGCACGTTAAAGCTAGATTTTTCGAGAAAAGCTTTCATGCGCTCGTTGAGCGTGTCTTCGTGCGGCGTGGCGACAACTAACTTTTTCAGGCCTAATGATTTTAGAGCTTCGACCTCTCCAGTGATCCCGGGTGAAGTGGGAACGCCGAATTTCCCCGTTAGCTTCTTGCCCATCTCGATGTCGCTGCCGTAACCTAGCTTGGTGAAAAGCGGCGAGCCTCCAATAATTATCGAATCGCACTTGTTGTCGACCAGGTCCGCGGCAGCTTCCTCAATGCGTTGCAGTTGACGCTCGAAATCGGCGTCGACCAATTGTCGAATCGTCCCGGTGCTGTTCAGAATCATGAAACCTTCCGGCAACATTCGATAGAATTCATAAACCAAAGTATCACCGCGCGATGGAGCGACGTGACCGATTTTTGCGCGCCAACCGTACATCTTCTTCTCTCCTCAGCAATGTTATTTCTAAAGTGGGGCCAATTAGCTTCGGTTCAACCTCTTGTTCGTGGTCGAGGCTTTTCGTTCCAATCGTTCAAAACGTTCCAGTCGTTCAAATCGTTTCAGAATCGGGAAAAGTACAAGGTTACCAATTCAGCCAGGCGCCGTTGACGTGAATCGTTTGCCCCGTGATGTATTTGTTTTCGTCCGTGACCAGGAAGAGTACCGTGCTCGCAATCTCTTCCGGCGTCCCCGTGCGGCCCATTGGAATCTGCGCGACTGCATCTGCCCATGCTTGGTCTGAATAGTGGCTGCGTACCCGCGGTGTTGAAACTCGTCCCGGCGCGACGGCATTGACGTTGATGCCCTCTTTCACGACTTCCAAGGCGAGCGATTTGGTGAATGCCGCGACCCCCGCTTTAGCCGCCGCGTAACTGGAGCGGGTCGCATTACCGGTGAAGCCGTAGATCGAAGACGTATTAACGATCTTGCCGTACTTCTGTTTTAGCATCGTGGGCAGCACCGCTTGCGAACAGAGAAACGTTGATTTGAGATTCATGTCGACGATGTGATCCCAGTCCGCCGCGGTCATGTCGACGACGAGCTTTCGATCCGCTCCACCGGCGACGTTGATCAGGATATCGATGCGCCCCCATCGATCGAGTGTCGCTTTGACCATCTCATCGACGGATTTTTTATCCGTCACGTCGGCTGCGATCGGCATGCCGTCTGCTCTCTTAGCGGCGACATTCGCCGCGCTCGCCTTGGCCGCTTCCATGTCGATGTCGGCGACGGCTAGTTTGGCTCCCTCGCGCGCGAAGCGCTGAACGATCGCGCCCCCAATGCCGCCACCGCCGCCGGTGACGATCGCTACTTTGTTATCGATGGCCCCCATATCTAGCCCCGCCCAATACCTATTTGCTCGCGAGATGCGCGAAGAGTTCGTCAAGTTCCTGAATGCGCCGAACCTTTGGATGGTTGAATGCTTGATTGTATGGCCGGTGCGGCATGAACACCACGGCATCCGTTTGTGTGGCGACGTCTTCGCAGTTCTCGTGACGGTCGTCAACAAAGAGTTTTATGTTTAGTTTTTGTACCAGCACCGACTTTTTCTCCTGGGTAAAATGGACCACTGGATCGCTGACACCATGGCGACGCAACCAGTCGCATGTCACCTGTTTGATGTCGTAGGTGTCGCGCACCCAGCGGTGGGTGATGAACATGAGCTCGTGATTGCGGCTGATGTCCTCCAAGGCTTGCCACTGCTCAGGAGAAAGCAGTGGATCCAAAGCGCGCCAAAATTGCGGATCGTAGGAAGTCGCTTCCATGCACTGGAAAATAATTTCTTGCGTCAGAAACGGGTGCTGCATGAAATTGGGATCGGTGATCGATGCAGGATCGATGGGACCGCCGCCGGCTCGCTCTTGTAGACGCTGCAAAAAGGGCGTGATGAAGTCGGCCAACACACCGTCGATGTCCAATCCCAGTGTCATGGAAAACACAATCTAGGCAAATTAGGCCGTCGCGTCAATACAGATTGTTGTCACTGCGCGCAGCTCTGTGCTACAAAAAATTTTCAAAACACACACGACGAGGATTAAGGAGAACATCATGCAAGAGGAAATCCTACAACAGGTGGATCGCGACAGAATTGTCGAGCTGGCTTGCAACCTAGCCGACATCGTCAGCATCACCGGCGAAGAGAAGGGAGTTGCCGAGTATCTCGGCGGCGAGTTCGAGAAGTTGGGCATGCAGGTCGAATATCAAGAGGTCGAAGAGGGCCGGCCCAACGTGATCGGCACTTTGAAAGGGACCGGCGGCGGCGCCACGTTGATGTTCAATGCGCATATGGATCACTTCGATAATCCGCAGGAAACGGTGGTCGAGAACGACCGCGTTTACGGCCGCGGCTTGGTCAACATGAAAGCGGCTTTTCCTTGTTACCTCGAAGCGGTGGCGGCGATTCAAAAAGCCGGGGTGAAACTCAAGGGCGACATCATCATTGCCGGTGTCGTCGGTGAAATCGAAAAGGCGCAGATCGGCAGGTTCCGCGGCAAGAGCTACCGGGGGGCCGGCGTCGGCGCGCGCTACCTGATGGACCATGGCGTCATGGCCGACATGTGCATCATCGGTGAGCCGACGGGGCTTCAACTGCAGATCGGCAATGCCGGCCTGCTGTGGGCGCGAGTGAGCGTCGACGGCAAGGCGACCAGGTTCGTGCTTGCCGCGTGCAAGGTGGCGCAGGCGATTCAAGATTGGGAAAAAGAATATCAGCGCAAGTATAAGCACAAATTCATGCTACCGACGGTGCAGATCGGCGCCATCGACGGCGGTAACGCCTTTAAGCCGGGGACCCGCCCGACGACGGATATCTTCGTCATCGTCAAGATGCTGCCCGACACGCCGCCGCTGGCGATCAAGCGCGAGCTCGAACAGGTCTGCGAGCGAGTGCGCAAGCGGGAGCCGGATATTTTTGATATCCGAGTCGATCTCTATCTAACCACGCCCGGCTATGAAATTTCTAAGAGTGAACCCCTGGTGAAAGCGATGGAGCGGGCGCACAAGACGGTGTTCAGCAAACCCGTGCCTTATGCGCAGCCGATCCGCTACGGTATCACCAGCGACGGCTCGCGCATCGCCGCCTACGGCGTGCCGGCGATCACTTACGGACCCGGTTTCGGAACACATCTAGTCGATCCGACGGAAACCAAAGCACCGGCGGAGTGGGATACGCCGAGCGGCGTGCGCCGCGGCGTCGGCGTCGAAAATATGGTTAACTGCGCGAAGGTCTATGCGATGGCGGCGCTGGAAATTTGCAACACAAAAAAGGAAGAGGTGGCGAAATCGTAATTTCGTGTCACCGCGGCTGTCGAAGCCGTTGGGCGTTTGTCGTGCGGGGCACGGCATGCCGTGCCCCTACGAATTGAAGAAAATTTTGATGATGACGTTCTAAGACCTCTGATTGGGAGCCGTTATGGACCTTACCTTCGCACACTATCGCAATCGCTTCTGCATGTTTCGCACGTATTACGCGCTGGCCACGGGAAGGGTCAAACCCGACGGCGTCAACATGAAAGTCATCGAGCTTCCTGATCCGCCGAGCAAAGAACAGGAGGAAGCGCTGATTCGCGGCGAGGTGCAAGCGGCGAATCTTTATCTGCCCAATTTCTTGCGCCGCAAGCTGGAAGGCGCACCGATCATCGGTCTCGCCACGGAATGGAAATCGACGATGAAGGGAAATGGCGTCTTCGTGCGCGCCGACGGGCCGATTAAAGAACCAAAAGATCTCGAAGGCCGGTTGATCGAGACCCATCAGGGGCAACACGCGATTCATCAGTACTTGCTGCGGCATGTTTATGGCGTCGACGACAACAAACTTAGCTGGGGAACGCATCCGCAGGAAAAGTTATTGGACGTGCTCCAGAGCGGCCAAGCGGATGCCGTCGTGCTGCTCGATCATTTCTTTTTTCGGGGCGAAGTGACCAGCGGAGTACGTTGCCTCTACACGGATGGTGAGGCATGGAAGAAACTGAACGGGTTCGACGAAATCATCAAGCACATGGTCGCGGCCCGCGAGGATCTCTTGCAGCAGCATCCGGGCATCAAGGAAACTTTACTCACTGCCTTCCGGACATCGTTCGCTTATAGTGAAACGCATCTGGATGAGATCGGTGACGCCTTCATCGCGCGCTACGGCGGTGACAAAGAAGCGTTACTGGCTTCCGCGCGTTACCCGAGAATAGAATTCACTTTCACGGAAAAAGAGCAGCAGCTTGCCGAAGCCGAAATGGATTTGCTCTTCGAAGTGGGTCAAATTCCCCGCAAGGCGCCGATTGCAACGCTCTTCGCGACGTGAGTCCATCGCCTTCGGATCAAAATGGTTGACGATCTCCTCAATGATGACGCAGCGATCGCGGCTTAGCAGTTTGCTGAAAAAAGATTCGGAATGTTTCGAGAGTCTCAGCATGAACGGAAAATCTGCAAAACTCTCCCGCTCGGAGTTTTTCAGCAGACTGTTAGCTCTTGGACTGACTTCGGTATCGGCCTTATTGCGGCGCTGATTTTTACTTCCTGCGCGACGATTCTACGGCCGGATGCACGCCTGCGCGAAACCGCCGGGCTGGTCGAGGAAGTCAAAATCTTTGGAAGATCCCTTGGGATCGAGCCGACGCCGGCGCTGAGCCGGACAACACAGGACGGGCCGGCGCTCTCGATGCTCTGGCTGTGGATGCAACACATCGGCACGTTGGCGGTGCATGGGCCGGTCGACGTGCGCATGGCGATTGGATTTGACCTCGAAAGCCAGCGATTGAAAATCGAGCAGGTGTACCGTGTCGATGGTTATAGTGTGTACTATCGTCAAGGTAACGAGTTCTCGGACTCCCGTGCGGTGGCCACGGTTGGTTTCGCCGATGAGCCGATCGTGCGTCGGGTAAAAGTCATCCTGCACGAGGATCTTCATGGTGACGCGAACTTCGCTTTACCTTGGGAGATTGAAGAAGGCATTGTTACACCGCTCGGTTCGCTCGCCGCCATCGAATATTTTCGTTACAAGAGCGATGAGAAGAACTGGAAAAATGCTATTGCCTCGGTGAGCGAAGAGCGAAAAGTGGCGCGCGAACTAAGCGTGGTCGTGGACGAAGCCGAGAAAATATTCGCCGCGGAAAACGCTGAAGCGGCCAAGCAGAAGATTCTCGCGGTGCTGCCGAGTTTCCCCGCCTATTATCGCCAGTTCGAACGCCAAATTCGTGGCCAGCACGCCTCGACCGTGTTGGAGGCGAAGCTCAGCCACGATCTGGCTTATTACCGATATTTCGACCGGATCGCCATGCTCGCCGAGATCGCGCCAAATTTGAAAACGCTCATCAACGATTTGAAGCAGCTGCCACACGATGCCACCTTGGCAACCGCCGAGCAGTTTTTGCGGCAATTGAATTCTGAATACCACTCGGCGCCAAAATAAAACTCCAGAGTCGCTAATTTCCATGATCAACGTTCTTCGCTCGAACCCCACCGTGCGCGGGCTCAGCGCGCTATACACCGGCACGTTCTTCTCTGGCGGGTGGGCGATGATTATTCCAACGATTCCCGTGCTCGCGCGGCAATTTGGCGTGTCCGCCGGCGGTGCCGCGCAGATCGTCACTGCTTTCGCCATCGGCAAGTTTGTCGGCACGGTGATTGCCGGTGTCCTTTTGGACCGAATGGGAACGCGGGTCGCTCTCGTTGCCGGCCCGTTGGTGGCGAGTGTCGCCGCATTATTCGTGATGTGGGCACCGTGGTTTTTTCTGATCCTGTTTTTGGCTTTGATTATGGGCGCCGCTGACAGTTTATGGGCCATAGCGCGAGAGGTGGCGGGGATCGATCTCGCCCATCGTAGCCAGCGCGGCCGTATCATCAGTGGTTTGCATGGCGTCAATACGATCGGCGCGGCCTTTTCTCCGTTCGTCGGCGGCTGGCTCACCGAATCGTTCAGCTTTAAAGCCGCATTTGTCGGCTATGCGATTGCCAGCGCCATGTCGGTGCCCTTGGGCTTTATCGTGCCGAACTTTGCGGTGACTCAATCGGGTCCGGTCCCGCCGCCTGCGACGAAACGATGGCACGTCGCCGCGATGCAACGCAGGCTTCGAGGAATCAAGGAACTGTATCGCGAAATTCGTCCTGAGCTCAGACCGACGTATTGCGCGATCACGTTCGCAACTCTAGTCAATCAGTCACAAAGAGTGATTGTGCAGAGCATGTTGCCACTCTACGCCGGCTATTATTTGCAGCTGCCGCCGACGCAGGTGGGAATGTTGTTTACCATTTCCGGCGTGATCGTTTTCGTGATGATTATTCCCGCGGGGTTCCTTATGGACCGCGTCGGTCGGAAGTGGTGCACCGTGCCGAGCACCGGCATTCCCGGATTACTCTTTCTGCTGATCCCGATGACGAACAGCTTCACGCAGCTAGCGATTCTCGTCGGGATTACGGGCATTACTCAAGGATTGTCACTCGGGTCCCTGGCGACATCCACCTACGACGTCGTGCCGGCGCATGCGCGCGGGCGCTTGCAGGCGCTGCGCCGCACGATCGCCGAGCTCGGCAGCAGCGTCGCGCCAATGATCGGCGGCTACTTGGCCAACACGTTCAATCCCGGTGTGCCGTTTTTAGTGTACGCGCCGCTGCTGTTGTTGTCGGCCACGCTGTTGGCGGTGGTCGGCAAAGAGACGCTCGAGCGCTGAGCGCCGTGAGTCACTTTTGACAGAATTTCTTAAACACGATATTCGAAAGCCATTCGAGTGAGGTAGAAAAATGGATCACGCTGAGAATGAGTTGCTCGCCAGAGTCGGACCGGGAACCGCGGCAGGGAAGACACTGCGGAAGTATTGGCTGCCTGTCGGATTCTCGAGTGAAATTAGCTCGGACGCGCCGAAACTCGTCCGTTGGCTCGGCGAGGAGTTGCTGCTCTTCCGCGACGAGTTTGGCCGCGTCGGTTTGACCGAGCCCACCTGTCCTCATCGCGGCGCTTCGCTCGACTATGGCTGGATCGAAGCCGGCGGCATTCGCTGCTGCTATCACGGCTGGGTATTCGACGTGAATGGGCGCTGCCTAGAGCAACCCGGTGAGCCGCCCGGCAGCGGTTTCAAAGACAAGATTACGCTGAAAGCGTATCCGGTGCGTGAATTGGGCGGCATGATCTGGGCATACATGGGACCGGGACAGCCCCCGGAGTTGCCGAACTATCATTTTCTTGTGCGCGACGATGGCGAGCGTCATTTTTCCGGCTACGTGCGCGAGTGCAACTACATGCAGCAATTGGAAAACGCGCTGGATCCTGTCCACGCGACGATCCTGCACGGTCGTCCGGTGCACGGTTTTCCTGCGGCGCCGGAATGGATGGAAACGCCGGATTTCAATGTCACCGCGACGGACACCATGGCGTATTACGTCGCGCGCCGCAAAGGGCCGGAGCCGGACACGGAGTGGCACCGCGAGGTCGCCTACGTTCCGCCGATTATGGTGGTGCATCACGGCGGTTCTTTGCCGGGTGATTCGCTGGCGGAAATGGTGGATGTCGCTTGGCGCATGCCCATCGACGATTACACGACATCCACTTTCACAGTGAAATTTTTCCCCACGGGAGCGCGCAAGCGCGGCAATGAAGAGAAACAGACGCGGCCCAAACCACCGCCGCTCATGCGCGGCACGCGCAAGCAGTACGACATGGCGACGATCAACGGTCAGGACTCCGCGACGCAGGTCAGCCAGGGCGCGATCGTCGACCGCACTCGAGAACATCTCGGTCATTCGGATCGCGGCGTCATTCAAGTGCGAAAGCTTTGGAAGAGTGTCATCGAGACGGTGCTGAGGGGCGAGGATCCGCCGAACTTAATCCGTAATGCTGCGCAAAACCGCTTGGTCCATGTTGATGTTGTCGAGCGCCTGGTAAAAACCGGCGAACTCCGCAACCACGTACCCAGCGTCCTCTATGTCAAATAGTCAGGAACGCAGCGTGGTGTCGGCACTGACTGATGGCTTCATCGTTATTCTGTTATCGGTGCTTTTCGTCAATGGAGCCGTTGCCGCGGAAACGAAACCTGGTTGGCAACAACAGTGGGAGAAAATCATCCAAGGCGCCAAAAAGGAAGGTCAGGTAACGGTCTACGTCCATAGCACCTACGCGCCCGTGCTCACTTCGGGCGCTTTTGAAAAAGCCTTTCCCGATATCAAGCTCTCGGTTGTGAGCGGCGTAGAAAACGACCTGGAGCGGCGCTTTACCGCCGAGCGACGCGCCGAAAAATATCTCGCGGACGTATTCATGGTGGGCGTGCTGCGGAGCAATGACTTCAAGCAAGCGAAGTATTTGGATCCCATCAAGCCGGTTTTGCTTCTCCCTGAAGTCGTCGACGAATCCAAATGGTGGCAGGGGAAACACTACTACAGCGATCCTGAGAAGCAGTATCTCTTCCGGTACGTGGCGTCCGCTCAGAGCGGGCAGATTTCCTACAACACACAGCTGATTCAAGCGAAGGAGTTCACGTCGTTTTGGGATCTTCTCAATCCGAAGTGGAAGGGAAAAATCCTCGCGCGCGACATTCGCTTGCCGGGCACCGGCGGCAGCGCGATCCGCTTGTTTTACTTCAGTCCGGAAATGGGTCCGGGGTTCGTGCGCAAGCTGTTTGCTGAGACCGACATCACATTGTTTCGTGATCGGCGCCAGGGGCTGGATTGGTTGGCGGCCGGCAAATATTCCATCTGCTTGTGGTGTGAAGGCGTCGAGAAGGCCAACAGCCAAGGGCTCCCCGTCGACATGTTTGGACGGATGAAAGAAGGAGCCGGGTTGAGCGCGGGACAGGCGATTCTCACGCTGGTCAACCAGGCG